>Ga0315280_10002266_pt1 | contig 31398 bp, 19 predicted proteins | sample YL17G06_40_MG_FD_203697 | JGI IMG/M metagenome (GOLD analysis project Ga0315280, IMG submission 203697) | Sediment microbial communities from Yellowstone Lake, YNP, Wyoming, USA - YL17G06_40 | ecosystem: Environmental > Aquatic > Freshwater > Lake > Sediment | place: USA: Wyoming | collected... | reverse complement strand
CAACGGGTGATGTCACCCCGAGCAACGCGAGGGGTCCCCTACCGGGGTTGCTGAAGGGGCGATAGGGGATTCCTCGCTTCGCTCGGAATGACATTTTCCTTGCCTTACGCATAATCCGGGTCTAAGCCGGCGACAGGCGCCGTTGATGGCGTCAGGCCGTCGCCGTCACCCTACAAACGCACCACGATCTTGCAGTTCTCGCCGATACGGATCTCGTCACCGTCAGCGAGCGGAATCTCCTGATGGCGCGGAATCGCGCGGCCGTTGACGACGCTGCCGTTCGTGCTGCCCAGGTCGCAGATCGAGTAGCCGGCCGCGCTGTGCCTGATCTCGGCGTGCCGCCGCGAGACCGCCTGGTCCACGCTGAGGTCAACGTCGGGGCGGTTGCCGTTGGCGGGGTCTGTTCGCCCAATGGTGGTGACGCCGGGATTGAGCGCGTAAGAGCCGCTCAGGCTACCGACCGTGATCTCGAGTCGCGGACCCGAGGTGAGCGCCGAGGCTCGTGGCGCCTCTGTCATTGGAGCCGCCGTCTGTAGTGACAGCCCGGGCCCCGTCGCGGCGACCGCAGGCGCGCTCGGCATCGTCGGAGCGACGGGCATGCGCAGGCCGCCCGCGGGTTCGGCCTGCGCCGTCGGCGCCGATTCCGCAACTGGCAGGTCAAGGGAAAAGGCCTCGACCTCGGGGAGGTCGAGCTCGGCGTCGGTCAGGGCGCCGCCGCAGGCGGAGCATATGACCTCGCCTAGTTGCGATTCCTTGCCGCATTCCTGACAATACATGCGCGACTCCTTCGTCCGAACCCGCGAGAAACCTGCCTCGCTATGACTTGGAGGCCCCCTCCAAAGACACGAGCATTAGCAGCGCCGGCGTGCACTTCGGATCCTGGTTCCACGCTTTCTGGAATTCCGCTTTGGCCGCATCGCGCTTGCCTTGCGCCAGCAAGGCGTTAGCGAGGTTGTAGCGCACCGTCGACAGGTCGGGCCGGAGTGCGAGCGCTCGCGTCAGCGTGTTCTCCGCGTCAGCGTATCGCTTCGCGGCATAGTACGCAGCCCCGAGGAAGGTCAAGACGCGGATACTGCGCGGCATCTCCTCCCGCGCCTCCTCCAGCAGCCGCACCGCGTCTTCAATATTGCCGTTGCGAAACGCGTCGATCCCGCCATCAGCCGGGGTGCGCGCGCGCTGCGGCGGCGCCGCCGCAGCGCCGGGCGCAGGTTGCGTCAACTCAGGGGCGGCGACAAGGTCGTCATCCGCGCTAACGGGCTGCGCGGCCGATGGCGCCGCCTCCCGCTGCGTCACCTGCGCGGCGGCGGCAATGCCTTCGCCGTCCTCGTCAGCGGCCGCAGCAGAAGCTGCCCCGGCCGCAGGTTGGCTTGGCTGCGGCGCAGAGGCAGCAGGGGTGGTGGCCGCGCCGTGACTGGCCTCGGCGGCGGTGACCTCCTGCTTCGGCGCAGCGGGTCGTTCCTTGGGTACGTGCAGCGCGCCCGAGAGCGCGATGGCCGCCTGGCGTGCAGTGCGGAACCTGTCTCGCGGGCGCGGGACCAACATGCGCAGCACCACGTCGTCGAGCTCCGGCGCGACCTCGTCATTCAGGCTGCTGGGCGGGGGCATGGTCTCGGTTGTCGGCGGCAGCTTTCCGGTAAGCGCCTGCCATGCGATCATGCCCAACGAGTAGAGATCCGAGCGCGCATCGACCGGCAGCCCCAGCGCTTGCTCAGGCGACTTGTAGAGGTACGGATTGTCCGGCGTCTCGACCAGCATGGACTGGGGATCGATCGCCTTGGCGATACCGAACCCGGTCAGGCGCAGCTCGCCGTCCTCGGCGATGAGGATGCCGCCGGGGTGAAGTGCGCCGTGCGCGAGGCCGTTCTTATGCGCGTGGTCAATGGCCTCCAGCGTCTGGGTGAGAAAACTGATGACCTCCGGCACCGGCAGCGGCGCGCGCGCCTCGATCGCTCGCGCCAGCGCCGGCCCGTCGAAATAGTCGAGAACGAGGTAGTAGTTGGGATCCTCGTGCACGTAGTGATTGATGTGCAAAATGTTGCGGTGAGCGAGGCTGGCGGCCTTGCGCATGCGGCCCTGGAAACGGTCGCCGAACTCCGCGTCGCGCGCGAGCTCGCCGGGGATCACCTGGATGATGACCGCGCTGCCGAGCGCGGGGCTGGTCGCCTGGAAGAGGCGGCTAAAGGCGTCGCGGGAGATCTCCCCCGTGATCTGGTAGTTCTGCACCACGTGCGCCGTCAGCTTATCCACCGGCCCCGCGGCCACCAATCGACGCCTCCCGCAGTTGAGATTGCCCACTAGATTCTTCGCTGAAACCGCGCTTTTCCCTTTCGTTAGCGGCGACGCGGCAGGATGCGGCGCGGCGCCGCAGAAACAAGAGACGCCGCTTGGCCGTTTGCTCGCGTCGGCCGCTGACGGGAACCGAGGCGAGCGCTTGAGCAGCGAAGTCATGACCTCGGCTCACTACGACTCGGAGGGTACTGCCCTGACCGTCCTCACGGTGCGAGGGGGCGAAGCCAGCATCCGCGACTTCCGCTTTGACTGCCATGGCGAGACAAGCTGCCGCCCCAACCTTGGCGAACTGCTCCAGCTTCTCGAGCGGCGCCACGCAGATGTCGCCATATTCCTTGCCCATCCTAACCTTGTCGGCGCCCTGATCGACGAGCTTCACCGCCGGGGTCGGAAGATTCCGGAGATGGTGATTGCGCCGCCGAGCGATGCCGCGGATGCGCGGGTGACGGTTTCGGTTTCGCTGTCGGGGCTGTCGGAGTCCGCCTACCCCCAGGAGCTGCTGGCGCGCCTGTACGAGGCGCTGCGGGCGGCGCAGAATGGCGCGGGTGAGTTATCCCGCGCCTTGGGCGAAACGGAGCAAGCTGGCACCGCACTTGCCACGCCGCAGGATGGGTGCGCTCAGCCCTCGCCGGCGGAGAATGAGCCTGCGCAAGAGCCGACCGAGCTGCTGTTGTTCGATGCCGATGCGCCCGCCCAGCCTCCTGGCAATGGCGACGGGCGGCTTCAGCAGGCGAACGATACGCCATCGGCGAGCGCGCTGGGAGCCGCCCCAACCGCCGCCAACGAGCTAGGCGACGCATCGGCAGACGCCATTACAGCGGAAGCTGAGGCCGCTGACGAAGTAGCGATCAACGCCAGCGCCGATGCCAAGCAGTCAGCCGAAGTCGAAGAGATCAGCGCTCGCCTGGAGCGAGTCCTGAACCAGCGATTGCAGCGATCACAGCACTGACGAGGTTCGTGTATGAGGGGAATACGCTAGCGGCCGTCGCCGCCCCGCCAACGGACCTCGTCCGGAAGAGTTTCGTCGTAGCAGCGACAGGCGGAACTCTCCGAGGAGCGGCACCATGCCACAGACGTCTGGCGACCCGCGGCACGCCAAGGCCAGCGGCGCGACGCGTTCCCGGGAGGACACGCTCTTGCCACTCTCTATTCTCGCCTTCTTCAGCCGCATGTGGCGGCGCAGCACGTCGGAGATGGCTGACAGCCTCGAGCGCGGTGACCGGATCGCCCAACTGCATGCGCTGCGGACGCTGATGACGCTTCCCGGCCGCGCGCAGCGGCAACTGGAGCCAAGCCTCTTGCGCTTGCTCGACACCGCGGAGGGCGAAGTCAGGGACGAGGCGCGCCGCACCATGGGCGCCATGTACTCGCTCGACAGGTTGCAGCGGCGCCTCGAGCACGGCTCGCCGCCAGAGCGCGCGGTAGCGGTGCGCATCCTTGGCGCGCTGCGGCACGAATCAACCATCCCGCTGCTCTTCGCCCAGGCCGCCAGTGCCGAATCGGCGGTGCGCGACGCAGCGACGGCGGAGTTGGTGGCGATTGGCGATGACCAGGTCATCTGCGGGGCGATCGAGGCGCTGCAACAGAATGATCCCTCGGTGCATGGCGCGGCGGTACGCGTGCTGCGCGCGATGGGCGATGCGGCGACCGCGCTGCTGGTGGGAGCGCTCGAAGCGCCGCAGCGCGAGGTGCGGTTTGGCGCGATCAAAGCGCTGGAGGTCGCGGGCGCAAGCCAGGCCTGCACACACCTGGTCCCGCTGCTGAGCGACCCGGTAGAGGAGATCCGCGCGCAGGCGGCGCGGGTGCTGGCGATGATGCGCTACCGCGAGGCGTTGCCCGACCTGGTGCGAACGCTCAACGATCCTGCGCAATCGGTGCGCGTCGAAGCGGCGGCGTCGCTCACGGTTTTCCGTGAGGCGGAGGCGGTACGGGGGCTGCTCGACTTCCTGCGGCGCTGCAGCGAGGATGTGGGCTTCGAAGTCGCCGACCAGGATTTTCTCACCGCCATCGCCGCCATGCCGGACCTGCCGTCATCCGGCTATCTGACGGTGCTCCGGGGCGAGAACCAGGCTTTCGCGATCGCACTAGCGGTGGCGCTGGAGGACGCGGGAACCGTAAACCGGTGGCTGCTATCATTGCCTGAGGCGCAGCCGGACGAACGGCCCGCGCTGATCTCGCTGCTGCAAACCGTCGCGGCGCTGGGCGCCCGTGAACCTTTTGTCGAGGGGCTCGCGCTGCCGGATCCCGAGCTGAGGGGCGCGTGCGCGTGGCTGCTGGGCGGATGCCGTCACGCCGAGGCGGTGCCGGCGCTGATGGGCCTGCTGTCGGATACATCGCCGTTGGTGCGGCGGCGAGCGGCGGAGGCGTTGGGCGCGATTCAGGACGGCTCCTGCGCCGGCGCACTGTCGAATGCATTGGGCGACCCCGACCGCGAAGTGCGCGCGGCAGCCGTGGCGGCGCTCGCGGGGATGATCGAGGCCGGCGCAATCAGTCCGGCGCCGTCAGCCATCATGCTGGCACAGGCCGAAGCCAGGCCGGAGCTGCCGTCGGGGCAGCAGCTTGCGCTGCCCGAGCCGATGCGCAGCGCTTATAGCTTGCCGGCGCGCGTAACCGATGTCTTGGGCGGACTCGCGAGAACCGCGGCTGGCGCATCGCGGCAGCTTGGCGCCGACGGCATGCTGACCGGCGCTTCCGCCCTGATCCGCGCTTTGCACGATCCGGCGGAGAACGTTCGCGCCCAGGTCAGTGAGGCGCTCGGCCGGCTCGGCATTGATTCCGCGGCCCACGACCTGCTTGACCGCGCGCTGCATGACAGCAGCCCCCAAGTGCGCACCAACGCCGCGCGGGCGCTCGCCGGTCTCGCCGCCTCCGAGGCCGCGCCGGCTTTGGTGAAAAGCCTTCAACACCCCGATCCCGACCTGCGCCGCCGCGCCGCCGAGGCGCTGGGCGAGCTAGGCGATCGTCTGGCTGGCACCGCGCTCATCGCCTGCCTCGAGGATCCATCGCCGCCGGTGCGGCAGAAGGCCGCCCGCGCGCTGTGGCAGATCGCCGATGGCTCGCTGGTCGAGTCGCTGCGCGAGCATCTGCACCACCCCGATCCGCGCATTCGCGCCGCGGTGACCGGCGTGTTCGGCAAGCTGCGGGCGATTCAGACGCTCGATGCGGTCACTGGCCGGCTGGAGGATCCCAACAAGTACGTGCGCGCCGCGGCTCTTAACGCGCTGGCGCGGATAGGGGAGGAGGCGCGACCGGCGCAGGGACGCGCGGCGCGGCTCTTGGGCGACGCGGATTCATTCGTGCGCGCGCGCGCGGCCGAGGCGGTGGCGAAGATGGGCGAGCCCGGCGATGACGAGACGCGCGCCTTGCTGCGCGCGCTTGACGACGCGGCTGAGGACGTCCGCGCCGCCGCCCGCGCCAGCTTACTCGCGCTTGCGAATGCGGGCGTCATCATGCCCATGGTGCAGGCGCTGAGGGAAGAGGACTATCATCAGCAAGTGCGCAGCATTTTCCTCGAGACCAACCTGGGGATGATGCGGACTCTGCTCAGCGCGGCCAAGCAGGTGAACCACAACGTCGGGCGCATGTTGCTGGAGATCGTCTCCGAGGTGCTGAGGGAGAAAGGGTCAATCGAGGACAGCCGCCGCGACCTGTTGTCGCTAGACCCGACGGTGCGCCTGGCGGGGCTGGAGGCGCTGGCGCTGCTGAAGAACCCCGAGGCGATTGACCTCATCGCTGGCGTGTTGTTCAACGACCCGCTGCCGGCGCTGCGCGAGAAGGCGGCGGCGATCCTCGGCGAATTCGACGACGCCGCCGCGCTCGCCGCCCTCAAGCGCGCCCGCGAAGTCATCCCGCAGCGGGAGGAAAGCTCGGCTTGGCGGTCGTGAGCGCGCCGCTTGCCGCCCGAGGATGTCATTCCGAGCGTAGCGCGGAGCGCGGAGCGAGGAATCTTGTCGCCGCGCATGTGAGTCAGCCGCCGACCAACGCCCATTCACGCCGACACGGGTAACAGGCTGGTGGGAATCCGCGCTGAGCCAACTCCTCTCCCTCTCCGAGGGCTTAGCATTACCCATATCTCGCCTGGCGACGGAACGTGCCTTATGGAGTGCGGGAGCTGCGCTCCCGCTTTCAAAGCGGCGGCGAGCCGCCGCACTCCAAATCGGCCGCCACATTCCCGTTGGCGCAAGGTGAGACCAGCCCGTCGCTTGCCGCGAACCTCCTCTCGATCTGTTCCGCGAGCACGAGGTGGGTAATGGTAAGCTTCGAGGCAGGGGCTTGCCCGCCTCCCGTGTCGGCGGATGTGGAACAGGCGCCCCGCCGCTTGCGGGCAAGCCTCGCCTGTCAAATGGATCACCGTGCTGCAGCACCAACACAGCCGAGGGCGGCTGTGCTACATAAGGGGCCGCAAGGGAATCCTTGGCGTTGCCGCTTGATGCCGACCCTTCGCGGCGCCACAGATCTAAATCGGTGTCCATCGGCGTTCATCCGCGGCAAATTCACGTTTGTTTCTGCGAAATCCGCGTAATCTGTGGATAGTCGTGCTGGTGCTGCGCCCGCCTCAGCGCGCCAGGCCCGCCGAGATCTTGACCTCGACCTGCGGCCGCAGGTGGCGAAGCTTGAGGGTCAGCCAGTGCCGCTGGGCATCGTATTGCCAGCCTTCAGCGGCGGGGCTGAGGTCGTCAACGGGCGGGAGCGCCCGTTCTCCATCCACCGCCACTCGCGTGGGCTTGGCTATCCCCGCGACCAACGTGTGGCTCGTCTCGCCCGCGAAGTAGGCGAGGGTGAACGAGACCGCGCCGCGCCCCTCCTGTGCGCTGCGCACCCGCGCCCCCGATGAGATGTGCACGCGCGGCTTGCTCCCCGGATGTGCGATCGGGTCCGGCAGCAGCGCCGTGGAGACATCGGGATCGAACCCTTCAAGTGTAAACAGGTTGACCATGATGTCCTCGGGGTTGATCCACGCGCCGCGCTTGTCGGTCATGTGCTCGTACCAGCCGTCGCAGTAGGTGCCCTTGAGGTGGTGCGCCGCCTGCGAGCGGTGCGCCGCCTGCGAGCGGTCCGCCGCCTGCGGGCTGGCCTCCTCCTCGATCTGCTGCCACATTCCGCTGACGGTTATGCCCTCGGCGATGTGCGTCCACGGCAGCGCCGCGTCGTAGGGCGCGAGGTGTTGCAGGCCATAAGCGTAGACCAGGCCGTTCCATTGCACTGGCACCCCGAGCCACGAATGGGTGTAGAAGGTCGTGCCGAACACCGGGATTGACGCGAACAGCATTCCGGGCGTGTCAGGTCTGTTCCACGCGTACAGGAACGGCAGGCCGGTCTTGGCCCAGTATGATGCGCGAGAGAGATAATCCGCGTCGCCAGTCAAACGGTATGCCTCGACGTAGGCGGGGACGATATATCCGGCCGCAAGGATATCGGGCTCATAGAGGGGGCACTCCCAGCTTTGGGCGCCGCGCGGAATGGAGAACCGTTCGACGAAGGCCAGCGCCTTGAGTCCTGCGGCGAGGCATTTCACATCGCCGGTGATGCGCGCGTAGCGCAGCAGGTCGAGCGCCGGCCGGGCGCAGATGCCGACCTCGGAGTCATCGAACTTACCCAGGCTGCGGCGTTTCTCGTCCGGCTCGAAGCGCCAGCTTCCATCGCGATGCTGACCGGCCATCGTGCCGTAGACCTGGGATTCAGCGCCTGCTAAGCCGCCCGCAAGATAGCCAAAATAGAACGGAAACTCCCAGCGCAAGATGTGGCAGTTGGCGGTCGAAGCGAGGCCGGCCTCGCCGTCTTGCTCCAGGGTCTGCGACCCGATGAGCTGCACGCGCTCGCGCAGATCTTCTTTCGCGCGAGCGTTGCGGGTGTGCAGGTAGTCGAGCCACATCAACGTCGCGAAGCCCGGTGCATTCGCCGGCGCCCAGTCAACGCAGTGGCGACTCTTGTTGGTTGCCGGATCCCATACCGTGTTCATGAAAGCGTAGCGGCTCAACTCCATCTCCGCGTCGAGCGAGCGCGGGCGCGGAGGGACTGGCGGAATATCGAACGCTTGGAAGTACTCATCTACTGCGCGCAGCGCGACATCTCGCGGCTCCGCTTCCTTGACATACTCCGCCACCACCTGCGCCGTGATGCGCAGCTTGGTTCCGGAGGTCAACTCGTACGGCGTTTCTGCTGCCTCATGGTTCTCGTCCACCCATTCGGGCACCGTGGGCACGAACAGGCGCATGAGGTGATTCTCGCGCCGCTCGTGCCAGTTGGGCGAGGCGAACTCCGCCGACAAGGTGCAGTTCTTGCCATCCCAAAGCTGGCGCTGATCCCACAGTATCGCCGCCAGGTATTGTCCGTGGCATACGGCCATCAGGGGCATGGTTACCTTGAACGGGTGCGGCACAAGGCGCAGGCTGATCGGCTCGGCGGCGTCGCGGCGGCTGGAGGAACGCTCGTCATCCATCAGGTACTCGAGGCCGGGAAAAAGCGCAAAGCTCTTCGCCGCGCCGAACGAGCCCTCGCCGGCGTAGAGCGAAGGGCCGGTGAAGCGCCCTAGCTTCGCTGGCCGATCGGTCGAGAGCGCGTAGGTTACCGCCGTGCGCGCCGTGTTGGCCTCCAAGCGAAAATCGAGCCGCGCCTTCCAGGTCGTACCAGCGCCATCGGTCATCTGCCAATCGAAGGCGACGGCGGCGGCGCCCTTGCTCTGGCTGGGGGATGCGGACTGGGGGATTATCGGCACCCCAGCGCTGCCGCCGCCTTCGGCCGGCTGCTGCATATCGCTAAGCGGTGTAGTAACACCCACTTGCCTGTACTGCCGCCCGTCGTAGGCAAACCAGATCGCGGAGGGATAGCCGGCATGTAGCCGCTGACTATTCGGCGGCGCAATCGCGCAGGGGAAGACGACGCGCATGCGCTCATTCTCCAACACCATCGCTCCGCGCACTTCGTAGGCGCGCGGGCTGGTCGCGGCCTTTTGCTCCAGGCGGGGTAGGGGAGGAAGCGACAGCGCGTCATGCTTGGGCATCGCGCCCTCCCCTGCACCGGCGCCATCGGGCGCAGCGCACATGAACCACGCCGCCAAAGCCGAGGCGGCAAGGATACCTCGACGCATCATCGTCGCACGTCCTTTCCGAGCACACCCATGTCATGCGGCGGTTTGCGCTCATTCTTGAAACACGGTTTCGGCGCGGCGCCGCGCAGGGCGCCAGAGCATGACGGCGCAGGTACCGCGGCGCAAGACGAATTGTGTCTCTCGGGTCAATCCGTGCTCAGCCCCAGCGTCCTGTCGGCAACGGGCATCGGTAGAAGTTACGGGGGCTGCGCCGCAGATGCGCGCCTGGGCGGCGATGGTGACGCCGCGGGCGCACACATACGCCACGGCCGATGGCGCCTTGATGGCGCGGCTGTCGGCCAGCTTCTCGGCCTTGGCGACGCGGCGTCGATCTGGGCGACTTCGCCGGCGACGCATCTCGGCAGCGGCTCACTTAGCAGCACCGTCGCGTCGGAGGCGAAGACCGGCAGGGCGAGCAGCTTCGGCAGCCGCTCGTGGACCGCGCGGGAGGTAGGCAGCGGCTCGCCGACGATCAGCCGCCGCAGCGATTGCGCGACGCTCGCCATCGAATCATCGTCCCTGGGCCTACATTCCTCGTCCCGCGCGCAAATTCCTTGGGGTCGGGTAGACTGCCCCGTGCCCGCCCGCCCAGCATGCTCCGCGCAGCAGGCGAGGGATGAGATACGGGTTGAGCACTATCCGTCGGAGCGGCTTGTCACACGCACGCGTCACGTCCGATAATAGGGATTATGTTAACTCGCGCCCCAACCGGGCGTGTCACGCGCCGTCGCCCGAAGCGCGTCGCCGTAAGCGGTGGCGACGGGTCTCACCTCTCGGAATTCGCGCAGCCAGCTCTCAATCGGCCGCAGGGTATGACCGTTCTTATCTTGGGGTGGCCGGCGCGGACACCGGGTCCGGCAGATCGCGTCCCGCCTGCCAATTCGCAGCCGAGACGGCTGCGCCACCATGGGACGCGACACCCCAGGCCACGCGCGTCTCAGCTTTTTGCGGTCACACGCGGCCGCGCGGTTAGTTGTCATCGCGGTCACGTCACCATATAATGGCTGACGGTTCGACTATGACAAACACGCGCGAAGGCACGAGGCTCATCGTCGGGCGCAATGCGGTGCTGGCGGCGCTTCGCATTGGCCACCCGCTTGAGGTCGTTATCGAGCGTGGGGCGCAGGGAGGTGCGAAGGTGCGCGCCATCATGGAAGGGGCGAGAACGGCCGGAGTGCGTGTGCGCTTGGTCGAGCGCCGCGAGTTGGATCGGCTGGCCGGCCCCAATCATCAAGGTGTGGTTGCAGTCGCCGCGGCGGGGGCCGAGCCAAAGCTGAAGGAGGTGCTGGCGCGATGCGCGCAGGAGGGTCGCCGCCCGTGCCTGGTCATGCTGCGCGAGCTGCTGCACGAGCACAACCTTGGCGCGATCCTGCGCACCATTGATGCAGCGGGCGCCGACGGCATCATTTTGCCGAGTCACGGCGCGGCGCCTCTGGGACCGGAGGCGGTTCGCGTCTCGACGGGCGCGAGCGAGACGGTGCCGGTGATTCGTCAAAGCCTGACGCAAGCGGCGGCCGTCCTGCGCCGCGAAGGCGTCATCCTCATCGGCGCCGAGCCGGAGGCGCAGATCGACTACTGGGATCAGGACATGACCGGGCCGGTCGTGTTCGTTCTCGGCGGCGAGGATCGGGCGCTGAGCCAGCCGCTGCGCGATGCGTGCGATGCGCTGGTGCGGATTCCAATGGTCGGGCAGGTCACATCGCTCAACGTCAGCGTCGCGTGTGCGCTGCTGCTCTACGAGCGCCTGCGGCAGAGGACAGGGTCTCGCACGTAGGATCGTGGGCGCGATTCACGGGCAGAGCGCTACGACGGCCCCCGGCTGGCGGCTTCTTCGTAGCGATCCCAGCGGAGCTGAAGGTGTATGCCGTGGAGCAGACAGAGGCCGTAGAACAGCCAGGGCCATTTGGCGAATGATAACAGTGCGATCACCACGCCATAGACGGCGATGCTAACGCCGAACGCGGAGACGATGATGGCGGTTGTGCTCGCTCGCCCTTCCGCCGTCCGGGGCGCAGCGCCCGGCGCTGACTTGCTCCACCCCTTGCCGCGGAGCAGGACGCCTTCGAGGCCCAGTGACACCCCATAGTCGGCGATCGCGACGGCCAGTAGCAGCCATGGCAAGATGCCGGGAATGCCGATCACCGACGCCGGCTTCACCACGAGACCGACAACGATGTATGCGGCCAGCGACCCAAGGTACATCATCGCCGATATGATGCGAGCGATGCCGAGGCGCAGCGACGAGGGCGGTGGCACGCCGGGTTTATCCATGTCGGCGCGATCGCGATTGATCTCCACGGTCACACCTCCTGGCGGCGGCCGGTGCGCGACGACTCGTATGCCGCTTCGACGATCTCCTGCACGCGCGTCGCGGCAGCGCCGCTGTTGGTCGGCTCGCGATCGTGCTCGATGCAATCCAGTAGGTGCTCGACCTCGGCCTGGTACATGTTCGCCGGCGCGACATCAACCTTCTGGGCGACGCCGGGCGCGCCCGGCTGCGCCGGGTCGTAACCGCCGGGCTGGTCAGGCAGATACGCGGTCATGGTACCGCCAGCGGATGCCTGCCCGAGGGTATGGTCGGCGATGACGCTGCCCTTGGTTCCGTAAACCTCCAAGATGTATTGCGATGCTGCGTCGGGCACGTTGAAGCACGCCTCGATCATTCCCTGCGCGCCGCTTTCGAACTTTAGCATCATCGTCGCGATGTCATCCACCGGGTAACTGAAAGTGATGGTGTCGGCGTATGCGCATACGGATTTGGCTTCGCCGAGCAGCATGCGCAGCAGGTCAATGCAATGCGTCGCCAGGTCAGGCAGCGCGCCTCCCCCACCCTTTTGCGGATCCTGCCGCCAAGCGCCTGGAATCTCTGGGTACCAGCATGTGAAATTCGCGCGCGCCAGCACCGGCTGGCCCAGGTCGCCGGCGTCTACCATCTGTTTCAGTCGCTGATGCAGCGCGTGAAAGCGCATCATGTAGCCGACCGCGAGCGTGACGCCGTTTGCCCTCGCGGCCGCGGCGACCCGGCGGCAGTCGGCGGCGGTGATGGCCAGCGGCTTCTCGCACAGGATATGCTTGCCCGCCTCGGCGGCGGCGATCGCTTGCTCCGCATGCACGAACACCGGCGTCGCGATGTAGACGGCCTCGACGTCGTCTCGTGAGAGCAGTTCGCGGAGCTCATGCGCTGCCCACGGCAAACCGTACTTGGCCGCGACAACTCGCAGCCGCTCGACGTCGGTATCCATCAGCGCGACCAGCTCGCACCGCTTAGACGGCATGATGCCCTCGGGAATCGTCCGCCGATCGGCGATTCCACCCGCGCCGATGACGCCCCAACCCCAGATTGTGCCCTGCTTGCTACGCGGCATAGCCATCGGCCACTTTCTCCAGCGCCGCGACGACATCATCGAGGTCGTTGCGCTCGACGGTCGGATGCACGAGCAGCCATATCGTCCGCCCGCCCAGCTCTTCGGCCACCGGCGTTTCCATCTTGCTGTAGTCCGGCGGCTCACCGTACCACGGGCACGCAAACGGGCATTTGGTGGCACCGTAGCCCACGTGCCGTTGGAACACCTGCTCCATCTGGTTCGCAGGGGGCACGCCGGCGACGCACGGGATGCCCTCCGCGCGCAGGCCGCGGATGAAATCATCGCGGGTGCACCTGAGCGCGTCGGGCTTGATCGCAAACGCGTACTTGTAGAACGCGTGCTTGATATGCGGCGCCTCGTACGGCGGCGCCAACTGCGGCATTCGGGCCATGCGCTCGGTGAGATAGTGAGCATTGGCGCGCCGCTTTTCCACCCATGCATCGAGCCGCTTGAGCGCGACCATGCCGATCGCCGACTGCATCTCGGTCATGCGGTAGTTGAACCCCATGCAGTGATGGATGTACGGGTAGAGCGCCTCCATTTGCAGCAAGTCCTTGTGCTCCTCCTCCCAGTAGCCGTGGTCCTTGAAGCTGCGTCCCACCTCGGCGAACTCGTCGTCATTCGTCGTCACCATGCCGCCCTCGCCGCCAGTGGTGATGATCTTATCCTGGCAAAAGCTGAAGGCTGCGAGATCGCCGATAGAGCCGATCTTGCGCCCCTTGTACTCGGCCCCGTGCGCCTGCGCCGCGTCCTCGATGATGATGAGGTTGCGGCGTCGCGCGAGCGTAATGAGCGCATCCATTTCAGCCGGATGACCGTGCAGGTGCACGGCGATGATGGCCTTGGTCTTCTCGGTGATCGCCTTGTCGGCGGCTGCGGGGTCGATATTATACGTGCGCGCGTCAACGTCGACGAAGATCGGAATCGCGTTCTGGTGCAGAACGGCGGCGGCGGTGCCGATGAAGGTGTACGATGGGCAGATGACCTCGTCGCCGGGACCGATGCCGGCTGCGGCGACGGCGACATGCAGCGCGCTGGTACCGCTGTTGACGGCGATGGCGTGCTTGACGCCGCAATATTGCGCCCACTGGCGTTGGAACTCCATGCCGCGCCAGCCGGTCCAGTAGTTGACCTTGCCCGAGTCGAGCGCCTCGCGCACGGCCTGTTTCTCCTCTTCCCAGAAGACGGGCCAGGGCGGATAGGGCTCGCTCCGCACCGGTTTGCCGCCATCAATCGCCAGCTTGCTCACGTCATGCCTCTGTCATTGGGGTGGAAGCGTTTTCGGCGGGGCGAGGAACCAGTCCTGCCCACAGAGGTGTGGGGGAGCGCAGCCAGAGGCTGTCACGCAATCCGGAAGAAACTGATCGGGGTGGAGAGGCTGTTGCACAACTCGCTTGGGTCGGCGGCAGAGACCTGGAAAATGTCATTCGGGGCGTAGCGCGCAGCGCGAAGCGAAGCTTGCCCGCCTCAAGTGGCAATCCCGCCGCTGCCGCAGCGCCTTCTCCTCGATTGCGCAACCGCCGGGCGGCGCTCTATGCCTATGCCGTGCGTGGCCGCCTACGTCCCAAGCATCGCGAGCAACTGCCGGGCGCCGTCCAACGCCTGCTGCGCATCGCGGTTTGATGGGTCGAGGTTCACCGCTTCCTGAAATGCCCTTATCGCCGCCTCGATCTGCGCCCGCTCAAGCGCGCGGTTGCCCTGCGACTCGGCTTCGCCTGCCGCCAACAGGTACTGCCTTCCTTCTGCTAGTAGCTGAAGGCAACGCTCGGAGTTCGGGTTGACGGCGGCACCGCCGGGCGGGGCGGCAGAGGGCGGAGCCGCGGCGGGAGGTCTGGGCGCGGGTCGCACAGGCGTGAAGGTGAAAGACCGGCGCGGCGACCCATGCGGCTCGCGCGCCCTGGACCGCTGCTCGTCAACGCCCTGGGCCGGCGCGCCCCATGGGCCTCTTGGGAAGGAACCCTTGGCGTGCTGTTGGAGCCAGTTCATCACCTGCTCCGTTATCTGGGCCTGAGCCGGGGTTGATCCTCTAGACCCGGAGCGCGAGTCCTGGCCATACGCGACCAGGCTGAGTACGCCGATCAGCGCCGCACCCACCCATGCCCACCGGCGCGCGAACACCGATGAGCGGTCGATTCCCAGCGCCCGCGCCTGCGCCATCCTTTGCTTGAGCCACAGATACTGAACCGTGGATCCGGTCGCGACCAGCGTCCACGGCACGCAGCACACAATCCAGAAGAGGGTCACGGTGGAGACGATCACCAGCAATATGCCCCAGCTTTGAGCCGACGCGCTCGACTCGCCGCCGATGCCGGCCTCCAGCGGTATCCCGGTTGCGATCAGGCCCAGAAAGACGAGCCCCGCTCCCACACCTAACACCAGTGTTGCGACATAGCCTACGACGAGCTCAGAGGCTACGAAGTGAGCCGGCACGCGCCTCACGATAGCCGCGCAGCGGCGCAGCATATCGGCGAGACCGCTCTCCTCGACCGCGGTGGTTGCCGCGAAGAGTGTGGACACGACCCCGACGCCGAGCAAGAGCACCACCACGTTGAGGACAAAGAGCGGAATCGTCGCGGTTCCCGTCGTGACGGGGCCCAGGTAAGGAATACGCCCGACGAGCGCGAACACGCCTCGCTCGATCGCTAAGAGAGCCACCGCGCCGAAGAACACGACCAAGAACCATCCGGTCAGCGGCCAAAGGAACCGGCTAGCGAATGAATACGCCTCTGCGGGCGCCACGCGAATACCTCGCTCGACCTCAAGGTATGTCATGCGGCACAAGGCACCCGCAGCGCGACACCCCACCGCGAATTCGAAGACGAGCCCCGCCAAGACGAGTAGGATGGCTACCACGATGTTGGCGCCGGCCGAAGCGGCCTTGCCCGACGACACGACCGCTGCCGCCAGGCCGCAGGAGACCGCGAAGCCGAGCGCCGATAGAAGCGACGCCTTGAAGGCGAGCCAGAGCTTCTCGAAGTCGGCGGCCGACCGCATCCAGAGCATGAACCAATCCATGCCCGTGCGTGCCGCTCCGGCAACCGCGGCGAGCTCCTGACGCGAAACCGGGCTTGCCGTCGTAAGCTGCGCGGGCGCAGAGGGAGGTTCAGCGGGATACTGCGGGTGTACAGGCGTCGTTGGCGGAGCCTCGGGAGTCGGCGCTGGGGCGGGCGCGGCAGGCGTCATCTGCCGCTGCAACGGTTGTGGCGATGGCGCTGGCGGCTGAACCGGTTGCGGCGCCATAGGCGCGGCGGCGGGATACGTCACCGCCGGCTCAGGGGCTCGCACGCCCGGCTGCGGAGTGGGCGCCGCCGGGACCGCGGGTGGCTGCGCAACCACGAGCGGCTCGACCGCCGCCGGCCGCGGCGGGGACGCCGGCGGTTCCGCCCTCTCAGGGGCGACTGGCGCTGCCGGTTCGACGGGCCAGGCCTCGGCGGCCTCGGGCTGCGCGAACTGCTGCGCCCGCTGTTCGCGCTGCAAGCGCTTTCGCATGCGCGCCAGCTCTTCGCGCACTTCGCCGATGGTGGGCTGGAGTTGCAGCGCGCGCTCGAGATGCTCTACTGCCTTCGCCGGCTGGTTCTGTGACGCGTAGAGCATGCCCAGGAGCTTATGCCCCGAGGCATCGTTAGGGTCTGCCAGGAGCGCCGCTTGCGCCTTCTCGATCGCCATCCCGAGGTCGCCGCGGATGCGGGCGACATATGCTTCGCGCAATAGCTGCTCGCCGACGCTCGCATGACGCCCTGGCGGCGCGAGCGCGCCACCACACTTCTTGCAGAACCGGTGGTCATCCGGGTTCTGCATGCCGCACTGCGCGCACCTCATAGCACTTCCCCCTTTGCTGGGCGTATGTCTGCGGACAGCCTCGACCGAGAGTCACTCCGCCAGCGTCGGTCAGTAAGGCGCACTCGGCCCGGGCGCTGGCGGACCGAAACGGGGACAGGCCCAGGAGATGTCTCCCCAGATCGCAGCATCCGCACGCCCGGTGAGTGTTTCGCTACGCCGGTCGCGACCCCTTTTCCTTCCCCAGAAAAAGAGGAAGATTCTGGACTTGCGTCGAAGGCGCAAATGTCTGTGTATTGTCATTGTATTGTCATTCGGTATGGACTGGGGGTATATCAAGTGTCAACCCGTGGACTGCGCTTCGCGTATCTCGTGGTGCCCGTGTCCCTGCTTTTCGCGTGCGTCCCATTCGTCGCGTCGGCCCAGGAGCCCTCTCCGATAGTGCGCGCGATACTGCGCACGACGATCGCTGGCACAATCGGCCTGCCGCCGGTGCAGGCTGCGGCCCAGCGCGCCGGTTGCATCGTCGTGCGGTCAGACCCTGCTGAACTGGTCCTTCAGTTTGCGGGTTCGAGCAACTACGCTTACGTGCGATCAAACGGCGAGTTGCTGATCGTCAGCGCTCGTGAGCCTACGACCCTGGAAGACATGGACCTGTTGAGTGCGGACCTGCTACGCCTCTACTCATTCATCGAAGCGGTCAGCCCGCCCATTCCCCCCAAGATCAAGTGGGACTGCCTCGATTTCAACCGAATCTATTATCTGCCAGACCCCAGAATCTACAAGCGCCTCGTGTTTCCTCCTGGGATCTACTACGACGGCAAGCTTGTTGTACCGGACTGCACCGTCAAGCAAGCGCGGTTCGTGGGATGGCAAGCTGCCGGTCTACCCCATGGGGAAGGCTTGAGCCGGCTGACGTTCCGCGGGCGGGTGCGAATAGTGGGTGATCGCTCTGAAGACGTCACAAAGGAACTCGTGTTTGGGCAACATCAGCTTAGTGCAGTCTACCCGTGGGGTGTGTTTGGCACGGCCGTTCTTGAGGCGATCACCGCACCGACGAACGAAACCATTCAGTTTGCAGGCAGAGGTGCGGAGCACGTGATAGTCACGCGGGTCCTTCCTCTCCCGGGTGCGCCGCTGAAGACGCCGCAGGAACCAAGCATCGGTCGCGGGCCGGGCGATGCCCAACCCGCGACGGAACCTTCGCCACGAGCACCGCAGCCACCCAAGCCCGAAAGCCCGTCGGTCTCCCGCGCTGCGCTGCGTGAGTTGGCGGCGACGCTCGACGAGGTAGTGAAGAAGCTCGACACCGGGACAAGTCCGTCGCCGGGTGACGCCAAGCTTAACGCCGCGCTTGCGCTGCCCGGATTATGGCTCGGCGAATTCCACTTGCGAAAGAATCAAGACGAAGCCGCATTGCCACTTCTGGAACAGTGCGTTCGACTCGCACCTGACATGGCTTTAGCCCACGCCGCATTGGCGCGCGCACGCAAAGCCCAGGGCGACTCGGCGAAGTTCGCCGAGGAGATCGGCCGCGCAGTCGCGCTTGACCCCAAGGTGCCAATAGACGAGCCGGCAGTACCCGTCGACGCCGTCACGCTCCCGGTGGATGACGTGCAGGCCGTCGTCGAACACGTTAGAGCCGCTCAAGATGGCGCCAAGCCGGCAGAGTTCACTACCGCAATCCGGCAGGTTGATGCTCTGGCGCACTGCGGATTGGGCATCGCTCTCTTGACCGAAAACTCTGCCGGTCCGGCGTTAGAGGAATTCCGCAAGGCGTCGGCTGCTGCTCCCGACCAGGTGGCGGGTCGGCGGGGATGCGCTGAGGCGGCTTGGGCGGCGAACGACGCCGAAACCGCGGTGAAGGAGATCCAGGAGGCCTATCGCTTAGACCCAAAGAACAAGTCAACGCTCGCGACCTTGGCCGCATTTGAAAGCAGGCTACGCCGCGACCTGACGCCCCCCACGGTCTGGTTCATCACTCCGCACGACGGAGACACAGCACGCTCCACAGTCCAGGTGAGATTTGCCGCCGAAGACAATCTGTCGGTGCACAAGGTCACTCTATACGTAGACGGCAATAAGGTAGATGATTACCTCCCGAAGCTTCAGGCGCTCGAATGTACCATCACCGTCCGCCTTGGCCCGCACACGCTGCGTCTGGAATGTAGGGACAAGGCTGGCAACACGGCAGTAGCGCAGATAAGGATCACGCGCTACTGAGGGCCCGCGGCCGACGCCTCACATCAACCCCTTCTCGTTCAAGCTCACCCACCGCCCGTCGCCGATGACGATGTGGTCGAGAACCTTGATGCCGATGATCTCGCCCGCCTTGACCAGCCGCGCGGTGAGGGCCTTGTCTTCTTCGCTCGGCGTCGGGTCGCCGCTGGGGTGATTGTGCGCGACGATCATCGCCGCCGCGGGATGCGCCACCGCGTCGCGGAAGACCTCGCGCGGGTGCGCCACGTTGGAGTTGAGGCTTCCCATCGAGATCGGCCGGATGGCGATGCAGCGGTTGCGGGTGTCGAGCAGTAGTACTTTGAAGTGCTCCTTGTCCTGATAGCGCATCTCCTCCATGATAAGAGCGGCCGCCAGCTCGGGACGATTCACCAGCGGTCGGTCGTCCGCCGCGCCAGCCAAGCGTTTGCCCAACTCGAAGGCGGCCTTGATCTGCGCCGCTTTCGCCACCCCGACGCCCTCGACCGCCGACAGCTCCTCGACGGTCGCGCGCGCGATCGCCCTCAGGCTCCCGAAACGGGCCAGCAATTGATTGCCCAGCGCAATCGCCGAGCCGCGGCTCGACCCGACGCGCAGAATAATGGCCAGCAACTCCGCCGTGTTCAGGGCCTCCGCACCGTGCCGCACCAGCCGCTCGCGCGGGCGCTCGTCCGCCGGCATCTCGCGAATCGTGGCGTGGTAAGTTTCCATGATCCTCCCCCACCCCGAGGCGTTGCGCCTCACTTCGCCTTGCGCCAGGGCACATCCTTCGCGCCGCCGCGGCGCGGCTAGGCTGCGCACCCCGGCGCGGCCTCCACAAGGTCGCGGTTCACGCACGCTCATAGAGCGCGCGCCCGAGGCGATGACACCTTCTCGCGGTGCGATACTGGTCAACTGACCTGGGACGCGGCAGGTTTGATGACGGTCAATGCGCCTGCCTGCGCGGCGCGCGTCGGCTTCGCGGACGGAGCGGTGCAGGTGGGGCCGGCCAGTTTCGATGTCGCACCGGAATTCGCGGTGGTGGCGGTGACGGCGCTCGACGACGGTCCGATTGCGCAATCGCAGCACCTGCTCATCACCGCGACGGCGCGCGCCGAGAACTCAGGCATGGTTTCTGACGCGGCAAGAACGAAGGTGATTGATCTCGGCCACGCGCCGATCCTGATGGAGCCGGTGCGCGGCACGGTTAGGCTTGCGCTGGACCGGCCGGTCAAGACCGTGAACTTGTACGGGCTCGACTCAGTGGGGCGCCGCCCAGGCGTGGTGACGGGGATAGGGATAAGGACTCGCTAATCGTGCCGCTGACGGCGGACTGCTTCTGGTACGAAGTGATTGTCGGACGATAGCCCTGCCAAGCGTAGGGACAGTTACCTGTTTCCGGGAAGGCGTGCTGCATCCGCGCCGACGGCAACGCGGAAATAGGTAACTGTCCCTGATGGGCTCAGAACGAAACCCTGAAGCTGCGAATCTCGTAGGGCTTGATGTTGACGAGCAGCTTATCGCCCTGCGCGGTGGCGGAGCCGGCCTGATCCTCCAGCAGGTCAACCTCGGTAACCGAGCGCGGCGCGCGTGGCAGCCTCACCTGCGCCGCCGTCGCCTGTCCGTGCGCTTCCCAGATGCGAATTAGCACATCGTCGGAATCCTCGCACGGCTTGAGCGCGGCAACGAAGGCATTGCCCGGCGTGACCTCCAACAAGCTGTACTGCGAGCCGAGCGGTCCTTCATGTCCCTTCACCGTCTGCGCCAGCAGCGGCGCGTTGAGCTCCTCGGCGCGGCGCTGGGTCGCACCTTCCCGCCACCCGCCGGCATGAGGATGGAGGCTATAGGTCATGACGTGGCGCCCCAGGTCGGCGACCGGGTCGGGATCGGTCGGGCTGCGCAGGAGCGTAATCATCATCTCGTTGCCCTTCACGCTGTGCCCGTACTTGCAGTCATTGAGCAGGCTCACTCCCCACTGGCCGTCGGAGACATCAATCCACTTCTGAGCCGGCACCTCGTCGCCGTTGCACGCGTGCGCGATGCTGCCGAACGGAATCTCGCGCGTGAACGAATCGGCCGTCACTCCCACCGGGAAGGACACTCTTAACAAGGTGTGGTAGGCGCGCCAGTCGATCGTGGTCGGAAAGTCGATGCGATCGAGGTCATCGTAGACCGAGATGCGCTGCTGGAAGACGCTGCCGTCGCGCAGGTAGTTGACGGCGATGGTCGCCCGCACCGGGCCGCGCTCGACGACGCTAACCGATGTCGGCTGATCGAGCTCGGCGACAGTCCCGGTATAGTGGATCTCCCAGGCGTCGGCGTCGTCGCCCATCAGGCGCAGCACATTGGCCGGCGCGCCCTGCGCCAGCACCTGCCGGTCTAGCTGCTTGTCGCGCACCGATATGACGTGGCCGGTCTTGGCGTCAACCTCGACCCGGAAGCGCGGGCCCTCGACCCAGTAATCGCCCGCGCTCAAGCGGGTGGGCGGCGCCGCAGCCGCGCGCTCGACCCGGAAGACCTTGAACCCCATCGGTGGCACATCGCGCGCGGCGAAGATGACCTTGCAGCGCTCAAACGATTCGTAGATGCGATGGTGCTCGACAACCTGGGCCCCCCAGATCGCGCCGCCGGCATCGCGCACGGCGAGCTGAGACGGAACGGCGTCGTAGTCGAGAGTCGCCTCGGCGATGTCTGTGCGCGCCCACGGCAGGGGGTTGAAGACGATCACGGCGTCGCCGGCGCCGGTGGTCTTCGCGCGGTCGGCGATTGTGGTCAGTGCCCTATCGAGCGCGGTTTGCCCCGCCGCCTCGACACTGCGATAGAGCTCGGTCGCGTCGGCATAGACCGGGCCGATGGCCGAGCCGGGCAGGATGTCGTGGAACTGGTTGAAGAGGACGCCGCGCCACGCGGTCGCCAGCGCGTCGCGCGGATAATCGAAGCCGCCGGTCATATTGGCCATGACCGCGAACTTCTCGGCGTTGGGCAGCAGTGTCTCGCAGCGGCGGTTGTGGCGCTTCATCTGCGCTTGCGAGGTGTAGCACCCCCGGTGGTGATATTCGACCTCATCACGCCATACGGGCAGAGTGTGCACTCCCTCCAGCATCCCAGCCATGGCCTCGTCGCCGGTCGCCAGCTTAACCTTCGGCATCCCGGGAAGCTGGGCGAGCGCCTTGAACATCATCAAGTCGCGCCGCGTCGGGCCGCCGCCATGATCGCCCACGCCGAAGGGAACCATCGCCGCCTTGCCCGGCATAGCCTTGACCACCGCCGCCAGAGCCTTGGGCACCGACGACAGGTCATCCAGATTTCCGCCCGCCGCCTCGAAGACTGCCTCTTCGCCGCGCGCATCGAACATTATCACCTGCGATCCGTCCGGGGCCTCCCACTTGTACAACGGCCCGGGCCCGCACGGGAACTTAGCGAAGAATAGGCTCGGCATGCCGCTCTTCTTCAAGATCTGCGGCAGCGTCGGGGGCAAGCCAAACGTATCGGGCAGCCAGCCGACGCGAGCTTCAATGCCGAACGTGGCGCGGAAATAACGCTGCCCGTAGAGGCATTGCCGCACAAGCGACTCGCCGCTGGGCATGTTGGCGTCGGGCTCAACCCACATGCCGCCGACGATGTCCCACTTCCCATCGGTTACCGCCTGCTTGATCGCGGCGAAGAGATCGGGGTAGTGCTGCGCCATCGCGTCGTACAACACCGCCTGGCTCTGGCTATAGCGAAAGTCGGGGTAGTCGTGCATCAATTGCAGCGCCTGGCCGAAGGTGTCGTGAGCGACGATAATGGTCTCCGGCCATTGCCACCTCCACGCGATGTCAATGTGCGAGTTGCCGACCATATAGAGAGTACCGTCGGACTGGTCGGCGCCGACGGCGGCAACGGCCAGCGCGCTGAGAATGCAAAGAGCGATCAGGACGTGAAGGAGCCGCATAGCGATTACCTCTAGCCTCGCTTGTTCATACGACGCTTGAACAGCCTGCATCGTGACGCGGGTGCGTGCGCGCATGGACAACGCGCGCTGGGACAATGATGGGCTGCAAGGCTGGGGCGTATTATACCACCAGCGAAGCACCGAGGGACGCCCCCGCAGGCAGCGAGCGGCCCGCCCCGACGCAAGAGGCGGGCCGCCGTCTCCGCAAAGCACAGACCGATCGTGGCCGCTGCGGACCACCAACCAGCCTGGCTCACCGGGCCTGATTCCCCCTGCGCATCAGGCCCGGTGAGTCGCAGACTCAAGCCACGGGCGCCTGATGCTCATCGCCAACTAACCCAGCGCGCTCCCATTGCGCCCGAACAGCTTACACCGCTCGCGGCGCACCACGTGCACAGAACACCACCGCACTTGGCGCTACGCGTGCATCCCGCGGCTTCTTACGCTCTGCCGCCGACAGTATTACCCCCGTGACGACGAAAGATCCACGGTGCATCCGACAAAGGCTTGCCCTCACCCGCTGGCGAGGTGCCCGCCCGTGATCTTGGGCGTCCCTTTCAGCCCCAGCGCGTCGATGGTGACGGCGCCGTCATGCCAGACCACGGTTCCCGTTCCCATCGCCTCGATCTCGATCTTGCCGCCAGGCACGGCGAGGCTGAGCGGGGCGGGCGTCATTCCGTGGTAGCCCGCCACCCACAGCTTCTTCTCAGGGCACGCGAACAGCCAACCCGCTTCTTTGCCGCATTGCAGAGTGGCGTCGCCGATCACCACCCTGCCATCGCGATTCTCGCGCGCCGCCGCGGACTCAAGCAGCGGCCATGGCACATCGCCGGCTTGCGTCCAGCGGCGCTTGACCTCCCATTGCATGAGGTCAACCCGGATGCCCAGGGTGCGGCCGTCCCGCGTGTACTCAACAGTCCACGGCCGGTCGCTCGTCGCCATGTAAGTGAACGGCGGCGCGGCCTCGTCTTTCAATATGCCGGCGGCGACCTTGTCGGCGAAATCCTTGGCGCTGGCGTAGTCCGCTCGCTCCGCCATCTCGGCGTAGAAGCCGCACTGCGGCTGGCCCCGGTAAAATCCGCCTGGCCATTCCATTTCCCAGAAGGTCTTCTTCGGCCCCAGGTAGTTATACATCTCGAGCACGAGGTAGCCGTCTTTCTCGACCAGCCGCACCGGCGCGCCGCGCCCGAGGTCGGTGATGGTGAGAGGACGGAGCGCCGCCAGCGCATCGCCGCTGGCGACCACGACGACGCTGCCGCGCGCAACATCGGCGGGCAGATTCGTGACGCGCTTGCCGCCCACCCAGATCTCGTCAACTTGGTCGCGGCCGGTGAATATGATCGCCGCCTTCGCGCTGCTATCCAGACCCCAGCCGCGAGCAGTGTAGAGACCGATAACGCGCGGCCCGTCCTGCACGCCGTAGAACCGGCCGTCGTCAAAGAGCTCGGTCTTACCCTCCTTGTCGGGATCGTAGTAGCTGGCGCCCACCCACTTGTCATTCATCAGGTAGCGGCAGAAGATGGCGCCCGGGCGTTTCTGACCGGGGCGGACATATTGCACGATGAATGGATTCGTTTGGTCGAAGAACTCCTTGGTCGCAGTGCCCACCGCGAACGACTTGCCGAGGTAGGTGGTGAGGGCCAACCCCCGCTGTGGGTCGGCCGATTCCGCCACCTGCATCGGCACCGGGGTCGTGTCCGCCGCTACGGCGAGCCACGCCGGCAGACCCGCCCTTGGCGGGTGCCCCCCGGCGGCGATCATCCGCTTGAACGACTCGATCTCCGGGGCGTCGGAGCAGACGGTGGTGTAGAAATAGGCGCGGCTATGCGGGCCGGCCCAGCGCCCGGTGGCGCGATGCATGTGCAGCGCGACGTCGAGGGCGATGCGCGTCGCGAACGTGCGCGCCTGGATCAGCGTGCGCTGGTCCTTGACCAATCGGCAGAGATCGCTCAAGGCTTCGAGCGTCACGCGATTGTAGGTCGGGCTGTTGAATTCGTAGACCGTGCCATTGGTGTCGGTAAATGCCATCCACATCAGCAGCTTGCGGAAGCCGCGCTCCACAAGCGCCGGATCGTCGAGCAACTGGCCGGCGAGGCAAGTGTTCTCCACGTCCAGGGCGGTGATGTTGGTGTAGGCGATCAGCACGTCCAGGCGGCGAACCTCGTCTATGCCGAGGCGGACGCTGGCGAGTACGCGCTTGCGCATCTCCGGCGTCAGGCGGTCGCCGTGCTCGATCATCATCGGGATCAAGTGGGCGAGGACGAACTCGACGGCATTGAGGTCCTCGACCACTCCGTCCTCGCGGTTCCACCAGAAGCCGCCGTAATGCGGATCGTCCGGGTGCAGCTCCTGACATGCGAGGACGGCGTCGAGGGCCTTCTCGGCAAGCTGGAGATCCTGCGGGGCGCCGTTGGCAACCAGTCGCGCGGCGAGGCCAGCGGCCGAACGGGTGGGGTGGTACGTGCCGGCCGACCCGCCGTTGGCGGGTGCCCCGGTGTCGGCGGGCATGAATACGTTGCGATCGAAATTGCTGGGCAGGGTCATCGGTTGGTTCGCCGCGAGCGCCACCGCCACAACAGCCGCCACCAAGGACATGGCCTACACTCCCTTCTTTGGCGTAGTTTCGCCGCAAGCCGACAAGCTTCCCGCCCAGGCAGGCGAAGCGCCGCCCATGAGGGCTGGCAGGCGTCGCAAGGCATCGACGATCCGGTGATCCCGCGCGCGGGGGCCTTGGGCTGAGAGCCCTCGGTTGACACCTGCTACTCTCCAACCATATAATCTCGCCTGCGGCGGATGAATCCCGCCTGCGGAGGATGAATCTCGCCGACGGCAGGCAGTGGCGGTGGCCCGTCCGCCGGATTTCACATGAGGCACACCAGCACGAGGCCCGCATCCCCGCGCCCGGCGGCCGGCCGGCCGCCCGAAAAGCGCCGGCTATCAGCCGCCGTGGCGACGATTGTCCTCGTGTTCGCGCTGCTGATATGCCTAATCGTGATATGGCTGCTGCGCCTGGCGATCGAGCTCTATCTTATCTCGGCGCTCTTCGCGCTCGCCATCAGCCCGATAATTGACTGGCTGGAGGTGCACCGAGTGCCCCGGCTCGCCGCCATCGCGGGCATGCTGGTGGTGATTGTGGGCGCTATCGTCGGCCTGGGTTTCGTTTTCGTGCCGCGCCTCGCGGCCGAGGTGGCCGACCTGGTGAACCACCTCCCCGGCTATGTGGACGACCTGCAAGCGCGTCTCAAAGACGTGACCGCCCAATACCCGTGGATCCAACAACAAGTTGCGGCTGCCGACCTCTACAAGGAGGTCAGCGCGTGGCTTCGTGGGTTCGCGCTCACCGGCTGGTCGTTCGTGCGGGGAGCGGCGGGGGCCGTCGTCGCGACGGTGTTGGTGCTTATCTCGGCGGTGTACATGCTCGCCAACCCGCGGCCGCTGATCAACGGCATGTTGGGGCTCATCCCTGAGCCGTGGGCTGAACGCGCGCACGGCATCGCGGCGATGCTGATCGACCGCATTCGAGCCTGGCTGCGCGCGGTGCTCATCATGGGTAGTGTCATCGGCGTCGCAATCGGCACCGGGCTGTTCGTCCTCGGCGTGCCCTACGCGGTGTTGTTCGGCCTGCTGGCGGGGGTGCTCGAGACCATCCCCACCCTGGGGCCGATTCTGGCGGCCGTTCCGCCGGTTCTGGTGGCATTGGCGGCGGACCCGCTTCGCGCGCTGTGGGTGATAGTGCTGTTCACCGTGGTGCAGCAGTTGGAGAGCAACCTGCTGGCGCCGTTCATCATGAGCCGCCAGCTGCAGCTCCACCCCATCTCGACCATCTTCGGCATCGTCGCGCTGGGGACGCTGTTCGGTCTTTTCGGGGCGATCGTGGCGGTGCCGGCGGTGGCGTGCCTCAAGGTGCTCTACGACGAGCTCTATTACCCCTGGGCCCATCCCGCGCCGGTGGTGGAGACGCCCGCGGTCCAGGTACAGGTCCAGGTCCAGCCGGTAGCGGCGGCTGCCGATGTTGGCGAAGCCACGGCGGACGCCCCGGAGTCCTCGCCGGAATCGTAGGCGGCCCTTCCTGGGCGACGCACCAGGGACGCGGCGACATATGGAGTGCGGGAGCTTGCTCCCGCTTTGAAAGCGGCGGCTGCGCCGCCGCACTCCACATACGCCGTGCCCCTGCGGCGGTGCGCCCCCGTCCGCGGGCGGCCGCGCCTCACACCATGCGCGACGCGTAGATCATATCCACCAGCTCCATCGTGCGCACGGCATCGCCGAAGTGCGTCTGCGGCAAGCGCTGCTCCTTGATGCAGTCGATGAAGTGGCGATTCTCGGCGAAAAACCCCAGGCGCTTGTAGGGCTCGTCGCTGCCGACCAGGTCGCGGCTCCAGATCTCCTCCCCCACCGGCTCGTTGTCCTTATAGATGATCGCGCGCTCGTCGGTGTCGACAAACGCGGAGATGCCGGCGCCGTGCATCTCCAGGGTGTGGACGCGCTTGCCCACCGTCCAGTTCGTCAGCAGCACGCCGGTGCAGCCGCTCTCGAAGCTCAGCAGCGCGTTGAAGCTGTTGTCATAGGTGGCGCTGAGCGCTCGCACATCGCTCGCCGCGCACATCACCTCACCCCCCATCCAGCGCAGGGCGTCCACGGCGTGAATCGCGTCGCAGGTCAAGATATCCGTCGCCCCATCGTAGTACGGCGGCGCGCCGATTGTGTTCTTGTAAAAAGTGGCCGCGCACTGTGACAGTGGGCCGCGCTCCTCGACGCGCTCCTTGGCCGTGGCGGCGGCGGGGATGAAACGGCGGTTGAAGGCCACCATCGTCAGCGACCCGCTGCGCTCGGCGGCGATCGCCATGTTGCGCGTCTGCTCCGAGGTCACGCCGGGCGGCTTCTCGATGAAGACGTGGCGCTTCTCGCGCAGGCAGTGGATCACCAGGTCGAACAGGTGATGCGGCGGCATGATGATGTAGACGGCGTCGGGAGCGGTTTTCTCGATCATCTGTCGGTAATCGCGGAAGCGGCCTTCGATGCCGAACTTGTCGGCGGTCGTCCGCAGCCGCTCCTCGTCGAGATCGCACACGCCAACGACGGCGACGTCCTCCATCTCCGCCAGCGACGGGTAATGTACGAAGTTGGCGATGCTGCCGGCGCCGACGAACGCGACTTTCACTTTATCCATTGATCATCTCCTTGGCGTTGGATTAGCCCCCCGCCCTCAGAACGTGATTCGCAGCGCATGGCGCCCTGCCCTGCCGCGGCCGCCTACGGCCAGGGGAAAAACGGGGCCGGCGCTTTGGTGATGAAGCTGAAGATGGTCCACCACACCGCCGACGTAAACTCCCCCAGCACCAGGCCGAGGAAGAACGGCCGCGCGGTGACATAAAGCCGCATGCCGCCCCAGCGCAGGATAAGCCCCTTGGTGACCCACGCGAGCAGGCAAGGGAACCAGAACACGATCATCGTCCACGACGCACTGACTGCATACCCAAGGGGATGAAGCGGCCACCACGCGAAGGTCGAGCGCATCGCAGCAAGGAAGGCGGTGAAGGCCGCGCCGGCCATGAAGCACACCGGGGCCAGCCAGTTGTAGTAATCGAAGCCGCGCATGGCGGCGGCGTTGTTCTCGAAGCCCCAGATGCTGTTGCCGGCGTACACGTAGCTATAAAGGGTGACCGCGCCGCGGCGATACGGTATCCAAAGATGGAAGACGCCGGCTACCAGGATCGCGGTCGGGATGGCGATGGCAAAGGCCCCCAGCATCGATCGGCGGCGCAATTGCACGCCGTCGGTGATGCGCAGCCCATCCATGAACCCGGTCATGAGCAAGCCGCGCAGGTCGCGCGCAAAGACGGCGTCGAGAAAGCACAGCACGGTCAGATTGGCGGGACCGAGGATGGTGCGCGAGCTGAACAGCGAGACCACGTCCATGGGACGAAAGGAGGTCTCGGTCATGAGCAGCCCACCCTCGGAGACGCTGCGCGCCATGACGATGGCGACGATGAACAGGTAGACGAACATTTGCAGCGCCGCCATCCACAGGCTCATGCCGGCGAAGATGCACCACGCGATGGAGCCGACGAACGAGACGATGAGACCGATGAAGGCGACGCGATACGGTATCATCTCCTGGCTGTCGTCCACGATGGGATCGTTGTAGATGGCTTTGCGCAGAACCTGGCGCAGATATGGCCGGCTCACGCGCACCAGGTAGAACACGAGCACGAAGTAGGCGCCCATGACCTGGTAGCCCTGGATCAGGTGCGTCGGGTAGAGGGGCATGTATTCGAGCCGCGCGCCGAAAGCAGCCGCGACCAGATCTTGGAACCGCGTGAAGAGGAAGAAGAACCACAGGCTGAAGATGAGGTCGGTGGGCAGGAGATAGCTGAACCCGACGGCCGCGAATGAGAGGTACGCCGGCGTCCACTGCACCTCGGCCCACGGGCGGCCCGGGGGCAGGTAGTCGTTGAGAACATGCGCCAGCGCGAGCTCGGGCACTGCGGGATAGACGACGTGGAGGCCGTTGACGGTAAAGATCGCCGCCGGGAGGGCGAAGCCAAACCACGTGAGCCGGTTACGAATAAACGGCCCCGCGGTCTCCTCGCGCACCATCTCCAGCGGCAGTTGCACCAGCGCGAATGGCAAGCGCTCGGCATCGACCCACTGCTTGCGCAGCAGCGCCGCCAGGCAGAGGAAGCCGGTGAAGATGAGAAGGATCAGCACCGTCCACGCGGCGATCGGCGTGACCCAGGCGTGCACTGGCAGCGGCTCGCCGTGGAACAGCCCTTCGTACATCTGCGTGGTCACATCCTGCTTCGCGCCACCGTGGGGATCCCATGGCACGAGCCACGGGTTGATGTGCGGATAGTAGAGTGTGCGCCACCCGTTTTCCGGCGTCGTGTAGTAGTTGACCGCGGCGAGCGTGCCGAACCATTTGTCCATCAAGCCGCGCGATGCGATCATGGTTGCGATCAGCATCATGCAGTAAACGATCATCACCTCGGCGCTGTTCAACCCGAGGGCGCGGCAGATGCGCCGCAGCGCCAGGTTGCCGACCGCCAGCACCACGAATAGCCCTACCAGCACCGGCGGGAACTGAAGGATGCCGATCTGAATGCCCTGGATGACCAGCTCGGCCCAGGCCACCATCGGGCATACCGCGCAGACGCCGACGAGGCCGACGAGTATCGCCTTGAGAGAGATGCCGCGCACCTGCGTTCTCCGGGGTTGTGCGGGGCGCTTGGCCCAGGCGGTTCGTAAGTGCGAAGCCGCACGGGGGAGCAAAGGACCTGAAGGTCTGGTTTGACGCGCGCGATGGAGCGGCAGCCCCCGCCGGTGCGGGGATGATTAGGCGCTAAGGGACGGGAACCTTCTGAGGATAGTCCGATGGCGGGTGTTGCTGGAACGCATGGTCTTCCATTGCGCAACACCCTGCTCACCGCAGCTCTTGTAGGGGCACGGCATGCCGTCCCTACGGCATCCTGTCGCCCCCGCGACCGGAGACGTGAAGTGCAGCGGCTCGCCGCCGCTTTGAAGCTGCTATTGACGCTCGCGTAATAAGTTGACTTGTCAAACCGCTAATAGCGAGCGTCAAGTCCCCTCGTCCGCCGTCAACCAGATATGCGAGCTTGAATAGAGGGGTGTGACCATTCTCGGTGGGTGGCGTCTATGTGGGAGCCGCGTCTCGCGGCGATCCGGATCGCCCGGGGGGCGCCGCGCTTGGCGCGGCCCGGGCTCCCACAGCTGCACCGCCCGATCCCCACTCTCCGAGGTCACACCCTGCTAGAGAATGTGTTCCAGGCCGTAGGTCAGGCCTTGCAGAGTGACGATCCTGCGTATCGCGAGCAGCACCCCGGGCAGAAACGAATCGCGGCTGATGGAATCGTGGCGGATGGTCAACGTCTGCCCCAGGCCGCCGAAGATGACTTCCTGGTGGGCCACCAGCCCGGGCAGACGCACGGAATGAATGCGAATCTTGCCCGCGCCTTGTCCGCGCGAAGGCAGGTCGTCGGCTCCGGCCGGCTCCTCACCGAGCAGACTGCCCGGCGCGGCGCGCATCATCTCGGCCGTCTTCAACGCCGTGCCCGAAGGAGCGTCCTGCTTCTGATTGTGGTGGAGCTCGATGATCTCCGCCGCCGCGAAGTGCTTGGCCGCCTGGGCGGCGAACTGCATCATCAGCACCGCGCCGATGGCGAAGTTCGGCGCCACCAGCGCGGGCGTGCCTTGCTCGCGGCATAGGGCCGCGACTTGCGCCAGGTCGGCCGGACTCAACCCGGTCGTGCCGACGACGCAGGCAACGCGCTTCTTGAGCGCCACGTGGAGGTTGCCCTTGACCGCGCTTGGGGTGGTGAAATCAACCATGACTCGTGGCCGCGCCGAGTCGATCGCCGCCGCCAGGTCGTCCGTGACAGCGATGCCGAGATGCGTGATGCCCGCGATGTCGCCGATATCTTCGCCCACGCGCTGGCGGTCCACCGCGGCGACGAGATGCATGTCCGCCTCGCCAGCCACCGCGCGCACGACGTGCAGCCCTACTCTGCCGCAGGCTCCGCTGACTAGGACGGGGATGGGTTCGGGGGTCATGCTTTCCCTCCACCGGAAAGCGCGGCTAGCGCTTCGCTGCAGCTCAGCGGTCACATTTCACCCTCACCTCAATGGCTAGGCGGCTAAGCGCGAAGCGCCGCCGTGGCGGTGGCGGAGCCACCTAGCCACCTGAAGGCCGCCACGGCGGCTCCGACTGCGTCGGAGCTTAGCCGTCCTCT
>Ga0315280_10002265_pt1 | contig 31409 bp, 33 predicted proteins | sample YL17G06_40_MG_FD_203697 | JGI IMG/M metagenome (GOLD analysis project Ga0315280, IMG submission 203697) | Sediment microbial communities from Yellowstone Lake, YNP, Wyoming, USA - YL17G06_40 | ecosystem: Environmental > Aquatic > Freshwater > Lake > Sediment | place: USA: Wyoming | collected... | reverse complement strand
TAGGCTGGCGGAGGAGATGGAGTCGGCCGGGGCCGCCGCACTATCGGTGGTTACAGAGCCAAAACACTTCGGAGGAGACCCCCGGACCCTCAGAGATGTGGCTGGGAGCGTCGGCATCCCCATCCTCCGGAAGGACTTCATAACGATGAAAGAGCAGGTCCATGAGAGCAAAGAATTGGGGGCTAGTGCGCTTCTACTGATTTTTTCAATGGCACCCCCCAAGACAATTGCGGCATTGTACGGTCTCTCCAAGAGGCTGGGAATGGAGACCGTGCTGGAGGTGCACAGTGCCCAGGAGATGCGCGCGGTCTCAAGTCTCAACCCAGGGATCATCGGAATAAATAATCGGAACATCCTGATGCTAGAGACAGATTCCGGTGATGTAAGCGGAACCGAGAGGCTGGCCAACCTCGCACCGGACCATGTTCTCATAATAAGCGAGAGCTCCATCGAGACGAGGGATGACGTTGAGAGAGCCATAAACGCTGGTGCGGACGCGGTCTTGGTGGGAACCGCCCTGATGAAGGCCCCGAGCTTAAGAAGGAAGCTCAGGGAGCTGGTGACATCTTGACGGTCAGGGTGAAGGTCTGTGGAATAACGAGCTTGGATGATGCTATGCTCTGCGTCGATGCTGGGGCAGACGCAGTAGGCTTTGTGACCGAATATCCCATCCCGGTTCCATGGAACCTCGATAGAGAAAAGACCAAAGAGCTCATCTCCAAGCTACCGCCCTTCGTCTCAACAACAGTCGTCACCTCCGGGAGCCTTAGCAAAATATTGGAGATTGCCGGAGCGACCACCCCCGATGCCGTACAACTACACGGTGAGGAGGGGCTTGTTGACATCAAGAGGACGGTAGAGGAGCTTGCCAGCGAAGGGATAAAGGTCATCAAGGCACTATCGATCGATGTTGACACGCAGAGGGCACGCTTCGAGATCCGAGACCCCGTCGAGGCCGCCCATTCGCTCGAGGACTCTGGTGTTCACGCGATCCTCCTTGACTCTAGGTCAAAGTCGATGCCAGCTGGAACGGGAATAGCACTCAGCTGGAAACTCGCCCGAGAGATCAGGGAGCAGACGTCCACGCCGGTCATCCTAGCCGGTGGTTTGAACCGGAGGAATGTGAGAGACGCGATCAGGGCTGTAAGACCATATGCCGTTGATGTCATCACCGGCGTCGAGGACTACCCCGGAAAGAAGGACCCAGATAAGGTGAGGGACTTCATCGAGGCCGCAAAGGGGAGGGCTGTGAGGTTTCTTGAGAGCACGAGCGATGGAAATCAGTTCACATCAACGGTCTCTCTCGGGTAGACTGGGAGAGTGAGAGCTTGAGGAAGTTGAGCCGATACCCCATCGACGGGAAGTATGGAAGATACGGCGGACGCTTTCTACCAGAGGCCCTGATGCCCGCGGTCAAGGAGCTGGAAGAGGCGTACGAACACTTCAAGGAGGACCCTGACTTCAGGAGAGAACTCAGCCACTACCTCTCAGAGTACGCAGGTAGGCCCACACCGCTCTACTACGCCGAGAACCTGACGCGAAAAACGAGCGGAGCCAAGATCTACCTAAAGAGGGAAGACCTCGCACATGGTGGCGCCCACAAGATCAACAACACTTTAGGCCAGGCCCTCCTAGCCCGAAGGATGGGGAAGAGAAGGGTCATCGCAGAGACCGGGGCTGGACAGCATGGCGTAGCAACAGCGATGGCCTGTGCCGTGCTGGGGCTGAAGGCGGAGATATACATGGGGGCGACGGACGTAGAACGGCAGCGTCTGAACGTCTTCAGGATGAAGCTCTTGGAGGCCGAAGTTCATCCCGTGGAGTCAGGCTCGAAGACCCTGAAGGACGCCATCAACGAGGCTTTGAGGGACTGGGTTACGAACGTCCAGACGACCTACTACCTCATCGGGTCTGTGGTGGGGCCCCACCCGTATCCCATGATCGTCAGAGACTTTCAGAGCGTCATCGGGAACGAGATCAAGAGGCAGATCATGGAAAAGGAGGGGCGTCTCCCCGATGCTCTGGTCGCCTGTGTGGGAGGAGGGAGCAACGCGATTGGAACCTTCTACCCCTTCCTCGACGATCCCGGGGTGGATATGTACGGTGTCGAAGCTGGGGGCAGCGGAGTCGAGACAGGGAGACACGCGGCCGCACTTTGTGCCGGTGATGAAGGCGTCTTTCATGGGATGCTGACCTTTGTCCTCCAGGACGAGTTCGGCCAGATAAAGGACACGCACAGTATCGCCGCTGGCCTGGACTACCCGGGCGTGGGACCGGAGCACTCTTTTCTCAGGTCTATCGAGAGGGCGAAGTATGCGACTGCAACCGACAGGGAGGCCGTTGACGCCTTCCTCGAGCTCTCCAAGTGTGAGGGGATAACCCCCGCCCTCGAGTCTTCACACGCCCTAGCTCATTCCTTGAAGTTGGCAAAGACCCTGGACAAAGACAATTTAATAGTAGTCACGTTGTCGGGTCGAGGAGACAAGGACGTGGAGGTCGTTGCGAAGTACATGGAGGTCAAGATATGAGTGTCCTAGAGAAGCGGATGCGCGAGCTGAAGGAGAAGAACGAAGGGGCCCTCATAGCATACGTGTGCGGCGGTGACCCAAAACCCGAGTACACACCTGAGATTGTCGACTCTCTCATTCGCGGAGGAGCGGACATAATCGAGCTGGGCATACCCTTCTCCGACCCGATAGCCGACGGACCCACCATCCAGGAAGCCTCAGTGCGTGCGCTGAAGGCTGAGACAACACCGATCAGGGTAATGGAGATAGCACGAAGGGTGAAGGAGAAGCATCCTTCCGTTCCCCTCGTGGCTCTAACATACTACAACCCGATATTCCGGATGGGACTTGAGAGATTTTTCACCCTCGCGGGAGAATGTGGGATCGACGGCGTCATAGTCCCGGACCTGCCGATAGAGGAGGCGAGTGAGTATAAGCGGCTCTCGGAGGATCACCGAATAGACACGATATTTCTGGCGACACCCAATACCACGAGGGAGAGGTTGGAAAACATAATTCGCTACACCACAGGGTTCCTCTACCTCGTCTCCATCTTCGGCGTCACAGGCACCAGAGAGAGCATTCACGAGCTTACGTTACAGACGATGAAGCGGCTCCTGCCATGCATCGGCGGTCGTATCCCCCTAGCCGTAGGCTTCGGCATCTCAGAGCCGGAGCATGTGAGGACGGTAGTCAGGAGCGGGGCGGATGGTGCCATAGTCGGAAGCGCCTTCGTAAAAATCATCGATAGATATCAGAGCAACCTCGGGGAGATGGTTATTGCGCTCGAGGAGAAGGCTTCTAAACTGAAGGCTGAAACACTGTAAGGCTTTGAGGGCGCCGATTAAGAAGATGATGGATGGACTTGATAGATGATCAACTGCGTAGTTTATCTTGCAAGCATTGGATATGAAGCATGCGAAAGAAAATTTCATTTGAGCAGGCATTGTTAATATGGAGTTGACGGCGATGAAGATTGAACTTAAACCAGAATTGAAAATTAGCTATCCTGAGATTGTCTTCGGAAGTCTCATTGTGAAGAATGTGCCGAACAGGAAGAAACATGAGGCGTTGGAAGAGTGGAAGCGTGAAGCTGAGAAGAAGATAAGAGAAGTCTATGTGGACGTAGACGAAGATAGCATGATACAGAGGTACAATGCTTACTTCAAGAGGTGGGGAAAGACATACCCCATAGAATTCCAGATCAAGACTGTAAAAGGAGGCAGCAAGTTCCCTCAAGTTTCTGTGCTTGTTGACAGCATGTTTGTAGCAGAACTTAGAAACAGGATTCTGACCTCGGGGCACGATCTCGATGCCATCCAAGGCGACTTGACCTTCGACGTGTCAGAGGAAGGAGAACGGTATTTGATGCTGAACGGCAAGGAGCAGGAACTAAAAGAGAACGACGTGATCCTTAGAGACGAAGAAGGAATCCTTGGGAGCATTCTGTACGGACCTGCGAAAAGAACATCCATAACACTTGGGACAAGGAACGCCCTATACTTCGCTTGGTGTCCCTACGGGATGGGTGACGAGCTTATCAAAGTGCACTTGAACGATATACTCTCAAACCTTCGCACCGTGTCTGAATCTGTAGCATCAGGAATCCAAATCCACCGATAATCGGCTTATTATTGAAATTGCTGCTTTCACAACTGAGGAGCCTTCCAACTCTTCTTTTAGAGCGTGAGATGAAAAGGCGCAACACGTTTCACTGAAAACTGGAAAATGCCTCAGAGCTTTTCAGTTTCTTTTGAGGGTCTAGCTCGGGTATTGCTGTTCGTCATAGGCAGAGCTGTGTGTTTTGGTATGAGGCGAGCGCGGGGTTTATATTACCCAACTGATCGGGTAATATTGTAGTCGAGTTGGCTGAGACTACCTACTACAAGGATAAGGTGTATCTTCCCCGTGAGGTGCAGGAGAAGTTAGGTTTGGTTGATGGTGACGTATTGCGCGTTGAGGTTGTCAGCAGAGGGGTGGCGAAGTTGACTGTGGCGCGAGGAAGCGATGCGGCTAGGAGAGTTCTTGAGAGGTTGAACAATCCGCCAAGCCTTGGGAGGTTAAAGAGGAGGCTCACAAGGGAAGAGATCTATGAAGGTACTACTTGATACAAACATTCTCGTACATTCACATAATAGGACATCCCACCATCAGAAAAGAGCCAGCGAGATTCTTAAGAAGGCCATGCAAGGGGAAGTCGAGGCTTACCTAGCTCCGCAGATATTGTACGAATTCTTTTCAGTGGTTACAAACCCGAAAATGGTCGAACACCCACTTTCATCTAGCGAGGCTGCAGACATATGCCTAGACCTCTGGCAGTGCCGCGAGATCGAAAAAGTAAATCCAACGTCAAGGGCTCCGAAAGAAGTTTTTGAACTGACTAGGGAATTGAAGCTGTCCAAAGGCGGAGTTTTCGATTGTGTATTAGCTGTCACTGCAAAGGAAAATGGTGTGGAGACAATCTACACCGAGAACGTCGACGATTTCAAGAGCTATAGTTTTCTTAAAGCCTCAAACCCACTTGTTTGAACTGTCGAAACATATGCGCGAGGAGCGATCAGCCTCTTTTCGTGAGCGCGTGTCCGTTCCGAACACTAAGGTTGCTTTTCCCTTCCTTGCTGACGCTGACGAGGCAGGTTCGTCTGAGCACCTCGATTTGTTTGATAACGAGGGCTCGGCAGTCCATGACGTAGCGTACCCTTCACCGCGAAAAGGAGAGCGCAACCGCTCCGGCTGATGCGGGTACTTACTCGAGCGCCAGACGCTTATCTTGTTTCGGGCTCACAACCCCGGTGCACGCGAGTCCAATCCACATACATCAAAGAGGTCCCTCTGAGGGGATTCGAGGGCTGTGAGACGAGACGCACAGAATCCAACGACAGACATGTACTTGTCTACGAGACCGAGCTGACCAGACAGCGCTTCAATTTATTTACGCAAGGCAACAACCAGCAACGGGGGCTTTGAGTATTGAAAATCTCTGAGGTCAAGACCTATTCTCTGAAAGGTCGACACTGGCCGAGGTTTCCTTGGGTCGTGGTTGAGATCACGACCAGCGACGGAACCACGGGCTTGGGTGAGGCGCTTCTCTACCGGTCCAGCGGTGTTTTAGAGAGCATCGAAATCCTAGGAAAGAAGATCCTCGGAGAGGACCCCTTCGACGTGGAGAAGATATGGGAGGGCATGTACAGGGAGGGGGCAAACCTCCCAGCAATCAGCGGGATCGAAACTGCCCTGTGGGACATTATCGGGAAGAAGCTTGGAGCACCCATCTACAACCTGCTCGGCGGAAAGTGCCGGAACCGGATTAGAGTCTACGTTGACGGCTTCTTCCGAGGCGCCACCTACGTAGAGGAGGAGTACATCAAGAAGGCACTCGAGGCGGTCAGGCAAGGGTACACCGCGCTGAAGATGGACGTGGACGAGCCCATCCCGTCTGCCAGGCAGCTGGACCGGGGGATCAGTCCCCGGGACCTCGAGTACACCGTGAAGATGGTCAAGGCTGTGAGGGAGGCGGTGGGAAAAGAGGTGGAGCTCGCCGTCGACTGCCACGGCGCCTTCGACGTGAACACGGCGATCAAGATAGGAAGGCGGTTGGAGGAGTACGACCTCCTATGGATCGAGGATCCGGTTCCCCTGGGAAACCCCGCCGCCATGGCGAAGGTCAGTCAGGCGATTCAGACCCCAATTTGCACCGGCGAACTCCTGAACACCCGGTACGAGTTCAGAGAGCTCCTCGAGAGACAGGCTGCGGACATTATTATGCCCGATGTCGCACGAACGGGAGGGATTCTCGAGATGAAGAAGATAGCGGCGCTCGCAGACACCTACTACGTCTCCCTCGCACCCCACAACATGGTCGGTCCGGTTGCCACCATAGCCACCGCACACGTGTGCGCCTGCATTCCCAACTTCCTTGTCATGGAGTTCCAGCTCGGCGATGTCCCCTGGAGGGACAAGCTGCTCGACGCTCAAGTTCCAATCAAGGACGGCTACATCGAGCTGCCAAAGAAGCCCGGGCTCGGTGTGTCTCTGAACATGAGCGAGGTGGAGAAGCATCTAGCCAAATAGGCTCCACCATCTCAACAACCTTCACAAAAATGCAGGCATTGTCACCAAGCTTCCAAGAAAAGACACCAAATTGTTAAGAATAGTCGGGATGGAACAACGTATGTCCTCTTTGGCCTGAATGATTTCGGGGGTAGCGACCATGGAGATAGCTATGTTCGTCTATGAGTTCCCACCGAGAATTGTCGGCGGACTTGGAACCTACGCCATGGAGATCTCCCAGCAGTTCATCAGGATGGGTCACGACGTCACAGTGTTCACCATGAACGACGGCAACTTGCCCATCAGAGACGTGTGGCAGGGAGTCGAAGTTCATAGACCGATTACAACCGACATTAGCGAAACCTTTCCGAGTCTCCTACCGCCCGATGTTCGAAGATTCGGACGAGGGATGAGATTCTTCTCAGACGTGTTCGTCTACAACATACTTTCCGTCTCGACGCTCGTAAACGAGTTGTTAAAGGAGGAGAGGAGGTTCGACGTGGTTGCGGGACACGACTGGCTTTCCATAGTCGGAGCTGTGGCGGCGAAGCAGGCCATGAAGAAGCCCCTGGTCTTCCACGTCCACTCGACCGAGAAAGGGCGCACCATGGGAGGCGGGTCGAGGACTATAGAGCACTTGGAATACAGGGGTGGGCATGAAGCAGATCTCATAGTGACCGTCTCCCACGCGATGAGAGACGAACTAGCTGGGATGAGCTTCCCCGCAGATAGGCTTCGGGTCTGCTGGAATGGCGTGGACCCTAGCAAGTACGACAGCGCAAAGGTAGATAAAGAGCGAGTGCAGAGGCTCAGGGAGAAGTACAAGATAACTCCCGACGAGATAATGATCCTCCACGTCGGCCGGCTTACCCCAGTCAAAGGCGCGGACAGGCTGGTTCAGGCGATGCCTCATGTTCTCAAGAGCAACCCCCGAGCCAAGCTCGTCATTCTCGGGGTAGGCGACATGGACAAGTACCTAGCGGAGCTCATTAAAAGCCTGAACCTCGAAAACGTCGTCACACTCAACCTCCAATTCGTACCGGAGGACGAGAGGATCCTCCACTACGCGGCATGCGACCTAGCCGCCTTCCCAAGCATATACGAACCCTTCGGAATAGTCAGTTTGGAAGCAATGAGCATGGGCAAACCGGTGGTTGTGGGTGCGCGTGGCATTAGTGGGATGAGAGAACAAATCATCCCCAGCGGACCCGACCAATGTGGCTTCCACGTGAACCCCCTCGAACCCTCCGACATCGCGTGGGGCATCAACTGTACTCTATCCGACCCTTCCGCGCTCAAGAGACTAGGCGAAAACGCTAGGAAGAGGGTGCTCGAGTACTTCACGTGGGAGAAGGTAGCGCAGAACACGATTGGAGTCTACGAAGAGTTGCTTGCCAAGTAGACCGTCAAGCGAAGTGTCTTCTCAGCTTCCCCGCCAGGTCCTCGGGCAGCGTTTCAACCACCGGCTCATCGTGGAACCTCTCCATGAAACCACAGTCGCTGGTATATAGGGCTCTCAGACCGGGTCTCGACATCACTTTCAGATTCAGAGAGTAATGCTTCAGGTCTTGGTTGAGCGGACCAGAGAAAACTGACATGTTAAAGCTTCGGACCCCTAGGTCATTGTACCCCCGCAGGACTCTGGAGAGCCCATGTGAAAGAGCTTCGATGTGCGACTCCCTCATCATCCCCACATTGGAGATACCGGAGAAGATTCCGACAACCTCATTGTTTCCCTGCGCCGCGTAGCTTGTCAACCACACGATCTCATCGATCTCAGCTATCAGCCTCTCCTTCCGCTCTCTCTCCGCATCAATCAGGTCCGACCAGTAGTTGCTACCGTTCTTCCTGAAGTACTCCTCACTCTTCCTGATCAACTCCTCCACGTAATGAGTCGGACTTCGGTCAGCGAGGATCTGCAGGTGGGGGTGAATGATACTGGCCGCGGCTGGCGGCATGTGATTCCAGTTGATTGAGCAGTACCCGATCTCGGGGGTTTTCGCATGTACGCGCCTAAGGAATTCCAGACAGTTCTTCAAGCAGTCGCGCACCAACTGAGGTGAGAACTCGCCAAGACCCAGGAAGTGGCTCTCGGAGAAGGTCGCAACCGCGTGGTACTCCCCGAACGGGAAGAGGTTTGGAAAAAGAACAGAGGAACCGACCCTGAGCCGTCCCTCTGGTACCAAATCGCGTGGGAATAGCGGGGTCTTCTCCTCCAGATTCTCTTGACAGAAGTAGCAACCCTTCCTGGAGCCGGAGATGAGCCCAGAAAGATCTTCTTCGCCCTTGACAGCCTGCTTAACCCTCTTGGTCCTCTCCACGTTTATTCTGCTCCACTTGGCGGTAAGCGGATCTCGTCTGAACTCTATATGTTGAACGTCCGTCCTGAATCCAAGTAGAGGGCTGCGCATTCTCGCTTCGCACACCTTAATCTCGAAAACCACTTGGCCCAGTATCATCCCTCTAGGGTCTGCAACACGCTAAACTCGTTAAACCGCGGCCTCTGTATTAGCGTTGTCTCCCGGCGTGCCACCCACCTTCCAAAAAGCCTGAGAGTCCGGCCGTATTCTCAGCACTTCTTCCACATACGCCCTTAGCACCTCGGCCACGCTCCAGGCCTGCGAGATACAACCGCGAGGGCGATGAGGAGGATCCCCATCGAAAATCTCGGGAATCGAGCCCGACCCAGCATCTTTCAAGTGCTCGCGGAGAGGCGCGATGAACCCTTCAGCCTCCGATCTCGCTCTTCCACTCCCGTCGTTGACCTTCAGGTATGCGGATATGAACGGACCAATCAGCCACGGCCAAACCGTCCCCTGATGATAGGCGAGATCCCGCGATCTCACGTCCCCGGCGCAGACCCCTCGATACTCGGGATCCCCAGGGGAAAGGCTGCGCAATCCATAAGGGGTGAGCAGCTCACGCTCCACCACCTCGACAACCCTCACCTGCCTATCGGCTGATAGTAGCGGAAAAGGCAGACCAACAGCCAGTATCTGGTTAGGCCTAACGGAAGCGTCGAAGCGATCGCCATCCACACAGTCGTAGAGGCAGCCCCTATCCTCGTTCCAGAACAACTCCTCGAAGCTTTTCTCGGCTTTCTGGGACATGGAAGAGTACTTCCGAGCTCGATCCTTTGACCCAAGAGAGCCCGAAAGGGCCTCCATTATCCTCAGCGCATTGTACCAAAGGGCGTTGACCTCGACCGGCTTCCCCCTTCGCGGCGTGACACACCGATCCCCCACCTTGGCGTCCATCCAAGTAAGCCCCTCATCTCCTACACAGACGAGACCATCGCGATCCACGCGGATGTTGTGCAGCGTTCCTTTCACATAGCAGTCGACGATCTCTTCAAGCTTAGGAAGATTGGCTTCCACAAAATCGAGATCTTTCGTGTATTCTAGGTACCTGAGAACAGCATTGAACAACCACAGAGAGGCGTCAACCGAGTTGTACTTTGGACTTCCATCCGAGTCCGAGAAGTAGTTGGGAATCAAGCCCCCCTTCAGATGCCCGAGGAACAGCTCCAACACTCTCTTCCCTTCCCCGTACCTCTTTGTGACCAGCGCCAGACCCGGCAAGGAGATCATAGCGTCTCTCCCCCAGTCTCCGAACCAGTGGTAACCGGCGACGATCGTTCTGCCCCCGGGTCCTCTCCTAACTATAAAGGAGTCCGCAGCTGTTGCCAGAGCCTTCACAAGGTCATCGTCGCAGTCTACCAGAGAGACGAGATAGCGAAGCTTATCCTCTTCAACCTGTTTGAGCCTTGTCGACTCAAAGGATGAGAACTCGTGAGTAGACGCCAAGATACTGACTGTCTCGCTCCCCTTCAAGGAGGCTTCGAAGAAGCCTGGGTTGTAGTGGTCTTCTTTGTCGGGGTAGCCCCTCGCCGATTCCTCCTCATAGACGAAGTTCCGATACCACAACCCGCCTGCGGTGTAGGTTGCCACGTCGGACGCGAGGAAGAGTTGAACACCCCTGCCGCTTTCGCGTATGGAAACGCTCTTCTTCCTCGGGCTCTGCTCAAACCTCAGAGTGCCCTCACTGGTCCTCTCGTGAAAGCCCCTGCAGTTCACAAGCGGATGCAGCTTGAGAGTAGCTGAGCCCGGAGCCTTCAACAGCTTGTATGTGACTACTGTCGTGTTCTCCCCGTACACCATGAAAAGACTCTTTTCGACAGCCAAGCTCCCAACTTGGTAGACAAATCTCGGGAACGGGTCGAATCCGAACTCCACCTGATAACGGAATCCCTCGGGGTATATCACTCCCGGATACTTGTTGGTCGAAAGCTGGTAGGCTGCACCATTGGTAACGACCTCCTCCTCAAGCTTCGAGAGAAGGAGAAACCTCGCCAGAGGAGGACGTAGCGAGGCTACCAAGAGCCCATGATACCCCCGGGTGTTGAGCCCTACAATGGTGGAGGAGGCGTAGCCCCCCAAGCCATTCGCGACTATCCACTCCCTCGACCTAGCTACCTCGTAGTCTTCTATCAGCCCTCTCCCGAAGACAACCAACTCGAATCAGACAAAGTTGTTATTATGCTCATAGATGGTTAAGACATTGCGGTCAACTTCTCAATCGTTCAGGGTAGGCGCCTCACGTTCTCAGAACGCGTCGAAACGATCTCCACCAGCTTTCCTCCCTAAGATGCTTTTCGACTCCTCCATTTAGGAAATGATAAAGTGCGAAAAAGTTATCTTGAGAGGGAAACGCCAAGCGTAGTCGGATAGAAACGGATTGACGACGGACGAGATTCCACCCTCTGAGAGGCTACTTCTACTCATGCACAACCTTTGCCTAGTTCGCGCCGAGACAGCGAAGACTGGAAACGAGATCGCTGGGGTGTTGCAGATGGACTTATCGAAGGTTAAAGAAATCCTTGATCAGCAGGAGACCTACGGATTCGTCAGAAGCTACATGGATCCCAGTGGGGCAAGGAAGTATTTCCTTACGGGGATAGGGATAATTAGAGTTTGCTCGTGCTTCACCTAGACCATTCTTTGGTTCTCTCAAGGGTCATCAGCGAGATCGTCTATCACGAGAGAACCCGGGGTTCGGGTTATCCCATTCGACTTGGGCTCGCGTAGATGGGGATAATTGCGCATCTTGACGAATGACGAGTTATCCATTTCATAGCATTGAACGCGTGCTAGAAAGCTCCCATGTCTATAGCTGTAAGGGGAATCACTGAGAGAACCGAGCGAGCCTACTGCCATGTCCTAGGCGAGTATTCAGCCAAGTTTGGAAATCGACATGAAGGCGGGCACTCAGGTTCACGTGTACGTTGCCATGACCTTCAGAATCCCGCGGGGCGTGATGTAGAACCTGGACTCGTCGCCCACTCGGAGTTCTTCCAAGTATCCATGCTCTCTCAGCTTCAGAGCAATGGACCTCACAGCCACAGGGTCCATTTCAACCTTGATCATTACTTCCTCGACGGTCTCGGCCTTCTCCACGGACGTTATTCCCAAATTGTTCATCCAGCAGAGGAGCCGAACATCCTCGTCGAACCTTCGGAGATTGGATGAAAACGATCCAAGATCAGACATTTGAGCGCCCCTCTAGCGCTTCCTCGTGCACCCTCATGGTGCTCCCGGCAACAGTCTCCCACGTGAGTCGCGTCAAAGCTGCCTTCGCATTCTCCGCGAGGGTCTTCGAGAACTCAGGGTTTGACAGAATCCTATCCACACCCCATGCGACGGACTTGGGGTTTCGAGGGTAAACCCAGAGTCCGGTCTTCTCGTGCTCAATCACCTCCGCGAGTCCCCCTATCTGACTGGCGATGACAGGCGATCCGGTCGCCATCCCCTCTAACGCAACTATTCCGAAGGGTTCATACACTGATGGAATGACCAGCACGGCACACGTCGAAAGCAGCGACGCCAGAACCCCATCTGGTACGAAGCCGGTGAAGACGGTTCTGCCATCAACACCGAGCGATTTAGCCATCTCCTGAAGGGAGCTTCGCGCCCAACCATCCCCCATGATCACAAGCTTTGCGTCCGGATGCTGCTCCAAAATCTTAGGGGCTGCCTGGATGAGAAACTCCACGCCATTCTGGGGTGTGAACCTTCCAACGCACAGTACAATCCTGTCCGAGGCGCGCGCGTCACGGCAGTGGCAGAGTTATTGAGCCATAGGGGAGAACCGCGACCCTACCGCTCCCGCCCGCCATGAGCAAAGCCTCCTCAACAGTTGAGGCATACTCCAGACCCATCTTCTCAACCGTCTCCTTGGAGATGCCGTCAGAGACAACGACTATCCTCTTCCTCTTCTTCACGTTCGCGAAGAGGTACAGAACGCAGCTCTCACCCGGCAGCTCGCCCCGCCTGAGCAAAGAGAGCAGGCTCGAGATCGAGAGGTTACTGATCAGCATCTCCTTAACCTCCTTGCTAAAGGAGACGCCCCCGTAGCAGGGCGCCACAAGCACTATGGTTCCCCCGGGTCTTGTCACCAAGTCCGCGGGAAAGATCGCCTTCATGGCCCTCCCGAAGGTCTCATCTCTCGGGTGAGATCCGGAGATCGCAACATCGACAAGCCCACCGAACTTGACCCCGAACACCTCTTCGGAATACCTGACCCCACTCCGATGGGCTTCCACAGGGTCTCCGACCACAACCTTAATGATCTCATCGTTCTTGTTCAGAACGGTATTAACGATTAGGTCGAGACCCGCCATCTCGGCGGCTTCCTCCATATCCATCCTTATCAGATTGCCCTCGATCCTTCCGAATTCAGGAGTGAAACGACCGACCAGGCTATGATTGTGATTTATGGTCTCCCTCCCCGAGACCCCCGGTAGGACGATGCCAGCGCCCCCCGTAAACCCAGCCAGTTCATGAGGCATAACCGTCCCTAGACCGATTTTCAAATCACACCTAGAGACTGATTCGTTTATGCTCACTAAGGTGCCGAGCGATGTCTCTCCCAAACGCCGGAGTGCTCCATCGGCGTCATGAATACTCGTCTCAAATCTGTCGAGGATTTCAACGCCGATCTTTCTCTCAAGATCTCGCCTTACGGGGGAAGGGTGGAGCCCCCGCCCAACAAAGATGTGAACATCCCCCTCATCCACTCCAAGCCCCTTCAGTTTCTTAAGGAGAACCGGCAGAATCAGTCGGCACGGCGTTGGGCGGCTCATATCGTCAACTAGGATCGCAACCCTCCGTCCACGGCGGGCGATCTCAGCAAGGTTCCTCCCAGAGTGAGGCCCATCGAGCGCCTCCCGAATCGTAACCGAAGGGTTAGGGACTCCCGCCAGATCTCTGGGAGAAGCAAGCACAGTCAGATCCCATGAGGAAGCGAGCTCAAACTTCAACTGCTTCAATCCGTAGGGGACGCCGTAGGGGACTGTGACCTCGACCATGCCATCCTTCGCCTTGGTATAGCACCGGATTATCTTTATTGTCGTCGCTAAAACATTAGTGGGGAAGTGGAAGCATGAGAGCAGCCGTACTTCACGGTCCGAACGATCTCAGAGTAGAGGAGGTTGCCAAGCCTACTCCAGGGCCACAAGACGTGGTTGTTAGGATTCATAAGGCCGCTGTCTGCGGAACAGACCTTCACATATACGCGGGTAGGCTCAAGGCGAACTACCCGGTCATCCTCGGACACGAGTTCTCGGGCACGATAAGCGAGGTCGGATCTCAGGTCTCCGGCTGGAGGGTGGGGGACAGCGTCTTCTCCTCCCCAAACGTCTTCTGTGGTGAGTGCTACTACTGCAAGACCGGTCAGGGAAACCTCTGCGTAGACGTCAAGGTTCTCGGACTGCACCAAGACGGAGCATTCGCAGAGCACATCAGACTTCCGGCCAGAGCCCTCTACAAGCTACCATCAGGAATCTCCTTTGAGGAGGGAGCTCTCATAGGCGACCAGTTCGCCACCACAGCGCACGGCCTGATGAAGGCAGGCATCAAGTTCGGAGACTTCATTCAGATCTTTGGCGCCGGCCCGATCGGGCTCTTCACCGCCCAGATCGCTAAGGCCTCAGGTGCGACAGCCTCGATTGTGGATGTGGTTCCGGATAGGCTCCAGTTCGCGAGGGAGGTCTTGGGCGTCGACTACACGATCAACTCCAAAGAGGAGGATCCCGTCAGAAGGGTGATGGCTCTTACTAACGGGTTGGGGGCGGACATAACCGTCGAGGCGATAGGCATCCCGATCACCCTTGAGCAGGCGGTGATGGCAGCGAAGAGGAACGGAAAGGTTCTGGTCATCGGAATCTTCGAGAAGCCCGCCGAGGTCAACATGCTACACGTAGTCTACAGGGAGAAGACCATCATCGGATCCTTCGCCCACGCCCAGGGCGACATGGAGAAGGTTCTCTGCCTCCTTCAGAGCGGCAGAGTCAGCCTGAAACCCTTCACCCGAACCATGATGCCGCTGAGCGACGTGGGTAAAGCGATAGAGCTCTTCGAGAGGAGAGACCCCGGCATAATAAAAGTCATCATTCAACCCTAGCTCCGAAACCTTCTCGGTGGGGATCCAGATGTCACTAGTGTCGATCATCAAAGACCAGGACCCAGGGAGAGCCGTGAGAGAGGCGATTAGACTAATCGGCGGAATGAGCCAGCTCGTGAAAGCCGGCGATAGGGTTCTGATCAAGCCCAACTTGGTCGTCCCAGCCCCGCCCGAGAGAGGAACCACAACGAACCCGAACGTCGTTAGAGCCGTCTGCGAGCTCGCCGTGAAGGCTGGGGCTAAGGAGGTCATCGTCGCCGACAGCCCATTCATATACTACAAGGCTAGGGACGCCTTCGCGAAGACCGGAGTGGAGGAAGCCGTTAGGGCGGTTGGAGCCCGCGTGGCATACCTAGATGAGGAGGAGTACACTGAAGTCAGTGTGCCTGACCCGATGGTTTTGAGCAGGCTGAGGCTTCCCAAGATCGCTCTAGATGTGGACGTGACCATCTCGGTCCCCAAGATGAAGACCCATCTGATGGCCACAGTCAGCCTAGGAATCAAGAACCAGCACGGTCTTCTTCTCTCCCAGGATAAGAAGATCGCCCACCGCGAGGACATCCACCTCAAGCTCCTCGACATCCTCAAGGTGCAGAAGCCGAGTCTAGTCGTCGTGGACGGCTTCCCAGCCTTGGAGGGACAAGGCCCAACCTACGGCGACCCAGTCCAGATGAACCTAGCTGTCGCCGGCTTGGACACGGTTTCGGTTGACGCCGTTTGCTCGAGCCTGATGGGCTTCGAACCCATGGAGATCCCGATGATCAGAGCCGCTCACGCTGAGAAGCTGGGAAACGCAGATCTAAACACGATCACGATCGTTGGTGAGAAGCCCGAAAGCGTCACCCGGAAGTTCAAACGACCAAGCTTCCAGCTCGTCAAAGTCTTTCCTAATGTAGAGGCGTACGTGGGAGGCGCCTGCGGACCCGGCTGCATGGCGTGGATACGAACCGCTCTCGACGGGTTGGACCGGTACAAGAGGCTGGACAAGATGGGAAGAGTGAACATCATAGTTGGCAGGACCGACGACATCCCCGCGAAGCTGGAGGGTAGAACCTTCGTGGTGGGAGACTGCGCCGAGGCGATGAAAAGCCTTGGAACATACGTTCCCGGATGCCCGTGCTTCGACATCATTCGAGTTCTATTCGATGCGACACGCTGAGAGCCCTACTCATACGAGGTCGAGAAGGGCTTGCCGATGGCGACCTCGCCACTAGACGGAGAAGATCGAGAAATCTTGGGGCAAATAACGGTTTATTCTGAGGCAGTTGCAGGTGTCAAGGAAACGGAGCTCTTCTTGATTCTGGAGTATTCAGGTCACGGGTCAACGAGTTCAAAGTTCAAGGCCTTACCGTCAAGCGTAGTCTTCAGCAGGTTTAGGACATCTCGGCCGAGAAGCACATCGCGACGTCGAGCCCCGATGACCTCGACTAGAGGGAATACGAAGCTGTGAAACGAGATGTCTACGAAATAGGTGTACCTCTCCTCTTCTCGCTCATTGAAGGAGTAGACAGCTATGCGGCTTGCTGGAACCAGCCTAAGCTCGCCTATCAGGGGCTGTGGAAGCACCGTCATGTCTGCGCCTGAATCCAGCTTTGCTCGACTTTCTCTAGACTGGGAGGAGAAGGGTCGGGCAAGTTCAACTGTTAACGCTGGGGCTGGAGGCGTGTATTCAAGAGCGTACTTCATCTTGAAGCCAGCTCTGGAGATGGGATCTCCACGCGTCTCTCGCTAGGAGCGACCATGTCGATGTAGATGGGGATGTAACCATGCCTCTCGTAGACCCTCCTGGCGAGTCTTCTCTTATCCTCATCGCAATCTACGACAGCACCCTGAAGGACCGCCACGTACTTCCCGTTGTAGCGTGGATCTCTGATCAGATCATTACGAGCCTGAAGGAAGCTGGCCCTCATCTCTTCGATGCATATGAGATGCTCTAGTTGCTGTGGATCGCTTGGAAAGACCTCTTGCTCAACGTATTCTTTGAGTAGCTGGGCTATGACCTCGTTCTTCTTTCGCTCGCCTCTCTTCTGGAGGACTAGGAGGCTGAAGCGCCTCCAGAGACCGTCTTCTACCTCAATAGTCGTCTTAACCATTAACCGCCCTCGTGAGCCCGTTTTCCCGTTAATCCTTATAAATGTATTCCCTTCTAACCGCTGCAAGCCTCTGACTCAGAATGAGGCGTGCAATTGGGTGGATGTAGCTCATCTCAGAAAGATTTGTTGAAAGCATGCCGCCTCTCACCATTGATGAGCCCCTAAGCTCCACTCCCTGATGCAAATTGTCCATAAGCTCTACACCTTGATATCCTGCTCTTGTAATATAGCCGAATACATTCTTCAGCGGTATTCCACGCTCTCGGTAAGGATACGTGAAAGAATTGCGCGGTATGCGTATCTTATCATAGTTATTCCCTTCAATCTGTGTGAACTATTTTGCTCGCACATCTTTGTAATAAATTGAAACTTCGCAGTTTATTTGAGTTATATCACTCAACGCATTCTCATTCTGGATGTATAGGGTCACGTATGTGAAAAATCTTTATACGCCAATCTTTACTTCTATGCCAAATCCTGAAAGTAATTGTCTCATTCTATTCAACTCTTCACTTGCCTGCGTCTTAAGATTACTGAAGGAGTAATCAACGCCCAGGGCCCTACACTTGTCTTTGGCGAATGCGTGGTAAGGAATCAGCTCCACCTGTTTTATCTCCAATTCAGTCAATAGCTCTCCCGTTCGCTTCAAATTCTCGTCAGTATCGCTGATCTTCGGTATCAGTGGCACTCTAACTAGTATTGTCTTTCCTTTCTCAACGACGCGTTTCAAATTCTCCAAGATAAGCGAGTTTTCAACTCCGCAATACCTCTTATGTAATACAGGATCAACTATTTTTATGTCATACATTGTGAAATCGACAGAATCAAGAACCTTCTCGAAGATATTCCATTTAGCGTATCCACAAGTCTCGACAGCCGTATTTATCTCATTTTCCTTTGAACTAATCAACAAGGCTCTGGCGAATTCTGGTTGCATGAGTGGTTCACCGCCAGAAAGGGTGATGCCTCCACCAGACTTCATATAGTATGCTCGATCCTTTAGAACCTCATTCATCACTTCATCCACAGTGACGATCTTTCCTCTAAGTCCCAGAGCGCCAGTCAAACACGCATCCACACATTTACCAAGTCTCATGCAGAGTTCTCGTCGGATTACCCTCTTGTTATCGATTATTCCGTGAACGCCATGAGGGCATACTTTCACGCATTCCCCACATAGGATGCATAAGCCCTCCTCGAAAAAGATCTCAGGTTCCATTCTCTGTGACTCAGGGTTGTGACACCATCCGCACTTAAGGGGACAGCCCTTCATGAAAATAGTTGTACGGATTCCCGGTCCATCGTGAACCGAGAACCTTTGAATGCCGAAGATGACTCCTTTGGTGATTCGGCTATTCATCTCAACAGCTCTACGCTACATGAGCGGTTCGGGCGATTATGTAGTCTTGGCACTCTGGGCTGAGGGTTACGAAGTAGGCGTTGTAGCCTGTAACTCGCACAACGAGGTCTCGATGCTTCTCAGGATGCTTCTTCGCATCTTTAAGAGCCTCTACATCGACGACGTTGGGCTGAGCATGTTGTCCACCCTTCTCAAAGTATGTTTCAAGCAGGTCGGAGAAGACCTCTGCACCGTTTTCGCCGATCAAGGCCGATGGATGTATCGTAACCGTGCTTCCGCCACTGGGCGTGAACAGAAAAGCAGCTTTCATCTTCGCCATGGAGTTAAGAAGGGCGGTAAGGCCCTTTCTGTCTAAGCCGTTCACTGCCTGTTGGTTCTCGCTGACAGGCTCACCAGCCTTTCTACCATCTGGCGTGGCTCCTGTCACAGTACCGTGTGAAGCGTAGCTGTGGTAAGTATAGATCGATGGAAAGCAGAGACCTGTGTAGCGGTTCCGCTGCCTCACAACTTCATGGCAGTAATAGAGTGCGATATCGGCGGCTATGGAGTCAACGTAATCATCATCATTCCCATATTTCGGAAATCTATTTACCAGCTCAAGCCTCAGCTTCTCTTGGCCCTCGAAGTTCTTCTTCAAGATTTCATTCAGTTCCCGAAGGGTCATCCTCTTTTCTTCGTAGACGAGCTTCTTTATGGCTGCGAGGGAATCCGCGACTGTGGCTATTCCTCCTCCGAGGAAGTCGTGGTAGACGTATCCCGTGCCGGTTGGAGGGTTCCTGTCCAAGTCGTTCATATCCATAGCCATCTCAATGCAATCCTTCATTAACATTGACTCAAAATAGAAGGGACGAGCACCAATGTATTCCTTGTAGAACTCGCCTCTCCCCTGTATCACTCTCTCAACCCAATACCTAATCTGGGCCTTGAACGCGCCGACAAGATCATAGAAGGTCTCAAAGTCATCCACATCACCAGTGTGTGGGCCCATCTGAAGCCCCACAACAGGGTCGAAGCCGTCATTCAGGGCAAGCTCAAGAAACTTCGGCAAGTTAAACCAGTACTCCCTGTCTTGCGGAGACCTCCCAGGCAGACCTGGGTGGCAACACGCAATCTGCGCATAGTCGATTGCGTCTTTGGGAAGGACACCGCAGTTTACGTAGGCGGGGATGATCATCTCATCGTTGTAGAAGCTCAAGTTGTTGACTCCTCGACGCGCGGCGTCGCAGGTCTTAAGCCAGAACTCACGGTCGATGCCCCCAAAATATCTGACGACTACAGTGGGTTGCTTCAAACGAAGCTCATCCGCAGCGTCTACAATGAGGTGAGAGACATCATTTGAAGCGTTCTTACCGTCCGCAGTCTGACCTCCGATAGTGCAATACTGTATGCTGTCTATGCATAAGGACCTCTTCCTTGGAAAAGTAACCGTGTATTTGTATAGAGGTCTGCCATGAGAGTGGGAGCCGATACCGCTAAATTCGTTAAGCTTGATAAAGAGGCATTCAACTAGTTCGAGGGCGTCATCGCGGTCTATTACCCCATTATCGATGTCCCTCTTGTAGAGAGGATAGAGATACTGATCTGCCCTACCCAATGTATAGTCTCTTGCGCCTAGAACAGTGTGCATAATTAAATCTATGAACCAGATTGACTGGATTGCTTCGTGGAAGGTTCTAGCCGGATCAGCCGGGACTCTCGCGCATACCTCCATTATCCTCAGCAGCTCAGCTCTTCTACCAGCGTTCTTCTCGTTTTTGGCTAGCTCTTCAGCCTTCTTCGCATACCTTCTGGCGAATCTAGATACGGCGTCGCATGATATCATGACCCCTTGTAGGAAATGCCTCTTCTCAGAGGCCTCAACGTCATCACCCTTAATCGTTTCCAGCTTAAGCCGAGCCTTCTCTCTGATTCCATTCATCCCCTTATGAAGAAGCCCCGCCCAATCGGGGATGACATGACCGAAGGTACTGTACCACGTTGGAACGGGAAGATCACGCTTGAGGTGCAGTACGTCGCGTAGGTCAGCAGGAGGGTTTGGAAGAACTCTACTCACCACTTCCGGAATGGCCGCATACTGCGAAGTGGTATTATGCCCATATGCGTTAGGATCGATATCCCATATCCCTTCCAGTAGTCTCTCATCTTTGGCAGTTGGAATTCTTTCCTTTATTCGTCCTACAATCAAATCATTCTCATCGATAACTATGGATATATTCGAAAGTATTTCATCTGTTATGTGCGCGTGTCTTATCGCATAAGGCTCATCTTTATGTTTTTCATATCCTCTCTTAAGGTATACAAACCTCTCAACAAATACAGTACGATCATCCGCCAAAAAGAGCTTATCTCGCAGATTCTTAATCCTCGTCCTCATCTTCATGTTATTCATAGTTTCAAATTATGAGCCTACACAATTATTTTAATGTTTGAAAACAGGAAGGCTGAAAACAGCACGCTCGCGTTCAGAAACGCCCGAATCCGTCTCAACCATGCCTCACTTCTTTGACCGCCCTCTCCACGATCCTTCTCGTTATCCCTTTCTCACTAGCTAGTTCCACTCCCCGCCTCAACGTCTCCTCAAGGCGCTTGTCAAGGTCTGGCTGAACGGCCTTCTTGAGGACCAAGAAATCCTAGCTGTGTTTATCGGAGTGGGCACCGTACTTCTTTTGGAGGGCGTAGGCGATGTATTGATGAGCAGCCCCATAAAGCCCCTCTATTATTAGTTCGGAGTCCTTTATTAGTTCGGAGTCCTCTTCTGGGTCGAGCTTTTCTGTGCTCTTTTCCTCTCGCTTTGCTTTTAGTAGGTGGCCCTCAGGCTTCACGGCATTTTTCCCACTTTCTGTTACCAGTAAACAAATAGCGTGGTCTCAAGGATTTCTGTTTACCAGTAATCAAACATTTCAGAACCTCAAAGTTTGAAACGCATCACGCCCATCTTGATCTCACTGCCGATCAGTCATTCAGCCTCGTCCCCTATTCCCTTCACGGGGGTATTGCTGGGAGAGGGTGGGCTGATAAGTATAGAGAATTGAGCCGAGGAAGAAACAAATAGGATTCCGGGAGGCGAATCAATTAAAGGATTGGTGTAGGGTTAGTAGGTGTGTTCAAAGAGAAAGGTGAAAGAATTGACTGTTGACTTGGCGATCAAGAACGGAAAGGTCGTGATGCCCGACGGTGTCTACGAAGTCGGACTCGCCGTAGACGAGGGGAAGATAGTCTGCACAGGGAAAGCCTCCAGGATTCCAAAGGCCGACCACACGATCGACGCGACAGGCAAGATAGTCCTGCCAGGGGTAATAGACGCACACGTCCACCTGCGCGAACCCGGGACCCCGCAGAGAGAAGACTTCGAGACAGGAACCAAAGCAGCAGCCGCAGGAGGCGTCACAACAGTCCTCGAGATGCCCGTCTCAACCCCAGCGGTTGCTACTGTGGAGGCACTCAACAGGAGGATCGATATTCTCAAGAACAGGGCGGTTGTGGACTACGGTCTCTACGCTGGTGCCGGAACCCACAACATAGACCAGATCCTAGGTTTGGCGAAGGCGGGGGCGATGGCCTTCAAGACCTTCATTACTCACCCTCCACCGGAGAGAGAGGGAGAATACAGGGGCGTGTACGCGGTAGACGACGGCTCCCTACTCGAGATATTCAGGACGGTCTCCCAGACACGTCTTCCATCATGTGTCCACGCTGAGAACAACGCCATAATCGAGCATGAAGTCGCTAAACTGAGGGGGGCTGGAAGACTCGACCCTATAGCACACGCCGAGTCACGACCAAACGTGGTCGAAGCAGAGGCGATCCAGCGAGCCATCACGCTAGCCAAGGCAGCCAAAGTCAGGCTTCACCTGTGCCACACCAGCACACGCGAAGCCATGGACACCATCCGACTGGCGAAGCAGAACGGGTTGAAGGTCACCGCGGAAACCTGCCCCCAGTACCTGACACTGACAACGGAAGTGATGAAGAAAGCTGGACCATACGCCAAGATCAACCCACCCCTCCGAAGTTCTACTGACGTGAACGCGATGTGGAACGCCGTCAAAGACGGAACAGTCGACATCATCGGAAGCGACCACGCGCCCTTCCCAAAGGATGAGAAGGATGTGGGGTGGACCGATATCTGGAGAGCGCCCGCGGGAATGCCTCAGCTAGAGACGATGGTTCCTCTGCTGTTGACGAAGGTCAACGAGGGCAGGATCACGATCGAGCGCCTTGTACAGGTCATGTCGGAGAACCCTGCGAAGATATTCGGTCTCTACCCGAGGAAGGGAGCCATCAGGATTGGCTCGGACGCCGACTTCACCATAGCTGACCTCAAGAAGCGAAAGACGATCAGGAAAGAGGAGATGCACACGAAGGGTCGAAGCGTGACCGTCTACGACGGATGGGAAGTGAAGGGTGTTCCGACAGCCACCATCGTGAGAGGGCAGATAGTGATGGATGAGTCAGGAGTGGTTGGAAAGGTCGGATACGGACAGTTCTTGACACACCCCCGAGTTTAGTCGTGGAATTCTTGTTTCTCATTGGCTCATCTTCACTTGGATCGGCACGGCCCTGCTAGGCTTTCACCCCCATCAGTCCTACCTGAGAAGCAAGGGGCTTGCCACAGCCCCGACGGCTCAACCCACGCCAAGGAAAAAAGGTCACAGCCAACATCAGATCCGGCAAATGGAAATGGATCATCTTCCAATCCTGTGACAAAGCACGCGATTTTCGGTAGTATGCGGCTAACAAGCTCAATGCGTACTAGGAAACTCTGCGCTCTGCTCGCAGCAGCTTTTCTTCACCGTCGCTGTTTGCTCAGTTCGTTACGATGCTCTGTGAGCTCCAAGCCAGCAAACAAGCTAAGGATATATACCTCTTGGGGTACTATACACTTGAGGCGAAGGGGCACTTTGCAGAAGAAGAAACATATCCACATCCCAAGCTGGCTCGATGCCAGACTAAAAGAGACCGTCAGCAAAGGATACTTCGTAAACGAAGCCGAAGCATTCAGAACCGGACTGATGCTAGCCGTCACGCTGCCTGACCTAAATCGAGAATCAGGAGACCTGTGGGTCTCACTCTACAGTGAGGTGTGCAAGCAGATAGACCACGCTAAAGAACAGGTCGAACAGTGCGAGATCGCGGCCGCCGTCGAGAGCCTAAGGTACGCGGGAAACGTTCTTGCGTATCGCGCAGCCCTCTCTCCAATCACCGATCAAAGTCCGAAGAGCTTGGAAAGCCTACGAACCGTAAACACCGTTCTCTTCGATTCCTTGGCTCTACTGGAGAAGCTTGCAAGGACAAAAATGAAAGAGGGCGAGGTCAGAGGGGCTGTCTCCGAGCTCGAAATACTTGAACATCTGAGCTTCCTAAGCGCTGTGTATCACGACCTCGCCAAGGCCAGGCGCGACCTGAGAACGAAGTGAGGCCAAGCATTGAGCAAGAACGTGAAGCCCATAATCTACGTCAGCCCCAAGAGCCGGCCAGAAAAAGTGCTGTGCGAAAAAGGCAACATCGATATCGATCACTGGTACTACTGGCCCAAAAGGCGCCTCTTGAAGCGAGAAATGAGCAAGGAGGACTATGAGCCTGTTCGACAGGAAGGAATCCTGTCTGGCACGACAACCGGCGCATTAACCAGGATCGCTTGGCGCAACAAGCGTTGGACTGATCTCTGTCTAGTGTCCAACCGAATTGAAGTGGTCTTCATGGGTCCGGGTTACACACCCCAAGTAAGAACCAACAGCACCTTCGACACAATCATCTTCGAAAGCTATCAAAGGACGCACAGACTCGTGCGAGAGGAAGACTATCCCGTGGAGAACGGTAGCCCTCCTCCCTACTACAAAGAGGCTGGACTCAAGCGACACTTTCCGAGTGTGGTGAACTATGAGGGCTGGCCTAATCTCCAGTGAGCCGCGATCACCTCAGTAATCGACGAAACTAGGACGAAGGAGAGCCGCCAACTGAAACGCCAGTTCTCCGTCAATAGGGAAGACGCCCTCCACCTGCTTAGGGATCTAATCAGAATCCCGAGCGTGAGCGGAGAGGAGGAGAGAATCGCCGAGTACGTAGCAAAGAGAATGAACGCAGCAGGGCTGGACGTCGAAACAGTCGGCGGAAACGTGGTGGGAAGATCGTCATCGGGCGAGGGCAGAACCCTCGTCTTCAACAGCCACATGGATACTGTCCCAGCCGGAGACCTGAGCCAGTGGACCTTCGATCCCTTCGAGGCTCACGTCGAAGAGAACCGGGTGTATGGCAGAGGCGCCGCGGACATGAAGGGCGGCCTGGCGGCGATGATTCTCGCCGCTGAAGTCCTGAAGAGGAGCCGTATCGCGGTTAAGGGAGAGCTGATCCTGACCGCGGTCGTGCTCGAGGAGGTCCGAAGAAAGCTGACGGACAGGAAGGGCGTCGTCGAACTCCTCGACAAGGGCGTCATAAGGGGGGAAGCCGCCGTGATCTGCGAACCAACGAACCTCAGGGTGAGCATCGGACACCGGAGTCGCACGGACATCGAGATAGCGAGCGAGGGAAAAGCCGCTCACGGAAGCATGCCCGAGACCGGGGTCAACGCCATTGAGAAGATGGCAAAGATCATCGTGGCCATCAAGCAGCTGCGGCTCGGCTACGATCCAACCCTCGGAAGAGGGACCATGAACGTCGGAGTTATAGAGGGCGGAACAAAGCCGAACGTGGTCCCGGAGAGTTGCAGAATAGTCATAGACCGCAGACTCACCATGGGGGAAACACCCGAGCGAGCTGTGAAGGAGTTTGAGGAGATAGTCGCCAAACTCTCCGCCGAAGACCCCGACCTGAGAGCGAAGGTTTCTTGTCCATACGGCTGGTATCCCACACTAATTTCGCCAGATGAAGAGATCGTGAGGACTGTGAGGAGAGCGGCGGAGGCAACGTTGCAGACTAGTTCAGACCTTGTCGTGTCGAGATTCCACACAGACGGCGGATACATTCACCACATGGCTAAGATGCCGATCGTTGTATTCGGACCAGGCGATGAGGCTCTGGCGCACACAACGAACGAGCACATCGAAATAGACCAGGTAGTGAGCGCGGCTGAGGTATACGCCGCAACGATACGAGACTTGCTGAGCCCAGAAAAGTTGACCAGAGAGACAAGCCAACACCATTGATCCAACAAAGCTCAATCTTTCAATTCTCCTTCCTGAGACGAGATCGATGACTGTTTTCATAGCCTCGCCGAAGTTTGGCTACTTTCAATCCTCGTTTTACGAGTCCTCTCGGGAGCTCTTGTAATGTGGCTCTTCTTATCGCTATCCGAGGATTCACCTGACCTTTTAGCAATCGGCATGGAAGGTCCCGCCGGTCAGGCTCCCGCAAAGGTTGATGTTGGAGTACGCGTTCCGTTACATTCGTACAGAGAACGTGCAAAGCGATTTCCAAAGGAGGTTGAGAATAGGGGAAACATCGACTTCCTCAAGAATGTGATAGGTAGCGGGATGCAGGATCAGGAATCAACGACCTCAGACAGCCTCCTCAAGCTCTTGTTCATGGCGTCCCAACAAGATACCAGAGCTGCCGAGGAACTCCCGCTAAGAGCGTCGAAAATAACGCTCGGAAATGCTGATACGCTGAGGAAGGCTGGGAAACCTACGCATGTGAAGGCTTCAGGAGGCATTCTGAAAGCTGCTTTGCCGGCATTACGGTCTCAATAACGGTCGGGAGTTGCTAGTGTAGTCTCGTAGGAGACATTCTGCAGAGTTGATTTTTGGTTGTAGGGGTTTCTTCCTCTAGGTAAAAGTTCTCGAAGTGGGCTGTGAATGATGTCTCTGAGTTCGGCACGGCGGCTACAGGTCGAGTTTTGCTAGGCAGCATCTCCTTGACAGCCAAAGCAAGGCTGGCTTAAGGCAAGTCGCGCGAAAACACCGAGATGACTTGACTTTCATGACTGGCTGAAGCCTTAAGTATACGTTTAATTACATTTTATACCATGTCCTCGGTGTTGTCCGTCAAGCTTGAGAAGGAGAAGATGAAGGTGTTAGAGGAGATCGCCAGCGAGGAGAAGACTGACCGCTCAGCCGTGGCCAGGAAGCTCCTGGACGTGGGGATCAGGCAGTGGAAGGTCGACCGAGCGGTGCAGCTCATACTTTCAGGCAAGGCGTCGGTCTGGAAGGCGTCGGAGCTCGCGGGCGTCTCGCTCAGGGAGATGCTCGATATTCTGAGCGAGAGAAGGATCACCTGGGTCAGGATCACTCCCGACGAGTTCGAGAGAGAAGTTGAGCAGATGAGAAAGGCGAACATATGAGATTCGTCTTCAACTCAACACCGCTAATCCACCTAGCCAAATCCGGGTTGGGCTGGATGATAGCGGAGCTTGAGGGAGAGAAGTACACCACCCCATCGGTCCACAGGGAGGTCGTCGAAGCGGGGTTGCAGAGGGGGCTTCACGACGCACCGATAATCGGCGATTTGATCAAGCGAGGCGTCGTCACAGTGAAGGCTCCTCCCGAGGGGCTTCTAGCTTCAATGGCGGAAGCCCACAGAGACCTACACAGGGGCGAGGTAGAGGTCATAGCATTGGCGAGGAGCCTCAAGGCTATAGCCCTGATCGACGATCCAGCCGCGCGAAGGGTCGCTGAAGTCTATGGCGTCCGGAAAGAAGGCTCCTACGCCGTCATCCTTAGGGCCCTCTTGAAAGGGAGAATAGATCGTGAGCAGGCCAAGGTCTCGCTTGAGAAACTCGTGTCTTCAGGCTGGAGATGCGATGTAGACCTCTATCGAAGGATTATGAGATCGATTGATGAAGCCTCACCCGCGACCAAGTAAGCTTGCCAGACGTGACTTGGACAGGTCTTTGTCGAATTTGACGAAGTCGAAGATGTTGCCGCCCTCCTTGAGTCCACACTCTTTTGCCAATGCAACTATCACCATCGTTGCCAACGTACATAGCCAAATAGTGTGAGTTCTTTTTCATCGAGACTTCCCCTCCGAGTGAACTGCTATTGTCTTCGCAAGCAGTAACCTCTTTATATTTTATGTAACGATAATTTACTCTGAGGGAATGATTGTTACATGAAATATGAGCTGGGACCTTTGGAGGCAGAACTCCTATTCACCCTGGAAAGAGGGGGGAAAACGGTCTTCACCCTCGACGAGGCTAAGGAGATACTGAACTGCTCCGACGAAGTACTCAGGAAAACCCTGCACAGACTCACCTTGAAGAGCAGAGTACAGCGAATAAAGAGAGGATACTACATACTAGTCCCAGCAAGAGCAGGATACCAGACAAGCTGGACCGAGCATGTCTTCTCCTTCATAGACAGGGTTCTGGACGAGTACTATGTCGGCTACTGGACCGCGCTGAACTACTGGCAGATGACCGAGCAGATTCCACGTACAGTCTTCGTAGCCATTCAAAAAAGGGGGAGAGACTTCACCTACAACACCGTCCCAATCCACCTAATAACAGTCAGCCCACACAAGTTCTTCGGATGGACTGTAGAAAAGATAGGAGAAGTCGAGTTCCACATCTCGGATAGGGAGAAGACAATCATTGACTCTCTAGACCAACTTCAGTACGCTGGAGGGATCACTGAAGCGGCCAAAGGACTCAGAACTAGCCTCAACTGGGAGAAACTGAAAACCTATGCTGACAGGCTTCGGAACAGCAGTGTGCACAAACGACTGGGGTACCTCCTAGAAGCCCTAGAGCTAAAAACGAGTGAAAGAGCTCTAGAGCAACTCAGACTTTCAATCGGATCCGGCTACTCGTGGCTCGATCCCACGGCACCTAAGAAGGTCTTGAAGACCGATCCAAAATGGAGATTGAAGATTAATGTCCAACCAGAGACCCTTGGGAGTGAATGAGCTTGATAGATGACGTATCTCTTCGCGGGATCGCCACGGAAGAGGGAGTTCCCCTAGGAACTATAGAGAAGGACTTTGCAATCTCATGTGCCCTGCTCGCAATATCCAAGAGTGGATTGAAGGGTCACCTAGTATTCAAAGGCGGAACCGCGATAAAGAAGATCTACTACCCTGAAGCACGATTCTCGGAAGACATAGACTTCACCGCCCGCTCCCTCGACGAAGACAAGACCATAAACTCTCTGAAGGAGCTTTTCATCGAAAAGGCGGTGGACTCAGTCTCCTTTGAAGGCGCCTACGAAGAACGATTCTCCCAAACTGGAAGAAGACTTCGACTCCCCTTCATAGGCCCATTAAGATACAGAAACAGCATCAGAATCGACCTATCCTTCAGAGACGACCTAATCCTGGATGTGAAGGAGCGCCCAGTCCTCTCAAAGTATGGCGACTCCCTCTCATGCAACGTCTACACAATCGAGTTTATGGAGATAATGGCTGAGAAACTCAGGGCTCTCATAGATAGAGGATACCCCAGAGACTACTACGATGTCGCATCCCACCTAGATAAGGTACTGGACAAGACCTTCATGAGGGAGTTGACCGAAAGAAAATGCCGCTTCATAGGCATCAGGTATGAGCCCACGAACATTTTTGACCAAGATGTTCTCACAAGAGTTGAAGCAGCATGGAAGACGCAACTAGAACATCTACTTCCACACTACACTGATTTCAAGACAGTTATCCCAGAACTCAGATCCAAACTAGCCTTTCTATAACCCAAAGGCAAGCTAACCTTTCAATCCTCGTTTTATGGGTCCTCTCGTTGAAACTCATTACCGATGGACTATTCTCTGGGTCAAATTTGTGTGTGGTTTGCGGTGGTGGTTTATAAGGTTCCTAATTCTTATGAAGATAGGAACGTGGCATATCGAGGGATAGAAGGAAGATTTCACGGGCAGGGGGATGCAGGTGGGGGAGTTGAAGAGACCCGAGCTTGAGGAAGTGACGCTCGATTCCATCTTGCGGGAAGAGGCTGATTTGGGAGAAAAAGTGGTAAACGCCCTCCCGAAGCGTTTCCTCAGGAGGAACCACGGAAAGTACTTGGCGATTACCTACTCGGGCAAGAGGCTTGCCCTAGAGGACACCCTCGGAGAACTGAACGAGCACCTGGCAAGAGAAATGCCCGACGAAAACTACTACGTGTGCAGGATAGGTTACCCCTCTCTAAGCAGAATTGAATAGCGGTCAGGCGTCTAGCATGCCTGAGGTTCTCGTCCCATATGATGGGCATAGCTTCGCAAGAATCAAGATAGACATTCATGGCACCATAAGGGAAGAGGATGTGCTGGTAGATACCGGCTTCACGGCGGGAACAGGCTTCGGCCTCAAACTCCCATACAGATTCGCCAACTGTGCGGAGTACGAGGTACCGGGTTTGTAACAGTGGCGGATGATAGACGAGTGGCTGGAGCCACGGTCCCCGACACCAAGATACTCGAAATAGAGGGAAATCGCTTGACGGAGCCCGTCATTGTACCTACGATTTTCATTGCACCACATGCGCCATCGGCGTCAAATTCCTTCAACGATGTGTATGCACACTCGATAGCCCGGCACGTAGACTAAGAATTAGTTTCTAGGACTCCTCTAATGACCCGAACCACCGCGATAAATATCTCGTTGAAACGCCAGAACTGGAGGGTGCGAAACGGGACCGCGTCTTTCAATTCTCGTTTTGTGAGTCCTCTCGTCGAAACTCTGCTCTTTCTTGTTTCTGTCGGTACGGCCGTAAGTGAGAGTGACAAGCGCGTGCTACATTCATATCACATGGACATGCATCATTGTCTCCGATTAGACATTCCAAGGCATACTTATTAGCAACATCAGTCCTTGAATCAGCTGACCATGACCAGGACTGAACAAAGGTATCTCATCGACAGAGAAGCGCTAGAGCATCTAATCGCATTGCTTAAGGATGCTCTCAAAAGTGGCGCCACAGACGAACAGATCTGGGAGCAGACTTGGGAGATCCTTGACCCCCAATACCGCACAAGAACTGATCAAGCCTTCAAAGAGATGCTTGAAGGAAGAACCAAGCGCTTCAAGACCGCTGAAGATATGATCATAGACCTAGAATCAGATTGAGCGGCTATGCCTTGGATTCCTGAATACACCCCCACGTTCAGAAGAGACTACAAGAATCTGAGCCATCAAAACCAGCAAAGGTAAATGAAGCGGTTAGAGAAATCCTGAATTCTGAGGACCCTAGAAGGCTCGGAAGACCCAAGTATGGAAAATGGAGGGGGCATATGGCTATGATATCGGTAGAGCTATCCGCATACTGTATTCCGTGGAACTGCGGGGGAAATTTGTAACCTTCCTGAGGTGTGGTCCGCATCCGATATACCATGTGTAGAGAGCATTCTCATCTTCCTCTGCCTAGAGAAATAACAGGCGCATTCATCAGGTAATGAACGCATCAACCACTTTTCTTCGTAGAACGTCATAGTCTTTCAATCCTCGTTTTATGAGTCCGTCCGTTGAAACCTAAAGCTGATCTGTGAGCAAAGAGGCGTAACCATACTTTGTGACATGCGACAAAAGAATCATGGACGCGACAAGGTTCTTCAACGAGTGCCGATTTGATACAACGCTAGCAATCATCGGCGAGGTTGAAAGAATAACAGCCAACGGAGAGGTTCTGAATCGCCTGGTTCCCCTGAAGAATGCTGCCTTGGCCTACTCTGCTTGGGACAAATTCAACCACGCCGAAGCATTCGAGTTTCTCAAAGCGGTAAGAGACCGCAGGTTTGATGGCAACAAGCGCTTTCTGGGCAGACTGCTGCACTCCGACGAGAAAGAGCCCTATGTGATTGCTGATTTGGTGAACAATGCGAGGCGAAGAGGCGATGTCGAGAAGAAATATGACGATGGTATAGGACGTTTATACCGCGTTATTGAGTTGTTGGCGCAGTACCGCCTGAAGAAGAGGCATGGAATAGATACGAGCGATGTCAATCCGGAAGACATTCCCCCGAAGCTCAAGGAGGAATGGAAGATTCCCGAGGCGGGTGAGAAGCTTAGGATAGGACTCGAGAAGGC
>Ga0315280_10002264_pt1 | contig 31411 bp, 24 predicted proteins | sample YL17G06_40_MG_FD_203697 | JGI IMG/M metagenome (GOLD analysis project Ga0315280, IMG submission 203697) | Sediment microbial communities from Yellowstone Lake, YNP, Wyoming, USA - YL17G06_40 | ecosystem: Environmental > Aquatic > Freshwater > Lake > Sediment | place: USA: Wyoming | collected... | reverse complement strand
ACTGCTCATTTGGACATGCAACGTCTAAGAATCGAGGCTTCGGACCTCTTTTTCCCATTTTGCTACACCTCAGGTAGCATATGCAGATAGGATCTATAAATAACAGCCTATTCCAGATTCACGACCTCTATTTCAGCCGCGGCAGAAAAATAAATTTATCTTGCCCTTGAGCGTACTCGCCAGACAATCTTCTGCGCACAACTTTCTCAATTTGCCCTTAATTTTTGGGAAAATATATCGGTCGGTTGTCAATAATTCAGCATCGGTAGATCTTGTGTAATGGTTTCACAGCTCGAAATAGCTCGGCGCGCACGATTACGGGCTAGCAGAATAACTATTATCATAATAATAACCGCCCGAAATTTCTTTTCACACCACATTATAATGCAATTTCTGGATCTATTCCATTCCTTGTGAAATACTATTCTGACTACTATCAAGGCTTTATTTTGAAAAATAGCTTATATTTCAAGTTTTTAGCTATTAACTACAACACTCAACTCTTGGAAAGGTTTATATACCACAATAACTAGGTTAATACTGTGCCAGAACGAGTAGACAACCTGTCAAATCACGTTCTGAAGAAATGAATGGAGGGGCTATTCGTCTGAGGGGATGGATGAACCTTCACAGTATCCTAAAATCTTAGGAGTAGCGTATATGGTGAACATATCCAGAGCAGAGGCTCCATTTCGCTGCGCATATAAATTCGTGAAGGAGCCCTGTCGTGCATGCGCCGATCAGTTCACCACAGTGCAAGCAAGACGTCACCAAGAAGGGAAAGCAATGAGGGGGGATCGACGGCCTTCGACCGGCCTGTCGACATCGATCAAGATGCTTCACAATTATACGCTTTATCCAAGGGATGGCACGAAAAGGGTAGATAAAGGGAGTGCATCTCAGGTCCGCATATATCAAGGCTTCGGCCTTTACACAAACCTTCACAGCTGGAAAGGGACGGCTGTGGCGGTAAGAAGGGGTGGCCGTGGCCGAGCAGGATCTGAAATGAATTGAGGGGACAGGTCGGGAAAAGCATGGGCAAAAGGCCGGGGGGACCAAGGGAGACCGGCCCGCCTTGCCTTTCACAACCTGTGTGAAATAAGAAGGGATGGCACAGAGGAAAGACAAGGGATCGGATCGACTGGGTTCGGGAGTACCCGGGCGGGTCCGATCCATCAACTGAGAAGGGGCATCGAGGAGGGAAGTATGAAAGGACATATGAAGCTGTTTACGTTGCGGATGGATCTGGAGAGAGCGCAGCAGTTCAAAGCCGCCAAGGCTATAGAAAATATCGGCTTTGGACCATGCAAAGATGCATCTACTTATGTTGAGCGTATATTCTTGCAGGATATCCCAAAGGTGATAAAAGGGATAGGATGAGAATCCGCATAGAGATAGAAGACAAGGGACTCAAGTCCTCCCACGAGTTTGAGTCCCAAAATATGGACGGGGAGGTTCTGAGAGACAAGATCATCAGCTTTCTGTCCGCATCCGGTGTCTTCGAGGGCGCGGAAGAGCATGCCGGAAGGGTCGCGGCCGGTCGTGATTACAGCAGCAGCGGGACGCTGATGGACCGCCTGGAGGGCTTCATCAGATTTGAGTTTTCCAATACCTGGTTCACAACCCAGGAGCTGAGAGAGCGATATGAGACGGTGGCAGATGACATCAAGCTCAGCACAGTCTCAACCTATCTCTCTCGCATGAATCGTGATGGGCTGCTGGACAGAAGGGGCAATAGAAACAACCGACAGTACCGGTTGATCGAAAAGATCGAGCCAGAGATGATCCCGCATCAGAGTATTCAGCGCCAGAGTAACTATGAAAGACGGAGTGCAGAAGGCAGATAGTAGCCTGGCCGGAAAGCTTTTTTCCAAGGGAAATCCCGCCACTATATCCTTTTGTCCATTAAGCTGTGATGTTTAGGTGCCTATGGGTCAGATCCAGGCTGTACCTGGCCTGGGAACTCTGAGGTTCGATCTCTAAGACCATTTCGAAGGCGTCGAGGGCTTCTTGGAAGCGGTTTAGAGCCGCGAAAGCCAGGCCTTGGTTGTACCAGGCATCAGCATTCTGCGGCTGAAGGTGGATTGCTTTCTCAAAGCTTGCCAGAGCCTCGTTGAGGCTTCCCGTCTGGTTCAATGCCAGGCCGCGACCAAGCCAGGCCGAGGCATCCTCGGGACGGAGATCTGTGGCCTTCTCATAAGCTCTTGCTGATTGGTTATAATCGCCTAGCGCGTAGCACACCATGCCCAGGTTGAACCAGATCGCCTCATTGGATGCGTCCTCCCGGCTCGCCCTCTGCAGGCAATCGGCAGCATCGCTGTATCTTCCCAGAGCGGCCAGCAGGCTTCCTCGGTTGGACCAGGCGGCAGAGTTCTCTGGATCGAGGGAAGTTAGCTCCTCGAAGCACTTCAGGGCCTCGGCGTTCCTGCCAAGCGCAGCCAGGGCTAGGCCCTTGCCCATCAAAGCATCGACATCTTTATCGGACTTCAGGCTCAGGGACCTATCAAAGAACTGCAGCGACTTATTGTATTCACCAGCGGCACAGAGGACGTTGCCCTTCCCCCGATACGCTCTGGCGTTGCCGGGGTCCAGGACTATGGCTCGGTCATAATAGGGCAGCGCGGCGCTGAAGTTGCCTCTGGCACTGAGCACATCGCCCTTTCCGGACGAGGCGGCTGAGCTTTTTGAATCAAGGGCAAGAGCCTGCTCGTAGCACTGCACGGCCCGGGCGAGATCCTCCTGGCGCAGGAAAACATCGCCTTTGCCCGTCCAGGCTGCAGCATTATTCTCGTCCAGGTCCAGGACATCCTCAAAGGATTTCAGAGCTGATCGGTAATCGGCCAGGGCGAAGGAGGCTCTTGCCTCTCCCATGATCGCAGCGACGTTATGGCTGTCCAGGCCCAGAGCCTGGCTAAAGGATGGGAGGGCCTGTCCTGGCATATCCTGGCTCAGGAGCAGATCGCCCCTTCCCACCAGGGCCCTGATGTTGCCCGGGTCCAGAGCAATAGCTTGATCGTAGGCTGCCAGGGCGCCGGTCAGATCGCCTAGCTGCATTCGCACATCTCCCATGCCCACCAGAGCCAGGATATTTTTGGGCTCTTGAGAGAGCACTCTCTCAAAAGCCTCCAGGGCCTTATCCGGCTGGCCTTGACGTCGCAAAGCCTCCCCTTTTCCCGCCAGAGCCCTGACATCTCCAGGCTGCGAGGCGAGGACGGCATCATAGCAGGCAAGGGCAAAGGCATAGCTCTCCAGCGCCAAGAGGGCATCCCCCTTTCCCACCGTGGCCCGCAGGTCATTGGGCTTTGTCTCCAGAGCCAGGTCGAACGCCTGCAAAGATGAGGCGTATTCTTGCTGGGAATAAAGGGCCTCAGCCCTTCCCAGCAGCGATCCGAAATCCGCTGGACTCTGGTTCAGCACAGCATTGTAGAATTGCAGCGCCTGGCCATAATTCTTCTGGGCGAAGAGGGCGTCTCCCATCCCCCGCAAGGCCGTCGTATTCCCGGGATCTTGCCCCAAAACCTTTTCATAGCACGAAACGGCCTCCTGGTTCCTTCCCAAGTTCAGCAAGAGCTCTCCCTTGTTCAAGAACGCTGCCGGATTGTTCGCATCCAGCAGTGCTGCCTTATCATAGCTGTGCAGAGCGTCCTCATAGTCTCCCAGACTGCTTTGCGCCGATGCCTTGCTGTTCCAGAGCGTCCCGTTCTCCGGTTCCAGTCGCAGGGCAGAGTCGAAGCAGAGCACAGCCATTCTGTATCTGCCAAGCCTGGTCAGGATCTGACCTTTCCATGCCCAGGCATCAGCGCATTTTGGGTCGTTCTTTAAAGCCCTCTCCAGAGAGCTCACAGCCTCCTGAAGCCTGCCTAGCCGGAGCAGGGCCTGCCCTCTGCCCAGCCACGCCGCTGCCTTGGTATCATCCATCTCAATGGATCTGTTGAAGTCCTGCAGGGCCTGGTCATAGCTGCCTTTCTGCATCTGCTCCAGGGCCACTTTCAGATAATGGCTGTAATCGGGCTTCGCTGCTGCCGGGAGGCTGGCGTTGGTCTTGACCTCTTCTTGCTTTGGCTGGAGTGCGGACAGCGCCTCATCTTTTCCGGCAAGAGCTTCGGGGTCCAAGGGTGCAAGCGCCAGGGCCGCTTCGTAGCTCTTCAGGGCATCCTGGAAAAGACCCTTATCCTTTAGCAGATGGCCCTCTGCCGCAAGCGCCCTGACCCTGCCCTGCACAGCCTCCTGATTACCCGGGTCGAGCCCGGAAGCCTCTGCAAATAGGTCAGAGGCTTCGGAGATGTTTCCCGTGGCCAGCTTCTGCTGGCCTATTCCAACCAGGGCTCGGGCCTTGCCCGTTTTGGCATCTTGATCAAGTGGACTGATCTTCAGGAGATCATTGTAGCATGGCAGAGCCTGGTCAAATCTGTCCAATCTGGCTAAGGATTCGCCTTTTCCCTGCAGAGCCTCAATGCTCACAGGGTCAAGGGCCAGGGCGGCATCGTAGCTGCTTTGCGCCTCCTCGAGTTTGCCCTCTCTCAGAAGAGCCTGCCCCTGTCCAAGCCATGCCTTCACCTTCCCCGCTTCGGCTGCGAGGCCCGCACCGAGCCATGAGGCGCTCTCGTAGCTGTACAAGGCCTCGTTGAAGCCATACCTTGCCAAAGAGAGATTGCCCTTCCCCAGCCAGGCCTCAGCCAGGCCCTCGTCCAGAGCCAGGGCCCGATCATAGCCTTCGCTGGCCGCGGCAAAACCCCCGGCCAGCTCGCTGACCTTGGCTTTTTTTAGCCAGAGCTGGGCATCCTGCAAATTGCTTTTCAGGGCAAAATCGAAGCATAGCTCGGCCATCTTATACCTGCCAAGCCTGGCAAGCGCTTCTCCCTTGCCTATCCACGCGGCGGCGTCTTCTGGATCGAGCTTTAGGGCGCGGTCGTAGCAGTCCAAGGCCTCCTGGAAGCTGCCATTCAGGCTAAAAGCATGACCCTTTTCCAGCCAGTAGGCGGATTCATCTTGGGCAACAGCCGAATTTAGAAGGATCAACATCAAAGCGCACATAATAATAGCGCATAAAGACGCCAGCTTGAGACAGCTCATATTATTGCTCATTTTACTACTACCATCCCGGACCAGTCTCTTTGCCGAGGATTTTGCCCTGTGATTGGGGTATCTTTCCTACCGGCATTGATCGCCGCTGGCTGAAAGCTTTGTGCTTTTCCTATGCCTTTGCAGCGATTCTATCTTATCAGACCCCACCCTGCCGCTGGCACTAGACAGGTAGCCTTTGCTTGCAAGAGTCTCTGGGACCTGTATCTTCATTTCAGGAATTACAGCCTGATATATGTGAACTCCTCCCACGCCTTAAAGGGCGGGGCTTCCCTGCTGCTTCTTCGTTCTTACGCCGTCATAGCCCTTTGGCATCGGGGCGCGTTTTGCGGGAATTTTCGGTTTCTGTTTCATTGGCCCAAACTTACATCAGATTCACGATGCAGAGGTTTAGATCTCATCAGACAGGTTCGGGGTGTTCCCTCCCTACTCTTCGAGTCTCACGCAGAGACTCCTAAGATCTCCCTTGAGGAGAAATGATCGATCATCCAGGTAGCACTTTCAGCCAACGAGGAATCACATCTTAATAGCAAGAGGATACGATGAAATATATAGTTGATCTGTGTAGCGCGAAAGTGGTTCATGGGCAAAGGACTCTGCTTTCATCCAGTTGCGACTGCGTCGCAACTCCCGCAAACTCTGCGAAGTTAGCGAGATCGCATCTCCTCTGGCCACCACGAGATCGCATCGTCTATCATTCCACAGTCACCTCTACCTCATCTCCATTGACAAGGCCGAGCGCCTCTCTCAGGCGGACGGGAGCAATGACCTCCACCAGGTTTGCCGGATAGCTGCTCCGCTCTGGCCGCACGATCGCGGCCTCGATCCCTTTCACTCTGATCTTGTAGCACCTGCAATCGCCAAAGGTCCGTCCTTCATCCTGGAAGCCCTCGATCTTGATCTCCCGCCGGGCCACGGGAACGAACGGCTCGTCCAGTTTTATGTTCAGAGTGCCGGGAAACGGCGCAAAGCCCAGCTTCTGCAGGAACTGGGCGCGATAACCCTCCCGCGAGATGTAGTACTGTCCTTCGCCAAGACCCGCTGCCACCTTGCCGCGAACGACTTCGAAGGTCATTGTTCACCATCAGCGAACTTTGCGCACGCCCTTTCGCACTTCCAGGTAGATGGCCTGAAAGGTATTTCCTATGAAGAACCGGGGCGGCGTCCTCTTGCCGATTATGCGAGTGCGTCCGGCGCGGATGGCCTCGACTGCCTCCTCTGCGTCAGCGGCTTCGATGTCTGTTACTCCCAGCCCAACGGTTGCCGCAAAGTGAGAATCGCTCCCCGCCACCATGGGCAGATGGCGCTTTCGCGCCCCCCGGCGAGCCCGCGCATTGGCTATGCCGAAGAGGTGCTTGGAGTTGTAGACCTCCACGGCATCGCAGTCCGGTATGCGCCCGATGGCATGCCGGAAGGGATGGTAAGGATGGGGCACAATGGTGATTCCTCCCTGCTCCCGGGCCATTTCCGTCGTCTCCTCGGGGCTTCGCCCTCGCGGCGGAAGCTCTTTGGCTCCCAAGACCAGCAGGTGGCCCTCGGCGGTGGTGACCTCCGCTCCCGGAATGAGGATCAGATCCAGCTTCTGCTCTTGGATGATCTTGCCGGCGATCTTTGAGCCGCGCAGGGTGTCGTGGTCGGTTATGGCCAGGCCGGCCAGGCCCCTTTTGGCTGCGACCCTGAGAATGGTCCGTACATCATCGCGGCCGTCAGAGCAGCTGGAATGTATATGAAGATCGAATTTCATTCGCCTAGCCCCAAGCACCTGGCATGGCTATGCATCCTTGCAGGGCCGAGGCTGCCGCCGTGGCGGGTGAGGCCAAATAGACTTTTCCGCCCTTGCCCATCCTGCCCGGGAAGTTTCGATTCGAGGTGGAGAGGCAGACCTCACCCTCGCCCAGGACGCCCATGTGCGCTCCCAGACACGGCCCGCATCCCGGCGGGGCGATCATGGCACCAGCCTTCACAAGCGTTTCTATGATTCCCTTTTGCAGCGCCTCCAGGAGAACCTGGCGCGAAGCCGGAATGACCAGGGTTCTGACCTTAACCTCTTTTCCCTGCATTAGCCTCGCAGCCTCTGCCAGGTCCTCCAGCCTGCCGTTGGTGCAGGTGCCGATGAAGACCTGGTCGATCTCCAGGCCCTCCAGCTCCGAGACCGGCCGAACGTTGTCCACGCGAAAGGGCACGGCCACCTGAGGCTCAAGGTCGGTTACGTCGAATTCGTACTCATGATCGTAGGAGTCGGGATCAGAGCAAACGGGGGTATACCGCTGCCTCGCCCGGCCCAGCAGCCAGGCATCGGTCTTCTCATCAGGCGGGACTATGGCTGCCTTGGCCCCCATCTCCACCCCCAAATTGCACAGGGTCATCCGGCCGGATATGCTTAAGGACTCGATGACCGGCCCGATGTACTCCACGGCTTTGTAGGTTGCTCCGTCCGCGCCCAAGTCTTTGATCACCTTCAATGCCACGTCCTTGGCAGAGACGATAGGAGAAAGCCTCCCTGATATCCTGACCGCCAAGGTCTCGGGCACCTTAAACCAGAGGCGCCCGCATGAATAAACCTCGGCCATGTCCGTGGCTCCCAGGCCTGTGCCGAAGGCGCCGAAGGCGCCCCAGGTGCAGGAGTGCGAGTCGGCTCCCACGACCAGGAAGCCAGGCAGGGCAAAGCCCTGTTCGGGAAAGACCTGGTGGCATACTCCCGAGCCGCAATCGAAGAAGTTGGTGATTTTCTGCTTTTGGATCCAGGTGCGAACCTCCTTTTGCAGCGTGGCTGCTGTCTCGTTGTTGGCGGGAACGATGTGATCAAAGGGTATGACCACTTTACTTGGATCCCAGACCTTCTCCGATCCCATCTCCTGGAAAGCCTTTATCGCCAGCACTGAAGTTCCGTCGTGGGACATGGCATAGTCTACACTGGCCTCTACGATCTCCCCCGGCTCCACCATCTTCGGGGAGCCGGAGGCCCTGGAAAAAATCTTCTGGCTGATGGTCGCCACTTTTTACCTCAATGATCTAATTGGCGGTGCTTCTTTTCAGCTTAACGCTTGCACTGGATCTCCTCGGCTGAGGGCATCATGTAGGCGATGTCATCGGTGGGATGCCGGTACAGCCTTGCCCCCAGACGCTTCTGGTCCAAGATGTGGCCGATCAGTCCGATGCTTCTGCCCAAGGCAAAGAGACCGTTCAGATAGCCCAGCCTCACGATCTCATCGATCTCCGCCTTGCTGAAGGCTCCGCAGGAGGACATCAGATCCAGGAAGAGGATGCCGATGCAGCCGTCCACGTTCAATATGAGGTTCCCTTTCTTGGCGGTGGTGAGCTGCTCCACCTGCAGGGCATAGTTCAGGAGATCCGTGCTGGGGAAGTTCTTGCGGGCGTACTGGATGAGGAGCTGGACGCGCTTGTCCGGATTCTTGACGCTCTTGATCATATGGCCGATGCCGGGGATGTTTATGCCCTTCTTCTTCATATCGTTCACAAACTGCTCAGGCGTCTTCCCTGTCTCGCGAGCCTGCTTGAACTCGCGGGCCGCATCGTCAATGGCTCCGCCGAAGCGCGGGCCGATGGTCAAAAGGCCGCTGCATAAAGACGAGATGAGATCCTTTCCCGCGCAGGAGGCTACGATGGCATTGTGGGCCCCGGAGACGGCCGGACCGTGATCAGCCACGATCTGTAGCACCAGCTCGATGAACTGGGCCGCGTAATCGGGCAGCTCCTTCTTGAACCAGAGAAGGCCAATCACTCCCCCAATTCCCATCTTCTCTTCCAGAACATCGGAGAGCCTCTTGCCCGCGTAGAGCACCTCCTCGCCGCTGTCATCGGAAACGGTGCAGATGAACGTGGTGGGCTTGCGGATGTCGCCGGAAGCGAGCGCTTTGCTGTAGTCGGCGGGAATTTTTGGTGCTTCGGGCTCGACAAATTCCTGGATCGCACCCTCGGCCTTGAGCATCTCGTAGACCTGGCGCACCTTATCGCCATAGTCGTCGAAGGATGTCGGCACATAAGCTCCTGCCTCGCGGAAGGCCTCGTTCTTGGCCTGAGCCGTCTCCTTTTGAGTATCAGCCTTGGCTCCGGCATGGCCGAACTGAACGCTTGCGGGAAGCACCGACGAGCAGGTTCCTGTGACCCAGGCCACCAGGGGCTTGGTGATCTTGCCCTCCTGCAGAGCCTGGATGATCCTGTACTCGTCCTCGCCGCCTAATTCACCCAAGCAGGCGATCATCTTGATCTTTGGGTTTTGCTCGTATCTGAGGATATGGTCCAGCATCGTCGATCCAGGATAGCGGTCTCCGCCTATGGCCACGCCCTCATAAACTCCATTGGAGTTTCTGGATATGATATTGAAGGCCTCGTTGAGCATGCCCCCAGACTTGGAGACGAAGCCCACACATCCCGGCCGGTAAAGCTTGGAGGCGATGATGTTCTCAATGGTTCCTGCCGTATTCCCGATCCTGAAGGCCCCTGCTGCCATGCCTCCCACGGTGGCCGGACCGATGATGACCTTTCCCATCTCCCGGGCCGTGGCGCTCATGACTCTGGACTGCCTCTCCGGAACGCCCTCCGCTATGACCGCCACCGTTCGCAATGTCTTCTCCTGCAGGGCCTCCATGGTCGTCTCGAAGGCGGAGCGATAGGAAGCAAAGTTGACCATCACATCCGCTTCGGGATAGGCCTTGGCCGCCGCAAAGATGGTCTTGTACATGGGCAGTAGGATCTCCTTGGTGCCCCAGAAGGCCTTGTGGATGCCCGCCCGGTTGGGATTGATAATGGCAGAGATGCTAGGGGCTTCGCGTTTGCAGACATAGTCGAAGTCCAGCATGCGCTGAATGGCGTTGGTCTGATAGCCGTAGACGAAAGCCTTGGTATCTCTATCAAAGAGAACGTATTCTTTCCTGCTCATTGCCATGCACCTCCCAGGGCCAGAGGAACGATCCTCGTCATGTGAGTCTCAGGTCCGTACACCTCTATGGGCACTCCCAGCCTCTTGCCCAGCTCTCGCATGAGCTTCAGGCCCTGCTCGAAGTTGGGCCCGCCTCTGCGCACGTAAATCTTCACACCGGCGGCTTGCAGCTTTTGCTGATACTCCTCCAGGGCCATGACCACTCCCCTGAAGGTCTTGGCCACGTCCGTGAAGTTGGCAATGGCACCTCCGATGAGGAGCACCTTTCCTTCGGGGTCCTTCTCGCGCGTCATCAGGTCCAGAATGGTCTTGGTGTAGTAGTAGGTCTCCTCTGTGTTGGGATCGCCGCTGTACTCGCCGTAGTTGGCCATCTCCCCGGCGAAGCCCAGATCGCAGATGGTATCGGCATAGATAACGGAGGCACCTCCGCCAGCCACCATGGTCCAGACCCTTCCCTTAGGGTTTAATATAGTCAGCTTCAGTGAGGCTCCCGTCTTGGAGTCGAGGTCCTTGATGAACAGCTCCTCTTTGGTGAGGATCCTCCCGAAGGGCTCGGGGAAGATCAGGCCCTCCCACCGCCTCCTCTGCCAGTACTCCTCGGCATCATCAAGCTTCGCGACCATGTCTAGGGGCACGATGGCGCCATTGTGGAAGGTGAAGGGATTGATCTCCAGGTAGGAGAAGCCCGTGGCTGCATAGAACTGGTAGAGGGCTCTGATGAACTTCTCCACGGCCAGACTCCGGTCCGCGAGGCTCTTGGGCAGCTTGGACTTGATGTCCACAGCAGCTATTCCTGCCAGGACGTCTACATGTATCCGGACCACCTTATCCCAGTTCTCCTCTACACAGATGCCACCTTCCGGCGAGAAGAAGATGTTATCGCCATCATAGTCCGAGCTGATGGCCACATAGAACTCTTCGTTATGGGGTATGAAGGGCTCAACCAAGAAATGAGTTAGCCTGCCTGCCGCGCCTCCTACGACCACCTCAACTCCTATATTCTCTTTGAGGTACTTCTTTGCCCCTTCCCAGTTTGCATCCAAAAGCACCAGCCCATGCTTGCCCCTCTTTCCAAAGAGCTGGTCGGGCTTGACCACAAGCCTCTCCATTTTTAGCCATGGATTCTTGGCCTCGAGCTCCTCGGGATCCGTCTCTGGACCCACCAGGGCGAGATCACCTTTATAGGAGAATTCGTTGAGGTACTCGGGAAGGTACTTGGCCAACAAACGCTTCGCATCGTATTCCCTAATGCCTCTCTGTGCCATGTCCAAAACCACCTCGCCGCCCTAATGTTTTTCTTATTTACAAACCTTTCTAAAGGGAGAGATCTTATGCCCTTCAAGATTATGAAATGTCCTGAATGCGGAAAAGACTGTGTTCTGCCTGCAGAAGACGTTCTGGCTGATATAGACAGCAAGTACATGGCCTGCCCCAATTGCGCACCGGAGCCAGAATTGGATAAGACCAAGCCCCTGAGGCATCTTCCGGAGGGTGTGGAAAGGTGCCCATCGTGCGGCAGAGCCCCATTGGATGCAGTAATGCTCGATGCTCTGCGGATCTTGCGAGAGTTCGGACTGCGCGACGAAGAGGATACACTGCGAGGTGTGGGGTCGCCGCTCATCGCGTTTGGCTCTCCTCTGGCATTTTCGCCCCGGCTCGGCCCCCGGAGCCTGATTATAGTAGGAGAGCGCCTGGGCAGAGACGCCGCCGAGGCGATGATGAAGCGCATTCCGGAGATCAAAGGAGTCATCCTGAGCAGAGGCGTTCCGGGGGTGCAGGGTTCCCTGGCTTCACCCGGCGAAAACGAGCTTCTGGCGGGCTGCGATCTGCGTGCAGACATTGTGCAGAGCCTCTTTGGGGAGCTGGTGATCTACAAGAGCCAGTCTAAGGTACACATCGAATTTCCCAGACAGAGCGCACCGAAGATGAAGATCCTGGAGCAGCTCTACTTCCAGGGCAAGATCCGCGATGTTGTGGACGGTCTCTCTGGCCCGGGAACCCTGGGGCTGATGTGCGTCCTGGCTGGAGCAGAACGCGTGGTATTGAATGATGCCTGGCTGCCGGCAGTGCAGAATGTCCTCCTCAACCTGAAAGCCAATCAGAGGCTTCTGGGATGGGATGAGATAGAGTATCCTGAAGGCCCTGCCGGGATAGTGGGACGGGAACCAGTGCTAGTCTGCCGCACGCGCGGTGCTTGTGAGGTTGAGGTCTACCACGGCGACCTCACCAGGCTCTTCTCGCGGGCCCGGCCAGCAGGGCTCTGCCTGATCGACCCCTTTCCTGGATCGAACACAGAGGCGCTGGAGAAGGCCTGCCGCTCCTGCAATGAGATAGTAATAGTATAGTGGGACAGCGCGGATTCGAACCGCGGTCCAAGAGTCCCAAACCCTCGAGGATAGACCAGGCTACCCCACTGTCCCAAAAGACAGTTCACCCTAGTAGCCTGAAGTCTTTAAAAGCCTTTTGCCACGCGTTTCTTGGCCACCGCCATCAGTGCATTGTGATTTATCTTCTTCACCAGATAGGCCGTCGCCAGCCCTCCTATGGCCGTGAGCAGCCAGAGCTGGATGAGTCGGATGAGGATGGTGGCTGCCACGGCGGTGTGCATGGGCAGGCCGATGGCATTGAAGAATGTGCTCATGACGATGTCCACCAATCCGACACCGCCCGGCAGGAACAAGGGCAGCATCTGCAAAAAGATCATGACAGCGTAGACAGCGAAGACTGCCCGCAGCGGCACGGAAACGCCCATGGACCGGAAGACGATGACCGCAACCATGGTCATGGACAGCCAGCCTGCCACCGCCCAGAAGGTGCTGATGAAAAGGCTTCTCTTGTGCTCGGCCAGCATCTTCATGGACTGGTGGAATCGGTCCATCATCCCGCTGCACTGCATTCGATCTACATGGATGTGCAGGATCTTTTCCACGTAGTCAACTATGGTGAAGATGATCCTCTCCAGCCAGCCATCCGCGAAGCAGACGCCGAAGAATGCGGCGTTGAGGAAGAGCAAGATGAGGGTGATGGCGGTGCAGGTGGCCAGTGCCCAGGGGGGGGCATCCGTAGCCAGGTCCAGGTAGATCAATCCTATCGCAGTCCCCAGGAAGAAGGGTATGGCCGTGATGATCCTGGTTGCAGCCACCGTAGCTGAAGACCGATCGATCCGCGATCCCCCATCCAGCTTTTCCAAGAAATAGATGCGTGCCGTCTCACCGGAGAAGCTGCCGGAGGGTATGAGGTTGTTCATGAAGACGCAGGACATATAGATCAGGAAGATGTCCCAGATGGGCACCTTGTAGTCGAACTTTTGGGCAATGGTCTGCCAGGCCAAGGCATCGAAAAAAACACCCAGCAGGGCCATCACCACTGCCAAAAGGAAGACGGTCATGTCGACATTTCTGAGGCTGCTGATCACATCCTGGTAGCCGACATGATACAGATAAAGGAAATAGGCCCCCATGCCCAATCCTATCAAAGCTATCGATTTTCTGGGGCGAATGGTGGGAAGCTCTATCTCACGGCTCACAGATTCACCAAGGGCAACGATGGTTAAAAATATTCCGTTCAGGCACTCGAATCACAACCTTTTTAAATCCTGCTTTAGTAGGAACTCCTCATGGGAAAGACAGGAAGCGTAGAATGGGTTAAAATAAAGGGCAGAAAGGGTCAGGTCAGGCAGGTAGCCAAGGCCGAGACTACCTACAAGAAGCCCGGTCCGATGCAGAAGTATACCGCGTCCGGTTCGAGAATCAGGAAGATAAAGAGATCTGCGAAGGCCACCCAAGTCAGGACATGATCTCCCAGGACGTTGTTCTGGTACGCTACGGGGAGATCACCCTCAAGGACAGGTGGACGAGGCAGAACTGGGAACGCATTTTAGCTGGCAATATAGCTTTCTCCTTGGGAAAAGCGGGCCTGGAGCACAAGGTAACCAGGGGCGAGGGAAGGATCTTCATCCAGACCCCTGATCCCCGCGCGAGCGAGATTGCTGCGCGGGTTTTTGGAGTCGTCTCCACCAGCCCAGCCAGGGCTGTGGCGCCCGATTTAAAGGAGATATGCCAGGCTGCGGTGGAGATGGCATTGAAGGCCGCGCCCGCCACCTTTGCCATCCGGCCCAGGCGCTCTGGGATCTCCATATCCAGCGAGGAGATCGGCAGGGTCGTGGGCGATGCCGTCCGTAAGATGACCGGAGCCTCCGTGGACCTGGAGGAGCCGGAGCTGGAGATCTTTGTGGAGGCCAGGAGGGAGTCGGCCTACATCTTTACGCAGGTGGTGAAGGGCATGGGAGGCCTTCCTCTGGGGTCTCAGGGCAAGATGCTGGCGCTCGTCTCCGGAGGCATTGATTCACCCGTAGCGGCTTGGATGATGATGAAGAGAGGCTGTCCTGTATCGCTACTGCACTTCGATTCCCGGCCCTATGCCGATGCCTTGCAGCCGTCCCTTAAGAGTGCAAAGGTCCTGGCCGGCTGGACCTCGGGCCGCAAGATCGACTTCATTGAAGTTCCGATAGGCCGCGGAATTGAAAAGATCTCGTCTCACTATCCGCGAGCCACCTGCGTTCTCTGCAGGCGGCTCATGTACTGGATAGCAGCTGAGGTCATGGAGATGGAAGCTGCTTTGGGGATTGTCACCGGCTACTCCATGGGCCAGGTTGCCTCCCAGACGGCTGAGAACATCCTGGCCGAGCAGGCGGCCATGGGCATGCCGGTCTTTCATCCCCTCATAGCCATGGATAAGGCGGAGATCATGGACCTGGCCAGGAAGATAGGCACCTACGAGGTGACTGAGGAGACCGAGTCTTGCACCGCTGTTCCCAAAAAGCCCATGACCAAGGCCAGGAGACACGAGATCCTCGCCATGGAAGAAGAGCTGGGATTGAGGGATATGGCCAGAGCTCTGGCCAAAGAGATGAAGGTCACCAGAATTTGAAGCCCTCGATCTTTCCGGTGATATACCACAATTGAGTCGATTTAACCTTTTCACGATCATGTTGATCGAATGAGTGAGGTGGATTAACCTCGATTATATAATTCTTTGGGCGCTAACATCTGGCTGAATAAAGCCTGTGGTTATGGTTTCTGTGTTCAACAACTCAGTGTAGGCCAGCAGCATTCCCCAGAAGAAGTGCAGTGCTTAAGATTAAAAGTTAAAAGGCCGGCGCACCAACTTACAAGCTTTAATATATTCTAATAAATAAATCAATTTAAAGTATTATTAATGCAATTGATGCTCACGATCATATAATCATTCTGTTTGCAAGCTGTACTTACGATGGATGCTATCTGAACTGTAAGTAATGAACTAACTTAAGAATTATAAACAAGGGGAAAAGCACCTCAAGCTCCTGATTATCAGTAAAGACATTATTGATTATCGAACTCTTGGGCAGGAGAATTTGGCCTGCGATGATTCCGCTTTCGAATATTTAAGCGTATTCTAACGAATCGCTAATGGGTCAAGGCGTTTTTAACCTTCTCAAACTTTTTAAGGATTGAAGAATCCTCAAATTCATTATTTTTTGTCAAAAATTTTTCCTTTTTCTCCAGACATATACAGCGTAAAACATAAATATTGAAAGAAGCTATATGATATGACAGCAGCGAATTGATGGATTTGGACTCGGGAGAAGCCCTAAGACGTATTCCTTGGGATTGAGGAAGAGAATCCTCGGGGATAAATTCAATGCCATGATGGAAATTTATGCATCATTTCCTCAGGCAAGAGGATCCAAAATCGTCAATATGATGATATGCGTTAGATTAAAGATCGCTGATGAGCTGTCAGCAAAGAAGAGGCGCTCGCATCTATGCGAATACACATCTTCAAAGATGAAATTGAGAAGAAGAAATGAGCATGAGATGTTTATAAAATTAAAATAATAATAAAAATAGTTAAATGAACGATAAATAAAATTATATAAAGTGGAGTTGACAGAAAATATGGCTGAAAGAATGCGATCCAGCAGAGAGGGCAAGGGCACGATGACCGTACAAGAAGCCGGCAGAAAGGGAGGCATGAGAACAGCACAGACGCACGGCAAGGAATTCTATGAAGAGATCGGCCGGAAAGGTGGTCAGAGGGTAAAGGAACTGATTGAAATGGGAAAGAAGGCCAAAGGGCTCTGATCCAAGGGATTTTGGATTGTGGAGAGATGAAAAAATGGTAGAAGAAAGAAGAAAATCAGGAAAAGAAGGAAAGGGGACGATGACCGTGCAGGAGGCGGGCAGAAAAGGCGGTCTGAGAACAGCCCAGACGCACGGCAAGGAATTCTATGAGGAGATAGGACATAAAGGCGGCCAGAGGGTCAAAGAGCTGATCGAAGAAGGAAAGAAGGCCAAAGGATTAACTTCTGGAAGATAAAGAAAGCTTATGAGTAATAAAAGGCCCATACTCATCCAGACAGCCTTTCTTTGACTTTGCTAGGCCCCCCATTCTTCGCAGGGCCAAATACATTGCAGGTATACATTAAATCGTCTCCCGCTCTTCAATGGTCATGCCGCTTTGCACCGATCTTGGCTCCGCCTGGAGAATGTCGCGAGAGTCCGCCAGTTCGTCCTTCATCTTGATCAATATCCATCCCTGCTTGGTACGAGTCAGGGCATAGCCGCCCTTCAACTTTCTCCCTGCCAGCAAAAGGGCAATGTGGCCGCTCTTCAGGGCTTCTGTCATGGGAACAGCCTGGCCGTTCTTCTCGGTTACATTCTCGTAGAAACCGATATCCCATACGATCACAGTGCCTGCCCCGTACTGTCCCTCTGGGATCACGCCCTCGAAGCTGGCGTACTCCAGAGGATGGTCCTCCGTCTCTATCGCCAGGCGCTTATCCTGGGGGTTTGTGGAGGGTCCTTTCGGAACAGCCCAGGACTTGAGGACGCCGTTCACTTCCAGCCGCAGGTCATAGTGCAGGCGGCGAGCATTGTGCTTCTGTACCACAAAGATCTGGCTGCCCGAACTCGCCTTGCCACCTGCAGGCTCAGAGGTGATGCCGAAGTCTCTCTTCTCGCGATAGGTCTTTAACCGATCTATACCCATGAGAACACCACTTCTTCATTCTTGGCATAATTTATAGGTGTTTGATATGCATAGAAAAGAAGAGAGGTAGTTTCCTTGGAGATCGTGGTGGGCATCAGCGGGGCATCGGGAGTGCAGTACGGCATTCGCCTTTTGCAGGTCCTGAATGAGAAGGGCTGCGTAACGCACCTGATGGTGACAGACTCGGCCCGAAAGATCATGCGGATCGAGACCGAATTTTTGCCGGAGGATGTGGAGAAGCTTGCCAGTTATGTTTATTCTCCCGATGACTTTGCTGCGCCAGTGGCCAGCGGCTCTCATCGGTTCGATGCCATGGCAGTGATCCCCTGCAGCATGGGGACGCTGTCGGGGATAGCGTCCGGTTCCTCGGACACCCTCATCACGCGAGCCGCGGATGTCTGCCTCAAAGAAAGGAGAAGGCTGGTGCTGGTGCCAAGAGAGACGCCGTTGAGCCTGGTCCAGCTACGCAACATGGTTGCTGTGGCAGAGGCCGGAGCCATTATTCTGCCCGCTTGCCCGGCCTTCTACTCCCGGCCTGAGAGCATAGCGGAGCTGGTGGACGTGCTGGTGGGCCGCGTGCTGGATCTCTTGGGTGTGGAGAACGATCTCTACCGCAGGTGGAAAGGAAATGCTTATAACCGTTTGAATCAAAGCGGTGGCCAGGTGATCTAGATGAAGTGCGCGCTGTGTCTTGTTGATAAGGAGACTGTGCCCGTCAAGCTCAATTTAGCTACCATTCACGGCACTAAGGACGAGATGTTCAATATCTGCAAGGAGTGCCTGGACCTGGCCCATCAGGCCTATCTCGACAAGGATTTCCTGGCCATCAAGGCAGGGTCGAACGCAGCGCCCCATGGAGCGCACGGCGGTCACGGTGACGCGCACGGCGCGCACCACTGATCCAATTATCTTTCCTAAACTAAAGCAATTTGGCACATTTAGTCTCTGTCTTTCAGCTCATCCTGAATGTCCCTGAGCGTTAGCCAATGGATGAGAACGATCTGGTTTATAAAGGTCCCTGGGTAAGGAGCGCTCTGTGCGGACTTGGAATATTCTCTCTCATCAAGATCGATCGCCAGAGATATTGTCCTCTCTGGCGCTACAACTTTCTTTCCGGAAATCTTATCCCCTCGCACGAACATGATCACAGAATCCGCATCAATCGAAAAGTATAGATACGTTCACTAAATCTCAATTTCAGCATCGACGATTTCTGGGAAATTTTAATTAGTATTAAGATCAATAGAATCAAATTGAAAGCACCAATCAACCAACGTCCAGGATAAGAAATCATGCTGAAGAATCATTTATTCTGGGATTTGTCGAAAGCTCTGCTCTCCGTTGTGATCATATCATCTATAGCTATTGCGATCGCTATGGGTATAGCAACCGCACATGATCCTTCTGAAATGGGTGGTGGTGCTCATACACATCAATTGCCTCCACCTTGGCCTTATCATGCGATGATGGTATTTACGGGGTTCATATCCTTGGCAGGAGGAGTTTTCACTGCACGATACCTAAAGCAAAGAAAAGGATGGGTAGAATACTCCAATTCAGATCGAAAGATAAGAGAATACGCTCCATCCGTCGCATCCGCATCCCTGTCGCCTCATCGCTGCCAGGCAAGCGGGTTCGATATCAAGCCATGAAGTTATTGGTCTTAACCTTGCTTGGATTCTATAAAGGTCAAAAAAATTCTATCACTAGTATAAGTTCAGTATCAAATATACCGAATATATTATAATCCAAAGCTTCTAGAGATCATTTTATGACGGATTACGCTAGCGTCGATCGTGCGTTGGTCGCCATCGAAAAAGAGATGCCCCTGAAACACCAAACCCGCGGGCATGCGGCTAGGCCAGAGTGGAGGATCTCAGCCTCTTCTGGGTAAAGAAGGAGACCAAGAAGGGCAAGGTCCGCAACGGTTACCTGGGGAGCTGCAAGAAGGTGAGCCGCGAGGAGGCGCTGGAGAGAGCGAGGAGGAGGAAGGCAAGGAGCTGGGGGTCGAAAAGTGATCTATGACCTACTCTGCGGGCAGTGCAAAGTCCTATCACTTTTCCTTCAAGCTCTGTCGTCCCTTTTCTGTGAGGTAAACTTTCGAGATGGAATTGGGAAGTGTTAAACTCGACGGATACTCGCTGGTCATAACATCTACATGCCCTGATTTCTTCATAAGCATTAAACGATTCCCAAGTTCTGTTTCGTTAAGCTTTAGAATCTCATTGACTTTGACAGGGCCGATAAAAGACTTCGGGGAAATAGTATTGATCGCTTCAAGGATCTTCATATCTATATCGTCCATTTATCTCACTTCCAATAATGCTGCTGCTTTTCAGCGTCGTTGTTAGCGAAAAGAGGAGCTGCAAGCCTGGCCAGCCTTCAAGCCACATCACTCCTACTCTTCTGCCCTCCTCCTTTTGGCTGGCGTTCTTGACAGTAAGAGATGAATGGCTGAGGCTATAAGGCTTGTCCACAGCTCGGGATGGATAATCCAATACATCAGAGCCTTACTAAGACTCTGGATCATGAATAGGAGGGAGGCAAAAGTCTTCTGGTGTAGGAGGGAGAAAAAATACCATCGACCTTTGCCCAATATACTATACGTTAATTGTCGATATATAAGACTTTCGCTCCAGAAAATTGAGAAGCAGTTGCCTTGATAGAGATAACCAGAAAACAGAAATCGAAGTCTGGGGCGGGCCAGCGCCGATCCGCAGCGCCCTTGCAGGAGGAGCCTGTCACTGTGTGAAGGCCTGACCCCGCCCAAAGCTCGACTATTAGCCGGGCCAGAAGGCAAGCACAGCACTGGACTTTAACACAGCGTCCTTTTTACTAGAGTCCAACACCATTACGATGCAGGGCCTGCACTCGTCTTTGCCACAGCTTTGTGCCGCGTCCTGCTCTAGGCGAGGACTCCAGATAAGCTGATTCAAGGCATGCTACGCCGATTAGGGCGTGCATATCTCCCGACTTAGGAGTCTTTCAGCCTTCTCTGGTGCTTTCCGGATGCCGCCCAAAGGCAGCACCTCTTTTAGCTTCTGGATCTTCAAAGGCTCGTCCACGAAGGATCTGCCTCTTGAATTCCTCTGCCTTAAGAGCTCAGCCGGTGAGCTTGCCCTCGTACTTACAGCGCAAAACGCGGCAAATTAACTATATAATCGTTATAGATATTTGTAGTTTGCGGTTGAGAGCTGGTTGGAGCGAAAAGCTATTACTGCACCTTCTGCACCCATACCTTCAGAAAGCCAGACCCCTTCCTCCCCCTCATACCATCTTTATCTCGGCGAAATGTTCCCTGCGATCATCAACCAGGTGTACCGCCTCGTCGCTCTGCAAAAGGCCGTCCACCATCACGCTGACCACCTTGCATCCGGGCCCCGTCCGCGCGACCGTGATGTGGTAGAATGTCTCATGATAGCGGTAATGCAGCAAAAACGACTTCCAATCTGCGGGAATACAGGGCCGAAATTGCAGCCTGTCCACTTCTAGCGTCACTCCCAGCAGCGATTCCACTATTGAAAGGTACATCCAGCCCGCCGCTCCGGTATACCAGGTCCATCCGCCGCGCCCTGCATGCGGAGCTAAGGCATAGACGTCTGCTGCCATGATGTATGGCTCCGCCCCATAGGTCGCAACCTGGCTAGGGGTCGAGCCATGGTTCAGAGGATTGATCATATCCAATAGCTCCCAGGCCCGATCGCCGTCACCTAAGGCCGCAGCGGCCATGGCCACCCAGATGGCCGCATGGGTGTACTGCCCGCCATTCTCTCTCACTCCTGGAATGTAGCCTTTGATGTAGCCCGGATCGGAATCGGACTTATCGAAGGGCGGCCCCAGGAGCTGTATCAGCGAGGCATCTCTTTTGACGAGCTGGCGATCCACTTCCTCCATAGCCATCTTTGATCTTTCCGGGTCCCCTGCCCCGGATAGAACCGACCAGCTCTGGGAGATGGAATCGATCTGACACTCAGCATTGGCAGCAGACCCGAGGGGCTCTCCGTTATCAAAGTAGGCGCGTAAATACCAATGGCCGTCCCACCCGAACTCTTGGATCTTCTGGCGCAGATTGGCAGCCTCGCGGCTGCATTGATTTGAGAAGGCCGCATCGCCTCGCGTTAGGGCAATCTCGGTGAACTTGGTGAGCACATGGTACAAGAAGAAGGCCAGCCAGATGCTTTCGCCCTTGCCCTGATAGCCCACGCGGTTCATGGCGTCGTTCCAGTCTCCCGTTCCCATGAGCGGCAGGCCGTGCTGGCCAAACCGTAAGCTACTCTGGATGGCTCTGACGCAGTGCTCGTAAAGGGTGCCGGACTCCTCCGACCTGGTGGGCAGATCATAATAGGCGTCCTCCTCGGGCTTCAGGGGCCGGCCTAGGATGAAGTTGACGCGCTCGTCAAGCACGCCGGTGTCTCCTGTGGCTGTGACGTAGCGGTGAGCCGCCAGCGGCAGCCAGAGGCGATCATCGGAACTGTGCGTGCGTACCCCTCGTCCCGATGGCGGGTGCCACCAGTGCAAAACATCTCCCTCCAGGAACTGGTGGGCTGCACAGCGCAGGAGGTGCTCGCGGAAAAGTCGCGGCTCTGCGTAAATCAGTGCCATTGAATCCTGCAACTGATCCCGGAAGCCGAAGGCTCCGCTCGACTGGTAGTATCCGCTGCGCGCCCACATGCGGCAGGCTAGAGTCTGGTAGAGAAGCCAGCCGTTGGTGAGCACATTGAGGGCCTTATCCGGAGTATCCACGTGCACCGCGCCAAGGGTGCGGTTCCAGCGGCTCCACACCGCCTCCAGAGCACTGCGGGCAGGACCTGATCCGCGAAAACGCTTGATCAGGCTGCGTGCATCGTCCACATTCCTTCCCGTTCCCAAGGTGAAGACGATCTCGCTCTCCTGCCCTTCTGCCAGATCGATCTTGACTTGCAGAGCAGCACACGGGTCCATGGCCGCGCCAACTCTGTTGGAGAGCCGCTCTCGCGCCAGAGCGGCAGGGCGGGCCAGGCTGCCGTTTCGGCCCAGGAACTCAGTCCGGTCACCTGTAAAGCTGCCAAGCTCCGTATTCACATCCAGGAAGACTGTCCTTCCCGGAAAATCCGTATTGTACGGGTTTCTGGCAAAGAGGGCCCCCGTTTTTGAATCGATCTCTGTGACGATGTGCATCCCAGTCTTGGAACGCATCTCTCCCAGCACCAGTTCGATGTAGCTGGTCGCAGATAGCCGGCGGGAAATGCCTGACTCATTGCGAACATTCAGCCTGCAAAACTTCACCGGCGCGTCCGCTGCCACATATACCCACAGCTCGGATGCAATCCCGTTCTCTTTGTGCTCGAAAACGCTGTAGCCAAAGCCATGTCTGCAGGTGTAAGGCGTCTCTCCGCGCGCAGGCAGCGCGGCCGCAGACCAGAACTGTCCGCTCTCCTCGTCTCGAATGTACAGAGCCTCGCCACTGCAATCGCTCACGGGATCATTATACCAGGGGCTGAGGCGGAACTGCTGGGAGTTCTCGCCCCAGGTATATGCTCCGCCGCATTCAGAGATCACCGTCCCAAAATAGGGATTTGCTATCACATTTGCCCAGGGAGCCGGGGTAGCCTGTCCCGGAGCGATCCTGATTATATACTCACGCCCATCCTTTGTGAAACCGCCAAGACCGTTGAAGAAGATCAGATCCTGGCCTAAAGATTCAACCGCCTTATAGTTCTCGACCCGGACGGCCTTTTCTGGCTTTAAAAGAGGAACGGCTCCCAAGAGTCTGCTCTTGCGTTCGAGCTGCTCCTCAAATGTTCCCCGGTCATCGGTGAATATGGCACATGCTGTGGCCTGTACCAGGATTCCGGCCTCTTCCGAGATCTGATCCGCGTGTATTACGAATACGCCGCCCGGCCGGCCCTGGATGCTGGTCTTGGTGCCGATGGAGATCAGGCCCATAATTTCGTCCTGGAGCTGCTGCCGATAGCCTGAGCGATCTTCGTTCCAGATCACCAGATCTGCATCCAGCCCCATCATGCGCCAGTAGGCATGAGCCCTCAAGAGCTGCCGCGCTAGATCGAGGTAAGACCGATCCCCGATCCGAAGGAGGATAATTGGGATGTCGCCCGAGATGCCGTAAGCCCACAGGCCTGACTGGCCGCGCTGATTGCTCAAAAGAACGCTCGGACTGGCGCGCCAGGTTGAGCTGGGATAGATTATAGCGCTGGCAAGGCGCAGATAAAGCTGAATATCTATCTCGGTGATGTTGAGCTGCTGCATGATCATCTGGTTGTGAGTCCAGGCCAGGTTGTGGACGCGGTCTGCCAGCCTCGTGTCGTGGTATTTATCAATCAGCTCCATGGCAGAGTCCCTCGTCTCTGCCATGCCTGTGATGAAGTTCACCCTGGCCGTCTCTCCCGGATCGATCGTGACAATGCACCTGATAGAAACGATTGGATCCAAGACGGAGCCCTCGCTATCTGAGAGCTCCATTGCTCCTGTCATTGCCACAGGATCTGCAACGGTTCTTCCCCTGCCTATGAACTTGGAGCGATCTGTCTCAAAGGAAACCTCATCACCCTCGATCTTCTCCGCTGCGATCAGATGCAGCATCCAGGGCGTCTTCTCGTCCTTCGACCTCGGCCGGCGAGTGCATAGGATGGCAGATCTCTTGCGCACGATCTCCGTCTCTACGAAGAGGTTGCTGAAAGCGGGATGGACCGCATCGGCCGCCGGGGTCGTCAGAACGACCTCTGCATAGCTGGTCAGCTCTATCTTCCGCCTGATCCATGAACGATTGGTGAGACTGATGCTGCGAAACTCGACATCGTCCTCGGGCGAGACGACCACTTCGGTATAGGCATCAATCCCCAAAATCCTTGACCTAAACTCTGCCTTCGATCCCTGGAAGATGGCCTGATATGTCTTGGCATCTTTACGCATAGGCTGATATCCTGCCGACCAGACATCATTGCTGTCCAGGTCGCGGATATAGAAAAACTGCCCCTCATTGTCGCGGGTAATGTCACCATGCCAACGAGTGACAGCAATCTCCTTCCACTGGCTATAGCCTCCACCGGAACCCGAGATCATCACTCTGTAATTGCCGTTGGAGAGAAGGTGCACATCAGGCTGGGAGCTGTTTGGATCATTGAAGACCCGCAAGGACCCTTGCCGCTCCAGCATGCCTGCTCTCCAGATTGATGCCGAGACCTCCGCAGCATGGGGATAGAAGGGCGCAGCCTTGGGAACCCTTTCCTGCAAAAGCAGATCCGCAGCCTGGAAGATGAGATTGGCCATGAATCTTCTTTGCATAGGTCGGTCTAATAACACGTAAGCTAAAGAGAGGAAGCTCATGCCCTGGTGGTGGGCCATGAAGGAGCGCACTGTTGCACTGTTCTCGTCCCGAGAAAGACGCGAGGGAGTAAAATCGATCGCCTCATAAAAGCCATACTGCCCCAGATAGCCCTGGCCAGCCATTCGCTGCAGATTGGTGCATGCCTCGATCGGAGAGACCATCAAGGCCAGAGCGGAGGCGTAAGGTGCTATCACCAGGTCTTTTTCCAGCCCGCGCATAAACCCAAGGCCTGGCACTCCAAAGGCACGGTACTGGTAGATCCAGTTGACATCTAGGATGTTGTAGCCGGACTCTGAGATGCCCCAGGGAACGCCGCACTGTTCACCGTATTCGATTTGTCGCCTGACTATCGCTCTATAGGTCTGGTTCAGGAGGGTGTTCTCGTAGGTCGGCATGATCAGTTGCGGCATGAGATACTCGAACATGGTCCCTCCCCAGGAGAGCAAAGCCAGCTCTCCGTCTGCGGTGGTAAGCATGCGACCCAGGGCAAACCAGTGCTCCTGCTTCAGCCTCCCTTGAGCGATGGCAACGAAGCTGGATAGCCTGGCCTCAGATGCCAAAAGATCATAGCAGCTCTTATCGCGTCTGAAGTCGTCGACATTGTAGCCAATGGCAAGAAGCCGACGCGACTCCTCGAAGAGGAAGTCGTATTTTATATCCGCCAGCTCGCCACAGTCGAGTGCAAGCTTCTCGATGGATGCGATCCTCTTGCCGGCGCGCTTCCCAGCTTCCGCAATCATCTGACGAAGCTGGAAAAACCATTCTCTCTCATCCTCCCGGTCTTCCTCCGGGAGGCCACTCAAGATATGATCAATCACAGGCATCAGCTTCATGGTCATCCCGGGCACCTCTCGCAATGCAGGAATGCAATCAAATTGGGGCAGCTCCGCTTGCAGTGCCTCCAGCGCCTGCCGTGCCCGTAGTTTTCCCGCCTGTTCAGTTGAGCTCTGGGTCAAGACCTCCTCCCCGGATGAATGGGTCAATGCCCAGAGAGACAGCATGAGCCAGGGAGCCATGAGCACCAGGTCGTCCAAATGGTCCCGGAGCTGCAGCTCATAAGCCTGCGTCCACCACAACACCCCATCATCCACTTCCGGGCCCAGGCTGTCCATTATCCCTGCCACAGCCCTCGCCTGCCGGTCCAGCAGTAGCCACGTTGCCGAGAGGGTGCATGGAGGCGACTGAAGCTCCGTCCAGAATCGATCGATCTGCACGAGCACCTGTGAAGGCACGATTCCCTCTCGGCTCTCATCGCTTCCTCCGGCAGCATCCCTGAGGATCTGCAGCGTATCCCGAAAACCATCAAAGGCCTGCTCTGGCAGGATCTTCTGGTCTGCAAGCTCGATTTGCCCCTGCTGCAGAGTCAGCAGATGGCCTGCCAGGTTACCGCTATCCACAGTTGAGATGTACTTGGGCTGCATTGGCTCTAGCAGCTTGATATCGTACCAGTTGTAAAAGTGGCCCTGGAACCGTTCCAGGCCTTTCATGCTTCTAAGGGCACAGGCGTTCCGCTCTATCAGCTTTCCTGCCGAGATATAACCGAAGTCGTATGCTGCCAGGTTCGCCAACAGCGACAGCCCCATATTCGTGGGCGATGTGCCGTTGGCAACCACTGAGCACGGATCCTCCTGATAGTTGTCCGGCGGAAGCCAGTGGCTTTCGGGCCCTACGAACGTCTCGAAGAACTTCCATGTCTTCCTCGAAAGCTTGCGCAAGAAGATTGTCTGATCCTCGCTCAGTTTTGCCTTAGGTGTGTCAAGGGGCAGGCTGATCCACCAGGCAACAGCAGGTGCGAGGCTCCAAGATACCAGCAGCGGCCAGACGATGTGCAGCAAATCAGGACGCCAAAACGCCAGATAGGATGCCATGGCAATGGCTACTGCCGGGGCTATCCACATCGACTGGTAGAATCCCGCCAGATCACTGCGCCCACGGCTCCCAGAGCTGCTCGAAGAGTTCCATTCCAGCAGCCGCTTATGGGTGAATAGCATTCGCCCTCCGGTGCGCACAACTGCATCCAGGCTGAAGAAGGCCTCATATGGCAGGAAGGTCAGGCTGAGCCCTGCCTGGGCCAGGTATCTGACAATTGCTCTCCCGGCAGAATGCAGGTGCTGATCCAGGGGCAGCTCGGCAGGCTTATTCAGGACCACTCGGATGCAAGCTAGGACCGGTGAAGCCAGAACCGCTCCTATCACCACAGAGGTCCAAAACCTCGGCTGCAGCAGCATCAACCATGCCAGGAACAACAGTAAAACCTGGGCGGGTGTCACTAGGCTGCGCCTGAGGTTGTCAAGGATCTTCCATCGGGATAGCCCTGAGATTGGATTATCCATGACCAGGCCTCCTGGGCCTGGCACGCGCATGAGCAGCCAGCTGGCAATCTGCCAGTCCCCCCTGATCCATCTGTGTCTCCGGCTAACGTCTGTGGTGTAGCGGTAGGGATAGTCCTCATAGAACTGCACATCGCTGACCAATGCCGCTCTGGCATAGCTCCCCTCCAGAAGATCATGGCTTAAGATCAGGTTATCTGGAAAGCGCCCACCCAGAGATTGCGAGAAGGCATCCACGTCGTAGATCCCCTTGCCGGTAAAGGAGCCCTCCCCGAAAACGTCCTGGTAGACATCCGAGACCTCCCGTGTGTATGGATCAATGCCCGGCTCGCCTCCGAAGAGCCTCACAAACCTCGATCGATCTGCCTCAGGCATGCCTGCGCTCAGGCGGGGATGGAGTATGCTGTAGCCCTCAGCGACATATTGCTTATGCTCATCGAACCTGGGACGGTTGAGAGGGTGAGCCATGGTCTCCACTAGCAGCCGGGCAGAGTCATAGGGCATCTTGGTATCTTCGTCAACTGTGATGACGTACTTAATCCCGGGCAGGATCGATACGTCGCCCGCGATCAAGGAGAAGCTATTTTCGGGTCCGCCTCGTAGCAGTGAGTTGAGCTCCCCGAGTATGCCTCGTTTTCGCTCATAGCCCCTCCAGATCCCCTCCTTAGGATCCCACCTGCGCTGGCGGGGGAAGAGAAAGAAGATCCCATCATGGTACTCTTCGTTCAGAGCCTCGATTCCCTGACGAGCCATAAGCAACAGATGCTCATCCTCAGGCATAACCTCCTGCTCGGCGTCGCGCAGATCCGTCAGAAGGCCGAAGTAGAGGTTCATATCCTGGTTTGCCAGGTATCGAACCTCGAGACCTTCCAGCAGGTCCAAGACTTTTTCAGGGCTGGTCAGCACGGAAGGCACAACCACCAGCGTTCGCAGCCTTTGCGGAATGCCTGAAGAGAAGTCCATTCTGGGAAGAGCATGAGGCCTGACCAGCAGAGTCGCCAGCCAGTTCACCAGGCCGACGGCAGGACTGCTCAAGCAGAACACAAGGAATATGGATGCCAGGACCAGCATCCATCCATTCGATCCCAGCCTAAAAGCCCAAGCCAGCATAGCAGCCGTAATTAAAGCAGTGAGCAGCGTTATTGCACCGAGATAGAAGAGCAGCGGGAATTGAAAAACGGTCCTGCCAAAGGACCCCCTTAGCGACCGGCTTATCCCGGCAGCCCTCTCTAGCTTTGGAAGCCCCTTATCTATCAGGTAGAAACCAACATGCGCACCTCGATCATCGCTTTCTGCCGCCTCTAGCCTCTCCTGGGCCAGTTTTACCGCCATCTGTGCGACCTCTTCCTCAGAGAGCGAGCTTCGCCTTGCAATCCTCTCAACTGTATGGCGGTAGCGATCCCGGGTGGCGAAGTCCATCTGGCTGTAAACGCCTGCAGGGTCCATGTGCAGTGCCCTCTCGACAGCGCTTGTCCCTTCCACAAACCTTCGCCAGTCCGTGGACTCAAGAAAGCGGAAGCTTCCAATGCTGTTGACTATGGAGACCTTATCTGCAGCTTCCTGCTGGATATCCTGCTGGACCATCTGCCCGGTGGCCTTCCCCATTTCAGATAGACGCTCTTCAATCCATGTTAGCGGAAGAGCCAGAGCATGGCTCTGTCCCTTCAGCCTTCGGGCAAATTCGGCAACAAAGGCACTGGACATTGGAGGGGCTGAGCTGGCCATATCAGCCACCACAAGGATCATGCTCTTAGGGTCGGTCTCTGCCGTCTGAATTATCCGGTCAACCCATTGACCTGCCAGATTGCGGTCGTATCTTGCCTTGGCGATGCGCAAAGATATGCGGCGCAGGTTTTCTATCAGCGCCAGACGGAGCATGATCGGAACCGCCCAGAGCTCGCCCAAGTTCAGCACACTGACCGTCTGATACGCATCTACGAAACGCTTCAGGCTTTCTGCATCCACACGGCCATCAATGTGTTGGATCAGCTCCTTGGCAAGGTCGTAAACGCGCGGGTACCCGGCCAGCGGACCTGTGAGCATGTGCGGCAGATTTTTGCTGTAACCTTTCGGCAGGTGCTGCCTGGCCATGCGAATCTGCCCTTCTATCCGATAGAAGTTATCCATTAGCCACTCAGAGGCTGGTGCAATCCTGAGGTTCGATGACACCGCCTCTGTGAGCAGCTCGTGTACCTGCAGCAGGATCTTCTCATTCTCAGAGAGCCTTGGCAGAATCAGATCTTTTCCGGGTTTTAAATCGACCTCATGTCCTTCTGCCAGCGCCTTTGCATGTCGTTCCAACTGGTCGGTGCTGAATAGCTCAGAACGCAGCGGGTGATCATTGCTGCACTGGCCGAGGAACGCATCGCGGTCGACGCGCACCCTGAGACGATTCAAGCTCTTAAGAACGGTATTCTGGCCTATTATAGTCAATACTTGACTCCTGGTTAAGATCCACTATTGGCTGCACTATTGGCACACCATCGGTTGCCGGCCTTCTGGAGGCAGAGAGATCCTCAAACACTACTCTAATTGAATGGGTTCAGGGCTCAAGACAAGTCCTCATGATAATAACGTAATAATATATCGCAGGTATGCCTTAATATATATTAGCGTTTTGCAGCAAGGGTCAATCCAATTCACACCTGTCCCACGAACTGACGTTACTGAAAGCCTTGATTGCAGCTATTGCAGAATCCTATCTACAGGGAGTCTCAACACGACGAGTCCAGGATATCTCTCAAGAGCTGGGCGAAAAGGTTGACGAGTTCCTCAAAAGACCTATAGAACATCCTATACCATACCTTTACGTCGATGCAAGAGCTATCTCAAGGTCCGCGATGGCGCGAAGTATGTAACCAAGGCTTTGCTGGTGGTTACAGGAGTACGTGAAGACGGATATCGTGAGATCTTGGAGCTAAAATCGCTGACAGCGAGGATGAAGGATTCTGGTCCGGACTTTTCGACGAATTGAAGGGAAGAGGTCTAGAAGGTGTCAAGCTGGTAGTATCCGATGGTCATAAAGGCATACAGAGTGCGATTCAGGCGGCTTTCCTTGGCGCTGAGTGTGTGCCTAATTTGCTGTAATTCGTAGACGCTCTGTATCCTGATATCATCATGCATCCCGCTAATCTCATCAGGGATTTTTCGCTGAGGAACGCCCCAGCAGGCCGACTTCTTTGTTTCAGCTCTTTGTTTATCCTTTCCAGGGTGTTGGTAGTCCGTATTATTTTCCAATGTTGAATTCTCATCTTAAAGTGACATTCATTACCTTTCGGTTCTCCTCATAGATGATTAAAGTCCAATCCAGGCAATTAGGACAGCTAGGACACCGGTGATGAGGTTTGCTAGGAACCATCCAATCCTCATTGATTCTGTTCTGTATTTATGACCGGCTTTTTTCTGGTTACGGCTCCAGAACCAGAAACTGATGCTGTGGTAAATCATTACTACTCCAGGAAACCATGCCAACTTGAAGCCCCAGGGGGTGCCGAGAATAAGTCCCAATCCAGCTAAACCATATATCCATCCGAGTGCGACATCTGCTACAGCCATGCGTCTTCATAGGCCTTGTACTCGGGCAGAATCCCCTTTTCGGCGATGCCTATCCTCTCGGCGAGTTCCCAATTGATAAGGCTGATCAATTGGCCAATAAAGTGAAAGAGAAAACCTACTACGAGAACCAGCAACCCTGCTAAGATATTGGCATAGGGAAATAATGTATCCATTTTCATCGCACCTCCGTTTCACTGTTGTCGACTTTCAGCCACTTGCAATCAAAAGCAAGCACCATTGAACTGCAATAATTATGTTCCATAAACTTAATATGTTTTCAGGACCTGTTTATAGATATTTAGATTTTCCTCTGGAAGTGATTGACATGGCAGGAAATATGGATCAATACATTCAGCTGTTCCGTGAGTCTCATGTGGAAGATCAACGGACCCTCTTTGGCGTTCATGTGGTTATTTTTGCCTTGGTCAACATCATCTGGATGATTCTGAATGCCCTTTTTGTGCCCTCCCGATATCGCTGGCTCATGTTCTACCCGGTCATAGGCTGGGGCACTCTGGTCTTCATCCACTGGTGGTTCTATGTCAGGAACACAAGCAAGCTTTGCAGGCTCAGAGAGGAGAGAGCCATCTCCAAGATGGCAAGGAAAGCGCCTGTGGACTGAAATCCTTTCAATCTTTTGTATCATATTGGAGGTTTTGGTTCAATTGAAGATCGAGGTGTCGGTAAATGGCTTCAAACTTGGAAGAATATAAGAGTATGTTCAGGGATCTGCATGTAGAGGCGGAAGAGACGCTCTGGGGTATTCACGTATTAATATACATAGTAGTAAACAGCCTCTGGGTAATGCTGAATATGCTCTTCGTGCCCTCTCGGTATCGCTGGATTATGCTGTATCCTCTCGTCGGATGGGGAACGCTGGTTTTCATCCACTGGTGGTTCTATGTCAGGAACGCAAGCAAGTTGTGCATGCTGAAAGAGGAGAAGATCGAGAGCAAGGTCGCCACAAGGATGATTAAGCCGAAGTGAAGCAGCCTCATATCTTTTAATCTTTTTTCAATTGGTTTTGCTAATTTTATTTTTCGCCGAACTTGATTTATTGGGGTAGTGTCTCATAATTTCTGTAATTTCTGAGCCCGGTATCCTCGTCTCAATTTATTCCTCTTCCATAGATAAGTACCTTTTACCCGTTAGCCATTCTTCATTGACATCCATGAGTATGGCGACCGC
>Ga0315280_10002263_pt1 | contig 31416 bp, 52 predicted proteins | sample YL17G06_40_MG_FD_203697 | JGI IMG/M metagenome (GOLD analysis project Ga0315280, IMG submission 203697) | Sediment microbial communities from Yellowstone Lake, YNP, Wyoming, USA - YL17G06_40 | ecosystem: Environmental > Aquatic > Freshwater > Lake > Sediment | place: USA: Wyoming | collected... | reverse complement strand
ATAAGTATAAGTAAAGTATTTATACTTAATCCTCCCTAATAATTACTATGGAAAGTGGAAAAATTTACATGATTATTTTGATAATCCTTTCTCTAATATTCGCAGTCCTCATGCCCCTTTCTCTGCTGATAACCGCAGATGCAGCCACAGCATTCGTGGTATTGCTGCAAGAGATCCTGTACATCAGCCTGATATGGTTGGCATGGAAGAATTACAAAGAGAAAAAGTAATTTATTTATTAAAAACAAGCTATTTGTATGTTAAAATTTAGTGAAAAGCTTCTTTTTACATTTATCTCAAGTATCTCGATGGCAATTCTTTTTTCTGTTTTCTATTCGTATATCTATGCCAGAATCCCTGTTCCGATGGAGATAATGGTTATAACCGAAATTTTCATATTTTCTCTTCCTTTCTATTTCTTTTTGTTGGAAGCAACTGATTCAGTTTTGGGCTTGCTCGGCGGTTTTATTTATATTGCTCTGAAAGAATTTTTGATGGCGATGCTGAAGCAAAGCCCGATATGCTTTTTGTCTTTCATCATCTTTCCTATAGCTTTTTTCATCTATAGCTTGGGAATTTCTTTTTCCAGAGATCAGTCCTTAAAGGAAGCAAAAATGTCTATTCTCGCTGTTTTTGTACTGTTCCTTACTTTTATTTCTTCTGTCTTTATTTTAATAGTTTACAACAATGTTTTTCTACAGCAGACGCAATGCACCGAGCTTTTCAGAATTTTTTACTTCTTTTCAAAAATATTTAGATAACTAAGATTTCGTCTTTTTCTCTTTTCTTTCACTTCCAAAATATCTTTCTAGAGGAGTTTCTATTAGTTCACGCCTGTGGATAAAAGTGTAATAAAGGCTGAAGGCAGAGATACTTCCCACCCCTAAGAGAATTAATATCAAGTTTTCTGCCCTTGTCGCCCACTCGAAGAGAGAATAGTTCGGACTTACAAGCGTAAGCCAATATCGTGCGGGCGATACTACTTTCAAGACTATTGATGCTATTACCGATGCCAGAACCGTCTTGGATATCATAGCAACTCTGTTCGCAATGTCGGTTATGCTGATTGTTATGGCTGAAATTCTTATGTTGATTGACTCCAGCAAGACTTGTATATTAACTGCTTGGGAGAGTTCTCTAGCTGTTGAAAATGCCCTCTGCACCAAGTCTGTTATGACAATCGCTCCTGTCGAAGTTCTTGCAGTATAAGCGATTTTTGTTAAAATGTCAGCCACGCTTATCCCGATAGCCAAAAATCTTGTTGAAATCCTTTCTCCCAAAACTGTTGGAATAATGCTTATGATTTGAGGGGCTTCTCTGATAATGTTGCCGATTCTGCCAAAGGCATCGGTTAAAATAACAGCTACGGGCAATTCCTTAACAGCATATGTGGTTCTGCCAACAACCTCTATAATATTTATACCAACTGCTTGAATCCTTTCAGCAAAAGCTTGTCTTGAGATCAAACCCGCTATTTGCACGGTTATAGCTTGTAGTCTGGTGGCTGAAACCTCTCTCATCAGCACACCAGCCAGAGTTATTATTTGAGAAATTTTTGGTATTCTTGTTGTTATCATACCTATAGTTAAAGATATGGTTTGGGTAGATGCCCTAATAGCTTTTTCAAGCTTTGTCAGAGTTGGTAATGCTGATAAAGATTGAATAATTTGTTTGCTGATGACTGCGTTTAGTCTTGATATTGTGGTTGATATTGCCAATGCCAATTGAGAGATTCTGTAGGCTGCAACTCTTCTTATTGCTGACAATATGAGGGTTATTGGTTGGGAAACTCCTCTTGCTGCTATTATTATTCTTGCTAAAATGCCTTGAATTTGAACGGTTCCGACCAAAGTTTTAAACATATGTGAAATTTTTTCTAAAACGACAGTTATCTGAATAGCCTGAGCTACTTCTTTTATAGAAGTCTTAAATCTGCTTATTTCCAAGCTTATTGCCGGTAGGATTGTTGAAACTCTTTGGGCAATTATACTTCTCAGAATTGCTGTTTGCATGGTTATTTGCTTGGCGGATTCCTTTATCAATACGATTGTTCTCGAAACTGTCACATCTATGCTAGGAGCTAAGAGCTGTTGCCTGAATGATGTTAAAACTCTTGCCAAACTTTCTATTATAGCTAGTGGTTGTGTAATGGTTTTCAGAACCGATTTGGTGATGAGAGCTTGGATGGAAGGTGCAACAGGGGAAGCTCGGACTATATTAATGCTTCTGGTGGTTACGCCTGTAATTATTGTTGACAACTGGGAGAGTCTATAGGCTACAATTCTTCTTATTGATGATAGTGTGAGGGTGATTGGTTGGGTTGATGCTCTGGTTATAATAGCATTAATCCTCGTTATAGTAGCAGTTATTGCAACTAATTGAGTTCTTATTCTTTGAAAAATTGCATTAAGTCTTGAAAAAATAATATTTATCGTAGAAACTAAAGTATTTTGTTTAATTATTGAACTGATTTTACTTAAAATTCCTGTTGGAGTTATGGTTTGATTTACTTGCCTTTCCTGTAGCCCTGAAGTTGTTACATAGCTGAAAGGACTAATGCAAGAAGTTCCGTTCCAGTTGTTTGAAGTATCGTTGGCATAGACACACCATCTTATGGTGCACCCTACTGTTGAATTTATTGTCTTAGTAACATTGGACCATCCTGTCAGACTGCCGAATGGAACGAAGTTCTCGAATTGCTTGTAACTGATGGTTTTATGGTTGATATAATCTATGCTTACTTCGCCTGGTGATGATTGACCAGAATTGTTCAGTCTTACTTTCACTTCATTATCAGAAGAATTGTAATTCAAAGCATTGGATGTTACATTACATGTCCAGCTGTTCCATGCGTTTGCTATTACAGTCCCGTTACTGCATTTTGAATAGTCCCAAGTCCCTGTTGCAAAGTTGAATATGGTCATGTTGAAGGTTGATGTGACATTGGACAGGAAAGTCATGTTTACTGTCATGTTGATTAGCTCACCAGAATAGCTCAAAGTTGTGTTGTGCTCGACTTCCATTCCGTAGAATGGAGTAGGGGAAGTTATGTAGTTTACTGTTATAGTGGTATGGTTTACAAGAAGGTTTGTAGCAGAAGTCGAACCAGTAGCTATCAATAAAATTGCAGTGACATTCCCAGTAATGTTCTTTGATATGAAATGGGTTACATTCATTTCAGAGATGTTGAAAATCAATCTTTTCGAAGTAATGGATGCCGCAGTGTTGTTGACCAATATCCAAGTGTCGTTCGTCCAGTTGAACACCCTCAACTGCAGGTTGTCGTTTGCAGCCGAGCCACGCAGACTAACATTCACGAATATCCAGTTTACTCCCGCATTTGCAGGCAGCGTGTAGTTAACTTTTATCCACGAATCCAACGCAGTAGTTCCATATGCAGTCGCCTCAAGCGTGTCGGATGCACCTATTCGTATATACGCAACAGGGTCCAGCGTTTTCCCAGATGTAACAGGTATTTTGCTGTTGTTAAAGGGATATGTAGGAATGGCGGTTATCTCTGTAGTTGTCCCGTTTGTAGCTATCGCAGAGGTTGAATTGGCTTCTATTGTTGTTATTGCTGAGCCACCACCTATCGAACCTGTCTGGACTTCTGTTATGTTGTAGCTTTGTCCATCAAAAACATTCAAGTAGTCTGGAGTAGTTGTATTTATTCCAGTTATATTTTGCGTTTTTTCTTGGTTGAAGTTGTGGTTGAAATACTGCCAGATAGTGTCATTGACCAAAGTTCCAGTGCAGTTGTCAAAGCTGAACAAATAGTGGGAAAGACCTGTTTCATCCTGCCAAAACAAACTGTGGTTAACAGGAGTTCCTGCTAGAGTTGAGTTTGTTGAGTTTAGAGAATAGGTTGGTAGTGTATTATCAACACTAATATTTTCCGAGTACCCGAACGAGCATTGACTGAGATTATCACAAGCCTCAACCCTTATCACATATCTGCCATCTTCTGCCACGGTGCTGTCCCAAACATAGGAGAGATTGAGATAGTTGTTTGATTTTATCGTCATATTGAACGTTTCATCAATGTTTACCAAGCTGATGTTGTAAAAACTGATGGGGTAACTGTTCGGCGACAATGACGCAGTATAGTTTATAATTATATTTCCAGAGTACAGCCCTTCTACTGGATTGTAAACTTCTGGGGCTATAGGTGGCAGTCCTGCCAAATCTATCAAATCGTATCTCACGGCTGAGCAGTTGCTGTTCAATAGGGTGTCGTTGGCACAAACATAATAGTAAAATGTATCGGAACCGTCATACTGGTGGAGATGTGCATCCATAGTTCCTGCAAAATTGGACCAAGAATTACCGGTGTTTGTAGAAGTCTGGATTGTGTCAGTTCTTGATATGTTTGTTATGTAAGATATATTCCAGGCATTTGTTCCCTGTCTTCCCCTCAACAAGAAATAAGAGGTATTGGTCACGTGCACATCGCCAATCATCCCCGTTGTTATATTTATTGCGAATGGGATTACAGAATGGTTTGAATAGTTGGAATGCGAATGGTTAACTATTCCTGCAGGCAGGTTATAGAAGTTTATACAATTATTAGAACCGACAGGATTCCCGCTTGTATAAGACTCATTGCAGTAATATATCCTCAACGAGCCTGAAGCCGGAGTCTGGTTTATGGCGTTTATCTCGAAGAACGAGTAGTTCCTCAGGTTGGTTACATTGAACAGCCTTATCTTTATGTATTCGTTGTTTGCATCCAAGTCGTAATATTCACGAGGCGTGATTCTCATTTCGGTCTCGTTGAAATTATAGGTTGCAGGGTATACCTCGTTGTCCTGCATGGTGAAGTTCCAGATGTCCGAAACATTGCTCATCTCTGTTGCTACCTGATAGCCGGAGATGGGGGTCCCGTTTATATAGATGAACTTGTCTTCAGTAGTCGTGTTCACCTTGTAATAAAAGATTACATTGTTGACTCCGGATACATCGGATATGTTGTAAGTTATGTTCAAAAGACTCTTTCCGAGGACATTTAACGTGTCTATGTCCGAGGGCTCTTGTGAAATGAATGTTATGTTTGGTGGTGTTGTGTCTGCTACTGTAATTATTCTTGTTCCAGTCTTATTGGCATTTCCTGCTGTATCGATAGCATACGCATAGTAATTATAAGTTCCTTGAGATAGAGAGGTGAAGTTGTGATATAATCGATATAAGCCGTTGTTGTAGGAAGCATTTATTTCTTCTGGACTTAAAGCTCTGTTCCAGATTCTGACTTCGTCTATGGTGCCGTTGAAATAGTTTGCCCAACCTTCGGTTCCGATTAAAATTTTATTATTAGGATTAGTTGTTATTGCAGAAATTGTACTTGTTTCTACTAATGTTCCATTTAAATAAGATTTAATATGCGTTCCGTTAAAAGTTCCAACTACATGATACCATGTTTCAGCAGTTAAATTTTGTCCAATTGTAACCCACTTAGCACCTTCAGGATTTCCATTAAATTGAAAACCTAAATAACAAGTTGTTGGTGCCCCATATCTTAACTGCCAACTCCATGTTGTACTACCTGTATAGTTATTTACACTTGCAGCTACACCATAATTGCCTTTACTTCCATCCCAACAGTATTCTTGATCAGGTTGTGGCTTAATCCATGTTTCTATCGTAATTCCAGATGAAATTACTACACTACTATCATTTCCACCATCTATATAGTCATCCATCCCATCAAATTTTAAAGCTTTGCCATATTTTCCAGTTGTAATGTTTGAAGTTCCAAAATTAACTCCGTTAAAAGTTCCGAAATTATTGTAAGTAGAGTTATCATAAATACCAGTAGAATTATACCAGTCCATTGCCCAGTAGCCGACCAAAGAGTAATTCCAGTTGAAGAAAGCAGAAGTGTTAGAAGCATCTGCTATGGTTGTGTTAAGATAGACATAATTATTTGAAATCGTTGTAGCGTTATCTGGTGTTGGACTTTCCCAAGTTATGTTTGGTGGTGTTGTGTCTGCTACTGTATAACTATCTGTTATGACATTAGCCCAAGCATTTGCTGTATCGTTGGCAAACCACTTGTAATTGTAAGTTCCAACTCCTAAATCTGTTTTGGTCGTTGTGTAATTCCTGCAAGTTGTATTGTGGGTTACATAATCTGTTATTGAAACATTCGTCCCGCCATTCCATTCAAACAATACTTTGCTTATATCTGCTGCTAAATCAACATCACAAGCAGTTATGTTGAACCTGTAAGTTGCTCCTGGAGAATAGGTCGCTGGGTCAGTTGGGGATTCCCATACAGCAGATAAAGTTGGTGGCTGGTTTGGTGTTTCTTCTGCTCCTATTGAATAAGTCGGTTCTGGGTATGTATATTTGCGAGTGCGAAAATCGTCAAAATCAGCAGTAAAGGTTGGCTGACTAGTCCCTGCATCATTGTTTGCTGTAATCCCGCTATAGGTAGAATCAGCTGTATAGGATAGAATTGTGCCGATGTGCCACACGCCATCCACTCTTACCGAAGTGTTGAAATTTGTTCCAACCTTCGCAAACCGCAGCAGCACAGTAGTAGGGAACGAAGGCTCATTAAATCTAACAATATCAGCCACCGTTCTGACACCACTCACTCTTTTTTCCACCCAAGCAGTTTCGTGCGGAGTCGCAGAGCTTTCGTGCATAACTTGACCCACGATTCTATTTCCTGCTGAAGAGCTGACACCGTCACCTGCATAACCACCGCTGTTGTAGTAGTTTGTGTCCCATGTAGCAGTCATGTTTACATCAATAGCATAGTCTCCTGATTCGGCGATTCTTCTCATAAGCGATACTTCCTCATGGCTTCCTGTGTAGCCTCCTACAATTCTTAGTTTGCCAGGAACAGTTGTGAGAGAGTAGCTATCATCGCCATGCCCTGAAGGAGACCATGTCCAGGTCGGGTCTAAAGTAGTAGAAGTGAAGTTGTCAAAAAACAGGAAAGTATTTTCATTGCTTTTAGAACTAACCACACTCGCATTTTTATAGTAAACATAAATCAGGTTTTGGTTTGTTCCAGTCGGTATGTTAGGAATTTTAACCCAGATATATGCCCAAGAACTGTCTACTTTGCTTTCTAACCAATAGCTTAACTCAGTATTTTCAGAGCCATTTACAAATCTTATATCTGAAAAATCACTGACCATATCGCTATCATAAGTTAAATTAATTGCGACTTGGTAATCTGTTAAAGCACTTGAACCGCTATTTGTTATGTTTATTCCTGCTTTTCTTGTCCAAGTTGAATTCCACCAAGTAGGATCTAACTCAACGCAACCATGCTGAGAACAAGCTGTTATGTTGTATTTGTTTTCCCAGTAAGGAACTGTTAAGCCATAAAAAATCAGGTGTGGCATGATTACTTTTATTTGAGCAGACCCTCCCTTTGCCAAGGTTATGCTACCGCTAACTTTTTGTTCTATTTTTAACCCGTCTTTTATTGTTTTCTCTTTCGTTTTTGGTATGTCTAAATAATCATATTTTGTTTCATAAGAAATATTGGTATAAACCTCATCCAAGCAACTTTTGTCTGCCTTTATATAATCGCATTCAATCACATTTTTATCATTGTTCAAACATTGTATTATGCTTTCGCAGTAGGTTTCGTTTTTGGTAGTCAAGTTGTTATATATTTCCCAACATTTCTGTGTCTCGTTGAGTTTATCACACTTCTCCTTTGTAATGTTTTTCCAACCATAGACAGGTGATTGATAGCTTTGATTGAGCGAGAAATCCTTTATCTCTATCGTTCTGGTTCTATCTGTATCCACAAAACTGAAGGTCAAGTTTGTTATATACTGGTCTTTTCCTCCAGGCATACTCTCTTTAAAATTCAAATAAACTGTATTCTCAGTCAATCCATATTCAGTTCTTTCCGTAATTATAAATGGTTCGCCTTGTGCTTTTACCTCTTGTTTTGGATAAAATAAAAAAACAAGGGAAATCAAGAATAAAGATAAGAAAATTAAAATACTAATTTTAGCCATCCCTTTAGAAAATCCCATACATAATATATTCTCGTTTAAATAAATTTAAACAGACACGGAGAAAATGAACGAGTGTAACTTCCCCCGACAAAGTTTTAAAAAAAATAAAAAAGGAAAGGAAAGTCGTCCTTTCAACTGGTTTTGTTTTGCTTTACATTCTGATCGCAGATTCTACCAGAATCACTAGTTTTGCAACCAGCACTGCTATGGCATAAACCACTAGAATCGAGATGAACACTGTCAGCGAGTAGAACATCTCAAATCCTGTTAAGCTAATCAAAGTTGCCGGAAGCGTCGGTGGAGTAATCCCTGGCATTGCTGATGTCACGGCTACTTCCAGCTGGGCTATTATAGCCAGAATAAATCCGACTATTCCCAGAACCATTGCTGTTTTCAAATGCCCTTCTAGCTTTGCCTTTTCTTTTTCAGCAAGGACTGCGAATATCACAGGGAAGCTGAAAAAGGTTAGCAAAAGAAACTCGATTATGTCTATCACCTTATTTATTTAAAGGCAGTCCGCAATTGGACCACTACCTTTAATTTTATTTTCATCATCTTGATTCAGAAAAGGTTTTTTGATATCATTTTCTCGGGCTTCAGTCATAATCTAAGCTTAGATTTTAGTCATTTTAAAACTAACCGAAATTTTTTTTGGGTAATAAAAGATATAAAGCAATAAAACAATATTATATTGATGAAGACTACTATAGATATAAAAAATTTACCAGAAATAAAGAAAAAAGCTATAGATTTGGATATGACTCTTAAAGAACTTGTCAATGAAGCTTTGGAGGCGTATATTAAAAATGTTGAAAAGGTGGACAAAAGAAGAGATTGAAATATTAAAGGAAAGTTATAAGAAATCTAAAGAGGAACTATTAAATTTATTTCCAGATAGGACTTGGGCTTCCATAAACCATAAAATTTTTCGTTTGAATTTAAATAGAAGACATCAAAAAATTGAACTGGTGTGTCCACAGTGCGGTAAACATTTTTTTACTAATCCTTGTGAAGTTAAAAAAGGTAGAGCATTCTGCTCTCGAAACTGTTCTATTCTATATAGAAATTTAAATGATAATCCAGCAAGAAATCCGATAATAAGAAAAAGGATGAATGAAGGGTTAAAAGAATACTATAAAACACATCAAAGTTGGGCTAAAGGATTGACAAAGGAAACCGACGTAAGACTAAAAAAACTTTCTGAAAAATTGAAAGGTAGGCAATTTTCTGAAGAGCATAGAGAAAGTATGAGCAAAGCTAGAAAAAAATATTTTGAAACACATAAAAATTGGAATGAAGGAACAACAACTAAAAAGAGTATTAAATGTAAACAGTGTGGCAAAGAATTTTTGATTTTCCCTAGTGAAATTAAGAAGAATAGAAGATTTTGTTCAATGAGTTGTGCAATAACCTATAGGGATTTAATTAATAATCCAAGTTGGAAAGGTGGAAAATTAATCAAAATTTGCAAAGTTTGTAAGAAAGAATTTAGAACATATCATAAAGAAAGCAATTTTTGTTCTCACAACTGTGCTACGACATATCATAACTTGACGAACAATCCAACAGCAAACTTAGAAATAAGAGAAAAAATAAGCGAAACTCATAAAAGACTAATAAAAGAAGGCAAAATTACAATACCTTGGAAAGGTATAACTCGTTCTAAAGAAGAAAGAGAGAAAATGAGTTTGAGTAAAAAACTACTATGGCAAAATAAAGAATATAGAGAAAAAAATATTAAAAACACCTTAAAAGCTATGTTTAAAAGACCAACAAAATTAGAACAGAAATTCATTGATTTTTTCAATGAAAATAATTTACCTTTCAAATATTGCGGTAACGGTTCATTATTAATTGGATTTTTAAATCCAGATTTTTATGAAATTAATGGTAAGAAAATCTGTATAGAGGTAAGTAGTGAAAAATTCAGAAAAAATATCCCAAAAGAAACTACAGAGGAATATGAAAAAAGAAGAACAGAACATTTTATCAAGTACAATTGGAAGTGCTTGGTCTTATGGGATAAAGAATTAAATAATGAAATTAATTTATTAAACAAAATTAAAGATTTTATCGGTGATAAATCGTGAAATGGTGGCTGATACTTCTTGGGACGAATTTCTTGACATTTAGTTCAGCAATGAGTTTATCACTCTACGCACCACGAGCAGTAATGGCAGATTTAGCACTTAATTATTTTTTATTAATAGCAATCTTCGTGCTTAGTATTGTTGGTATAACTTTGATAGGATTCGGAATTCGGAAGGAATAATTCTAATCGGCAAGGTTTATCTAAAGATCAGTATCTTAAAATCTTAAAAAGATTAACATATCAAATAAATACCACTCGATATTATCACCCCATTAATAGTGGAAGGGATAAAACAAAGGCAAAGATCAATATAACCACCCAAATGGCAAATCTAAGCCCCAAGAGCCAGAGCCACTGCCAAACCGCCTTCAAACATCTAAATCATCTGTATTGTTCTCGTCTCAAAATCTATTACCTTCCAACCTGGTTGCCCGTAGCAAGCTGTGGTTACTGCAATTCCGATATAATATGTCCCAGTTCCTTTCCAATAACTTCCCTGGTTATGGCATTTGTCAGAACTGGTCTCCGAGGGCATCCTCGGGTTTAGCGTATCGGTAAATTCCTCATATGGCATGAGCAAGACCCACTTCCCATCATAGTTCTCGTTTCCGATGCAGCATTTCCCTCCCCAAGTTATCCCTAACGGAAAAGTCGAGAGCTGACTGCCTGATGCTACAATCCCAGCCTCGTAATAGACCTTTTGAGGGAATGCCAAGTTGTTTTTTAGCTTGACTGCTATGCCTACTACTTTCCCTTTTGATGATGTCGGCGAATATCCTACTGAAACTATGGAAACGTCTGTTGGAAAAGCGTAGCTGAAAAACCACCAAACGGTAAGGGCTATCGCTATCGCTAAGACAACGACTATAAATATCTTTACGTTTCTGCTTATTTTGATCATTTTTCTCGTCCTACATTCCAAATGCTACGATAGCAGCCCCACCAAGCAATGCGAGCAGTCCGAGGATTGTTATCACTAGACTTCCTGAAATTGTTCCGACCGAAAGGTTGTCTGTTTTTGATGCTACTGCATAAGTTCCAGATGCGTAAGCCATTCCATTCGTTATTAGTGGATAATTGCCCTCGCTTGCTGTAGTCGGCACTGTTAATCTGAAATATCTGGTAACCGTCTCGCCAACAGCTACTGATGTCTTTCTTATGCTGCACACGTTGTCCACACATCCGGCTGATGGTGAAGTCCATGTTGACCCGTCAGTGCTTTCCTGCAGGTTCCATCCTGCCGAGCTTAAGTCCACTCTGCATGCTGCAACATCTGTTCCTGCTGAGCATTTCTCGACCTTGAACGTCCCTCCGACTCCGGATTCTGTCTTGTCAACGATTGTCGCCCCGTTTACTCCGACTCTTATGGTTACCCATCCTTCGTCCCAAGCCAATGTTCCTGTGTTTTTGAGCTCCATCTTCCACTTGTAGGTATACCCTTTTCCCACTGTTGCCAGGGGATATGGATAGCTTTTAACATCCGTGCCCACTGTTATTCCTATGGTTCCTTGCGGTGCAACCGCTAGCTTGTATGTCAAAGGAAGGTTCAGGTTTATGATGCCCATTCCGTTTAGCAAGAGAATTGTTCCTACTATTGCTGTGGCTGCTCCGATCATAACATATATCGGTTTTTTCATTTTCATTTTTTTTCTCCTTTTATTATTTTGGCAACAATAAAAATATAACAGTACCTATACTTAAAACTGATAACAGTCCGATAAAAGTTAGTGTCAATGTACCTGCTGGAGCTGTGGGGGCGGATTTGCACTGCCCGTTTTCACATCCGTAGGTGCATGCTTGATCTCCTCCCCATTCCAAACATGTGTCAGCATCATAATTCCCGCAGGTTTGCCTTGTGCTTGCATCCTTGCATCTTGCTTGACCAGAGGAGCATTCGTCCGTACATACTGGTCCAGCAGGGCATGACACATACCCTAGCAATGTTGTTGATGAACACCTTCCGGAACTTGGGCAATTTATCTTTTCCTGCACCCATGATTTTCCGCTAGGACAAGTCGAGGGCTGGGATGATTGCTTTCCGCAATAATCGCATGTATAGGTTGTGCATTTCCAGCAAACAGGATTGTAATATTCACACCCGGAAACCCCCCAATAGTTCCATGCACAGTTTGAATATCCAGGTTCAACATATGCTGAAGATGAGCATTCGGTAAAGACATTCATATATTCATAATATCCAGAAGGACAGGTAATTGAAGTCAAAGGCTGAAGCTTGGCTAGAACCTTTCCCGGAAAGACAAGCTTTCCCGAGAACAAGTAATATGTCCCAAACAAAGATAAAGCTAAACCTACTATGAGAAGAATTATTAGATATGTTTTTTTCAATTAGCTCACCACTATCTCCTTTTCAGTTATTACACCCCTCCATTCAGCCCTTATAGTATAATAACCAGGATTTAAACAAAGCTGAACAGTTTGCTCAGTCAGACAATGAAATAAATGCCAAACATCGCAAACGCAATTGGATTTAACTTTTATCGAAGTCTTTGCCTGCTCATATTCATAAGCTGTAACTATTAAATCTCCTTGTGGGTCTCCTGCTAATGGGGTGCAAAGTGATGGCCCAACTATCGGGTCGCCTACTATTCTTACATATCTTATGTTACATCCGAGTTCCCCTTGTGTTTCCGTATAAATGGTAACAGTTCTTGAAGTTAAATTGGGAATTCCTGGTATTCCACCGACAAATACCCCATATATTATAATTGCTAGAGCTATTACTCCAATTATTGCAACTGCGTGCCAAAACTTCAATTCAACCATATCATCACTTCAGTATCCCCTCTTTTTTCAAGTAAACAAGCATTATAAGTCCAATTGCCAATATCATCAGCAAACTATTGGAAAAAAGGATTCTAACCAAGTCTATAAACATACCCCCGATCCCAAGCAAAGCACCAAAAATAAGCATTCCCATTCCAATCCATTTGTCTTCCTCTTTCTTTGATTTTCCATAAATCCATATTAGAAAATAAGCTCCTGTTATCGCAGCAATCAGACCGATAACAGAAGTGGCATTAGAAACTATCGCCATAATCAAATTGATACCTTGAGTCAAACCTATAGAACCTACTACTCCAAGTATTATAAGTGCTATTATCAATATCCATGGTACTACCATTTTCTATCCTCTTTTTTCTCCTTTTAATTTTTATTTATCATTAGCCAAAAAAAGCAAAGCTAAATCATCTTGAAATTACTTTTTCCAGTAGTATGCCATCGCTACTATCAGCATACATATGACTGCTAGACCCATTACTATTACTATCCAGAGTGTTGGCAATGGCTGTGGCGGTATTATTGTCAATGGTGGAGTTCTTCCTGCTCCCGTAGCCCCCTTTCCTGATTCAGGTACTGTGTATTTTACCAGCAAGAAATGTTCGCTGTCTGCTGCAAACTCTGGGTCGTATAATATTCCCAAGGTTGCGTCCTCTGTATAGTTTGTCACTGCTGTTCCATCGTATTGAACTTCCGTTATTGCTTGCAGTTTAGTCCATTGGGTCGGCTTGTAAACCAAAGTGAGACCAGATAATGTCAGGTCTGACAATCCCCAATAGGTTACGTTCTCTGTGTAGTGTATGTCTGAAACAGATGTGGAAACACTTCTGTTGGAATCTCTTGTGGCTATCGGATATTCGATATAGAATGTCGTGGATGTGAAGTTGTTTATCAACCCCTGTGCATTGGCATTAGCTGCCAGGTTAGTTCCAGTAAACCGTGCTTTTTTATAGGTTCCATCTGAATATGTTGTCGCCGTTGTTATCAAATCTAGCGAAGAATTGAGCAGCCTTACATCTGAATCGCTCACTCCTGCATACTTCTCGTCGGCAAGAGTATAGTTCAAAGCTGTCAATGTTGCGTTGGTGTCTGTTCCTGTAGTGTTTATTCTAATTTGAGATCTAAACCATAGATATTGGCTTGATTTTATGGTGCTGTTTACCTGAGATACTGAAATATAGTTTGTCCCATAGTTTGTGGCATTTCCAGTTACTGCTATGTCATTTCTAGCCGCGAACACTGGCATTGCTGAAATTAAGATGAATAGCATTGCTACTATTAAAGCTACTTGTTTTCTCATTTTCTCACCTACTGAAAAAAATGAGAAAGCTTACAGGCTCTCCAAAGTAGCGAATGCTTCGTCAACGTCTCCACTGGTATCTATCTTCAAGTCAAGCAAGCCTATGTTGTCTCCCGTAACTGCGGCTGGGCTAACTGCTTTAGTTCTTATGTGCATGTAAACTACATATTCGTCTCCTGTCAATGGTCCTGTAGTCGCGTCTATTTCAGTGTTGTCTTCGATATAGGGCTTCAAGTCAAATACTTTCCTTGGATTGTCTTCGTGTGTATATATAGCTGCATCAACTATTGTTGCATCGTCAGCTGCCTGCAAAGTTCCTGTGTTCTTAAGCTCGAAATCGACGTCCATCTTCTTTACGTTACCGTCTAAATCAACGACCCATGCGAAGTACCAGTCCCTTGAATCTATGCTTGGCTGTGCGGTTGCGTTCCATGCTATGGTGCTTCTGTAGACACATGACCCGTCTTCTTTCCAACCTAGAATGTCGCTTGTTATATTACAGTCAACCTGTTCAGTGAAATCGTTTGAGAACCATCCTTTTGTTGCTAGGAAACCGTCGTCGAACTCACCGTCGTATGTTACTGCTGGCACTGCAATTAAAGCTGCCATCTGTGTAGTGTAAGCGTAAATCGCAACAAAGCTAACTACTACTATCATTAAAATAGCTAGTAGCACTACTGCTGGGCTTACTCCTTTATTTCCAAATTTCATTTTTTTCCTTCACCTTTTTTTAATTTTCACTTTAAAGCCAAAGCTCGGAATTTAAGCCTTGAGAGGCACTTTAAAGCAAGATCAATCATCCATGGAGGGCTCCAAAGCCCTCAGGGTGATGATTTCATCAAGATATATATTATTATGGGGGGTATATTAAGAACTAGTCTTCAACTTTGGTTCAACCGGTTGAAGGTCTTAAAAATACTTCGAATGTTTCTTTTGTTGATTTAAGAATCTTATAAAAGCAGAAAAAAAACTGGGGGAGGAATACTATTGCTGCACCCAATGCAAAAATCAAGGCATTTTGAAGAAAGGCGAACGAGCCTACCAATGCGATAAACATTCCAATTGTAACTGGGAGCATCAGATCCTTGAAAAGCTGTATATCAGATTTTTGACTCCACTCTATAACTCTTGATTTTTTTATCTCAACGGCTTTTCTGTTCAAGGAATACCTGTTCTCGCTCGTTGGGTTGTATTTCACTATTCCCTCTTTTATAAGGTGCTCGATAACTTTTTTGGAGCCCTCTATGCTCAAGCCGGATAATCTCGCAAGTTCTGAATAGCTTTTTACATTCTCTTTGTCTAAAGCCAGTATTATTTTTTTCTGTCCTTCTGTAGGCTTTATTAAATTGATGAAATCATCCCCATTTTTATTTTTGTTTTTCTTATTTAAACCTTTTGCTGATAATTCTTAAAAATAAAATTGATTATTATTTCTCTTTCACGCAATAAATCGATAAACCCCGAGAAAGGTAACCAGCTTATTTTTCCTATAATCGCTCCCGCTATTATACCGAGTATCCACACTATTGTAAAAGAAGCGATTATCAATATGAGCTTCGTGCTGACCGATGGGGCTTCTATGAAAAACCTCATTCCTTTATAGATAAAATATATCATGGCTAAAGTGATCAGACTTGCTCCCACAATTCTTGCAATCAAGTAGTTTGCGTATCCCGCTGTTATGTCCGCCTTAAACTCTTTTATTGCTGCTGAGATCTCTCCCTGAGAGTTTGCGATTATCTTTGCAAAATCTGTTAATAAAGTTTGCCATGTGCTTGGATTTGTGGGCTGTGCAATAATTAACAGAACATCAAAACTAAGAGAACTCAAAAGTCCAAAAAATAATCCAAAAAAACTTAAAACATAAAATATGTTCTTGAAGGTAAAGAATGCCATATATTTATATTCTTAAACCCTAAATAAATACATTCTAGAAAGGAGAAGTTGCCTACAACGCCTAGTGAAAAGCTATCAGTCCGTAAGGATTGATTAGGGGCTATCACGCTCCCTAGTAAATATGCGTAGCTGGGAAGTTGTTGCTTGCATAATTCTTATTGTTGCACTAGTTTTTATTTTTTATCTATCCGCGAAAATGGGTTTTTTAACAGTTTTTGCAGATATATTACAGAAAGTGTTCCTAAAACTTGGTAAACTATTGAAACTTGATTGGTTTATTGAAAGATTAAAATCATTTTTGTAGAGATTATCATATGCAAACATTTATAAATAAAAAACGAATAATAGATAGGGTGATGATGGATTGAAAAAGCTATTTTTATTTCTATTTCTTTTATTGATGCCGAATATAGCTTTTGCTGCAACCATCACTCCTTCAACAATTTCAGTTAACTTACTGCAAGGGCAGTCGTCATACCAAAACATCACGATTGCTTGGAACGAAACTTGCAACTTAAACAAAACTGGCGTGGATTGGATTTATGGTTTGACTTCTTCTTTCACAGGTTCAGGAACGATGAATTTGGGGTTAAATATACAAGTCCCTTCGACTGCCAATCCAGGAACTTATACCGAAACCATTAACTATTGCGATGCAAGCTTAACCGCGACAATAACAGTTTCTGGTTCACCCACGAGCGGTTGTCCAGCAACACTTTTGATTTCTGGTCAGAAAATAGCCGGAAAAACCGTAAAATTCGACATAAGAGATGGCAGTTATAACAGAGTAAAAAATTCTGGAACTGTGATCAGCATAGAATCCACAGAAACTGGAACAAGCTATTCGGTGGACTGCCAAGATGGGGCTTGCACCTGGGAAATACCGGAAAATGAAAAAGGAGTTTTGATGGTGGAAGTGATTGTGCCAAACTGCAGTAGCAACATAGTAGCATCTGAGATTGAGTTGAAAATGGCTGGTAGCCTGGTTATCTCTGTTCCAAGTCAAATAACTTATGGAAAAGACTTTTATATATTTGTTTATGACCCTACATCTGGGTCTATTAAATATGCAACTGTTCAGGTGATGGGACCGGGTGGCGATACGTTCAGTGGAAAAACAAATGAATATGGGATTGTCTATGATGAGCCACTGGTTAAAAAATATGGAACTGATATAAAACCAAATGAGATTGGAAAATATACTATTTTCGCCAGTTTGTTTGGATATAATCCTGCGACCCAGGCATTTGATTTGGAAAGGGCAAAGTGTGTTTATGAGTGCTGCATAGAAGGCGAGTATGAAGCCAAGTCTTGCGAAGCAGGCTATGAATGCAAGGACAATAAGTGTTCGCAGATAGTAAAACCGCAGGTTAAAATAGAGTGTGAGCCGTCGGATCCAATAGTTTACGATACTTTGAGTTGCAAACTGCTTGATCAGAGCAACAACCCTGTCTCAGGCACTGTTCAAGGCAATATCGAGCTTGATGGGAAGAAAGAAACACTCACATTTGCCAACGGATATGCTAATTACACGCTTTCCTCTTCAGGAAAACTGACTATAAGTGTTCCTGATGCTGGAGAATATTCTGGAAATTCGTATACCGCAGAAGTCAAAGCTCCTGAAATACCATGGACAGGAATAGCTGCCGTTATGATAATTATCATTATAGTGATTATTATTGTAATATTCTTTTTGAAAAGAAAGAAAAGAGAAAAAGGACCTGAAATAACTCTCGAAAGCTCCCCAGCAGTGGTTGAAAAAGTCATAACAGAGAAGTGATTTCTTTGAAACTTATTGAAAGGATAACTAAAATTTTTAAGCCAGAAAAAAAAGTTTATGTGCTAAAAGTTACGCCCGAGATTCTGAGAAGAGTTCCCGCTCTCCTAAAAAAAGAGCTTGGGATGAAGGACAGCATAATACTCAAACAAAATCAAGAGCTTGAGGATCTCAAAAAGGAGATAGAGAGACTAAAAGGGAAGGAACCTGAAGAAGAGAAAATAGTAAAGGAGCTCTTGGCTGAAAAGGAAAAAATAAAGAAAATAAAGGAGAGGAGAAGGATAAGAAAAATGCTCTCGAACATCAAGCTTCCGATACTCTTAACATGGGACAAAAAATTTTTTCATGATGGAAAGATTGAATACAAGTATTTGAAGGGATTGGAAGACGAGGAAAAGGAAGAAAGAACGACATGCAACCTGTTGGTAGTTCCTGACGGAAAAAAATTCAAGGGCTTTGGAAGAATAGAAACTGGTTTGCCTTTTGAATTATTAGTTGAAGACCCAACATCTTTTGTTTCTGATGTCAGGGCTGGGGTGGTGAGGATTAGAATAGATTCTAAGGGGGTTTGGCATCCACCTGAAGAATTCACCTCAAATCCACATCCTTATAAAGATATAGCTGAATTAAGAAAAAAATATGAACAAAAAATTGCTGAATTGAAAGAGGAAACAAACAAAATATATAGCGATTTGGAGGACACGAAAAAAAGGGAGGAAAAAACCCTGTCAAGGCTGAAAGATGCCGAAGTTGCTTCAAATATAAATGATTATCGGGCAGATCAAGCATCGGCTTTTGCATTGTCTGCGATATCGAAGATGAAGGGATTTATGAGAGACACACTTCAAGCGTTGTCTTCGGGACAGGATGCTGAGGTCGGAAGAGTTTTAACAGAGAGGCTGAATGAAACTTTAATCGAGGCAAATGCAAAAATGAGGGAAAAGGTTGGAATGGAAATTCCGGAAGATGTAAAGGATTTGATAAAGGAAAAAGTTAAGCTAGAATTTATGGATACATTAGATATTTTATACGGGCTTTCTCCAAGAAAGGTTGAAATTGAAAGGAAGGAAATCCCACCGACAAAGCCCCCAGGAAAAGAAGGTGGATAAATGCCTGAAATGATATTAGGGAAATTATGGTATTATCAGCAACAGATACCAATCCCTGAAATACATGAACTATGCGATCTGGCCGTAGAGCTCGAGAAGGCAAGAAGAAAAGTTGAAAGAAGAATTGAATTTCCCCCGCTTGAATCAAAAGATTTCGTGCTGATGCAAAGCTTGGCTGAAAGGCTGATATTCAAAATAGCTGGAGTCTTAAGGAAGATGACAAAGAAGGAGGAGTATGTTGAGCCTGTGATAAAAAGTTTGAGAAGCGATTTGGAGTTTAACGAGTTTGATAAAAAAAAGCTTCAAGATGAGATAAGAGAGCAGCCGTTCAACTTCCCTATGGTAAGCATTTATATAATGAGAGTCAAAAAGATATTGCATACTTATCTGATGGATATTTTGAAAAATGTCGTTTCAATCAAAGGCGAAGCGATGATAAGGGAGTTTGTGATGAGTGCCTATAATTTGAGGGGATTGACTCCAAGTCCAGCTATATTCAAAGAGCTGAAGGTGGAAGAGGAGGAGAAGACGGAAGAATGAAATTTTTAAATATTTTCAAAAGGAAAGAATTTGACCTTAAAAAAGCTTATAAAAAGCTTGGAATGTTCTGTACAGGCGAGCCTTCAGAAGCATCGTATTTATTTGGGGAATCGGTTTTAAAGATAGCAACATATTATCAGGGAGAGAAAATAGATAGCGAGGACTTCAGCGAGGAGAGATGGGAGGAAAAAGGAAGAAAGGAAATACCGAGAAAGATAATAGAAGTTTCGCCAAGGGAATTTGAAAGATTGCCAGCACACCAATTATTGCTAGGGAGGCTCGAGTTGCCACGAGTAGGATTGTCTGAAGAAGAGGTTAGTGAATGATAATAGAATACGATACTCGCAACTGCCCATTTTGTTGTCAAGCAACCATTGGAAAATGGCTGGCAAACTGCTCCTTGCCAATAGGGGAGAAAATCATTAGCATAGACAGGTTTTCTTCTGATTCAAGGACAAAAATCTTTTCAGCCTTGAAAAAAAGATATGGGGGAAGGTATTTGCTTCCAATTATTTTAAGCATAGATAAGAGGGAAGCTCGAACTTTTGGAGAAGCTGTTGAAAGAAGAAAATCTTACATGATTTTATCAGTTTTGGATTGTTTTCATTTGAAAGCATTTTTCAAACATCAAAAAAACTTAATATAACAAAGATATAATATAAAGGTGGTGATATGGGAAAATTAGAGGACTTGACATTTGAAAAAACCGACAAGGGGCATCTCAAAGTTTGCGGAAAAATAAGGGAAGGAAAGGACGCTTTCGTGGGTTGCATAGTGGTAGCAGCAGAAGGAATGGAAACGAACCCAATAAAAGGAGAGGGGCATCCAGAAGTCCAAAGAGAGCTATTGAAATTTGTCAAAGAAAATATAAAGGTAAGATAAATGGCATCAAATTGGGAAATCTTGGAAAGCCTTAGAAGATATGATAAGCTAACGGCTTCAGAAATAACGACGGTGATAGGAGCGAAGTCGACAAACGAGATACAACAACAGCTTCGGTTGCTCGAAGCTCAAAATTCCATAAGAAGAACAGGAGTTGAAAGGGAGGGGAAAAGGAAAAGAAAGAGCATCGAATGGGAGCTTACAGAAAGGAGTAAAAACATACTCAAAAAAAGTAATTGCAGGGAATTCTATGATTTAAAACCTGCACAAGAGCAGGAAAAAAAGCTGGAGGAGAAAAAGGGAAGAGGATTCAAGAGGTTTTATTGATGTTTGAAGGTTTGAAAAAAATTGCATCAAGAATTTTGAATAAAGATGATTATGAAGATTATGCGGAAGAAATTACTTCTTCGGGGTGCGAGGATGAACAAGAAAAACTTCCATGCTGAAAAAATGCACTTAACAGATATAACTTTGGTAGAAGAGATAGCTTGGGTTATAGGCGACTTGTGGAATATGGAAAAGCACTTATTCCAAACAATAGCAAGAGCAGAAGATAAGAAAAAACATTATATGCTATTCTTGAACGAAATAAGGAAGTCTAGGCAGTTATTTGAAGACCTGTTGATAAGCTCAGAAAAATTAGAATTGAAAGGAGCTTCTTGGTGCGTAATTAAGCATCTGTGCGGGGATATGGTTCAATCCGGAGAAGTTGGTTCAAAATTAAGTTTTTTGGAGAGATTTGAGGAAGCGGGAAAATGCTTCGAGGCTTCAGATTATTTCAGAAACCTTTTATACTTATTAATCAAAATAATTAAAATGGAGGTAGAGCATGCCAAAGTTGAAGGAGCAGCTTGAGGTTTCAGGCTGTAAAATAATAGACGAAACCGAAGAAAGGATTATAGCAACTTGCCCGAGGGAATTGCTAGCTGGGGGTTTAAAAATCGAGGGGGCAAAAAACATACAGACTATCAAGCCAGGAGAAAACGAAAAGGAAGTAACGCTAGTTTTGGAAAAAGAAGAAGAAAAGTAGAATATATAGGTTGACCTTATGGTAAAGGAAGAAATGAGAGAAAAATTGTTAGCATCGGGTTGTAAGATAACTGAAGAAGGAAATAAAATGGTAGTAACCTGTCCTGAAGAAATATTAAAAGCCGGAATAAAGATTTCCGATTTTGCTTTAATTGAGGCAAAACAAGAGAATGATAAAATAGTTTTATATCTCGACAGAGGTGGTTAAAATAGAGATTGATGAAAAGGACATGGACAAATATTTTGATAGATTAAAGGTAGGTGAATGCTTGGATATCAAAACTCATACGAAGGGATTTGACGATGAAGTTTCAATTGAAATTTCTGGGAGCATTTGTAGAGTTGATGAAAATACGATAAAAGGTAAGATGACTGGACCTGATAAGGCTAGTTTTGAAATAGAAATAAAAAAGAGGAGGATGTAATGTTAGAAAAAATTGAAAGAAATATCGTCGGTAAAGATGGAGAGATGAAAAGACTGATAGAAATAAGAGAAAAAGAGTTGCCTCGCGAGTTGCAGTGGACAGAATTTATAATGAAACTAAAAGAGAAGGGATACTATCTCCTATTCCAATACAGGACAGATAAGGGATTGCAGGAGTTTGAGGAGCCGAGGATGTGGGTCCTTGACGCAAAGCAGGGAGCTCCAACCCCAGAAGTTCCAAGACAGATAAGGGTTATGGAATACAGAAATGGCAAAGGTCTGGTTGAAAAGGCAGTGATAAGAAATGTGGAAAGCCTTGTGGATCCGGATGCTGAAACTTCGTTAAGACTTTTTGATGCGTTGATGTAATGGACGACGAAATAGTGAATCAGACTTTGACAAAGAGCAATTTCTGCATAAAAAAATTGCTATACAAAATGCAATTCGTGCTCAAGGATATGCCAGATAACCAAAAGCAAAGCATAAGAAACGACTTGGTTGAAATTTTAAGACAGTTGAAGGAAACTCAAGAGATATTAGAAGGAGAACAAGAAAACTTTTCCAAGGCACAACTATTCAAAATTGGGGAGACTCACGGAAGAATTGAAGCCTTGATTGCCCTGCTTGGATTAAAGACTAAAGCATGAAAAAATATTTGATTGCGACTGCATTGACAATTGCATTGCACGAGTTAGGGCATTTGTTAATAGGCGATTTCCCTTCCATAGATGTTGCTTTTTATTATGAATTCATCACTCTTATTATCTTAATATTAATCCCGAGCGTATATGTGTTGAAAGAAGTGGTATAGCCATGAAATTATACCATCTAAAATCAAAGCATATATGCGAAAAGGAAAATGGAATTTGTAAATTTGTCTCCCAAAATTTGATATGTCAGAACTGCAAAAACACAATACACCATCATTTAGAAGACATTGAATTAATCCCGGAAGGAAAGCCTGTCGGCTCTGCATGCCCTTTTTGTGGAAAAATAAATTTTTGGCTCAAATTAAATGGAAGATTAAACTCTCTGCCCCTTAAAGTTGGAGGATAGAAATTCCTAAATCAAAGATATCTTTTCTTTTATCTTCAAAAATTTTATTATCCCTTCTGGAGTTTTTCCTTCTTTTAATCTAATTAATATTGGTATGTTCGGTAAGCCAACGCTCTTTTTTTCTATAAAGTCATAAACCTGCTTAAGAATAAGATTGACAGTGCTTGGGCTTAAGTTGAGCTCCCTAGATATCTCCCTCAAGTAAGTATCTGGGTTTTCCTCTATAAATTTCAAAATTCTATAAATGTTTCTTATCTTGTCTGCTCTCGTAAATCGAACACCTGTTCAATAGTTTGTTGGGAGAATTTAAAAAGCTATACTTTTGGCTTTTGGCTTAATTCCTTTATAAATAAGATATTGCTGCTTAAAAACGGTTTCCAAACTCTCACTTTATCCGTTGGGGGGGAAATTAAAAAAGTTTAAAAATCTTCGTCTTCCCAATCTTCCTCTTCTTCTTCCTCTTATCGTCTGCCATATTTTATTATATTGCTTGCTTATGACTTATGACTTTATATCATTTATTACGAACATATATCATTAATTATGATTTTAGTTCATAAACTATGAATTTTTTCTTCTGCGATCCGGGTGTTGTATAAGCCCCGATTTTTCCTAAAATTATCAATTGCTCAGTATATTTTCTTACTGTATTCCAGCTGATTTCCTTTTCAAGTCGCTTTGAAATCTCCGATCTTAAAAAATTTGTGTTGGCATGTTTGAATTCTGCTAGAATGCTGAGTATCAAAGGAATAATTATTTGCTCGATGCTTTTTCTCCCTCTTATCATATCTAATTATTATGAATTTTAAGTATTTAAAGCTAATTCAAAATTCAAAATTCAAAATTCAAAATTCAAAATCATAAAAAATCATAAAAAAGAACATAATTATGAACTTTTGAGATTTTAAATATTACTAGTATGATGGTAATCACAAGTTAGTGTATGGGAATCTGTTCAATAGAATTAAGTTAAAATTTTATAACTATAACTATAACTATATAACTATGAACTTTTTAGATTATTATTATTATATTTTGAGATTAATTTTATGAATTAATTGCTATTTAACTATGAATTAACTAATAAAATAGTTATTAAGAAGGAAAAGAACTACATACACTAACTTGTGATTAATGTCATACTAGTAATGCATTTATTAGTTAAAAAACAAATAATTAATCATGTTTGATACAAATTTTTTTCCTTTAGAGGAAATAAGAGAAAGAAATTTGAGAAAATTTAGCATTGATGAAAATCTTAGTTTTGCCTATTCTGCTGCCTTGATTGATGCTGAAGGGACAATAACAATTAGAAGAAACAAGAATCGATTTTACCCCATGTTAATTATATGTAATACAAACAAAGAAGTTTTAGAAAAAATTAAGGAAACATTCGAGATGGGAAGTATTAGAATTGTTAATTATAAAAACAAAAAAAGAAAACCATTATTTATTTTTTCTTTGTCACGTGTGGCAGATGTTCTATCAGTATTGACGGTGTGTTATCCGTATTTTATAATAAAAAAAACTCATGCCACTCGTTTGATCAGTTTCTGCAGGTCAAGACTGATAAATAAAAGAAGAGAACCTACTGAAGAAGAAAAAGAATTATATATGGAAATTAGAAAACTTAATGCTAGAGGAGTGCAGTCAAATGATTTTGATACCAAGAACGATACTAGTTCCATACTTCAAACAATATAATTTGATGTTTTCTCTAATTTTTTCTCTTAAATTGTCAATAGGATAAAAGATACGTGGGTTGGTATTAGCCAATTCTTTGAGAATTCCCATCTGACACATCGTTTTTAATCTATACCTTACTCCCCAATGAGAGACTTTGACTCCTTGCGATTCCAGTTCATTGCAGAGAATGGGAAAACACCACGGTAAAGTGTCTATTGAACCTGGATTATAATAAAATTTCACTAAAATTTGGATGTCGTTAAAATCGAGCCTTTTAAAAACTGTAGCAAAGTCAATCTTCACTGGCTTTATCCCAAGCTGGACGAACTGGTTTAGATTCATTCCCTTCACTTATTTTTATGATTTTGTTATATTTATTAATTTCGATTCATTCATTCTTCCATATTTTCAATCATTCTCATTCTTTCTATTTTTATCTTTCTCAAGATTCTCCTATCCTTTGATGTCAACCCGTAATCCATAGTCTCACGTTATACATAAACAACAACAGTCTGGAGGAACAAATCTCTCGCCTGTTCCAAAATAATGAACGCATAAATCATAAATGCAAGTAGGATTACCTAGGCAAGTTTCTTCAAATTTTTCACAAACACCATAACCACACAATCTATTGCAAGCTTGTTGTGGGTTTGGAGTGAGCAAATACAGAGCAAGAGCAACAATAAGCACTAAGGAAATCAATCCAATGAGCAACCACCATATTTTCTTCATAACTCTCACTTTATTTCGCTTCTATTCTATCTCAATTCTACCAAATTTTGTAGCTAAAATCATACTCACGACAACAATTATTAGGCCGATTAAAAACTGAAAAACATAATTCAATTCCTTAGGGATTAGCGTTAAAAAGGAGTTTACGATGAGAACCAAACCAACAGCGTTCAGCGAGGTAATCATAAGTGATAAAAACAATTTAAGCGTCTTATTCATACTCTCACTTTATCCTCACAGGATATTTCACAGCCTCAGCATATCTTTCTTTTGAATATCTTGTAAGAAGGAAGTGCCAATCACCACTTCTCATTTTCATTTCAGTAAAAATGTCTTCTGGAACACCAACAAAAAGCTTTGATTTCGGATCAGTCCCAGACCAGCAAGTAGCCATAACAGCCTTGCTCCCACCAACCTCAAAGTCCTCTCCGCCATACCCCGTGCGAAACATCGGAATGCCTTCCGATTGCCTGCAAACCATTATATAATCGGCAACTCCCTTGGCATTCCACTCCTCTCTGGGCTGATGCCTTATGATAGCCTCTCTTAAAAATTTTCTGAAATCTATTTCTGAAGGGAAGCTCTCTTTCAATTTTCTTAAGCCAAACTCTGTCATATTTATTCACCATAACACTCCTCAAAATATTTGGGAAATTTTCTCTTGCAGTGCTCTTTTATTGCTTCATCTAATTTTTCATCTCCTGTTCGGGCACCGCACAAACTGCTTCCTGTCAAATCACTAAAGTCTAAATGACTATCTCTAAAAATACTATCACGCAAATTGCTTCCAATAAACGAGCTTCCACGCAAATTATTTCCACTTAAATCAACAGCACAAGAGCTACTATCTTCCCACCACTCCGCAAAAATTCCTATTTCATTTAATTCCTTGCACTTTTCTTTATCTATTTTTACCATTCTTATCACTTACTTTCTATTTCAATTTAATCTTCTAAACCAAATTCTGGCATTTCAATCACTCTTTCGGTTGCTCAACATCCTTAAATATGCTTTCTTTTCCAACCCTCTTACCATCCTTTTTCCACAATTCGCACATGACAAAGTCAGCTTCTTTTATTCCCATACCACGGGCATATTCCGGTTTTGCCTTCTCTATGGCTTCAAAACAACCACTAGCTATTATATAATGACCTTGCCCTGTTAGGTTGAATTCAACTCTATATTCTTTTTCTTCAGCAATTTTACTAAAACCTAGCAATTCACCTTTTTTTATAACTTCGCCGCTTGCCAATTTAATATCCTTTCCAAAATAAACTGGTGCTCTTTTTTCTTCTTCCATTTTCAATCACTTAAACCTCTTCATAAATAATCAAAGACGATATTGCTTATATGCTTCTAATGTTTCCTTTTTTTCTTTGATTTGTTCTAAAAGTTCTTTTTGTGCTTCTCGTGCTACCTCGGGAGTAATAACTTTATGACTTCCAAGTATCACATTTGCTCCTTCTAAACAACCTAAAAACGTCTTTTCGTCTCCTTTTGCCGCTTCAGTAACATCTCTGCAGAAGAGTCTTGTCTTTCTCACTATTTCCTCTGCTCTCATGCTAGATATATCAAATGTATCAAAACCGAAAAATCCTCTTGAGCCGTCCGTATACTGCACTTCAATTGACTTGTTTCTATTGTCCACATATACATTACTTGCTATTTTTTCCGTCACTCTTTTCCACCCTTTATTTTTTAATCCTTCTCTACTCTTTTATATTCTTTTACCATTTCAATCGCTCATAAATATTGAATTTTTTTACTACATCTAAGCCCTTCTGCTTTTCCTTCCCCCCTAACTTCACACCCGACTAAACCATTAAATTCTATTATTAATGAATCACTCTCATAAGCATTTGTTATATGTTCAATATTTTCCATAGAAACATTTTCAACTTTAATTTTAATCGCCCCACCAGAAATTTTTAAATCCCCGAAAGGGTATAGTTCAATATCCCATTTTCCTTTTTCTCTAGTAATCATTGCACCAGAAATATCAAATTGTAATAGTTTTCTATCATCTACCATTTTAATCACTTTGTTAAATTTCCAGTTAAACTGCCTTTATAAAACCTTAGCCACCATCTTTTTCCTCTAAATGTTATATCATCTCCAAATACACTTTCCATTTCTTCAAAATCAAATATTATTCTAGCCCCTTTTTCTGCACTCGGTCCTAATATTTCTATTTCAGCCCTTTTTGGTACTTTTTTAAATAGGCTAACTGTAGCTGGATTACCTGGATATTTATGCTCGTAAAGACAACCTATTTGAAGGTCGGTTTCTTGTATTTCTCCGCCAATTCCTTTACAAACTTGGGTTAGCTTAGTTATATCGTCCATTTTAATCCTCCACAGGTATTGATACTTTTAACTTTGAATCTTTAAAAATATTTTCTAATCTAATTTCTGCATGTTTTGGAGAAATCGTTGACACCAAGCTATAATGCGGTATCTTGACTTCAGCCTGATGAGTTTTGTTCCTAATAGTGGACAGCCACCAAACTTTACAACTCTTGTCTTTTACTGCAACACAACTTGCTCCTGCGAATACCAACTCTTCTTCTATTAATCTCATAAAATAAACCTCTTTGGCTGCTCTCTCATTATTTCTAATTCGTGGTCTTTGAATTTCATCAAAATCGGCTCTTTGACTTCAACTAAAACTAATGGGGGGAAATCGCTCGCACTCTGGTCTTGGAAAATTATTTTTATATCTTTGACATCCTTCCACCCATGAGTAACCTCGCAAACTACTGTATCGATTTCTTCCTCGCTGTTTCTTAAAGTGCCATATGCCTTACAAACAAACTGCCTCCTTGTTCTTAATTCTTCTTCCATTTAATAACCACTCTCACACTTTATTTTATCAGCTATCTCGCAGTTAAAACTGCCAACAACAGCAATCTTCCCCTCGCTCACATCTATGAACTGAGGATTTCTTACGGCAATCCCATAAGGAGTCAAAAACCTTATCCCTGCGAATTCCTTTCCAAAAAACCAAGCAGTGTTATCCTTGACCTGGATATGCCTCACTCCTCTGAGCAACTGCTTTTCCTCGTAGAACCTCAAGGGCACTTCCCTTACCGAACAAACCCCCTGCTCTTCGCTCCACTTCCCACCTATGTCTTCGCATAGCTTTTCTAGGTTTGGAACAATTTTTTCTAATTTTTCTGGCATTTCAATCACTTTTTTCTTTTTCTCGCATTTTAATAATCAAGTTCTAATCTATTTCCAACTTCACCTTTTTTCAATCCTGAATCTACATCGAGCTGTCGACCATCTTCAAGAGTTATTCTTATAGCCCCATATATATTTTCTATTTTCTTAATTGGTGAAATTATATGAACTAATATTCCAGAATATCCACTGCCTTCTATATTATCTTTAGTGATTTTAAGATTCCCTGCCATGCAAGCATTTCCAACCCATTTCACCTGCTTATTTTTTCCTTCAGCCTCTTTACACGCCTTTTCTAAATCTCCATTCATTTCTTTTTCACCTCCATTTTAATCACACATTCACTTCTACATTACCTTCAGCATCAGCACTAATTGTTGTGCCCTTATATCTTATAATAAATTGCTCATAATCTTTATCCCAACCTGCTTCAGTAAAATTATGGATTAAAATATCAAATTTTTTATCTTCAATACTCAAAAAATCGACATCCCTCCTTCTTTTTATCACAGTTTCTTTGACTTCGCATACTTGAAAAACAGGTTGGCCCTCCTTTGTTTCTAAAGCCCCAAAACTTATCTTACCATTTAACTGATCACAAATTTCCTCAAAATCTTCATCAGTTAGTTTCAATTTTGATGAACTGCTCTTAAAAGAATTAGAACTAGTTAAATCTTTTTCTATTTCAACCATTTTTATCACTAATTTCTATCAATACAGCTTACGCTACAAAAAATTAAAAGATGAGAGAAATTAGCTTATCTGCACTTGCCTCTAGCAGCTTTGAAAGCGTTTTGGACTCCACCCAAATTCCCATACTTCTTTCCTGCTAGCTCTCCTGCCATGCAGGATAGAATACCAAGAAGCTTTGGATCTGACACTATGTTGTCAATCTTTCTAATCTGCCAAAGTCCAAGTCTACCTCCACCAAGGTCCTTTGTAACTTTCTTAGGACCTACTCTCATCATGGAAGCGTATTGAACTTTATGTCTTGCCATCTTTTTTTCACCTTTTATTTAATTTCAAAAGCTATAATAAAAGCTTAACCGAAAAAAATTTTGGGTTAATTTTAATACTCAACTTGTTGTAATATATTTTAAACATGTTGGCAACAAGTTGATGTCGTGAAAAGAGAAGTAAGGTTTGTTTCCCCTGCTGAGGAGAGATGGTTCTTGGAAAGACAGGTAGCGATAAACATAATACAAAGAAGGGGCGGCTTCTGGAACAGGAAGACAAAAAGAATGGAGAAAAAAGTGAGCTACGAAGAGCTGATAAAGGAAATAGGAAGACAGCCCCTGCATGCAGTTTCATTTGATAAAAATGTTACAAGAGTTATAATAAGCATCGAAAATATCTATGGTCAAGTATACGAGCAAATAATCTACGAGAAAATTTAATAAATCGATTCCAAACCTCTAATCTCAACATTTTCAGTGTCTATATCAATCCAAATTATTATCTTTGCATCTGGGAAATTCCTTTTGTAATTCTCTATCTTTTCTATGAAGAATTGCTCTCCCCCTTTCCTCTTTATATCTATTACCAACAGCTCACCATTTTTCCAAGCAATCAAATCAGGATAATTTTTCGGCCCAGAGAAATCGAACTTCTTTCCAATCCTTCCCTCTAATTCTTTTACTTCCTTGAAGCTCAAGCCCCTCGCAACAAAATAGCCGTCATTTTCCAACTTGAATTTTATCGCCTCTTGCAAAGCAGTATGGTGGCTTATCATTTTTCTCCCTCTTAAAAATCTTTCAAAGATTTCTGTCCAACATCAAGAATAGGTCTTTTAATGAAATTTTTAATTTCCTCTAAACTAGGTGTTTTTTCTAACATTACCATTCTTAATGCTTTTGTCAAGCTATTTTTGTCTATAACAGCTTGTAACTTTTCTTCCATCTCAGCTCTCGTAGTCAGTTTATACGCCTTAGGTATTTTGAATTTTTTCAGCAAAAGCTTTTCTTTCCACCAATTCACAGCATAGAAAGGCAACTCTATTATCTGGCATTTTGCTTCTCTTAGGATAAAAGGCTCACTTCCAACATTTATAATCCCTATCCATTCAGGAATTTTATTATTTTCCTTGTCTGTAGTTTTTCTAAAAACGAGATAAAATTTATCAACATATCTCTTAAATTTTGTGGCTTGAAATATAGCCTTCTTTATTTGAGAAGAAGAGTTTTTGATCCAAGTTTTAACTTCCATACCAATTAATTCTTTTACACTATCTCCTTCCAACTTGTAGGCAACAACATCTATTGAATACCATTCCCAAAGAGTTTTATAACCCTGCTTCTTAAACCACTCGCTAATTATTCTTTGAAGTTTGGTATGCCTCTTATTAGCTATTTCTATTCTTTTTATCCTTTTTAGGTATTCTTCCTCATTAAAAATTGATGCTTTACCCATTATCTTTTCTTCCTTTTAAAAGCTTTGAGAAGATTGTCTGGCAACTCCTTCAAATACTTGCAACCCTCACTTTCCTCCTTTCTGCATTTGCAATCCCTGTTAAAATGGGAACAGGAAAACAGCACGAATCCGTCTGTCATCTTCATAATAATTACACCATCTTTTATCAGAGCCTTGTAAGGAAAAACATATTTTCTTCCGGATTTGACTATCTTCTCTTCACTCTCAAGCTTTTTCAGGTGGTATTTCACATTCTGCTCAGGAAGTTTAATTATCTTCGATATGTCCCACGAGCTGAGCCCATAGGGATGATGAGCCAACAAATTTATGATAAACCTGTCGACCCAATCCTTCCTCGAAATTATAAATCTCACCTTATCTTAGTTTATTTTTCCAAGAATATAAAACTTAGATTTTCTGCAATGCTCTGTTTCAGTCTACTATTTTTCTGAACTTAATAGATGACATCTATTAAGTTTTCAATAAACTCTTTCAACCTCCAATTATCATTTCAA
>Ga0315280_10002262_pt1 | contig 31437 bp, 27 predicted proteins | sample YL17G06_40_MG_FD_203697 | JGI IMG/M metagenome (GOLD analysis project Ga0315280, IMG submission 203697) | Sediment microbial communities from Yellowstone Lake, YNP, Wyoming, USA - YL17G06_40 | ecosystem: Environmental > Aquatic > Freshwater > Lake > Sediment | place: USA: Wyoming | collected... | reverse complement strand
AGGCTGATGTAGTCAGTGATTCGACGCCCCTTCGGCAATTCCGCAAGCGTACGTGCCATTTCTGTGGTCCTCCTCGCAAAACAGGATACCACAGAAATGTTCTTAAGTGAACAGTATTGCGCTTCAGACGGCGCACTGTTCACGGTGAGCTTCACTTGCTTGCCGGCCAGTCCCTCGAATGCAGCGCACACGTCAGTGTCGGCGCGAACCGGCCTGCCCTCCACGGCGATCAGATAGTCACCCTCACTCACCTTTAGTCCGGGGGCGGCCAGCGGCCCGCGTGCCTTTTCGTCCCCTTCCTCACCGCGGTAGATCTTCGCGATGCGATGGAAGCCACCTTCGACGCGGAAGTCAGCCCCGAGGAGTCCGGTCGTTACGTTGCCCGGCTGTTCGCTCCTCAGAAAAATGTGGGACTGGCCTGCTTCGCCGAGGATTTCGGTCAGGACGTACTGGGCATCGCTGCGGTGGGCGGCCCAATTCATGAGCTCTTCGTAACTTGGATAATAGGGCCGAATGCTTGCAGCGTGGGTTCTTCCCGCAGCCTTGCCGTTGTTGGCGCAGCAGGCCGCCCCGGTTTTTATGGAGCCCTTGCCCTCCGCCCCTTCAGACTCACTTGTGTTGGAAACGGTCCCCACTTTCAGACTCATTCTTGGATTGGAAAATGCTGCAGGTGGAAAGCAGGCAAGCGCGGGCAGGCCGCAACCCGGCCGTCCGCCGTGGCGGCGGAAAAGGGACCGGCGCTGCTGTGTGGGGTACGCGGGTGGGCGCGCGCCAGCGCTCGCGGCTCTATTGGTGTGCGGGAATCAGGCGACCTGGGAAAGGTTGTCGAGCACGAACGCGGCGTCCAGGGATGCGCCGCAATGCGGGCACCGCTGCCGCGGCTGCACTACCATCCGCTTCTTTCCAAACCCATTGCCGGAAAATTCCGCCACCGCTTCGACCGCGCGCGTGCACAGCGTGCAATACACCTGGGTGACAAAAGACCCGACTTGCGCGACGGCATCCGTCGCCCCGGGCTTTAGAACTTTCCGGAGCGCCATCTGGCGGACTTTCAATCCTGACGTCTTTGCTGCTGGCATCATTGACGTTCTCTCCTTCTACGCCCGATTAGACGTGAAGTCCATGGGCAAAGTTGCAAGACTTCCTGCACGTCATCTGCCAGGTTGGACAAATTTAAGGAGTCTTGTTGTCGGAAATCAAGTGAACAACGCTGCTGGGCGACGTATGCGTTACTTCCTGGTAAACAACCCCGCACCGCCGGCGCCTCGCTGGCCCACAGCAGCGGTTGCCGGGCGGCGATGCCGGCGGGGCGTGGGCGGCACAACGCGTTTCCTTTAGTGCCGAAAATTGCTGTCCGATGCCCTTGCTGACCCTTTCGGCGAAAACCTTTGACGGTGGCCGGCACACTTTGATACTTTCAATGACTTGGTTTTGACAGCAGGCGGCCATGTGGCCGCCCGAGCCCCCAAAAGGGCTACAATTAAAGAGACGACCAGGAGGATCCGCTTGGCCACGGGGTGCTATCTCTTTACTTCTGAATCGGTTACTGAGGGACATCCGGACAAGATTGCGGACCAGATCTCCGACGCGGTGTTGGATGCCGTGCTGGAGGGGGACCCGGGCGGCCGAGTGGCGTGCGAATGCCTGCTGACCACCGGCTTGGCTATGGTGGCGGGAGAAATCACGACCAACGTCCACCTGGATTTCCAGGCCATCGTCCGGAAAACCGTTCGGGAAATCGGCTACACCGACACCAGCTATGGTTTCGATGCCGACAGTTGCGCCGTGCTGGAAGCCGTGCACCAGCAGTCGGGCGATATTGCGATGGGCGTCAACACGGGCGGGGCCGGCGACCAGGGGCTGATGTTCGGGTACGCCTGCGACGAAACGCCGGAACTGATGCCGCTGCCCATCATGCTGGCCCACAAGCTGACCCGCCGCCTGGCCCAGTGCCGCAAGGAGCGCATCCTGGATTTCCTGCGGCCGGACGGCAAGTCGCAGGTGACGGTGGAGTACGAAGGCGACCGGCCCGTCCGCGTGGACACCGTGGTCGTCTCGGCCCAGCATTCCCCTGATATCGCAAAGGAAGAACTGGAAGGCGCCATTATCGACCAGGTGATCCTGCCGGTGATCCCGGCCGAGTTGAACCATAACAACATCACGTTCCACGTCAACCCGACCGGCCGGTTCGTGACCGGCGGACCGCACGGCGACACCGGCGTGACCGGCCGCAAGATCATCGTCGATACCTACGGCGGCGTGGGCCATCATGGCGGCGGCTGCTTCTCCGGAAAAGATCCTTCCAAGGTGGACCGCTCCGCGTCTTACATGGCGCGCTACATCGCCAGGAACATCGTGGCCGCCGGCCTGGCGCGGCGCGCCGAGGTGCAACTGGCGTACGCCATCGGCGTGGCCGATCCGGTGTCGGTCATGGTGAACACCTTCGGAACCGGGCTGATCGAGGAAGAACGGCTGGTCACCGTGGTGCGGGACATCTTCCCCCTGACCCCACTGGGCATCATCAAGCATCTGCAGTTGCGCCGTCCGATTTATAAGAAAACCGCGGCCTACGGGCACTTCGGCCGCTCTGAGCCGGGGTTTTCGTGGGAGCAACCCGACAGGACGGCCGAGTTGCGCAATGCCGTCGGCATGTCCGCCGTCTGCCGGTAAAGGGAGCGGCGGGTTCTGGCCGACAGACCCTTATAATTGAAAGCAGCGCGTAGGGCGACGGTCTGAAGGCCGTCCCTACAGAGCGAAAAACCACTATGTCTACTGCGCCGAAGTTCTTGTTCGACATTCGCGACCCGCGCCTGGCGGAGTTGGGAAAGAAGCGGATCGACTGGGCCAACCAGTCGATGCCGGTGCTGCAGGCCATCCGCAAGCAATTCATCAAGGGGCGGCCGCTGGAAGGCATGCGGATCTCCGCCTGCCTGCACGTGACCACGGAGACCGCGAACCTGGCCGTCACGCTGCGCGACGGCGGCGGCGACGTGGTGGTCTGCGCCTCGAACCCGCTCAGCACCCAGGACGACGTGGCCGCGTCGCTGGTAGCCGACTACGGCATCCCGGTGTTCGCCATCAAGGGCGAGGATGGCGAGAGCTATTACTCGCACATCAACGCCGCCCTGGGCCACCGCCCGCACATCACCATGGACGACGGGGCCGACCTGGTCACCACCGGTTTGACCAAGCGAACCGAGGCCATCGCCGAAACGCTGGGCGGGACGGAGGAAACCACCACCGGCGTGATCCGCCTGCGGGCCATGGCCAGGGACGGCGTGCTGCGCTACCCCGTGATCTCGGTGAACGATGCCGATACCAAGCACCTGTTCGACAACCGCTACGGCACCGGCCAATCCACCATGGACGGCATTCTGCGCTCCACCAATCTCCTGCTGGCCGGCCTCAAGGTGGTGATCGCCGGTTACGGCTGGTGCGGGCGCGGCTGCGCCATGCGCGCCCGCGGCCTCGGCGCCGACGTCATCATTACCGAAGTGAACCCCACCAAGGCCATCGAAGCGGTCATGGACGGCTACCGCGTCATGTCCATGAACGAGGCGGCGCGCATCGGCGACATCTTCATTACCGTCACCGGCAACAAGGGCGTGCTCAGCCGCGACCAGTTCCAGTTGATGAAAGACGGCGCGGTCATGTGCAATGCGGGCCACTTCAACGTCGAAATCGATATCCCGGCGTTGGAGAAGCTGGCTTCCGGCAAGCGGCGCACGCGCGAGTTTGTGGACGAATACGCGATGCCCGACAGCCGCAAGCTCTACCTGCTGGGCGAAGGCCGCCTGATCAACCTGGCCGCTGCCGAAGGCCATCCGGCTTCGGTTATGGACATGAGCTTCGCCAACCAGGCGCTTGCCGTCGAGTACCTAGTCAAGCACGGAGCGGAACTGGAGAACAAGGTCTACCCCGTGCCGCCGGACATCGACAAGAACGTCGCACGCCTGAAACTGGAGGCGATGGGTCTGAAGATCGACCGGCTGACCCCCGAGCAGGAGGCCTACCTGGCCACCTGGTCCGAGGGAACGTAAAGAAGTGACAAGTGATGAGTGACGAGTGACAAGTGGCCGTCAGACATCTGGGCCGCTCGTCGCTTGTCACTTGTCACTTGTCACTCGTCACTGCCATGCGAGATTTTACAGACTGGGCGCTGAGCCGCGCGCAAATCCTGGGCGCCACATATGCGGATGCGCGCGTGGTGAACAGCGGCGAGCGCTACATCTCCACCAAGAACGGGAAGGTGGGCCAGGCGTCGGTCAGCGACACCATGGGCATCGGCGTGCGCGTGATCGCGGGCGGCGCGTGGGGCTTTGCCTCCACCGATACCCTGACCCGCGAGGCCGTCGAGCAGGCCGCTTCCCGCGCGGTCGCCATTGCCCGCGCCTCGGCCCTAGTCAAGGAGCGGGAGCTGGCCCTGGTTCCCGAGGAGCAAGTCGAGGCGGAGTGGACTTCACCCATCCGCACCGACCCGTTCACCACCAGCGTCGAGGACAACATTGCGCTGCTGCTCCGCGTGGATGCCGAACTCCGCCGGGTGAAGGGCGTGACTCTGGCCGAAGCGGCGCTGCACTTCCGCCGCCAGGAGCAGCTTTTCGCCAGCACCATCGGCTCCGTGATCCGGCAGACCCGCTACTACACCGGCGCCGGCTACACCGCCCTCTCCTTTTCTGGCAACGAGATTCAAAAGCGCTCCTACCCGAATTCCTTCGGGGGCCAACATCAGCTTCGCGGCTATGAGTTGATCGAGGAGCTGCGGCTGGTGGAAAACGCGCCGCGCGTCGCCGAGGAAGCGGTGGCCCTGCACAGCGCCGAGCAATGCCCGGAGGGCGTTAGCGACCTCATTCTGGATAGCTCGCAGCTCGGCCTTCAGATTCACGAATCGATCGGCCATCCAATCGAACTGGACCGGGTGCTGGGCGCCGAGGCCAATTTCGCGGGCATGAGCTTTCTTACGCCGGACAAGCTGAACAGCCTGAAGTACGCCTCGGAAATCGTGAACGTGGTGGCCGATGCGCGGCCGGCACACGGGCCGGGGCTGGGCACGTTTGCCTTCGACGACGAGGGCGTGCCGGCCCAGCGGACCGGCATTATTCGCAACGGGCTGTTCACCGGCTACCTGACCTCGCGCGAGACGGCCGCGGCGGTCGGCCAGTCCCGCTCCAACGGCTCCATGCGCGCCGAGGGCTGGAACCGCATCCCGCTGATCCGCATGACCAACGTCAGCCTCTTGCCCGGCGGCCAGACCCTTGAGCAACTGGTCGGATCGACCCAGGACGGCATCTGGATGGAAACCAACCGGAGCTGGTCGATCGATGACAAGCGCTACAACTTCCAGTTCGGCTGCGAGATCGCCTGGGAAATCAAGAACGGCCGCAAGACCCGGATGCTGAAGAATCCCAGCTACGGGGGGATCACCACCGAATTCTGGAATTCCTGCGACGGCATCTGCAACGCCGACCATTGGGTCCTGTGGGGCACGCCGAACTGCGGCAAGGGCCAGCCGCAGCAGACCATGGGCACCGGGCACGGCGCCGCGCCCGCGCGCTTCCGCCGCGTCAAAGTCGGCGTCGCGTATGCGAGTTAAGAGCTAAGAGTTATGAGTTAAGAGTTGTCGCCTGTTAACTCATAACTCATAACTCTTAACTTCTATGATCACACCAGAGCGCTGCTGGGAGATCTTTGCCAAGGTGCTGAAGTTCAGCGACGCCGACGAGACCGAGGCCATCATCACCGGCGGCAGGCACGAGCTGACGCGCTTTGCCAACAACACCATTCACCAGAACGTGGCCGAGGAAGGCTATGTGCTGTCGGTCCGGACGGTGTACGGCGGTCGCACGGCGCGGGCCACCACCAACAAGTTTGACGACGCCTCCATCCGGCGTGTGGTGGAAGACTCGGCCTCGGTGGCCCGGCAACAGCAGCCCAATCCGGACCTGCTGCCGATGCCCGGCCCGCAGGAGTGCGCGCCGGTGGAGCGCTTCTACCCCGCCACGGCGGAACTGACGCCGGAGGCACGCGCCCACGGGGTTCGGGAGGCGGTCGAAATCGCCCGCCGGCACAGCCAGACGGCCGCCGGCATCTTCTCCAGCGGCGCCGGCATGCAGGCCATCCTGAATGCCGCCGGCCTGTTCGCCTACTACCGGGAGACTCGTTCGGAATTCTCCGTCACCATGCTGGGCAAGAGCAGTTCAGGCTGGGCTAAAGCCAATTCGCCGGATGTGCGCAGCCTTAATGTAGAAGAGCTGGCGCTGCGGGCTTCGGCGAAAGCGGCGTTGAGCGCCGAGCCGGTGGAGCTGAAGCCGGAACGCTATACGGTCATTCTGGAGCCGGCCGCCGTCCTCGACCTGGTCGGATTCCTGTTCCACGACTTCGGCGGGCTCGCCATTCACGATCAGCGCAGTTTTTTGACCGGCCGCCTGGGCACGCAATTGTTCGGAGAGAACATTACCATCGCCGACGACGTGTATCATCTACTGCAGTCGGGGGCGCCGTTTGACGGCGAAGGCATGTGCCGGAAAACCGTGCCGCTGGTGGAGCGCGGCGTGGTGCGCAACGTCGTGTACTCCCGCCAGACCGCCAGGTTGATGCACGCGGAACCGACCGGGCACGGCTTTCCCCTGCCCAACGAATTCGGCGAGGCGCCGATGAACATTGTCATCGCCGGGGGCGGCGCCTCGGTCGATAAGATGATCGCCGGCACCGAGCGCGGCATCCTGGTGACGCGCCTGTGGTACATCCGCGAAGTGGATCCTTACGAAAAGGTGCTGACGGGCATGACCCGCGACGGCACCTTCCTGATCGAGGATGGCCAGGCGCGCCGCGGCATTTTGAATTTCCGCTTCAACCAGAGCATGATCGAGATGCTGAACAAGGTGGAGATGCTGGGGCCGGCCGAGCGCGCCGCCGGCGAGGAAGCCTTTGAGATGGTGCTGCCGGCGATGAAAGTGCGCGACTTCAATTTCACCGAAGTCACGAAATTCTGATTCACGACCGCAACAGAGCCGCGAGCGCGAGCGAGCGGGTGCCCCGGCAGGATAGCGAGACTTCGGGCGGCGGCGCTGCGCGGGCACCCACAGACCGGTACCGGTCTGGCGCTGACGCTTCCGGCTCTGTTGTGGCCAGTGCAAATCCTGCCATGGGACAAACGCACCACGTCACGAACGTTCAGGAAGAAGATGGGGGTGAGTTGAAGTCGGGGAAGTTCACTCTTCGCTCAAGTTCCGTCAGCCGCTTTTCGACACCGTCCAGCCGTTCTCTTACAGAAGTATCGGTGCGATCAAGGTCCGTGAAACGCTTCTGGGCGCCATCCAGAAAGCCATAGAAGCCGCCCAGGAGCCTGGTTTCCGCATCGTGAAAAGCCTCGACCAGCTGGTCCTTCAAGGCCACAAGATCTTCCCTGGTCGCGAAGCGCTCTTCCAGACGGTTCCCCAGGTCCCACAGATCTTCCTTGGTCGCGAAGCGTTGCAGATCGTCCCTGGTCGCGAAGCGCTCTTCGAGACGCTTCTCCAGATCCCTCAGGTCTTGCTTGGTAGCTGGCTGATTTCCATTATCCATCGAGCAAATGGTAGCACAAAAGGCGAGCAGCGGCGCAAGAGGCGCGGCTTCTCGCGCCCCTGCCCTGTCCCGTTGCGGTTCGGTCTCACGCTACGTTGCCGAAACTTTGATGAAGATGATCACAAAGGTGTAAAGCGCCAGCGACTCAATCAGCGCCAGGCCCAGGATGAGCGCAAAGCGGATGGCAGCGGTGGCCGCCGGATTGCGCGCCATGCCTTCGGCGGCGGCCGCCGTGGCCCGGCCCTGCGCCAGGCCGCAGATGCCGGAGGCGATGGCCATGGCGAACCCGGATGTGATCACCACCCATTGCTGGGTGTTCGAGGCCGGCACCGCCCCCGGCGCCGGCGCCTGGGCAAACACCGGACCGGCCAAACAAAGCACAACCAGAGCTAACAACAAAAAAGCGAGTCTGCGATTCACGTGCTTCTCCTTTTCAGAGCCGCGACCGTAAGGGAGCGGACCGCCGTAGCAGGTTCAACCGCTCCGCTCCCTCACGGTCGCGGCTCTGGTGCATGAAATATCCTCGGGAGGTGGTTTCCGGACATCCCTCGTGCAGCCGGACTCACACCGAGGGAGGTGTTAGGGGCCAGGTGTTAGGTGCCAGAGCACAGGGGATACCTAACACCTAACACCTAGAACCTAACACCTAATGTTCTTCCGCTACCGCTCCCGCCAGGTAGACCATGGTCAGGAGCATGAAGATATAAGCCTGCAAAAATGAAACGAAGGTATGAAGCCCGAGAAAAACCATGGGCACGCCCAGCGGGACCAGGCCGAAGAAAATCAGGAAAATCAGGTCGCCGGCGAAAATGTTCGCGAAAAGACGAACGGAGAGCGACAGCGGGCGGCCGAAATGGCTGACGACTTCAATGGGGAACATCAGCGGCGCCAGCCACCAGATCGGGCCGCCGAAATGCTTGATGTACTGGATTGGCCCCTGCCGCCGCGCGCCCTGGAAATGGTAGTAAGTAAAGGCAACCATGGCGCAACCGAGCGTCACCTGAATGTTGGCGGTCGGCGAAAGCAGGCTGGGAACCAGCCCGAGCAGGTTCGAAAACAGGATGAAAATGCCGAGGGTCAGCACCATGGGCACAAACGCGGGCCCATGGTGGCCGATGATCTCGCGCGACTGGTCGCGGACGAATTCCGTGGCGGCTTCGAAGATGTGCTGCAATTTGCCCGGCCGGTCCATCGACAGGCGCGTCCGCAGGAACACGAACACGGCCACCACGATGAGCGCCACCAGGACCTGCATGGCGATGTAGTTGGGAATCGGCTCGGCCGCGTTCTCGACGTGGATGTGCAGCGCGGCCAGGAACTTGTTGACCGGTCCGGCAAACAGGCGGTTCAGGAGCCGCGTGAACCACAAAATTTCTTCAGCGTGCATCGTTTGTCAGTTTCCGGTTCCGGTAGCCAGTTCGTAAATCATCTCGGCCAGCACTCCGGCGACGAAAACGAACAGGCCGCCAAGGAAGGCCCACAGACTGACCACCGAACTTTTCAAAATAACATAGCCGGCGGCGACGATCAACGCGTAGCGCAGCAACCACTTGGCAACCAGCCGCCGCACTCGCACCTGGGAGCGCGGGCGTCCCGCCCGCACCCCATTGGCGGCCGAGACGGCCGCGCTCCCAGGCCCGCCGGCCGCTCTCTGGCTTGCTGCGTGCGCGGCCAGCCCGTCCACCGCGGATTTCAGCCAATGGAAATTCAGGATGGACAGGACCGCGCCGATGGCAAACCCGCCGGCGTGCCACGCGCCTTTCCAGATGAGCAGCACCAAAGCGGCAAGTACGGCGCAGGCCGCCATCCAGCCGTACATGCGCCGCAGCGCCCGATCCACGAACTGCTCATCAGAGGCCACAGGCTACAGGCTACAGGCTTGCAGGTTTCAGGGGTCTGTAGCCTGCACCCTGTAGCCTCCTCAACCGCGATTCGAATCCCGCTCCCCGGAAGTGAGCCGGATGAGCTGCACGAAGCCGCCGGCGATGCCCACCAGCATGAACACCCAGTAAAGGAAATGAGTGCCGAATAATCGGTCAAGCCCGTAGCCGATCAGCAAACCGACCACCGTCGAGGCCGGAAACATCAGCCCGATTTCCAGGTAGCGGTTGATCTGCCGCCAGGTCGAGCGATCTTGAGGCTGCTGCTGGACCATGCTGAATTTCGGATTGCGGATTGCGTGTTTGAAATCCACAATCCGAAATCCGCAATCCGCAATTCCCCAATGACGATTCTACCTGAAGGGGACCAAAACAGAGCCCGCGGCCAGGCGGATGAACGGCTCGGGATAAATGCCAATCACCAGCGTCATGGCCAGCGTGATGGCCAGGGCCACGCCGACGCCCGGGGAAATATTGAGCCGCTCCGGATCGGTCGCCTCGCGCATGAACATCATAACCACCAACCGGAAGTAGTAGTACAAGGCGACGGCCACGAACGCCACGGCAATGACCGCCAGCACGTAGTGGCGGGTCTCGATCAACGACAGGAAGATGAAGTACTTGCCCAGGAAGCCGGCGGTCGGCGGAATTCCCGCCAGCGACAGCAGGAAGATGAGCATGAACACGGCGGACACCGGGTTCTTAAAGAACAGCCCCGACAAGTCTTCGATCTCATCCCCGATGATGTCCTTGCGGCGCAGCGCGACCAGCACCGTGAATATCCCCAGGTTCATGAAAACATATACCAGCAGATAAACGGAGATTCCCTTCAGCCCGGTCTCGTTGCCGGCCACCAGGCCCAGCAACATGTAGCCGACGTGCGAGATGGAGGAATACGCGAACAGGCGCTTGGTGTTGTTCTGGCTGATGGCCGCCAGGTTCCCGACCACCATGGTGAGCACGCACACCGCCACCAGCAGCCCTTCCCATGCCGCCCGCACGGGAGCCAGCGGAACCAGAAACACGCGCAGCAGAAAAGCGAAGGCAGCGGCCTTGGGCGCCGTGGACATGAAGCCGGTGATGGAGGTAGGCGCGCCTTCGTAGGCGTCCGGCGCCCACTGGTGGAACGGAACGGCGGCTACTTTGAACAACAGGCCGGTGGCCGTAGTGATCAGCGCCAGGTAAACCACCGGGTCGCCGGAGGGCCGGGCCGCCAGCGCGTCGGCCACCGCCCGCAAGTTGGTGCTGCCCGCCAGGCCGAACAGCAGCGAAAAGCCGTAGGCCAGGATGCCGCTGGAGAAAGCGCCCAGCAGGAAATACTTCATGGCTGCTTCGTTGGACCGCCGGTCGCCCCGCAGGAACCCGGCCAGCACGTAAACGGACAGCGCCATCGTTTCCAGCCCGATGAACAGCGTGATCAGGTCCATGGCCGTGGCCAGAAAGTACATCCCAACCAAGCTGAACAGCATCAGCGCGTAATACTCGCCGTGGTGCTCGTTCTCGACTTCCAGGTAGCGCACCGAGAACAGGATGGCGATGGCGGTGGCAATCAGGAAGATCCAGTTGAAGTAGAGCGCGAAGCCGTCCACCACCAGTCCACCGCTGAACCCGGAAACCTCGGAGTAGCCGGCCGCCGACATGGCCCGCTGGATCAGCGCCAATTGCACCCCGGTAAAGCCCAGCCCCAGCAGCGCGGTCACCGCGTTGAGGTACTTGTAGCGGCGCTCGTGCAGAAGGTCGGTCAGCAGGATCCCGCAGCCGAACAGCGCCAGCAGCACCGCCGGCTTGATCAACAGCAGGTCCTGGCGTGAGAAAAACTCGTTAAACATATCTAAACCAGTGATGAGTGACAAGTGACGAGCCAACCGGCGGCGGAGCGATGGCCCGCTCGTCACTCGTCACTTGCCACTCGTCACTTCTCTGTTGTCACTTGCGCTTGCGCCGGCACCACCACCGGCTGCGCCGGCGCCGCCCGCCTGGCGTAATAATCCGGGCGGACGCGCTGTACGATCTGCGCCACCGGTTGCTCCAGCACCCGGAAATAAGGCTTGGGGTACAGGCCGATCCAGAAGGCCCAGATCACCAGCGGCACCAGCGTGGCCATCTCCCGCCAGTTCAGGTCCGCTAGTTTCTCGTTTTTGGGGTTGGTGATCGGCCCGAACATGGTGCGCTGATACAGCCAAAGCATGTAGGCGGCGCCGAGCACGATGCCGATGGTGGCCAGCCCGGCCCATGCCTTGTTCACCTCGAACGTCCCCTGCAGGATCGTGAACTCGCCGATGAAGCCGTTCAGCGCCGGCACGCCGATCGACGACATGGTGATGATCATGAAGATGGTGGCGAACACCGGCATCACGCTGGACAGCCCGCCGTACTCCGAAATCTCGCGCGTGTGACGCCGCTCGTAAACGATGCCCACGATCAAGAACAGCGCGCCCGTGGAGATGCCGTGGTTGATCTGCTGGATGACGCTGCCCGCGATGCCGTTGGGGGTCAGCGCGAACAGGCCTAGGGTGCAGAAGCCCAGGTGGCTGACCGAACTGTAGGCCACCAGCTTCTTCCAGTCCTTCTGCATCAGGGAAACCAGCGCGCCGTATATGATGGCGATGATCGAGAGCGCCACCATGAACTTCACGATGCGGGAGTCGGCGGAGGCGCCCGGCAGCAGGGGCAGCGAGAAGCGCACAAACCCGTATGTCCCCATTTTCAGCAGCACGCCCGCCAGGATCACGGAACCGGCCGTGGGCGCTTCCACGTGCGCGTCCGGCAACCAGGTGTGGAACGGGAACATCGGCACCTTGATGGCGAAGCCCACAAAAAACGCCAGGAACACCCAGATTTGGGTGTTCAAGGGCAGGTTCACGCTTATCAGTTGCCGGATGTCGAAGGTGTAAGCGCCGAACTGCGTGTGGTAGCTGAAATACAGCAACAGGATGCCGAGCAGCATCAGCACCGACCCAAACAGCGTGTACAGGAAGAACTTGATGGCGGCGTAAAGCTTGTTCGGCCCACCCCAGATGCCGATCAGGAAGTACATGGGCACCAGCATGACTTCCCAGAACACGTAGAACAGGAAGAAATCGAGCGCCATGAAAACGCCCAGCATCCCCGTCTGCAGCACCAGGAAGAAGGCGTAGTACTCCTTGACCCGGTCCTGGATCGCCGTCCACGACGACAGGATGGAGACGAAGCCCAGCACCGTGGTGAGCATGACCAGCAGCAGGCTGATGCCGTCGATCCCCAGCGAGTAGCGGGCCCCGATCGACGGAATCCACACGGCCTCTTCCGTGAACTGGAAGCCCGGCTGCGCGCTCTGGAACCAGAACACCAGCGGCAGCGAGACCAGGAAGCCGGCGAAGGCGAAGATGTTGGCCACCCAGCGGATGGCGTCGATGCGCTCCTTGTTCAGCAGCATCACCACCACGGCGCCCGCCAGCGGGGTGAACAGCGTCACGGTCAGTATATGGTTGCGAACGAGTTCCATGTCTTCACACCATTGCGGATTGCGGATTTCAGGCCCCACGCCACCAAGTCTGAAATCCGCAATCCGCAATCCGCAATCCGAAATCCCGGGTCACCTAAACAGGTAATAGCCAAGAGACGCCAGCACACCCAGCACGATCAGCAGGGCGTAACTCTGCACGAACCCTGTCTGGATCATGCGCACCGGGAACGAAACAACCTTGGTGGTGAAGCCCAGCAGGCGCACGGCGCCGTCCACCACCCAGGTGTCCCAGAAAATGGACAGGCGGCTGGTCATGCGCGTCAGCCAGCCGGCGCCGTTGACGCCTCCATCCACGATCCGGGCATCGAATTCCGACAGCGCGCTGCCCAGTTGCTTGCCCATGACCGGGCCTTCGACAAACACGGCGCTGTACAGCTCGTCCACGTAGTATTTGTTCAGCAGCAGCGTGTGCACGGGCTGAAGCTGCGCCTGCAGTTGGTCGGATTTCTCCGGCCACCGCACGTACAGGTGGCAGGCCAGGTAGACGCCGGCGGCCGCCAGCGCGATGGCCAGAGCCATCAGCGTGTACTCGGCGGCCGCGAAATGCGGCTCGGCGGCCAGCGCCTGGACGGCATGCGGGTGGCGCTCGAACACCGGCTCCAGCCAGTGCTCGAAGCGGTTCGAGCCCCCCAGGCTCTTCGGCCAGCCCACCCAGCCGCCCACCACCGAGAGGGCGGCCAGCACGCCCAGCGGCAACAGCATGACCTTCGGAGACTCGTGGATGTGGTGCTCGACTTCGTGGTCCACGCGCGATTTGCCGAAAAATGTCAGGAACACCAGGCGCCACATGTAGAAGGCGGTCATGCCGGCGGTAAGGAAGGCCACCAGCCACAGCAGCCACCAGCCGTGCTCGGGATTCGACCAGGCCTGCCACAGAATCTCGTCCTTGCTGAAGAAGCCGGCCAGCGGAGGGGCCCCGATAATGGCCAGGGCCGCAACCAGGAAGAAGCGATACGTCCAGGGGATCTTATGGCGCAGCGCGCCCATCTTTCGCAGGTCCTGCTCGCCCCCCAGCGCGTGGATTACGCTGCCGGCTCCAAGGAACAACAGCGCCTTGAAGTAGGCGTGCGTCGAGAGGTGGAAGATGCCGGCGCCGAATGCGCCCACGCCGCAGGCCAGGAACATGTAGCCGAGCTGGCTGACGGTGGAATAGGCCAGCACCCGCTTGATGTCGTTGTGGACCAGTCCGATGGAGGCGGCGAAAATGGCGGTGAGGGCGCCGATAATCGCCACCACCTTCATGCTGTCCGGCGCCATTGAAAACAGGACGTTGGAGCGCGCCACCATGTACACGCCCGCCGTCACCATGGTAGCCGCGTGGATCAGGGCGCTGACCGGCGTCGGCCCTTCCATGGCGTCGGGCAGCCAGACGTACAGCGGAATCTGCGCCGATTTCCCGGTGGCCCCGATGAAGAACAACAGGGTGATGGCCGTCAGTACCGCGTCGCCCGAATGGAACAGCCCGCTGCGCGCGGCTTCGTTGACGTGCGTAAACGCCACGCTGCCGAAGGTGGCGAACGTCAGCAGGATCCCCAGCAGGAACCCGGCGTCGCCCACCCGGTTGACCACGAAGGCCTTCTTGCCCGCGTCCGAGGCCGACTTGCGCTGGAACCAGAACCCGATCAGCAGGTAGGAGCACAGGCCCACGCCTTCCCAGCCCACGAACATCAGCAGGTAGTTGTTGGCCAGCACCAGCGTGAGCATGTTGAACATGAACAGGTTCAGGTAGCCGAAGTAGCGGTAGTAGCCGCCTTCGTGGGCCATGTACCCGACCGAGTAAACGTGGATCAGGAAGCCCACGAAGCTGACCACCAGGATCATCACCGCGGAGAGCGGATCGACCAGGACCCCCCAGGCGGCCTCGAACCGCGCCAGTTGGCCGTTGGCCATATGGAAGGGAAGGCCGGGCACCCAGGTGAACACCGTCTTCTCGAACACGCGGGCCGGCTGCTGCGCCAACTGCAATGCGGCCCCCAGCGAGAAGACGAAAGAGACGCCGACCAAACCCGGGCACAGCACGCTGATCAGCCCGCGTCCATGGACCCGTTCCAGCGCCCGCCCAAAGAACAGCATCAGCACGGTGCCCAGCAGCGGGAACAGCGGAATCAGCCAGCTATATTCCAGAAAATTCATACCAACAGTGCTCAGTGCTGAGTGCTCGGTGCTGAATCAAGAGGCCGAACAGCCGGTGCTAGCGGCCCCTACTTAGCACTTAGAACTCAGCACTCTTCTCCTATCACCACTTCAGCAGGTCCAGCTCGTCGGCCTGAATGGTCTCCCGATTGCGGAACATGGCGATGATGATGCCCAGCCCGACGGCGGCCTCGGCGGCCGCGTCGGCGATGATGAAAACGGCAAAGGCCTGGCCGGAGACCGAGGCCAGTTGCCGGGAAAAGGCCACCAGGTTGATATTGACCGCGTTCAGAATCAGCTCGATGGACATCAGGATGATCACGATGTTGCGGCGGGCCAGCACCCCGATCACGCCCAGCGTAAACAGCGCGGTCGAGAGAAACAGGTAATGAGTAATGGGCACGTTTCCGGGCATCTCAAAGCCTCTTCTTGGCCATGACCACCGCCCCCACCATGGCCACCAGCAGCATGATGGAAGCCACCTCGAACGGCAGCATGTAATTCTGGTACAGCGCGTTGCCGACCGCCTGCGTATTGGGCGGCACGTTTCCGGGCATGGCCCCCGGGAAGCTGAAGGCGCCACGGCCCCGGTACAGCCCATAGAGCGCCTCGCCGCAGACGGCCGCAGCGGCCAGCAGGGCCAGCCACCATTGCCGGTTGAACTGCCGCTGGCGCGCCGCCTGGTCCAGGTTCACCAGCATGATGACGAACAGGAACAGCACCATGATCCCGCCCACGTACAGAATCACCTGCACCCCGGCCAGAAACTCGGCCTGCAGGTGCAGGTACAGCCCGGCGATGCCCAGCAGCGTGGCGATCAGGAAAATGGCGCTGTGCACCGCGCTGCGGCGGGTAATCGTGAGCAGGCCGCCCAGCAGGATGACAGCCGCGAATATGTAGAAAAAAAACTGATCCAGCATGTTTCAAACCCGAAGCTATCAGCTACTACCCGCGCAAAACCAGCACGATCCCGATGGCGATCACGTTCACGATGCCGAGCGGGATCATCAGCCGCCAGCCCAGCCGCATCAACTGGTCGTAGCGATAGCGCGGGAACGTGAAGCGAACCCACATGAAGGAGTAAACCAAAACCATGATTTTCGCTATGAACCAGAAGACGCCGCGGAACAGCTCGTTGAAGGCCGGCCAGGCAAACAGGCCGGCGACGGCCACAAACGCCAGGCCGATGGCAGCCAGCACAATCTGGTCGAAGGCCCGCGGCTGGCGCTTCACCAGGTACAGGCTCAGGCCCCCGACAAGCAAGGACGAGCCAACCGGCGCCGCGTAATCCAGCCAGCCCAGCAACTTCACGCTGGGGAAGGGCCGCAGCCAGCCGCCGAGGAACAGCGTGACCGCAATCGAGCAGACAATGATGATGTTGCAGTACTCGGCCAGAAAGTACAGCGCCCAGCGGAACCCGCTGTACTCGGTCATGAACCCGGCCACCAGCTCCGACTCGGCCTCCGGCAGGTCAAACGGCGACCGGTTGGTCTCGGCCATGGCCGCCACGTAGTACATAAAGAAGGCGATGAGGCCGAAGGGGAAGGCCCCGAACAGGAACCAGCGGTGGCTTTCGGCCTGGGCCTTGACGATCTCCACCATGCTGAGGCTGCCGGCCATCAGCAGCACGGCGACCACGGCAAAACCCATCACCACTTCATAACTGACCATCTGCGCGGTGCAGCGCAGCGAGCCCAGCAGCGGGTAGTGGCTGTTGGCCGCCCAGCCGCCGAGGATGATGCCCAGCACGCCGACCGAGGAAAGCGCCAGGATGGCCAGCACGCCGATGTTGACGTCGGTGACGACAAACTCGGAGCTGAAGGGCACCAGCGAGAAGGCGGCCAGCGCGGTGGTCACCGTGACGCAAGGCGCCAGCCAGAACACCCACTTGTCCACCATCCCGGGGATGACGTCTTCCTTGAGCAGCAGCTTGACGGCGTCGGCGATGGGCTGCAGCAGGCCCTGCGGGCCGACGCGCATGGGCCCCAGCCGCGCCTGCATGTCGGCCATCAGCTTGCGTTCCAGCAGCACCAGGTAGCCGACCCCCAGCGGGCCGATGCCCACGATCAGCACCATGATGATGTACGGCTTGAGCGTGGCAAGTGTAATGGGCGGCATGCGTGTTCAGGTCCAAGGTCCAAGGTCTAAGGTCCAAGGTCTAAGGTCCCAGCGGTGCCGACTTTGGACCTTGGACTTTGGACTTTGGACCTTCTTACCGGTCCACTTCTCCTAGAACAATATCGGTCGTGCCGATGACGGCGACGACGTCGGCGACCAGCGAGCCGCGCACCATCCGGTCCAGGGCCTGCAGGTTCACGAAGGAAGGCGGGCGGATGCGTAGGCGGTAGGGCTGCAGGCCGCCGTCGCTGACGATGAAGTACCCCAGCTCGCCCTTGGGCGCTTCAATCGAGTGGTAGACCTCGCCCGCCGGCGGTTTCACCACCTTCGGCACCTTGGCCATGATGGGCCCGTCGGGAATGCGCTCGACCGCCTGCTGGATGATGCGGCGGGCCTGGCGCATCTCTTCCAGCCGCACCAGGTACCGGTCGTAGGTATCGCCGTTCTTCCCCGTCGGTATGTCGAAGTCGAACTCCGCGTAGTTCTCGTAGGGCAGCGCCTTGCGGATGTCCCACTTCACGCCGCTGGCGCGCAGCATGGGGCCTGTCACCCCGAGGTCGATGGCCTCCTCGGCCGTCAGGATGCCCACGCCCTGGGTACGGGCCACCCAAATCCGATTGGTGGTGAGAAGCCACTCGTACTCGTCCACCTTGGCCGGCAGCTCGTCGCAGAACTTCTTCACCTGCTGCTCGAAGCCCTCGTACAGGTCGTACTGCAGGCCGCCGATGCGGAAGGCATGCGTGGTCAGCCGCGCGCCGCAGTAATTCTCGTAGATCTTCAGGATGTCTTCCCGCTGATTGAAGGTGTAGAACAGCGGGGTCATGGCGCCGATGTCCAGCGCGTGGGTGCCCAGCCAGATCAGGTGGCTGGCGATGCGGTTCAGCTCCGTCAGGATGACGCGCACCGTTTGTGCCCGCGGCGGCGCCGTCACGTTCAACAGCTTCTCGACCGCTTCGCAGTACCCCAGGCCGTTGGAGACCGAGGCCACGTAATCCAGCCGATCCACATAGGGGTTGAACTGGACGTAGGTGCGGTTCTCCCCGATTTTCTCCACTCCGCGGTGCAGGTAGCCGACCACGCATTCGGTCCCGATGATCTTCTCGCCGTCAAGTTTGAGGATGACACGCAGCACGCCGTGTGTGGCGGGATGCTGCGGCCCCATGTTCAGTACGATCTCACTGGCGTCGAGGAAGGTCGCTTCGGCGGTTGTGTGTTTCAGGTCGTCGGCCATGGTGCCTGTAATTGCGGATTGCGGATTTCGGATTTCAGGCGGGCAATCCGCAATCCGAAATCCGCAATCCGAAATCCCCCCTCACTGCCCGCTCTCTATGTGTAAATTCTCCTGCACCCACTGCTCGTCCTGTCTGAGGATCGAATAGTCTTTCCGCAGCGGGTGTCCCTGCCAGCCGTCGGGAAGCAGGATTCTCTTCAAATCGGGATGGCCGGTAAAGCGGATCCCGAACATGTCGTACACTTCGCGCTCCAGCCAGTTGGCGGTCTGCCACACCGGGGTCACGCTGTCGATCGGCTCGCTTTCGGCGATGGAGGCTTTCACGCGCACCCGCGTGTTCCGCGGGAAGGAGTACAGGATGTAAACCAGCTCGAAACGCTTCTCGCGCTTCGGATAATCGACCGCGGTGACATCCACCAGGTAGTTGAATTCCTCTTCGTGCTTCAGGTAGCCGCAGATGCTCGTGATCGACGCGGCATCCACAACAAAGCAGTTCTGCCCCAGGTAGGTGAGGCTGTCCTTGACGGCCGAGCCGAAGCGCTCGCGCACGCTCCTGGCCAGTTCGTCGTCCCAGGGCTGCGCGGCCGGCGCGGCGGGCTTCGGAGGCGGCGGCGCGGCTGCCGGCTTGGCCGGAGCGATGGGCGGAACGGTCGGATCCGGTTTTTTCTCTTCAGCCATGAAACAAGGAAGCGCTGCTGCTAGGTCACAACTTCAGACACATCCCAAAGAGGGCTAGTATATTCAATCGCCCGGAAGCGCGTCAATTTCGAACGACGAAACCACAAAGCCACAAAGGTCACGAAGATCCACAAAAAACATTTAATTGTCTTCGTGTTTCTTTGTGTTCTTCGCGCCTTTGTGGTTTTATTTCGTTCTACTTGACCCAGTCCATGCTGCCGGTGTCGTGGGGCCGCGGCTCGGCGTGCGCCGATTTCATGATTGCTTCCATGCGCGCCACAACCTGCGGATTTGGCGCGGCCAGGTCGCTTGTTTCAGAAACATCCTGGCGGAGGTTGTAGAGTTCCAGCCCAGCTCCCGGCTTCTGGCGGATGGCCTTCCATGGGCCCATGCGCGCCGCCTGTGCCAGACGTTCCTGGCGCAAGCTCTTCGTCTTAGCGTCGTAGACGTTCGACTCCCAATAGAGGAATTCACGCTGGGGTTCGCGGCCGGCGGTGAGCAACGGAACCATCGAGACGCCGTCGATCCCCGCCGGCGGCCTGGCGCCGGCCAACCCGGCGACGGTCGGCATGAAATCGCAAAACGCCGAGGGGTAGCGGCTAACCATATTCGGCTTGATGCGGCCCGGCCAGCGGGCGATCATCGGGATGCGGATGCCGCCTTCGTAAAGCTCGCCCTTCTGACCGCGCAGCGCGCCGTTGCTCTTGAACAACCCGAACCCTTTTTCTTCCCCGAAGTGAGCGCCGTTGTCGCTGCTGATGAAAACAATCGTGTCGCGGTCGAGGCCGTGTTTCCTCAGCAATTCCATGATCCGCCCGACATAGCCGTCAGCGCGCGTGACCATGGCGGCGTAGGTTTTCTGTCCCTCCGTCCAGGGCTTGTCTTCGTACGGCGCCAGGCTGGGCACCTCGAACTTCGCATGGGGAAGCGTGTAGCAGGCGTACAGGAAGAAGGGCCGGTTCTTGTTGTCGGCAATGAATTGAAACGAGCGTTCGGCAATGACGTCCGCGCTGTATTGCTCGCGCCCGCCATTGGCGTTGCCGGGCAGAGGGAACTTCTTCTCGTTGTCCCAAAGGAAGTCGGTGTAGTAGGAGTGGGCGTGGACCTGGTGCAGGTAGCCGAAGAATTGATCGAAGCCGTGGCGGGTGGGGGCGCCGGCCGAACCGGCGTCGCCCAGGCCCCACTTGCCGAATCCCCCGGTCGCGTAGCCGGCCTGTTTCAAGACTTGCGCCACAGTCACGTCATCGGCGGCGATGGGGATGGTGCCGGCGTTGGCGCGCACCGGAGCATGGCCGCCGTGCAGACCACTCATGAGCACGCTCCGCGACGGCGCGCATACGACGCCTCCCGCATAGCAGTCGGTGAAGCGCATGCCCTCTGCCGCCACCCGGTCGACGTGCGGCGTGCGAATCAGCTCCTGGCCATAGCAGCCGAAATCGCCATAGCCAAGGTCATCGAGCAGGATCAGCACAATATTCGGCGGTCTGGCTGCCGCGCGGCTCATCACCGCCGCACCCGCTGCCAGTGCGCCTGCCGCCAGAAATTCGCGTCTCGTCGTGTTCATGTCGATTGAATGATCCGCGGATTCACACGGATTCTCGCCGATTGTATCGCAGGATTGATGAGACCAACACCCGGGCAAGTTTGCTTTAGCCAAATCTGTGAACGTCGGAGGCCGAGTCGGCGGAGAATGAGACTGTACGCCTCCATCAAGATTGGGTGGGCGGTAGCGACATCAAATCGCTCGCCCTGCAATCGCTTCAGTTCATATGCGGCGCGAGCGTGGAACTGGTCAGACGGATCCGCCAAGGCGTAAAGTGGCCCCGTGTCGGCAAAAACCATGCGGCTCATCGCTCGGCGAAGTAGCGATCGTGATTCAGGCTGACGTCCCTTAGGCCGCTGCCCTTTCTTGCCGGCGTGATACGCAGCGGCTTGGTGGGCGGTATGTAGCTGCGGTTGGCGAGGTACTCGCGCAGCGCGGCTTGAACAACGGCCGTAAGCGCCGGGCGCACCTCTTGCCGATCAAGGTACGCTTCGAGTCTGGCTTCCAAATCTCCGGGAATCGTGACCGTTGCTCTCTTCACGGAGCCAGTCTAACACCAGTTGGTGAAATCGGTGAAAAGAGTTCTCAGATTTTTGCCGGCCTGCGTGGTCACCCTTCGGGGGCTTCCCGACACCGCCGGAGGGAGGCACGGATGAGATGGACCCCCGCCGTGGACGACGATACAGGGTCGCCCGGACAACGAATTGCTGGTGTACAATTGGCCCTTCTTGCGAGTGAGGAGGAAAGTCCAGCAATGAAGAGACAGTGGATGATCCCGGTGTTGTGCGTGTTGCTGCTGCTGGCTGGGGCGTGCAGCCGCAGCTCGATTCCCAGCGCGGAAGGCGGCCCCACGGCCGGTGCCCCCGGCGGCGCTCCCGCGGTCAAAGCCGAGTTCTCTTACATCAATACGGGTGATGTCCGCGCCAAGCCGCAGTTGATCTCCGGCTGGCACAGTATCGAAGACGGCGCCTGGCGCTGGACAGCCAAGGAAGCTCAAGCCGTCCTGGCCACCCCGCGAGACCTGCCGGTCAACTTCGAGATGCGCCTGTATTTCCCGGACGAACACATGCAGCGCGCGGGCGGGCCGGTGACGGTTGCCATCCTGCTCGACGGCAGACCCTTGGTCCAGGAGACCTACACGGCGCCCGGTTCTCACACCATTCTGAAGCCGGTCCCGGTCGCCTCGCTGTCGAAGCCGGCCACCAGCGTGACCATCCGGCTGAACCGGGCCGTCGGTCCCAGTGACAGCGACCGGCGCGAACTGGGCGTCGTCGTGCGAGGGTTGGGCTTCCAGAAATAGCTATCCGCTAGCAGCTATCAGCTAGCAGCTATCAGCTACGGTCTGCAAGGCAGGAGTTGAGGGCATGAAGGACGAGAACTGGGAAGCAAGCAGCGGAGACTGAAAGGCAGCAATCGGGGAGCTGAAAGCTGATAGCCGATAGCTTGCAGCAACGGAGGCGCAGTGACACAACGAGCAGACATTCCCCTCGGCAACTGCCTGAAGACCCTGATTTCCGCGGAGCGCATCCAGGCGCGCATCCGGGAGATGGCAGCGCAGATCAGCCGCGATTACGCTGGCCAGCAGCTTCATTTGATCTGCATCCTGAAGGGCGCCTCCATGTTTCTCGCCGACCTGCTGCGGTATCTGGAACTGGATGTCTCGATCGATTTCATCGCCCTTTCGTCTTACAAGAAGGGCACCACTACCACCGGGGAAGTGCAACTGACCAAAGACCTGGATTTTCCGCTGGACGGGCGCGACGTGCTGATCGTGGAGGACATCCTGGACACCGGCTTGACGCTCAACTACCTCTACCACCTGCTGCTTTCGCGCAGCCCGCGCTCGCTGAAAATCGTGACGCTGCTGGATAAGCCGTCGCGCCGCATTCAGCCCGTCAGCGTGGACTATGTCGGCTTCGAAATCCCGGACGCCTTCGTGGTCGGTTACGGCCTGGACTACGGCGAGCGGTACCGGCAGCTTCCCGAGGTTTGCGTGCTGGAAACCAGCGAGGGGGTGCTGAAGTAACCATGACAGTGAAGCGCCGGATCATCACCCTGGCCGATCTGCCGGAGTGCGCCGAGGGCGGCGAATTCCGCGTGCCGTACGACGCGGTCCTCACGCCCCTGGCCCGGGATGAGGCCGCCCGGCGAGGCTGGCGCGTGCGTGAAGTTCCCGAGGGTGAAGCGGCGCCGCCCCCCAACCCCGCCCGCACCATCGCCCTGGGCGCCGACCACGGCGGCTTCGCCATGAAGCAGTACCTCAAGCCGCTGCTGGAGCGCATGGGTCTCGCGGTGAAGGACCTCGGCGTCTATGAAGAGAAAACAGCCGACTACCCCGACCAGGCGGCCGCGGTGGCCCGCGCGGTGGCCGGCGGCGAGGCGGGCTTCGGCATCATCATCGATGGCGCCGGCATCGGTTCCTGCATGGTGGCCAACAAGATCTCCGGGGTGCGCGCGGCGCTGTGCTACGATAAAGCCACCGCACGCAACAGCCGCGAGCACAACAATGCCAATGTCTTGACGCTGGGCGGGCGGCTGATCCCCTTCGAATTGGCCGCCGAAATCGCCGCCCTTTGGCTGAACACTTCCTTCGCGGGCGGGCGGCACCAGAAGCGCGTCGAGAAAATCGACGCGCTCGATAAGTAGGCTGGAGACCGGCGGCTGGAGGAAGGGTTGCTCCAGCCTCCGGTCTCCAGCCTCCAGTCTATGTCCTACGACGTTGAACGCCTGATCGAGACCATCACCGAAGAGATTTACGCGCGGCTGAGCAGCGGCGACGCGCGCCCCCGGCCGGCCATGGCCTGCGAAGGCCTGGAAATCGACCACGTGATCTGTCCCGGCTGCACGGGCCGCTGTCCGGGAACCTGCGCGGGCAAGACGCAGCGAATCGTGAACGCCGGCGCGTTGCGCGTTTCGGTAACCGCGCCGGTGCCGGCGCGCATGGCCGGCGATCCGGCGCTGGCCGCCATGATCGACCATACCCTGCTGAAGCCGGAGGCCCAGCGCGAGGACATCATTCACTTGTGCGACGAGGCGCGGCGCTACGGCTTCGCCAGCGTCTGCATCAACCCCTGTTGGGTGCCGCTGGCCGCCCGGGAACTGAGCGGCAGCCGGGTGATGGTCTGTACCGTGGCCGGGTTCCCGCTGGGCGCGACCGCGCCGGCGGTGAAGCGCTTCGAGGCCGCGGAAGCCGTCAAGGCGGGCGCGCAGGAAATCGACATGGTAATCAACGTCGGCGCATTGCGCGGCGAAGACTACGGCCTGGTCGGCGAAGACATCCGCGGCGTGGCCGAAGCCAGCCATGCCGGCGGCGCCATCCTGAAAGTCATTCTGGAGACGGCGTTGCTCGATGACCAGCAGAAGGTCGCCGGGTGCCTGCTGGCGCAATCGGCTGGCGCCGACTTCGTGAAGACCTCCACGGGCTTCGGGCCCGGCGGCGCCACGGTCCACGATGTCGAGCTGATGCGCTTCGTGGTCGGCGAGCGGATGGGCGTCAAGGCCGCCGGCGGCGTGCGCACCCTCGACGACCTGAAGAAAATGGTGTCGGCCGGGGCCACCCGCATCGGCGCCTCCGCCAGCGTGAAGATCATGGAAGAAGCCGGAGACCAGGCGCCAGGTGTCAGGTTTCAGGTGTCAGGGAGCAGCCACCAGCGAACCTGACACCTGGCACCTGGCACCTGACACCTGGCACCTGACATGCCGACCGAATCTAACCCGGCGCTTCTCCCCGAACCAGAAACCCTCCGCTTCCTGCTGGAACTCGCGGCAGTGGCCAACAGTTCGCTGGACCTGGAGGAGCTGCTGGCGCGCATCGCGGCCGCCATTCGCCAGGCCATCGATTACGAGATCCTCGCCATCCTGCTGCTGAATGAGAGCACGCAGGAGCTGCGCATCCGGTACGCCATCGGCCACAAGGACGAAGTGGTGCGCAATGTCCGCGTCCCGGTCGGAGCCGGCATCACGGGCGCGGCGGCGGCCGAAGGCCGGGCGGTGATGGTGCCGGATGTGCACGCCGACGGCCGCTACATCAACGTGCTGGACGAAGTGCGCTCGGAGCTGGCCGTGCCCATGATCGCCAAGGGCCGGGTGGTGGGGGTCATCGATCTGCAGAGCCGGCAGGCCGGCGGGTTCAGCGAGCGGCAGCGCGGCCTGCTCTCGCTGGTGGCCAGCCGGGTGGCCGCCGCCATCGAGAACGCGCGCCTCTATCGCTCCACGCTGCGCCAGGCGCGCATCCTGGCCACGCTGACGGAAATCAGCCACGAGTTCTCCTCCATCCTCAAGCTGGACGCGCTGCTGCGGAAAATCGCCGAGTCGGTGCGGAAGCTGATCGGCTACGACATCTTCAGCATCCTGCTGCTGGACCAGCGCGACGGCCTGCTCAAGCATTACCTCAGCATTCACTTCATGAAGCAGGTGCAGGACAAGAAGGATTTCCCGCTGGGCAAGGGGATCGTGGGCGCAGCGGCGGCCCAGGCGCGCAGCCTGCTGGTTCCGGACGTGACCCGCGATCCGCGCTACGTGAGCTGTAACCCGGCGGTCCGCTCGGAGCTGGCCGTGCCCCTGGTGGTGAAGGACCGCGTGATCGGCGTGCTCGACATGGAAAGCGCGCGCCGCGCCTTTTTCACCAGCCGCCACCTGCAGACCATGGAGATGCTGGCGCCGCAGATAGCCATCGCCATAGAGAACGCGCGGCTCTACGAACAACTGGCGCGGGACGAGGCGCGCATGGAGCGCGACCTGGCGGCGGCCCGCGAGCTGCAGGAAAGCCTGCTGCCCGCTTGCTGCCCGCAGCTTCCGGGCATCGAGCTGCAGGCCCGCTATGAGCCGGCCCGCGAGCTGGGCGGCGACCTGTACGACTTCATCGAATACGAGGCGGCCGCCGGCCCGGCCCCGCTGGAGACGCCGGGCGCGCCGGCCGCGGTGGGCATTTTTACCGGCGACGTCAGCGGCAAGGGCGCTCCGGCGGCGCTGTACGCCGCGCTGTCCCACGGCCTGATCCGCACCCTGGCCCAGCGGCGCCAGCCGCCCGGGCAGGTGCTGGCGCGGCTCAACAAGGTGCTCTGCGAGCGCCGCGTCGAAGCCCGTTCGCTGGCCCTCTGCCTGGCGCTGCTGGACACCCGGACCTACAGCCTGGAAATCGCCAACGCCGGCCTGCCGCATCCCATTTTCTGCCGCAACGGGGAAATCCTTCCGCTGCGCGTGGAAGGCGTGCCGCTGGGACTGCTGGACGGTGTCGAGTACCAAGCCACCGCGATCGAAATGAGGCCCGGGGACACGGCCGTGTTCTGCACCGACGGCATCTCCGAGAATTTCAACGCAGCGGGCGAAGAGTTCGGCCGGCGCCGTCTGCGCGAACTGATTGCGGCCCATTGCCGGTTCGGCGCCGCGGAACTGTTGCGGCGGATATTCGACGAAGCCAGCCGCTGGTCGGCCGGCCGCCCGGCTTCCGACGATCGCACCGTCGTGGTTCTGCGCCGGGCGGACGAACCACCAGGGCACTAAGGACACAAAGAGACATGTTCGTGTTCCTTGGTGTACTTTGTGTCTTTGTGGTGGATTTAGAGATGCCGGATTTTCTCTATCGACGAGGCAGATTGTATTGCGAAGGCGTGGCAGTCGAGCAGATCGCCGCGTCGGCGGGCACCCCCGTCTATATTTACAGCCGGGCGGTCATGGAGCGGAATTTTCGGCGCTACGACCGCGCGTTTCGCGGCCGCCCGCACACCATCTGCTATTCGGTCAAGGCCAATTCCAATCTGGCCCTGCTGAAACTGCTGGCGGGGCTGGGCGGCGGCTTCGACATCGTCTCCGGGGGCGAGCTGCACCGTGTGCTGGCCGCCGGCGGGGACCCCGGACGGGTGGTGTTTTCCGGTGTTGGAAAAACGGCCGCCGAGATTGAGGCGGCGTTGCGCGCCGGCATCCTGCTGTTCAACGCCGAATCGGCCGGGGAGCTGAGCCTGCTGGCGCGGCTGGCCCGCAAGACCGGCCGCAAGGCGCCCGCGGCCCTGCGCGTCAACCCGGACGTCGGCGCCGGCGCCCACCCCTACATCTCCACCGGCCTGCGCCGGCACAAGTTCGGCGTCGATGTCAACCACGCCGAAGCCCTCTATCTGAAGGCGGCAAGAGCGCGCTGGCTTCAAATCGCGGGCGTAAGCTGCCACATCGGGTCTCAGATCCTGGCGCTGGAGCCGTTTCTGGAGGCGCTGGAGAAGCTGCTGGACTTGGCGGAGCGGTTGCGCCGCCACGGCCTAGCCATCCGCTACCTCGATGTGGGCGGGGGCCTGGGCGTTTCCTACCACAGCGGCGAGGCCGGGCCGGACATCGCAGAATACGGCCGCCGCATCCGGCGCATCCTGGACTCGGCGGGTGGTGAGCGCTATCACCTGCTGCTGGAGCCGGGCCGCTCGATCGTCGCGGAAGCCGGCATCCTGCTGGCCCGCGTGTTGTACATCAAGCGGGGCGCCGCCAAGCGCTTCATTGTCGTGGACGCGGCCATGAATGACCTGCTGCGGCCCGCTCTCTACGGTTCCTACCACGAGGTGCGGCCGGCGGCCAATCACCGCCGCCGCCAGATCGAGGCCGACGTCGTGGGACCGATCTGTGAAAGCGGCGATTTTCTGGCCCGCGACCGGCGTCTGCCGGAGGTGCGTCCGGGCGAGTTGCTGGCCGTGTTCACTACCGGCGCCTACGGAGCAGCGCTGGGGTCCAATTACAACTCCCGCCTGCGTGCTCCCGAAGTGCTGGTGGAGGGCGACAAGTTCCGCATCATCCGCGAGCGCGAATCCTACGAAGACCTGGTCCGCCTGGAACGCCCCTAGCTCTGAACCAGTTGTCTTTCGTTTGTGCCCGTGAGTCTTTGTGTCCCTTGTGTTGAGCGAATTTCGCAATCCGCAATCCGAAATCCGAAATGGGTTACTGCACGGCGATGGTGACGGTGTTGCTTTGGACGCCGCCGGCGGTGATTACCAGCGGGACAACCGGCCCCGGCGTCACGTCTTGCGGAATTTCGGCGTTGATCTGCCACAGGCCCACGAAGCCCGGCGCCATGCCGCTGAACAGCACCTTGGCGTTCTTGCCGCCGATGGTCACCGTCGGCTGGACCTTGGTGAGCACCAGCGGATTGCCACTGGCCGGCGCCGCCTCGCCCGCCGCCAGCGCCGGCGTTGTCTCCCCCGCCCCGGTGGCAAATATCTGGATCACGCTGCCGCGCGCCCCCAGCTTGGCTCCGACGAGCGCCTGCGGGCTGCCGTTGATCGAGTTGTCCTGGTTCAGCACGGCGCCCTGCCCTTGGCCATTCTGAGGCACGCTGAATATTCCCGGCGCGGTGGCGGTGACCCGGAGCGTGGTGAGCAGCGTGGTGCCGTCGGGCTTGGTCAACTGCGCGGCCACAGAATCGCCGGGGGCCACTCCCGGCGGCACCTGGAAATTTAGCTGTGTTGGGCCAACGAACAGCAGCGGCGCTGGCGAGGAACCGGTCGAGGAGTACGTCCAGGTGCTTCCGCTCAGTTGCAAGCTGCCGCCGATTCGCAAGTTCAGGTTGCCAAGGCTGGTCGGCAACGGCAGCGCGGAAGCGTAGAAGTTGGAGGACGCGCCGGTGGTAGTAAAGGCGCTGGCCAGCAAGCCGGGCGCTGCCCAGTTCGCGAAGCTGGCCCCGTTGGCGATGCCAAACTCGGCCGGGAACCCCGGCTGTGGCTGGATCAGAAAGACGCTATTCGATTTTGTGGCGGTCACCAGAACCACAGTGTCACCCACGTTAGGCTTGGCGTTAGACGAGGTGGCAGCCAGCGCCGCTGCCCCGGGGATTCCCGGAATGGTGCCCGCGGTATTCACTGGGTCTAGCCTCCAGAGGGAGTCCTGGCCGCCGATGGTCGCGAAGTAGCCGAGTCCGGAGTTCACAAAGTCCTGAGGATTCGGGACGTTTTGAAATGTCCGAACGACCTGGAGCGTCTCAAGGGAATATGCTGCAACGTTGCTATTGGCGGCGCTGGCGACGTATACGTAGCCAGGGGACGTGGGGGGGGCGAGGACCGCCGTTGGGTGGGGCACGGGGATCTGGGCGAGGACCTTCGCGTTTGTCAGATCCACGATGGTCACCAGGTTAGCATCCGACCCTGCGACCCAAGCCACCAGCCTGGCTGCCGAATTTAGGGCGACCGCAATTCCATGAAACGCCCGGCTTCCAGGCACCCCGGGGATTGTGGCCGTGACGGCGAACGTCGCGACGTCGAAGACAACCAGGCTGCTGTCTCCGAAGCTCGAAACGGCGAGCTTCGACCCGCCGGTCGCCACGTCATAAAAGCAGGCGGCCGAATATGGCTGTGCCGCGCCTCGCCCTGTTCCGAGGATCTTGCCGTCCGGTAATTGGACAACCCGAACCGAATTGTCAGAAGGCGACGTTACCGCCACCAGGTTGGGATTCCCCACGAGGGGGCCGCAGGCAGCCACCGCGTACGGCCCGGGGATCCCGGTGATGCTGGCCAAGGGCGTCAGCGTTTTGAATTCCCCGAATCCGCCGTCGTTCAACCGCAGAACGCCGACTGAGTTGTCCCCGGAGTTTGCTATCGCGACGTAGGACTGGTGCGTGGCCCCGACTTCGGTGGCTGTCGTGATCGCCACGCCCAGCGGCGCCAGTCCTGTTGGCAGTGAATCCAGCCGAAGAGCTGGGTTGCTTTGAGGCCAGCCCGCGGCGTCCAGCAGCGCAAAGCCAAGGGCCAAGCCCAAAACGCACCGAAAGTTCGTAAACATTGCTGCCTCCCGTCCGAAATCGCCGCCCCGACCCCGCGCAAACCCGCGGGTCTGGTCGCTTCCATCGAGGCCAGAGAAAGAACGACCCTGCGGCGCCTAGGTGCCGCGCCCCAGCCGGATCACGGGTTGACCCTCGTGAACTGGATCTTCCACTTGTTCCCGTCTGTCTTGTTGACGAGCCAAAACCCCGTGTCCCCAGACCCGTCGTACCACAGCGCCAACTCGTGCTCGCTCAGGTCCGGAAAGCCCGAGCCTGTGTACTTCTGCAGCCGCAGCGCCGCTCCCGTGCAGTCAAGCGACCGGTCCGCGACGATCTTGTTCGATTCCCCCTGCGTCGTGAGCAGGAGGTCACCACCGCCAGCGCGCGTCGTCAGGGTGTCGCCGCGCAGCTGCGGCGCGCTCAGCCGGAGCGTACTCTCGATCTCGCGCCCGCTGGTGACCTTGTTGCTCGGACCCTGCGTGGTAAGGGACAAGTCACCGCCGGAAGCGCGAGTGGTGACCGTGTTGCCGCGCACCTCCGGCGCGTTCAGCCGCACGGAGCTTTGCACCTCGCGGTTACTGGTCACCTTGTTGTCGTCGTTCTGGGTGGTAAGCGTCAAGTCGCCGCTGCTGGCGCTGGTACTGAGCGTGTCGCCGCGCACCTCCGGCGCGTCCAGCCGCACAGAGCTTTGCACCTCGCGGTTACTGGTGACCTTGTTGCCGCCGTACTGGGTGGTAAGCGTCAAGTCGCCGCTGCTGGCGCGGGTGGTGAGCGTGTCGCCGCGCAGTTCCGGCGCATTTATCCGCGCCGAGCTCTCGACCTCACGATCACTGGTAACTTTCTGGCCGGCGTCTTCGGTCGTAAGTTGCAGTGCCATCCCGGCGGGCGCCTTTAGAACGGACGTGTAGGCCCCGCGCAGGTTCCCGCGCGAGTCGATCCAGAGCAGGAAGTCATCCGCATTGGCCGGTGTGCCGTCGGACTTCTTCGCCTCCGGCTCCAGCTCGAGGTTCTCCATGTCGTAGCCGAAGATGACATTCTTTTGCCCAGAGAAGGGGAGGTCCGCGTTGTTCACTCTCAGCCGTGGCAAGGCTTGCAGGTGGTAGAAGTAGTTGGCTCTTGCGTCCTGAGGATTCTCTATTTTCACGCCGTAGCCTTGGCTGCCGCCCTCCTCCCTCCTGTAGATCCATGTGCGGTAAAGCGAGTTGTTGTCGCAATCGACCATGTGGATGCCGGCAGCCAGAGGGGGGCTGGCCGTCTCGCCCAAATACTCAATGCTCAATCCTAAGAAGGTGTTATGGCACGCATTTACCGCGGCGTCGCTGTTCCGGGTGAACACCACGCCCCGCTGTGCGTTCAGCACGGCGCAGTTCTCGAACAGATTGAAGTCGGTATCCACGTTGTCGGCCGTCGCCGTGGAGGTCAGCCAGATTCCTTCGGTCACGTCGGTGATTTCCACGTTTCGGAAGATCGAACCCGAGACATGGTCCAGCAGCAGCCCGGTTATGTTCGTTCGGCCGTTTCCCAAGATGCTCAGGTCGGAGATCGCCAGGTCCTGCAGCGCGGTGTCGGTGTCCGCCCAGCGGCACTCCACGATGGCCTGATGCGGATACTTATTTGGATCTGCCACCGCGCTGCCGGACGGACCGTGCCATACAAGCTTTGTGGCCTGAGCGCCCTCATATGGATAGTTGACCCAGCCCCCACCATAGCCGCGGAGCTTCACTCCGTTGACGTTCAAGTTGATTGTCGTGTTTATCCTGTACTCGCCCGGCTCGAGCATGATGATTCCGCCGCGGGCACCGCTGAGGCCGGCGATAGCCGCGTTGATCTGCTCACTGTCGTAGGAACTCGGCCCGAGCGGGCGCAGGAAGAGGATCTTGTTCAGGCCGTTGCTCTTGATGTTTCCCGCCACGTCCAGCTTCTCGGCCGGCTCTGTCGTCCCGATGCCCACGTTGCCGGTGGGTTTTACCGTGAGCGCTCGCGTGGCGCCCATTGCACCCAAATACAGATCGCCGTTCGAGTCAGTAATAACCTCCATTCCTGTAACACCGCCCCCTGCAG
>Ga0315280_10002261_pt1 | contig 31442 bp, 27 predicted proteins | sample YL17G06_40_MG_FD_203697 | JGI IMG/M metagenome (GOLD analysis project Ga0315280, IMG submission 203697) | Sediment microbial communities from Yellowstone Lake, YNP, Wyoming, USA - YL17G06_40 | ecosystem: Environmental > Aquatic > Freshwater > Lake > Sediment | place: USA: Wyoming | collected... | reverse complement strand
GTCAATCAGTTTAGGCCTGCCGGCGTTCGGCTGCGCCGGAATCGGCACAGCCGCAGGACGGGTTTCGCCTCAAAACGATACAACGGCCCAGGCCGCGTGGCAAGATTTATTTGGCCTTTGACGAACCACTCCTGCAATTCTATAATCGGGACGGTATTTTTTAAGGATAAGAGGATGAACTCAATTCTAATCGCAACAGGCGTCGTCCTGCTGCTTGTTATGCTGGGCCTTCTGGTCTGGCTCATCAGCACGAGCTTTGCCGGCAGAAAGGAAATTGCCGGCCAGGCCGCGGGCATTAGTCTTTTGCAGCAGCAGCTCGATACCCTAAAGGCCGCCCAGGACAAAACGTCACAGGATTTGCAAACGTCCCTGCAGACGGGCCAGAACGCACTCACACAGAGCTTGCAGGCCAGCCAGAAAGTGCTTACCGACCTGCACACGCAAATCGGGCAGATTCAGGGCACAAGCGCGCAAATGATGCGGATTGGAGACGAAGTAAGACGTCTGCAGGATATTTTAAGCAGCCCCAAGCTGCGAGGCCAGATGGGCGAATGGTCGCTTGAAAATCTTTTGGCCAACATCCTGCCTAAGGATAGTTACCGGCTCCAGTATTCCTTCAAAGACGGCAAAATGGTTGATGCCCTGATAGAAATGGCCGATTTCTCGGTGCCCATCGACGCCAAGTTCCCTCTGCCGACTTTTGAAAGGATAGTAAAGGCCGAAACCGAAGAGGAAAAAACCAAACTTCGCAGGCAGTTCCTAAAGGATTGCACAAAACACATTGATGATATCGCCGCCAATTACATCAGGCCTGCCGAAGGCACGCTCGATTTTGCGATAATGTATATCCCCGCCGAAAATGTATATTATGAAACGATAGTCAAGTATGCCGGCGAAACGCAGGACATCTTACAATACTCCTTAGATAAAAAGGTGATACCGGTCTCGCCGAACCTTTTGTATGTATATCTTATGACGGTGGCGATGGGCCTGCACGGCCTGCAAATCGAAAAACAGGCAGCCGAAATCCGCCAGAACTTAAAGAAGCTTAACGCCTCTTTCGCCGACTTTCTTTCAAACTGGGACGTCCTCGGCAAACATATTCGAAATGCCTATAGCCAGTATGATGAAGCCGACAAAAAACTCGACCGCTTCGGAATGCAACTTGACCAAATACAGACCAAGGGCGAGCCAGATCAAAAAGAATGATCCAAGAACAAAAGAGGAGATGAAAGATACAGATGAAAGATATAGAACAAAAAATAGAAGAACTGCTCAGCGATGAAAGAACACTCGAAAAGCTGCTTTTGCTTGAAAAAACACGCAGGGGTGTGCCCAAAGAGAATCTGGTCTTTGTGGGTATGGCGAATATCGCACAGTATTACTGGTGTGCAATGCAAGCGGTGCTTAAAAGCAGGGCCAATGAACTATTATTCTTTGCTTCATACCTTTGCGACAGAATCAGCTACTCGCATTGCCTCGGTCTCATTAGTAAATTACCTGGCACAAAAGAAGCATTATTAGACATCGGAACCAAGATTACCTTCGACGATGTGCAGAAACTTCTGAGAGAAAAAGCTACCCGAGGAGAACACATCTCTTTTGAGTATGCCGCTGCCAAACAACTTGACAAGCATGGTAAGCTCGTCATGGTGATAAACCCCGATCTTCCATTAGAACAGAGAATATGTTTTGAGGCGGAGGCAAAAGCTGAAGGCGTCCGTATCGCCAACCCAGAAGAATTTCCCATACTTCGCGGAGAGTTTCTTCACACCACTAAGGCCGAACATTATCCAACTATCAGGTGGAATTTTGAACGGGGAAGATATGCTATTGTTGGCGTTCCTGATGGGATTACAGATACGTTCGTTTATGAGTTTAAAACTTGCGGGAATAAATATTCGATGTATTTCATTAAATCCGTAGCACTCACTCAGGCAGACCTTTATGGATACTTCTTCAAAAGAAGCAAAAAGCGAGTCCAGATATATGTTGTGGCAGAAGGTCTGACCCAAACTTGGGAGGACAAAGTGGATAAAGACAAGGCGGAGAGCGTTCTCGCCGATTTCACCAGAGTCGATGGTGGATGGATCCCACCAGCGCCTAAGCCCTGGAAATGCAAATCATGTGAATTCAACCAATCCTGTTCGATACGTCCCCGTTAATACCACGACAACTGCTCAAGTAAGTCGCCACCCAAGAAGCACTGGGATGCTGCGGACTTGCCACAAAAAAGACTAACAAACACATTTGACACAAACCTTTTTGCCTCTTAATATCTGGTTTTGATTCTTGTCCGCCTCTGGCGGATTGATTTTTGCTGTTTTTTATCGTAAGGAGACGACAATGGATGAAGGTAAGCTGATTAGCTTAACTGACCAGGATTTTGGAAGCGAGGTTTTGAAGGCCGAGGTTCCGGTGCTTGTAGATTTCTGGGCCCCGTGGTGCGGCCCCTGCCGAATGGCCGGCCCGGTGCTCGAAAAAATAGCCGAAGAATACAGCGGAAAAGTAAAGGTCTGCAAGGTCAACGTCGAGGAGCAGCGCCAGGTCGCCATCGACAACGGCATTATGAGCATCCCTACATTAAACTTTTATAAAAATGGCGAGCTTGTTGACCAGATGACTGGCGTGACTCCCAATTACGAATCCGACATCAAGAAAAAACTGGATTCCCATCTGGAATAAATTGAGGCCGGTTTCAAAATGCTTGTCTCTTATGATGTCATTATTATCGGCGGCGGTCCCGCAGGCCTGACCGCTGCAATTTACGCCTCACGGGAAGGGCTTGCTACAATCTTGCTGGAAAAGATGCTGTGCGGCGGCCGTGTAACATTGACTGACCATATAGAAAACTGGCCCGGCACACCGGATGGCGCAAGCGGAATGGACCTGATGGAAAAATTCAAACAGCAGGCCCAAAAATTCGGCACGCAAATCAACGAGTTCGCCGAAGTAACCAAAGTAGAGCCTCTCGACCCGCCTGGCGGAGTCAAAGTCGTAACAAATAGCGCCTTATACACCGGCAAAGCCCTGATAGTCGCCACAGGCAGCACCCCTAAAAAACTAAACGTCCCCGGCGAAGACAAATTCTACGGCAAAGGCATCTCATATTGTGCGACCTGCGATGGACCATTTTATAAAGGCAAGGACGTCGCCGTCATCGGCTGCGGTGATTCCGGCCTGCAGGAAGGCGAGTCGCTTCTGGCCTTCGTCAAAACCGTAACCTTCATAGCATATCGCCCCTTTATGAAGGCCCGGCAGATTTTGCAGGAAAGGGTTAAGAAAAAACCAAACGCAAAGTTCCTGCTCAACCACATCGTTACTTCCATAAATGGTGATAAAACAGTTGCGTCCATCACTGCGAAGGAGCGACAGACCGATAAGGAGCAGACAATCGATGTCCAGGGAATCTTTGTGTACATAGGATTCCTGCCCAATACAAATTTCTTACAGGGCGTCGTCAATTTGGACTCTGCCGGCTGCATTGTCACCAACGATGATATGCAGACATCGGTGCCGGGCATATATGCGGCAGGGGACGTGCGCTCCAAAAAAATTCGTCAGATAACCAACGCCTGCGGCGAAGGCACCATTGCCGCCATTGCCGCCCGCGATTACATAAAAGAACTCTAATGTTCTACGAAGACCTCAAAGGCAAGAAGGTCCTCCCTCGTATGAAGGCATAAAAACAATCCTTGCAATCGATGCCAGCTTTCTGGTATATAAATATCTGACAATCGCGTATGTTCGTTGTTCATCGACCCGCCGGAACCGGCGGATGAACAATGAATGGTCAAACTGTTAGACGCAATAAGAAAGAAAAGCATAAGGACGGACCCTAAATGCCGGCTGCCGCAACCGCCAGAACTAAGCGAACCAAGCGATGGATAATCCGCTCCGCGGACGCACATTCGGCAGAGTCCACACATCTTGCCAAATCGCTAAAGGTCTCGCCTCTTCTGGCGCAGGCGCTAATCAATCGCGGCGTAACCGATGTGCAGGCCGGCTCGGTATTCCTGCGGCCCAAACTGACCCAGCTCATCGGGCCGGAACAGATGCCCGGAATTGAAGGGGCGGTCCGGCGAATAAGGCAGGCCATCCAGCAAAAAGAAAAAATCACGCTCTACGGCGATTACGACGTGGACGGCATCACCGGCGTTGCGATCCTGTGGCAAATCCTGAAGCTGCTCGGCGCCGATGTCGATTACTACATTCCCCATCGCATCGAGGAAGGATATGGCTTAAACGGCGAGGCCGTGCGGTCGCTGGCAAAATCGGGCACCAAGCTTTTGATTACCGTCGATTGCGGCATCACGGCATTTGACGCCGCCCATGTTGTTCAAGAATCAGGTCTCGACCTGATAATAACCGACCATCACCGGCTCGAATCAGATTTGCCGCAAGCTTCCGCCATAGTTCATCCGGCCCTGGAGAAAAATTATGCGAACCAGGATTCCGCCGGGGCGATGGTTGCATTCAAGCTGGCCTGGGCCGTAGCAAACGAATTTAATCCGCCACGACTTCCCGGCGGCCAAGCAGGAAGGCTCGAACCCGGGCTTCGCGAGTTTATGCTGAACGCAACAAGCCTTGCCGCAATGGGCACGATTGCCGACATTGTTGACCTGCGGGGCGAAAACAGGGTGCTGACAAGCTATGGGCTAAGTGCGCTGCCTGAGTGCAGACTGTGCGGCATCCAGGCGTTGATTGAGACAGCAGGACTGGCCGCAAAGGAACTGGACAGTTTCGACATCGGCTTTCGCCTGGCGCCCATTCTCAATGCGGCAGGCCGAATGGGACATGCCCGCTTGGCGGTTGAGCTGCTTACCGGCGACAATCCCACCCGCGCCGCCGAGATAGCTCAGTATCTGAAGAGCCAGAACGCCCAGCGGCAGCAGTGCGAACGAAAGATATTCAAGCAGGCCTGCGAAATGATAGCCAACCTGGGCCTCGACCACCCTGAGCGTAAAAGTATCGTCCTTGCAAACCCTGACTGGCACGGCGGCGTAATCGGAGTTGTCGCATCCAGAATTGTCGATAGATTCCATCGACCGACAATTATTATTAATACTGCACCGACCGAGAACGGGGTTGCCCAGGGTTCCGGCCGGTCAATCTTCTCTTTCGATTTGCTCGGCGCCATAAGGGCTTGTTCGCAGCACTTAGCCGGCTTCGGCGGTCACGAAATGGCGGCAGGCATCACAATCAGGCCTGAAAAAATAGAACATTTTGCGACCGAATTCGAAGCCTATGCCGCACAGAATTTGACTGAAGATGACATATCACCCAAACTCTATATTGATGCGGTGGCCCGGCTGAGCGACTTTCGCAAAGAAACCGTGAATGAATTGCAGTTACTCGGCCCGTTTGGTCGGGGCAACCCTGAGCCGATTTTCGCCACCAAGGCTGTGCACTTAGCCTGTCCGCCCAGAAAGGTAGGCTCGGGGGGTGAGCATCTGCAGCTTACGATTACCGACAACGTCTCTACAATTCGCTGCATCGGCTTTCAGTTCGCAAACCTGGAGAAAAAGCTCCTTGAGCGAGATTGTTTCAATGTCGCCTATCAGCCGCAGATTAATACCTATAATGGAAACAACAATGTCGAATTCGTCCTCGCCGACATCCAGTTCGAATAGAATCTGTCCGCCTGTGGCGGGCCATTTCGCCGTGCATCGCAAATTGAGCGGCCCCAAACATTCTTTGTTCACCCTGCTTTCACTTGCCCTTACTTTATGGGTCTTCGCCGGCTGCCTCAGAACCGACTCTTACATGCAGATTCAGATTTCCAAAGGGGCCAATCCCTGGACGCATCTGAATCTGTGTAATGACCCTGATGAATTCCACTTCGCCATTGTCGCCGACCGGACCGGCGAGCATCAGCCGGGCGTCTTTGAGGACGCGGTAAAAAAGCTCAATCTGTTAAGGCCCGAATTTGTCATCTCCGTCGGCGATTTTATCGAGGGTTACAGCGATGATGAGGCCAAGCTGGACCAGCAGTGGGACGAATTTAATTCCATAGTCGGCAAATTGCAGATGCCATTTTTCTATGTGCCCGGGAACCACGACGTCGGCAACGACCTGACGGCCCAAAAATGGCAGGAGCGCCTCGGCCGGACTTACTACCACTTTGTTTACCGCGACGTCCTTTTTCTTTGCTTAAATACCGAAAGCCCCTATCAAGGCCGGATAAGCAATCAGCAGATAGAGTATTTCGAGGATGTCTTATCCCACCATAAGCACGTCCGCTGGACTTTTATTTTTATGCATCGTCCCGTATGGCTTGGCCAGGCCTACGAATGCTGGCTCAAACTCCGGTCGTTATTGGAAGACAGACCCTACACAGTCTTTGCGGGACATCAGCACAGCTACTTTAAGTCGCGACAGGATGACAGGGTCAACTACATCTTATCTATGACGGGCGGTCGAGGCGGCGGTGAAGGCGGCAAACCCGCAGGATTTGCACGCTGTCAGTTCAACCACATTGTCTGGGTAACGATGAGTGACAATGGTCCGGTGGTAACAAACCTGCTGTTGGAAGGCGTTCTCGACGACAGCCCCTGCCCGTGACGAAGTCGGCCACAAACGGCTAATCCTCTTACCGTCTCACCGCCCTACCGTCTTACTGTCCCTCAATTATGTATGACAAGGATTACGGCCTTTCGAGCATTACCTTGCCAATCTTGAACTGCCCCATCGTGCTGACAAGGCTGAGGAAGTCCTCTGGATTGCCGTTGCCGATGGATAATGCAATATGTCCCGGGTCGCAGCCGCCGAGTCCTGCGCTTTTAAATGCTGCATCCAGCCCGACCCATTTATTGCCGATATACGCCTGCACCCACGCGTGTCCGCCGAATGCGCCGTTGTCGAACCCTTCCTGTTCACCGATAGTCAGCGGACCGAAATCTCTTACGTATGCAATCCCCACGACCACCTGGGCTGGAATCCCGACCGCCCGGCACATCGCCGCCGTAAGGACCGCAAACTCGCTGCAGTCGCCCTGCCTGCTGGCTGCGACTTCCGCCGCAGATGCGTAACCTATCGACAGGCTCTTGTTCTCGACGTATCCTGCGACAAAGGCCTCGATCTTGCGGGCCGCCTCAGCCGCATCTTTGGCGTCGCCCACCGCACGTCGGGCAAGCTCGATTACTTCCTTACGGTCGCTCTGCACAAATCTTGTGGGCTTGAGCGATTCCAAAATGGCCGCATCCTTACCCTTGTAAGGAAATCTTGCTCCAGTCGGCACAGTAACAGGTTTTACCGTCACAATAACCGTCCCATCCTCAAGCTGCCGGACCTTCTGGCTGTCAGTGAATGGTATAGTCAATTTCGCCTGCTTTGTCGGGACGAGGTGGTAAGCGGCAGTTGAAGCCGAGCCGATGTTATCCAGCGGCTGGGGACTTGCCAGAAACATCTTTTCAAGCACTTCGAGCACATCGTCCTCTCCGAGCGCAAATTCCTTCGGGCAGGCGACCATTTCGATTTGGAATCCAGCCACGGGCATAATGCTCTTTTGTATTCGAAGCTCATCATCCATATAACTGGTGTTGATAATCTCGCTGGCCCCCGGCATAGTCAGCGTGCTCGTAACCTCCGTCAGTGCAACGATACGTCCAAGGAGGTCGATATTCTGTTTGCGTCCGATGCGCACCTTAACATCGACAGCATCGAGGATGCCGGGGCTGAATATCCTGGCCGAATACTCCGCGCCTTCCTTCAGCCCCTTTTTCAGCGTAAGCATCCGCAGCCCTTCGGCCATTACCGCACCGCTCGGCCACTGCATTGTGCTCTTCTGCTCATTTCCCATTGAAGTGGTCGTCAGCTCCACAACCCCTTGTTTATTTATCGTCCCCGCCACCTTCATTGTCATCGCGCTAAGTTCCTGGACGGCCTCGAAGCTAAGAGGCCTGCCGTCGGTTGTCTCGACGCTGGTCTCCGCCATGTCGATAGTAATCGGAACATTGGCCCTGCTTAATGTTATACGGACCTTTTCGGTGGTCGTTACCTTTTCGTCAGCCGCCTGACGGCTCATAATGGCGTGCCCTACCTTTTTGCCCTCCATAAAGACGGCGAAGTATTCCGTATCAGCCAATGCAGGTTCGACCCCGCCCGCTATTATCAGTCCCAAGTAAATGCTCAGAAGATACCGAGATTTCATAACCCAATCCCCTTTCACACAGGATTTCTTAAACCCCCTGCCGGTGGGGTATTTGTTTTAACATAATCTTTACAGAAATTCGAATTTAGCAGCAATTATAAACACAAAAGCGTAATCTCTCATCATTATAATTTCCGATAATTAAAAATTACCTTGCGTATCTCATCCGGCGGCGCCGGCGCGTGTTTGCAGGTTTTGTATTGCATTATGGCAGCCAATATTGAATTATTTTTTCTGCCGTCTAAAATTTGGGCAAATGTATGACTTTTGAGAAGCTTCTATATATTGTTTCGGTCAACAGGAACCTGCGCGTCTGCACTGATTCCCGTCTTGTCAGAGCCGGCGACATCTTCATCGCCATCAAAGGAAGCCATTGTGACGGCCACGCCTTCATTGCCGAAGCCCTCGGCAGAGGCGCTAAATACATCATTTGCGAGAGCCGCGAGTCACGAGTCACGGGTCACGAACCACGAATCACGAGCTGCGAAACGATAGTCGTCAACGATACCGCCCGTGCAGCCGCCCTGCTTGCCCAGGCCGGCAGGGGCAATCCCGCATCGAGGCTTACAAACCTGGCGGTGACCGGCACAAACGGCAAGACCACCGTTGCGTTTTTGGTTCGCTCCTGCATCCAGAAAGCCGGCCATAAATGCGGCCTTATCGGCACGGTCATTTACGATACCTGCTCGTCGGAAGTCTCTCAGTCCACTCTGACAACGCCGGACTGCCTTTCCATTGCTGAAATGACCGAGCAAATGGTGAAAAACGGGGCAAAGTATATGGTCATCGAGGCGAGCAGCCACGCCCTTTCGCAGGACCGCATAGCGGGGGTCAACTTCAAGGCCGCCGCATTCACTAATCTTACCGGCGACCATCTGGACTACCACAAGACCAAAGAGGAGTATCTCGCCGCCAAGACCAGACTTTTTCAATCGCTTTCATCCAATGCTATGGCGATTTTGAATAAGCAATCTCCCGAGGCGGAACTTATCGCAGGGAAAATCTGGCGCAAGCTCAAAATCCTGTGGTATGCCATCGATGAGCCGGCTGACATCACCGCACACATCGAATCAATGGATATGAATGGAACGGTCTTTACTTTGGAATATGCAGGCCAACGCCAAAAAGTCCGAACTGTTTTGCTCGGTCGCCATAACGTCAGTAATTGTCTGGCGGCTGCCGGTTTGTGCCTTGCCGCCGGATTTGACCTGGGAACGGTAGCCGCCGGCTTATCGGCACTGCAGACGGTCCCCGGAAGATTGGACAAAGTTGATTGGCCAGGCGATTTCTCCGTGATAGTCGATTACGCCCACACAGACGATGCCTTAAGAAATGTCCTCTCCACGCTTAAGCCGCTGTGTAAAGGCAAATTGCGGGTTGTTTTTGGCTGCGGCGGCGACAGAGACAGAACCAAACGCCCGCGGATGGCAAAAGTCGCCGAAGAGTTCGCCGACTCTGTAATCGTTACAAGCGACAACCCGCGGACAGAGCGGCCGATGGACATAATAAATGAAATCATCGCCGGCTTTCAAAATCCCAACTCACCGAAGATTACAGTTGAACAAGACAGAAAAAAGGCCATCGAACTGGCAACAAAAACCGCCCAAAAAGACGATATTGTGCTAATCGCCGGCAAAGGGCACGAAACCTACCAGATAATCGGCACACAAAAATTCGACTTCAACGACAAAGCGGTAGCTGAAGAACACCTTAGGAAACAATTTAAAAACAGCAAATAAAGAAGGTGCTAAGCAGGCGCTTCCAAATAGGCTACTTATTTTCTGAGGAAGAAAGGGCTTTACAAATTTTCTTTGCAAGCTTGTCTGGTATCTCAGTATGCCGAGGAACTGCTTCAACATGACCAGTCAAGGGATTGCACCAAAGCGAGTGAGAGCGGCCCTCACGCTTGAGGAAACAACCTTGTTTGCGAAGATACTTCAAAAGGGCTTGACGTTTCATTTGATTGTAACAATTTCACGTACTGCATCCGATGGAACGCCGCGAAGGGCATCTTCTCGCCTATCTTCCAGAATCAAATTGATCGCATCAGACAAACTCTTTAGACACTCTTCTTTAGTACGACCCTGTCCATTCGCACCGGGAATTTCGGGACAGTAAGCTATAAACCAATCGCCGTCCCTTTCAACAATCGCCGTAAATTCATTATGCATCAGAGAACCTCCAACGGTACATTTACTCTCTAATATAGGATACCCTACATTTGATACAAAGTCAAGTAGGTGATAGAACTAATTATACAGAATTGCATATTTACCAAATCACTGCAAAATTTCGCAATATATCTCGATTTAGGTTGGTACTTTCAAATATGTTGAAAAGCTGCGTGGTTGCGGAACTTCCAGGCCTTCTTTATGCATCCCCTCTAAATGAAAAGTGACGGCCTCTTTCATATTCTTTTCCACTTCTTTTTTGCCGGAGCCGGTGGCCACACAGCCAGGAAGGTCGGGAGAAAAAGCCGAGAAACCTGTTTTCGTTTTTTCGATTATAACCAAGTATTTCATTTTAAGCCCTGTGTTCCTTGCTTTCACAGGTAAAATCATAGCATAATTTTATTACGCTGACAAGCATTTTTGGCGCGTGCGAACTTGATTTTTAACCTTTATAAGCTATACTCCGCTCCGGCAAAGGTACTTTTCGGTCATCATTACCAAAGCTATAAAACAGATTCTCAAAGACAAAAATGAAGAAGTTTTCAATCGCAGACCTGGCCCGGATAATAAAGGCAACTGTTGAGACAGTCACAGAAAACGAGCATCAAGTATCGAGCATCGAGCATCGAGTATCGAGTCACGATTTCTTCACCGGCGTAAGCATCGACACACGCACCATAAAACCGGGCGAATGCTTTTTTGCAATCCCGGGCGAGAATTTCGACGGCCATGACTATGTCTGCGACGCATTCGCCAGAGGCGCCGCCTGCGCGGTCGTAAGCAGAGACATTTATTCCAAGTTCCAAATCCGAAATTCCAAATCCGAAATTTTGAAAGAGGAAGGTAAATGCCTGCTTAAAGTTGCCGATACTATAACGGCCCTCGGCGATTTTGCACGCGAGTACCGTCGGCAGGCGGGTTTCAAAGTAGTCGCAATCACCGGCTCGGTCGGCAAAACGACCACAAGGCACATCGCTTACCACGTCTTAAGCAGGCATTTTTGCGTCTTTCAGTCGCCAAAAAATTTTAATAACAATATCGGCCTGCCTTTGACGCTCCTTGGCGCTGACCCGGAGCACCAAATCGTTATCGCCGAGCTCGGCACCAATCACCCGGGCGAGATAGTTTACCTGACCGGCATTGCCCTGCCGGATGTCGCAGTCGTAACCAACGTTCACCCCGCCCATCTGGAAGGCTTCGGCAGCACCCAGGCGATTGCCCGCGAGAAGCTATCCATAGCCGAGGGACTCCAACCCGATGGCGTCCTGATAATCAACGGCGATTTGCTGCCGCTGCTGTCGGCATCAGGCAGCCAGACGCCAAACAAAATCGTAACCTTCGGCAAAAAGAAAGCGTGGAGCGTGGAGCGTGGAGCGAATAGGAAAAAACTGGACGCTAAACGCTATCCGCTAAACGCTGACTTTCAGGCCGGAAATATCAGATTCGATGAACGCGGCAGCCGATTCATAATCGGTGGCACGGAAATTCGGCTGCCGCTGCCCGGGCCGGGCAATGTTGAGAATGCCCTTGCCGCCTGGGCCATTTGCGCTCAGTTTGGCCCGACAATCGATGATTTTGCGCAGGCCGTATCCGCCGAAGGTGGTCTCGCCCCGGTTTCTATGCGAACTGAATTGCTGCAAATAGGAACGCTTACAGTAATAAATGATTGCTACAACGCAAATCCAGCCTCAATGAAAAATGCCCTGCAAATCCTATCCAGCCTCGGCTCGACTCGAAAAGGCAGATTGGTCTTTATCTGCGGCGATATGGCTGAATTAGGCGAGCAGACCGAGCAGCTTCACGCAGAGCTTGGCGAATCTATCGCGAGGACCAGGGTGCAGCTTCTGTTAGCTGTCGGCAAGTTTGCGAAGATTGCGGCTGAAGCCGCCAAACCGCCAAAAACGTCGTGGCGGACCGACGCCATCAGACACGAACTGCAAATAGAATGTTTTGAGGACACAGCCTCGGCTTGTAATAATCTGCAAAAATTCGTAAAAGATTCCGATATAATATTGGTCAAAGGCTCGCGGACAGCCGGACTTGAAGCGGCTGTCGAGAAACTGAAGGAGCTTTTTGGCAAACGTAAATGAGTGAATGAGTAGATGCGTAAACGAACAAACTCATTTACTCGTTTGCGCAAGGGACCTGAAAAGAAGATGATTTACCATTTATTATGGTACTTCCGCGACACCCTCACCCACCGGCTCGGCTTCTACGCCTACCAGAACGTGGCGTTTCGCTCCGTATTGGCGGTGCTGACGAGTCTGGTCATCGCACTTTTGGTGGGTCCCAAAATAATACGCTGGCTGATGCGGAAAAAGATTGGCGACCGGCCGGAGTTCCATCACGCCGCCCTCAACGAGCTGACCAAGGAAAAGGCCAACACGCCCACAATGGGCGGCCTTATTATTATCCTTGCCACGCTGGCAACCACCTTACTGTGGGCCAGACTGAATAACCCCTTTGTGCAAAAGGCGATTTTCTTAATGATATGGTTCGGGGTTTGGGGCGGCATCGATGACTGGCTGAAACTCACCAGCGCCACCCACCATAGAAGCCGGCACGGGCTGCGACCGTGGGAAAAGCTTATCTTTCAAATTGGCGGTGCGGTCCTGGTGGCGTCCTTTTTATACACCGACTTTACCAACATAGAAGACGCCAAATTATTCTGGCTGCCGTTCTACAAGCACGGGCTGCCGCTGGCCAACTGGATGTTTATCGTGATAGCGATTTTCTATATCACAGCCACCAGCAACGCCGTCAATCTCGCAGACGGGATGGATGGGCTGGCGGCGGGCTGTGTGGCAATGGTCGGCGCCGTGCTGGCGCTATTGTGCTACGTTGCATCCGAAATGATGGCGCCCGCCCACGGACGCGTCACCTGGTCGAGCTATCTTTTGCTGCCGCACATACCGCAGGCGGGCGAATTGAGCATCTTTTTCGCAGCCATCACAGGGTCGGTGCTGGGCTTTTTGTGGTTCAATTGTCACCCTGCTCAGACCTTTATGGGCGATGTCGGCTCGCTTTCGCTGGGCGCCGCAATGGGATATGGGGCGCTTGTGACACGAAATGAGGTTCTGCTTTTGATTATCGGCGGCGTGTTCGTCGTAGAGCTGTGCAGCGTGGTATTGCAGGTCGTCTATTTCAGATATACCGGCGGCAAGCGCCTCTTCAGGTGCGCCCCCATTCATCACCACTTTCACCTGATGGGCTGGAGCGAACCGCAGGTAGTGGTGCGCTTCTGGCTTTTAGCCGCCGCCTTTGCCGCTCTCGCCCTTGCCACACTGAAAATCCGCTAAATTGTTCATAGTTATAAGTTGATAGTTCATAGACAATGAGTCCGCCTCCGGCGGATTATCGACTAATCCCCAACAACTAACTTCAACGGCCGTGTCGCACGGCATCATCACCATATCGACGTTTGATTTTGTCAACTGCCTTATCCAGCCTTTTCTGTTTCTCTTCTTCGGGGTCTATAAACAATTGTTTCTGGCCGGTATTTTCGCCGATAAGGCCGGAGGCCTCGAAGCCGAGCAGCCGCAGCTCACCAGCGGATTCAGCCCACCATTTCTGAAAAATATTTTTGCCCGCCTGCCACAATCTCTGTGTGACATTGGTAGCTTCACCTAAACTCTTACTTCGGGTGATGGTCCGGAAGTCTCCATACCGCAGCTTCAACGTTACGGTCCTGGCCTTGAGGGAATGTGCCCGCAGCCTCTGTGCAACTTCCTCAACCTGTTCAAGCAAAACACTTAAAAGAGCTTCTTTGTCCTCAATATCCACAGCAAAGGTGCGCTCGCTCGATAAGCTTCCGGCCTGCCTGAACGGCTCGACTTCGCTTTCGTCGATACCACAAGCCAGATTCAACAGCTCCTCGGCGTAGCCGCCTGCGATACGCCGCAGCTTGTCCGGAGCTGTTTTGCGAAGCCGGGCTATCGTTACTATTGCGTGCGACCGAAGCAGTTTTTCCGTCACCCTGCCAACACCCCAGATTTTATTTACCGGCAGCGGGTCGAGGATGTCCTGTTTATTTTGCTCGCTGATAACCACAAAGCCATCCGGTTTTTTCAGGTCGGAAGCTAATTTCGCGAGGAACTTATTCGGCGCAACGCCGACCGATGCGGTCAGGCCGAGTCTGTCTTTGATTTCTTTTTTGACTGCACGAGCGATTTTTTCGGAGCTTCCGAATAAACCCGTGCTGCCGGTGACGTCCAGGAACGCCTCATCCAGAGAAACCGACTCCACCAGCGGCGTGAACTGCTCGAAGATTTTGTGAATCTTCTGTGAAACCTCCACATACCGCTCCATTCGGACCGGCAAGACTATCGCCTGCGGGCAAAGTTTTACCGCACGCACCATCGGCATCGCACTGTGAACGCCGAATTTGCGTGCTTCGTATGAGGCGGCACTTACAACCCCCCTGCCCGTGGGGCTGCCGCCCACTATCACCGGCTTACCTTTAAGCGCAGGATTATCGAGCTGCTCGACTGAGGCATAAAACGCGTCCATATCAACGTGAATAATTTGCCGGGCCTTGGCCATAGCAACACCCGATTGCCAGGTTTAACACTATAATTTTAACAAAAGCCACAGGGACAGCCAATTTTGTTGTCCGACATCCAAAGAGTCGGCAAAATCCAGAAAATGTTTGACAGACCCCACTTGTTTTGTAAAGCTACAAAACAATCAGTCGTTAGTCGATAGTGAACAGGAAAGAGTCAACGTACCGAAGGCGGACTAACGACCAGCGACTAAAAATAGAAAGGAGCATATCGTGCGAAAAAGTAAATTAGCATCACGTCGCGAGTTTCTCAGGAAATCTATCGGCGCCGCAGCGGTCTTCACAATAGTTCCGAGGCACGTGCTCGGCGGCCCAAACGACACACCGCCCAGCGAGACATTCGGAGGCGCACTTATCGGCTGCGGCGGCAGGGGCCAGGGGACGTTCGGGGCGATGGGCCTTGACGCAAAACTTCTGGCATCCTGCGACGTAAAATTCCTCGACCGTGCAGACAACAAAACAATCTATACCGACTTTCGCCGGGTGCTGGAACGCAAGGACATCGACGTTGTCGCCATTGCCACTCCGCCGCACTGGCACGCGCTGATTTCCATCGCCGCGATGGAGGCCGGCAAAGACGTCCTCTGCGAAAAACCTATGACGCGCTTTATCGCGGAGGGCCGCGCAGTGGCCGAGGCAGAGAGGCGATACAACCGCATATTTCAGGTCGGCACCTTCGGACGGTTCGGCGAACGCCAGAAACCAGAGAGCGTCCTGATTCACAAGATTATGAAAAGCGGCCTGCTGAAAAAATGCGAAGCAGCGTACATCAACCACGGCGGGTTCAAGGTCAAAGAGTGGAGCGGCAAGGTCGACTCGCAGCCGGAGCCCATCCCGGCCAACCTCGACTGGGATATGTACGTGGGGCCGTCACCGATGAAACCTTACCACCCCCACCGCACGGGCGGGACGCACCGCGGCTACTGGGACTATGAGGGCGGCGGCTTAGCCGATATGGGGCAGCACTACTTCGACCCATTCCAGTGGACCTACGCCAAAGACGACACCAGCCCCGTCGAAATCGAGGCCTACGCACCGCCTGCGCATCCGGAGGCCTGCGGGATGTGGGGCTGGGTGGAATTGAAATACGCGGACGGCCTGACGCTGGTCCTCGACAGCGGCGAGTGGGGACAGGGTTACAACCGCAAAGAAGCCCGCGGCGTGAGCTTAAACGACCTCGATGAGGAGAGCCGCAAAAAGGTCGAGGTGATGCCCGACCCGGAACCGCTCATAAGTTTTGCCGAAGCAGTCAAGACGCGTAAGCGTCCCGGCGGCCACGCCGAAGCGGCACACCGCTGCGCGACGCTATTGCATCTGGCAAATATCGCCATCCGAGTCGGAAGAAAGATTCGCTACGACCCGGTCAAAGAGCAAATCATAGGCGATGAAGAAGCCAACCGGCTGGTCAACCAGCCGATGAGGGCGCCATGGCACTTGTAATAATTCCAACCACACATCGAGTGTAGAAAGGATTTTATAATGAGCGAACCATCCCCAATACTCGTCGAACTTGTCAGCAAGCTCCCTAATCCTGATGAGCAGGGAATGCTCAGCAATATCGACAAGCAGGCGGTCGAAGACATTATCGCCGAGATACACAAGGGCGGACGTGACAACATCATCGGCCTGATTGATATGCTCGTTGAACCCGGCAAGGGAGATGATGTCAAGCCAAGATACACACTTCACTGTCTGGCGGTTTACGTCTGCAAATTGCAGGACAAAAACCTTCAGCGGGCATTTGCCCAGACGCTCGCCTCTCAGCTTGGCGGCGACCGGCCCAAGGCGGTGCAGGGTTACATTATTCGTCAGTTGCAGGTGGCCGGCGGCAAAGAGGTCACGCCGGCGCTCGGCAAGACGCTGTGCGATGAAGAACTGTGCGAATACGCCGCCCAGGCGCTTGCCGCTATCGGCGACGGCGCTGCCGAGCAGCTTCGCGCTGCCCTGCCTAAGGCCAAAGGCAAATGCCGTCTGAATATCGTACAAAACCTCGGCGTAGTGCGCGACACCAAGGCGGTCGCCGCACTTAAGTCGGCGGCCGGCGATGCAGATAGAAACATCCGACTTGCAGCAATCTGGGCACTGGCTAACATCGGCGATGCCGGCTCAGTGAATGTGCTGATAAAAGCAGCGGATACGCAGGACCCATACGAAAGAATCAAGGCTACGCAGGCCTGTTTGTTACTTGCTGAGAAGCTCCTTGGCAGCAACTATAAGGCCGAGGCGGTAAGAATCTACACCTATCTGCGTGATAGCCGAACAGATACAAGCGAAAACTATGTGCGTGATGCTGCCGCCACAGCATTGGCTGCCGCCGAAAAATAAACCGTCATTAGCCCCCCGAAGACGGGCTGGTTGGTTCATAGTTCGTGAATCATGAACAAGCAACGAGCAATGAACTATCCGGAGTAAAAAATGAAAAACACTAATAATCTGTCGAACCGTCGGGCTTTCCTGAAAAGTAGTCTAACAGCAATAGCTCTTGCGGTCTCCAACAATCAAATTTTAACTGCCGAAGAAGCAAAAGCAAACCAGAACGAACCCGGGCCCGTGAGCTTGCGAGAAAAATTTTTCGGCTGTATTGCCGGCTGTCACATCGGCTCATCAATGGGAGCAGCGGTCGAAGGATGGTCATGGGAAAAAATCGAAAGCGATTACGGCACGCTGGATAAGCTGCTATCCTACCAGCATTATCGCGGCACAAGCGACTGGAAACGTGAGCCGGGCACAACCGAGGACGGCGTGGAACGGCAAAAACTTATGATTACCGCAATCATCGAAAAGCAGGACCGCATCAACGCCGAAGACCTGCGCGCGGCCTGGGTGAAGCATATGAATCCCAACGCCGCGGGGCTGATATCTGAGCCGTTTGAGGGAGCGCTCCTTGCAATGGCCAAGACCTCGATGCCGGCAGCAGACATAGGCAAATACTGTGATTATTCGGGGCTTGTGTCACTCGCAAGGTCCTGTCATCCGATTGGACTGATTAACACCGGTGACATCCAGGGAGCCATCGACGACGTTCGGGAAATCGGCCAGCTCTATAACACCGCCAACAGCCGCGGCATCCTGTGGGCGGAAGTTACCGCGATTGCCATCGCCGCCGCTACAAAACCCAACGCCACCGTCGATAGCGTTCTGGGAGCAATCTTCGACAATTGCGACAAAACCAATAAGCGATTTGTCAAGGAAGCAGGAATCCGCCCGGAATTGGAAAGAGGACTGAAGCTCACAGAGGACTGCAAAGACTTTCGCGATATGCGCAAAAAGTTCGACACGGTCTATAGCGGCAAAGGCATCCCCTACGCCCACAGCTACGCCAACGAAGTGGTCACCAAGGCGGTGTGTATATTCAAAATGACCAAAGCAAATACGTGGGAGGCAATGAAGGCCGCCGTCAATACCGGAAGAGACACCGACTGTCTCGCGTCCGTGGCTGCCGGCATGAGCGGGGCTTTGAGTGGGGCTGGTTCAATTCCCGAAGAGCTTATAAAGCAGGTGGATTACGCCACATCCATCAATCCGCACACCAACTCTCGCAGAACGCTGCGAGAAAGCTCGGACGGCCTGTATAATGCCTTCAAAGCCCGGCTGGCCAGACTCAAAACCTATGTCGAAGAAATGAACGCTATCTGTACGTAGTCCGAAGTTCGTTGATTCTCGATATGTGATTTTGGAGCTGGTTATTGGTTAATTGGCCATTGACCGTTTCCCATCTTATGTTAACTATCCCCATTCCCCCGTGCCTGCCGCCATTTATTTTCCTCCGGCAAGCGAGCAGGTACACTAATAGATTTGTGCATCTGCTCGTTTTATTATATACTTACTTGCTCGGTAAAAGATTTCAGGCAGACAGACTTATGCCAAAAAACACATTAACAATTTACTGCCACTGCGCATACTATCAGCTTGTTGCTGAGCAGATTAAGTCCAGAGTGCTGAATGCCATCAAGGATGCTAACATCGAATTTGAGGCCGTAGCAGACCTTTGTAAAATGTGTGCCGACCGCGACGCAACTCTCAAACTCTGGGCAAAAGTAAAATCACTAAGAATTGTCGCCTGCTATCCGCGTGCCGTCAGGTGGCTGTTCCACGCATCCGGTGCGCCGTTGCCGAAAAAAGGCGTTGAATTTTTTAATATGCGAGTGGACAACGCCGAAAAAATCATCTCATCTTTGGCAAACAACCAGACGGCCAGCAGTTCATCCAGGAGCACCCATCTTGAAAAAACAAGCGACTGGATTCCCTGGTTTCCGGTAATCGATTATGACCGCTGCAAAAACTGTAAGCAATGTCTAAACTTTTGTCTATTCGGTGTATATAAACTCTCGGCGGAAGGCAAAATAGAGGTGCAAAATCCGGCCAACTGCAAAACAAACTGTCCCGCCTGTGCAAGGTTGTGCCCGCAAAGCGCTATAATCTTTCCCAAATATACCGGCAGTCCCATCAATGGTGACGAGGTTGATGAATCCGCCTCAGGCAGGCTATCAGAGGAGAAAATAAAAGTGGACCTTACTGGTCTTCTAAACGGAGATATTTACGAAACCATCCGCCAGCGCAGCAAAACCCTCGCGACAACACCGATAGACAACGCACTTAAGGGCACAAGTGCACAAGGGCACAAGTAAAAGGCAAATGGCAGAAAACGGCAACACAAACCACGAGTCACGAGTCACGAGCCGCGGACCAGCGGTCATTCTTGTCGCGGACAGGACTCTTAGCGCAGACTATAAAATTCTGTTTGAAGGCATCTTTGCATCGATGCAGACCACGCAGGTCCCGCAAATCCTGATGCGGAAGGTTCTCTCGCCGGCTGTTGCGACGGACGCCGCGGGGCGCGCACAAACCGCACCTTTGGGGCTGCGCCGTCTTGAGTCGGCTCTTCTTAAGCTCACAAATCTCACCAGCGAAGACATAGTATGCACCACGCCGGAGGCGTTGCCGAGACTACTGGGCCCGTCTGTTAAGCTCGTTGCCTTTAGCTCAAGCGACCCGCTTGGCAGAGGGATGAGCAACACCACGACAACAAATTTCTGGAAAGGCGAGCTTTACACAAAGTTCTGGACGAGACGACTGCTTACGCAGCTTACCGAGGTGAAGCACAAATTCGGTTTCAGAATTGTCGTGGGCGGCGCCGGCGCCTGGCAATGGCTCTGTGACCCCGAACAGACCGCCAAGTTGGGTGTTGACGCCGTCTTCGAGGGATACTTCGAATCCCTGGGGCCCAAACTTTTTACGGACCTGCTCAATGGTCACCCGATAAACCACCATATTTGCGAAACCGGCACGGCTGCGGAGAAAATACAGCCCATCACCGGCCCATCGATGCTTGGTGTCGTCGAGCTTTCCAGAGGATGCGGAAGGGGCTGCAGGTTCTGCACTATGGCCTCAAAAAAGATAAGCCACGTCCCGCCGGATATTATCCTGGAAGATTTAGAGACAAATGTCGCCGGCGGCGTCACCTCGGCCGTCAACGGCAGCGAAGACTTCTTTCGCTATGGCGCTGTTGGATTAAAGCCCGATTTTAACAAGCTACATGATTTGCTCGCACATACAAGACACATCAAGGGTTTATCTTTTATGCAGATAGACCACGCCAACATAACATCGGTGCTGCAGCTATCCGACCAGCAGCTCTCGGAAATCAGAAGGCTTCTTAGCTGGCGCAGCAAAACCGATTATCTCTGGGTCAATATGGGCGCCGAAAGCGCAAACGGCCATCTTGTCGCCGCCAACTGCCCCGGCAAGGTTGCGCCATTTCGGCCGGAAGACTGGGAAGAAATGGTGCGAGAGGCGGCCGAGCGAATAAATAGAAATGGCTTTTTTGCAGTTTTTAGTATAATTCTTGGATTGCCCGGAGAAACGCCGGCCGATGTCGCCCGCACGTTGGCGCTTGTCAAGAAGCTGGCGGCGAAACGGGCGGCAATTTTCCCGATATTCTACGAGCCTTTATCGCAACAGGAGATTGAAGCGGGCTGTAGATTTACGCTTCCAAAGATGAGGGCAGACCATTTGGAACTATATAGAACCTGCTATGAAATAAACTTTAAGCATGTGCCGCGGCTCTTCTGGGACAATCAGCGGGCGGGTGGCGTGAGCCGGACAAAAAGAGTCCTGATGCAGATATTGGGCAGGGGCGAAACCCTGTCCTGGCGACGTACTTTTAACCGGCTCCAAAAACAAATTAAAAAATCAAGACCCCAAACTACGAACTTTGGACAATCCGCCATAACTGGCGGACGAACTATGAACAATGAACTCCAGACTACCAACGAGGAGGACCAGAACTGTGACCCAGGATTCTCTCGCCGTCGTCCGGCCGCTCAGGCCGCCCCAGGATAATATCCCGCAGACAAAGAAACAGCGTAACAGACTGCTGGCGATTGTCACCGAGTATGTCGAGCGGGAAAAAGCTGTTGGGCCGCTGTCACTCGCCGAATTGCAACTGCATTCGCAAAACATCCTGCGGATAGCAAATGCCGACCCGAAGTACAGGGACTTTGCAGCAGTCCTGATAAATAACCAGGTCTGGCGGCAGACCGTGGCGGGCATTCCTTTTGAAAAGCGTCTGCTTCTATTGCCGAAATGCCTGCGAAACCAGGACCAGTGCCGGGCCAGTGTCGATGAATTCGGGCTCGTCTGCGAACATTGCGGGCAGTGTGTGATTGGCGAGCTTAAAAAACAGGCAGAACAATTGGGCTATGCGGTCCTGGTTGCCGAAGGCTCGCCCGTGGTGACATCCCTTATCGAATCGGGGAGAATTGAGGCAGTCGTGGGTGTTAGCTGCCTTTCGGTCCTCAGAGAGGTCTTCCCGTATATGGAGGCCGGCGCCGTCCCCGGCATCGCAGTTCCGCTATTGCAGGGCGGCTGCGCCAACACGAGCGTAGATGTAGATTGGGTCTGGGACGCAATCTACGAAACTACCGATGACCGCACATACCGGCTTGACCTTGAAGCTCTTCGCAGTCAGGTGAATGATTGGTTTTCGCTCGAATCTCTGGAATCGCTTTTAGCGTCCGGCAAAACCCGGACTGAAGAAATAGCCCTCGAATGGATGGCAAGAGCAGGCAAACGCTGGCGGCCTTTCCTTGCCGCCTGCGCGTATCAGGCCCTTACTGAAAATCCGCAGGCACATCCGCCGGACGATTTGCGCAGGGCCGCTGTCGCGGTGGAATGTTTCCACAAGGCCTCCTTGATTCACGATGACATCGAGGATGGTGACACGCTGCGCTATGGGCAGAGGACGCTTCACGCCGACTACGGTATTCCAGTAGCCCTCAACGTCGGTGATTTTCTGCTTGGTGAAGGATACCGCCTCCTGGCAGAGCTGGAAACGCCGGGTGACATAAGGGCAAGGCTGTTGGCCGCCGCAGCCCACGGGCATCGCAGTCTCTGTATAGGTCAGGGAAATGAGCTGACCTGGGTGCGACAGCCCAGGCCCCTCGGCGTTGCAGAAGTAATCGACATATTCAGAAAAAAAACCTCGCCCGCCTTTGAGGTCGCCCTGAAGGTAGGGGCCATACTTGCGGGCTGCGGCGATGAACTTGGTCCGGCGCTCGAACAATACAGCCGGTCTCTCGGCATAGCGTACCAGATTCGCGACGACATTGAGGATTTCCAGTCTGGAAATATTCTGGATACGGCAAATCCACTTCAGCCTTCGCTTTTACTTGCGCTGGCCTGGGAGCCGGCCGAAAACGAAGAAAAGAAACTGCTCGAATCTGTCTGGAACGGGCAGGCAGCGATAGACTCGGCGGCCGGCAAACTCCGGAGCATATTTACGCTATTAAAAATCGAGCGTCGCGCCTGGGAAATGATGGAGTCCTGCAAATCGCAGGCAATAGGTTCTCTCGCTAATATCAAAAATGCCAACCTTAAGGGCCTTTTGCGAAGGGTAATAGGCAAAATATTCGACGACTTCGAGGTGATGGGCTGTTGCGATGACCATTCGGCTGGATATGTTGAGGGCGGCAAGTCTCGCTAAGCACCTGCTGGGTGATTCCGCCGAGCTTGTTGCCAGCTTCATTACAAAGCAGCTTAACCCCGATGGCGGGTTCAAAGGAAGAAGCGGCCAAAGCGACCTGTATTACACCGTATTCGGTATCGAATCGCTTCTTGCACTGGGGGCTGAAATTCAGAAAAAGCATGTCCTGAATTACCTGTTAAAATTTCACGATGGCTCTTCGCTCGACCTTGTGCATCTGGCCTGTCTTGCACGCTGCCGGGCGGATTTGTCACAGACCCAAGACGCAAGACTCAAGACGCAAGACGCAAGACTTGGGTCTGGAATTGTCAGAAACATCGAAAGATGCCGCTGCTCGGATGGAGCTTACAATATCTCCGCTGGATTCCCGCACGGCAGCGCATACGGCTGTTTTCTCGCCTTCGGCGCTTACCAGGACCTGAATATAGAGATGCAAAACACGGCCGCGATAGTTGACTGTGTAAAATCGCTGCAAACTCCGGATGGGGCTTACTCAAACGACCGCATCATCCAAATCGGCTCGACGACCGCAACAGCAGCGGCATTGGCGGTCCTGCATTACCTGAATCAGCCGATTGATAGCCGCTCCACAAACTGGCTGCTTTCCAGGCTTCAACCGCAAGGCGGCTTTGTCGCAACGGCAATACCGGGCTGGGAGTGCACAGCCGATTTGCTTTCCACCGCCACCGCGCTGCACGCCCTTTCCCTGGCTGGAGTCCCTATCGACAGTATAAAAAAGCAGTGCCTCAATTTTCTAAATACTCTCTGGAGCGACGAAGGCAGTTTTCGCAGCAGCTCGACCGATGACACTCTCGATTGTGAATACACCTATTATGGTCTGCTGGCGCTCGGCCATCTGAGTAAATGACTATGGTTGACAAAGCCGCTCTCGACAGAACACTTGCACGCTTAATAGACAAATTGCTGCTGTCCCGCACACCCGCCGGCTTCTGGCAGGGACAGTTGTCCAGCAGCGCGCTGGCCACTGCAACAGCCGCCTTCGCTCTGGCAATGGTTGACAAAGCAAAATACCAGACGCTTATCAGCAAAGGCCTCGATTGGCTTGGCGAGAACCAAAATCCCGACGGCGGCTGGGGCGACACCGTCCGCAGCATCAGCAATATAAGCACTACGCTGCTTTGCTGGTCCGCCTTGGCGATAAGTGACAGCGCGACAGGCGGGCATCGCTACAGGGAATCTATCACCAAAGCCGAGTCCCTGCTCACCCGCTTCGCAGGCAGTCTCGAACCGGCTGTCCTCGCAGACTCCGTGAATAAGCAATATGGTGAAGACAGGACTTTTTCGGCGCCGATTCTCACTATGTGTGCGCTTGCCGGAAGGCTGGGCGACACCAAAGAGGCGTGGCGACTGATTAAGGCCCTGCCTTTCGAGCTGGCAATCTGCCCGCATCAATTATTCAAATGGCTGCGGCTTCCGGTAGTAAGCTATGCCCTGCCCGCCTTAATTGCGATAGGGCAGGTCCACTATTATTATCGAAAACCCGCCAACCCCTTCACCCGAATCCTGCGGCACCTGACCCACAGTAAGACACTTTCTGTGCTGCGAAATGTGCAGCCTCCGAACGGAGGATTTCTCGAGGCAATTCCTCTGACCGCCTTTGTCGTTATGAGCCTGGCAGCATCCGGAGAAAAAGGTAGTGACATTGTATCGAAAGGCGCCGAATTCCTGGTCAATTCAGTAAGGCCCGATGGAAGCTGGCCTATCGACTCCAACCTGGCCAGCTGGGTAACAACCCTGGCCGTAAATACCCTTGCTTCAGCCCCTGACTTTGAGAACATACTTTCGGTCAATGACCGCAAAAACATCCGGGATTGGCTGCTTTCTTCACAGCATCGCGAGGTCCACCCCTATACCCACGCCGCCGGCGGCGGCTGGAGCTGGACGGATTTGCCCGGGGCCGTCCCGGATGCCGACGACACAGCCGGTGCAGTGATTGCCCTGCGAAACCTGGGCCTGTCGGATGAACAAGTGACCAATGCCGCCATGGCCGGGATAAAGTGGCTAATAAGACTCCAGAATAGCGACGGTGGAATTCCGACCTTCTGCAGGGGATGGACGGCTTTGCCTTTTGACCACAGCGCAGCGGACCTTACAGCACACGCAATAGGCGCAATCGGAACCTGGCTCGATAAACTTCCAAATCCCCTGCGTAAAGCCGCAGAAAAGTCCGTCAAAAGGGCTTTTGTTTATCTCGAATACGCCTGGAAAGAAGATGGCTGCTGGACGCCCTTGTGGTTCGGCAACCAGTTCGCGCCAAACCAGGAAAATCCGGTCTATGGAACATCACGGATCCTTACAGGCTTGTGCCGGCTGCCTCAACAATTCAATAGAGGATGTTTACCGATGATGCAAAGAGGCGTTCGCTGGCTTGTATCCAATCAAAATCCGGATGGCGGATGGGGAGGGGCAAAAGGAGTCGCTTCCAGCATCGAAGAGACCGCTCTGGCGGCAGATGCCCTCGCAGAGATGTTATCGCATCGGTGTATGACGGACCAAAATGCTCTCTCGAATTTCCCTGTGGAAGCAATGCGCTCAGCGGTCCTTGGCGGCGTGCGCCGGCTTATCGAGCAGACCGATGAGGGAACGCTGGTAACGCCTTCGCCGATAGGACTTTATTTCGCCCGGCTTTGGTACTTTGAGGAGCTTTATCCGGTAATTTTTGCAGTCTCCGCCCTGCAAAAAGTCCGGAGCTTGGGGATTGTTCGCTGATACATTGTGGACAAGGGGCCTCCGGTACGGAGGCCCCTTGTCGTCAGACCGTTAATACATTTCGCCTCCCGGCGCGGGGGTCTTTCCCTTCTTTTCGGGAATCTCGCTGACCACCGCATCGGTCGTAAGCAACAGCGATGCAATTGAGGCGCCGTTCTGCAGGGCAATCCTCTCGACCTTTGTCGGCACAATGACGCCGAACTCAATCATATCGCCGTATTCTTTCCGCAGGGCATCGTAGCCGAAGTTCTTTTCCCTGCTTTCCATAACCTTCTGCGCGACAATCGAGCCGTCGAGCCCGGCGTTCTCGGCAATCTGCTTAATCGGCGCCACAACCGCCCTTCGGACTATGTCCACTCCAACCTTCTCATCGCCGACGGTTTTGATTTTTTCCAGCGCCGGCAGGACCCGCAGCATCGCCACGCCGCCGCCGGGCAGAATCCCTTCCTCAACCGCGGCACGGCAGGCGTGCAGCGCATCTTCCACGCGAGCCTTCTTTTCCTTCACTTCCGTTTCGGTTGCCGCACCGACCTTAATCATAGCCACGCCGCCGGCCAGTTTTGCCAGTCTTTCCTGCAGCTTCTCAATATCGTAATCGCTGGTGGACTTCTCAATTTCGCTCTTAATCTGCTCGATTCTACCCTTAATGGCATCGGTACCGCCGCCGCCTTCGATGATTGTGGTCGCGTCTTTATCAATGGTAACCCGTTTTGCCCTGCCGAGCTGACGCAGCTCGATATTTTCCAACTGGAGCCCCAGGTCCTCAAAAATGGCCTCGGCGCCGGTAAGGGTGGCGATGTCACTAAGTAAGGCCTTGCGCCTGTCGCCAAAGCCAGGGGCCTTGACCGCGGCGCACTGCAACACTCCGCGAAGCTTGTTAACGACCAGCGTCGCCAGGGCCTCACCCTCGACCTCCTCTGCGATAATCAACAGGGGTTTGCCCTGCCTGGCGACCTTCTCAAGCAGCGGCACAAGGGACTTTACAGAGCTTATCTTCTTCTCGTGCACCAGAATATAAGGTTTCTCCAGCTCCACCGTCATATTCTCAACGTTGTTGATAAAGTGAGGGCTGAGATACCCTTTATCAAACTGCATACCCTCAACCAGCTCAACCACCGTCTCAAGTGACTGTCCCTCTTCAACTGTAATGACGCCATCCTTGCCGACCTTTTCCATCGCCTCGGACAGCTTTTTGCCTATCTCGACGTCCTGGTTCGCGGAGCAGGTCGCCACCTGTTCAATTTGCCTGCTCGACTCGACGGCTATGCTCATTTTCTTCAGTTCTTCTATGATTGTGTCCACCGCCTTTTCTATGCCTCGCTTGACCTGCATAGGGTTGGCGCCTGCTGTGATGTTTTTCAGACCCTCATCGAAAATGCTCTCAGCCAGAATAGTCGCCGTTGTTGTCCCGTCGCCGGCCACGGTGGAGGTTTTCGAGGCCACTTCCTTGACCATTTGCGCGCCCATATTCTCGTAAGCATCTTCAAGCTCAATTTCTTTGGCCACGGTGACGCCGTCTTTGGTTACGGTCGGCGAACCGAACGATTTTTCAAGAATCACATTTCTGCCGCACGGCCCAAGAGTGATTTTCACCGCCTTGGCCAGTTTCCTTACTCCTTCTCGAACGGCCGCACGCGCATCAGTACCAAAAGCTATCTTTTTAGCTGCCATATTTTATTTCTCCTTCTTGAGACTGTCGATTTCCCTGTTATCTGCCGTCGGTGCCAAACCTTTATTTCTCAACCACCGCCATAATATCCGATTCGCTCATAATCAGATATTCCTTGCCGTCCATTTTAATCTCTGTTCCGGCGTAGCTGGTAAAGAGCACCGTGTCACCCTTTTTCACCTGCAGCTTCCGCACCGTTCCGTCCTCAAGCACCTTTCCGTCGCCGACACTGACGACTTTGCCTCTCTGGGGTTTTTCTTTGGCGGTGTCCGGCAGGACTATCCCGCCCGCTGTTTTATTTTCCGCCTCAAGACGCTGAACAAGCACCTTATCTGCCAACGGTCGAATCTTCATTTGTCCTTACTCCTTTCAAATCAGAAACTACCCACCTTCTCTGTCGCCCACCAATCCTGTAAGTTGGCGGCCCGTAAAACTATAGCAGGCCCCTGAGCACAAGATAGCCGGCATCAGGCGCCTGCCTTATTGTGCAAAGACGTCGCTATTGTACTTTTTTATAAACAACCTGTTCAACTGCTCATGCAAAACGCGCATATCGACAGGCTTGCCAATCACGCTAAAGACATCGAGCCGCAGCGCCTCGCCGAGCAGTGTCTCATACACCACGCCTGTCAGCAAGATACACGGCAGCCGCGGGTAGTCCATCCGAATAATCTTAATGGTCGTCAGCCCATCCGGCTTTTCCGAATCCATATCGACAATGGTCGTATGAATTCGCCTGCTCTCGATAATGCTGACGAACTCATCCGCGCTTGCCGCCATTAACAGATTAACGCCTCTGGGCCGGAATATACACTGCAATGCTTCCGGCCACGCCCAGTTTGTCTGGCTGGCTAAAACGTTAATCTCATCGAGTTGTAACGGACTCCGGACCATAACTGCACATATTGCAAAATGGCTGCAAATATCGTGCCAAATGCCTCCGGCCGGGCTGCATTTACATAACTGCTATCCACAAAAGGCGTTGTGATGCGGGTCTGCCGGCAACTGCGCCTGCCAAAATCCCCCTTTAGACCATTCTCTCTGCCAGCCTGGCAGTTCCGCCGCCGACCACGCGGGAATCTGTCATCTGGGAGTTACGGCAGCTTTTTGGGATAGAGCATCCTCCAATTGCCGGCGGGCCGTGGATAAATTCGGGTCGAGCTGCAGGGCGGTGCGAAACTCCTCGATGGCCTCATCGAGACGACCCTGCCGGACCAAAAGAATCCCCAGGTTGCAATGCATCTGTGCATCATCAGGATGGATACGCAGAACCCGGCGAAACTGCTCTATCGCCTTATCGATTTCGCTGCGGTTGGCAAAAATCAGCCCCAGATGATAGTAAGCCTGCGCAAAATCCGCTCTTAACTGAATCACTCTGGATAAGTGTGCAATCGCCTCATCATACTTTTTCTGCCCTTCAAGAATCAATCCAAGCCCGTAATGTGCACCCACATCATCCGGGTTAAACCGCAGGGCCTCGCGATAATATGCAGCGGCCTCGTCAACTTGCCCTATTTGTCTTAAGGCGTTGGCAAGATTGTAATGCGTCTCTGCAAAGTCAGGCTTTATACTCAAAGCCTTTTTGAAGTGCACAATTGCCTGGTCAAACCGGCCTTTTTCCACCAGTGCATTACCGAGATTGTTGAGCACCTCGACAGAACCGGGGTTGATTGCCAGACATTTGTTGTAGTATTGGATGGCCTCATCTACCCTTCCCTTCCCCGCTAAAGCCAATGCAAAATTGTTGCAGACCTGGGTATCGTCCGGGTGAAGCTCGATGACCTTCCGGTAGTGACTTATCGCCTCATCAACCCGCCCTGTTTTTGCCAGTGCGTCAGCAAGATGAAATCTCGCCTTCCAGTGGTCCTCTTTCAGCCGCAGAGCCGTATAGTATTCTTCGATTGCCTCTTTATCCTGACCCTTCAATGCCAGCGCTATCCCTAAATTGTAGTGGGCGTCCGCATAGTTAATGTGAATCTCAAGCGCCTTTCTATAATGCTGCATCGCCTCATCGGTTTTTTTGTCCTGAATAAGGGCATTGCCGAGATTCAGATGTGCAATATAGTTGTCGGTTGTTACCGCAAGCGCCCGCGTAAAAAGCGTATGACTATTGTGCCAGTGCCCGACCTGCAGGACTGTGCAGACCATTAGAGCTGCCAGGCAAATTGCCGCTGTAAAAGCCAACAGGGATTTTCGCAAGCGCCATTTGTCTGCGATGTCACCAACGCCCCAGCTTGTAAGGATGCCCAGGCCGATGAGCGGCACGTAAGCCCAGCGGTCGGCCATAGCCGGCCACAGCCCTGCCTGCACCAGACCGATAACCGGTATTAAAGTGCCGACATACCAGAGCCATCCTACTGCAAGATAGGGCCTCCTTCTGAAACCTAACAGCAAAACAATAGTTACGCACAGCAGCAGTGCTAAAGCCCCGATACTTTGCCAGGCTGGTATATCCTCGGAATAGGGATAAAATACGGCCAGCCCACGGGGGAAGATTATCTTTCCAATGTAACCCACATACGAAACAAAACTGTTTAGAATGCGAATCTTAATCGGCACAAGTTCAGTCGATATCATGATTCCAAGCTGGCGAACGGACAGATAAGATATATAAGATGAAACCGCCGAGAGGGCAAAGAACGGCACCTTCTCGCATATCAAATAAAGACCGGCCGCCGCTCGATTGCCGCCCGTCGCGGATTTGCCAGGCTTTGTGATGCTGTTGACTGAAAAACGCCCGAGAGGCCACCAGTCCAAAAGCAGCATCACAAAGGGCAAGTCACCAGCATCGGCTTGGCCAGAAGTCCCAGCCCAAAGAGTAAAAGCGTAACGAGGTATCGAAAGACGCCGCCTCGCTGTGCGTAACCGGCGTAACTCCACATCGTCAGCAGCCAAAACATGGTGCTCAGAACGTTCTTTCGCTCCGCTATCCACGCCACCGAGTCCACGTTGACAGGGTGCAGTGCGAATACTGCCGCGACAAATCCACTCCTCCACACCGCGCCGGTCATCCGCTTCAGGACCGCAAATAACAGCAGTGAGTTTGCTATGTGGATAATAAGACTGGTTAAATGATGTAACCCCGGCCTCAGCCCCTAAAGCGCGCAATCAAGAATATGAGACAGCCACGTCAGCGGATGCCAGTAAGCAACCTTGCCGACGCTAAAAGCCCACGTGATGTTTTCCCAATACAGCCCTGTATTGACGAACTGATTTTCCGTAACATACATCGGGTCATCGAAGTTGACAAAGTCGCAGTAAAGCACCCGCCAATAGACCGCCAGCGCAGCCCCCGCCAGAAAAACGCAGATTAAAGCGCTCTTGTATTTAGAAACTCCTGTGCTGTCACCCTGAACAAAGCGCAGGACCCGGCCACTCGCAGGAAAAGGTTCAATCCTACGCTCACGATAACGTTCTTCTTTCTGAGAAGACTTACTACCGAATGAACCGCTCATACCAAAAATTTAATCTTTCGGACCTCGTCTGTCTCTATATTTTTCATAGTTTTCATTTTCCCCGGCACCTCAAGTAGAATTCCGACCAGCTTGGCTCTCTGGCGTCAAGAGGTATGTCTCGTGTCTTGAGTCTTGCGTCATGAGACTAAACGCAGTATGTTAAAGCTGGTGAGCAGAGTATATTTAGGTTTACTATGTGCGGTCCGCCGTCAAGGCGGGCTGTGGACTAACCTGTGATGGATAAATCAAAAATAATCATCTTCTTCCAGGCCTCGCGCCCAAAGTTTTTGGTCGCCAGCGCCGCTCCTGTCCTTGTCGGCTCAGCGATGGGTTATGCGACCTGCGGCGTTTTCCACCTGCATCTTTTTATTTTGGCGGTTCTTTCAATAATGGCCCTTCACTCAGGAGCCAATCTGGCCAACGATTACTTCGACCACATCTCTGGAAACGACTGGGCCAATAAGAACCCGACACCATTTTCAGGCGGCAGCCGATACATCCAGAAAGGCATCCTCCCGCCCAAAGCCATATTGCTGTTTTCCCTCATTTGCTTGGCGACAGGTTCGGCAATCGGAGTGGTAATCCTTTTTCTGACAAAGAGTTTTTTTATCCTGGTCCTCGGCCTTATCGGCTTACTCGGCGGCTTCTTCTACACCGCACCGCCCGTCAAGCTCGGCTACCGCTGCATAGGCGAATTCGTCATCGCTATTCTGTTTGGCA
>Ga0315280_10002260_pt1 | contig 31450 bp, 25 predicted proteins | sample YL17G06_40_MG_FD_203697 | JGI IMG/M metagenome (GOLD analysis project Ga0315280, IMG submission 203697) | Sediment microbial communities from Yellowstone Lake, YNP, Wyoming, USA - YL17G06_40 | ecosystem: Environmental > Aquatic > Freshwater > Lake > Sediment | place: USA: Wyoming | collected... | reverse complement strand
TCAAGGTGCTGGTTGGACTGGTTGGTGCAGATTTGTGGGTTATGAGCGGCGAAATAGATAAGCTTCTTGCCTATTGTGCAGGGCAGGTTATCACTGAGGACAGTGTCAAGCAGGTAACAAGTTATGCTAGAGAGGCTAACATTTTTGCTCTGGTGGATGCAATCCTTGAAGGGCGAAGAAAAGTAGCTCAAGAATTGCTCCATCGGTTACTTCAGGAGGGGGCGTCTCCTTCTTATGTGCTAGCTATGATTACCCGGCAACTTCGTTTAATAGTCATGGCTAAAGAGCTTGGCCAAGAATTGTTTCGGCCGGAAATTCGGGGTAGGTTGGAGCCGACTTCGGACTATGGTTTGGAGAAAGCAGTAAAGCAAGCCAAGGCATATACTTTGGAACGGGTAAAGAAGACTTATCATAAGCTTCTGGAAGCTGATGTTGCTATCAAGACCGGAAAATATGATGGTGACCTCGCCCTTGACCTTCTAGTTGTCGAGCTAGGTCAGGGTTAAGGAAGCTCCTCCCCCATGTCTCGTGCCCATGAATTCTACAGGTGATATCTCTTAATTCGACATGTGCAACGAATTTGGGCTAAAATTAGAAATGAAGCTAGTTGAGAGGCGATAGCATGAATCGGGTAGTAGCTATGATTTTGGCCGGTGGTGCCAGCGAACGGTTGAGTATCTTATCTGCGGAAAGAGCTAAACCGGCAGTGCCCTTTGGTGGCAAATACCGTATTATCGATTTCAGCTTGAGCAATTGTGTTAACTCCGGGATTTATAATGTGGCCGTGCTTACCCAATATAATCCTCGCTCATTGACCCAGCATATTGGCATAGGCAGACCCTGGGACTTGGATAGGGCTACTGGTGGGGTCGTCCTGCTTCAGCCCTTTTTGAGCCGGTCGACTCGGGACTGGTACAAAGGCACGGCTGATGCTGTCTACCAAAATCTTTATTTTATCGAAGACCAGAGAGTAGACGAAGTCCTTATTCTGTCTGGCGACCATATTTATACCATGCGTTATGACCACATGATATCGACTCATCGTAACAGGCGAGTTGATGTTACTGTGGCAGTAACTGAAGTACCTTTATCAGAGGTTTCGAGATTTGGGATTATCACCCTGGACCATAATGAGCATGTAATCAGTTTTCAAGAGAAGCCGAAAACTGCTAAAAGCAATCTTGCCTCCATGGGAATATATGTCTTTGATAAGAGTGTCCTTGTTAATTGCCTTGAAGAGTATGCTCAGAGGAAAGGTGGTCATGATTTTGGCCATGATATTCTGCCGGAAATTATTGGGAAGCATAAAGTCTATGGCTACAGGTACCGCGGCTACTGGCGGGATGTGGGTACTGTTGAGTCTTACTGGCAGGCCAATATGGATTTGATTGTTGATTTGCCCGACTTGAACCTTTATGACCCGGCAGCTGAAATACGAACTTTACATCGAGATAAGCCTCCAGCAAAGCTAGGACCAAATGCCCAGATATCGAGGAGTCTGGTGTCTAACGGTGCCATTATTAATGGGCGTGTGGAAGGGTCTGTTATCTCTCCTGGTGTGTTTATTGAAGACGATGCTGTGGTAACAGATTCGATTATTTTTGATGATACCACCGTGGGTAGAGGGGCTGTTGTTGACCGGTCTATTGTTGACAAGCAAGTTTGGATCAGTCCCGGATGTCATATCGGCTACGGTGATGACTTTACACCTAACAAAGAAGAGCCAGAGAACCTGAATGCCGGCATAACTATAGTGGGTAAAGGGGCTAGAATACCTAGTGAAGTCAAAGTCGGGCGCAATTGCAAAATCGGCTGCTGGGTGGAAGGTGCTGATTTCCCATCTAAGGTCATCCCTAGTGGAGAGAGTGTGGCCAGTAAAGCACCGCGACGTCATCCGTTGTAGGAGGTGAAAAGTGAAAGTTGGAGGATTTACCTTCGTCTTACATAGTCATCTTCCTTATTGCCGTAACGCCGGGCGCTGGCCGCATGGTGAGGAGTGGCTTCATGAGGCAGCTTCAGAAACTTACATTCCCTTGCTTGATGCCCTTTATGACCTAAAACAGGAAGGCTGTTCTTTCAAATTAACCTTAGGCATTACTCCAGTTTTGGTTGAACAGCTAGCTGATTCACTAGTAATTGACCATTTGGCGGCATTCATCCAGGAAAAAATTCAGCGGGCTCAAGCAGACGTAAGCCGCTTCGAGAAAGCCGGAGAAGGTCACCTCCTTTACTTAGCTCAATTTTACCTTGACAGATATCAGCATATATTAGCTAGCTTCAACGAGAGGTTCGGCCGAAACATAGTCTCTGCCTTCAAACAACTGCAAGACGAAGGGCATATAGAAATAACTACGAGCACAGCCACGCATGCCTACCTACCATTGTTAGAGCGTGATTCTTCTATCTATGGTCAACTGAAGGTGGGGAAAGAAAGCTATCGGCGCCATTTCGGTATAGCCCCGTCATCCGTCTGGCTTCCCGAGTGCGGCTATCGTCCTGCCTACTATGTTGACAGCCAAGGCAAGCACTACGTTAAGCCAGGTGTGGAATCTTTTCTATCCCAACTTGGTATGAGCTGTTTCTTCGCTGAAACTCATACGGTGGAGGGTGGTGAGCCAGTGGGCAAAGCCAGGGAAGAAGTTATCGGGCCTTATGCTAGTATACCAAGGCGCTATGTGGTGCCGCTGACTCAATATCCTGAGCCGACGCAGAGAACTACCTATTTGCCTTACTGGGTGCAAACTCCAGAGGTCGCTGTCATTGGCAGGGATAATCGAACTAGCATGCAGGTGTGGTCTGCAGAATGGGGCTACCCTGGTGACTTCAATTATCGCGAGTTTCACAAAAAAGATGGCATCTCTGGGCTACAATATTGGAAGGTTACTGGAGCTAAGATAGACCTGGCTTACAAGGAATATTATGACCCATATTGGGCAGGTCAGCGTGTTGCCGAACACAGCTCGCATTATGCCCATTTGGTCGACGAGTTGGTGACCAACTTCTATCAGGAGACTGGAAAATTTGGCATCATCGCTGCAGCTTATGATACTGAACTTTTTGGGCATTGGTGGTTCGAAGGTGTCGACTGGATCAAAGAAGTTCTACGTCAACTCAGCGGAAGCGAGCTTGTGGAATTGACCACAGCCAGCGAGTTCATCAAGAATCATCCGCCGGAGGACGTGCTGGCCCTGCCAGAGAGTTCCTGGGGACTGGGTGGTGGTCATTTTACCTGGCAAAATGTTGATACCGACTGGATATGGCCGATAATCCACTCAGCCGAAGTGCGGATGGAAAAGCTGGTAGCCAAATATCCCAAAGCCGATCGAGGGATAAAGGAAATCCTGAATCAGGCAGCCAGGGAACTGATATTGCTGCAGTCCAGCGACTGGCCCTTTTTAATAACGACGGGCCAGGCTAGTTTCTATGCGGAGAATCGCTTCTTGGAGCATGTCAAACGCTTTCAGCAATTGGCTGATATCGCTGAATCAGGGAAGTCGGATAAAGCCGCCTTGGCTCTTTGTCACCAGTTATGGGAGCTGGATAAAATCTTCCCCGATATCGATTACCGTTCCTTCGCTGAGAGGGAAGGCCAAACCCCATAATGAGAATCCTGTTTGTCGCCGCTGAAGCCACTCCGCTGGTCAAGGTGGGTGGTCTGGCAGATATTGTTGGCTCTTTACCCAAAGCTTTGAACAGACTGGGACACGATGTGCGAGTTATAATGCCGAGATATGGCATTATCAATGCTGACAGGTTCCCGGCATCACCAGTAATTGATAATTTGAACGTACAGGAAATGAAAACCACCAAACCTATCTCTTTAAAGTTAACCGAGCTTGATGATAAGGTTAAAGTTTACCTGGTAGATAGCGACGAATTCTATAATTCTACGGAGGTATACGGTAAAGACGAGCTATGGCATTTTTTGTTATTCTGCCGGGCTGTTTTGGAGGTATTGCCCAAATTGGACTGGCAACCTGAGATAGTCCATTGCCATGACTGGCATACAGCGTTGGTCCCCCAGTGGCTGAAGAGAAATAACCATCCTTATGTGGTACTTTTTACCATTCACAATCTGGCGTATCAAGGATTCTTTGACCGCGACTTTCTGGTTGATTCCGGGCTGGAGCAAGACTGGCAATGGCGCCCAGCCGGTGCACCTGAGCCCCCACTCAATTTCATGAGCCAGGGAATTCTTTGGGCTGACATGGTAACCACGGTCAGCGAGACCTATGCAAAAGAGATCTTAACCCCAGAATATGGTGCAGGGCTTGACCATCTTTTGCGCTACCGACAGGATAAACTCTTTGGTATAGTCAATGGCTTGGATTACGACGAATATAACCCAGCAACTGACCCTTTTATCCCGGCTAAGTATGATGCTTCAACATTGAACAAAAGGCTCGCCAATAAACTAGCTCTTCAGGAACAAGCTAAGTTTGCTAAGAATGCTGAGACGCCCCTTATCGGCATGGTGTCTCGCCTTGACGAGCAGAAAGGCCTGGACATTGTGGTTGGGAGTCTTGATTCTTGGCTTACGAAAGCTGAGGCTCAGATGATTATCTTGGGCAGAGGCAGAGAACAATATCATGGCCTGCTCAAGCAAGCGGCGGCTAGATATCCGCAATGCTTGGCTGTGTTTATCGGCTTTGATGATCCTTTAGCCCATCTTATTTATGCTGGCTGCGACATGTTTTTGATGCCGTCTCGATTCGAGCCGTGTGGTTTGGGGCAGCTTATCGCTATGCACTACGGGGCCTTACCCGTAGTTCGACGTACCGGTGGCCTGGCTGACACCGTCCAGGATTTAACTCAAGATTTTGGTGCTGGCACCGGCTTCGTTTTTCAGGGCTATGATTCTGGAGCTATGTCAACTGCTATCCAGCGAGCGGTAGATGCTTACAAGAAGAAAGAAGCCTGGAGAAGAGTGATGCGACGCATAATGACGCTTGACTTTTCCTGGCAAGCCTCCGCCAGGGAGTATGAGTCTCTTTATCAAAAGGCTCTGGAGTTTAAAAAATATGCTAGCAAGTAGGCGGCGGTCGGTCCTGGCTGTAGATCTAGGTGGGACTAAGATTATTGCGGCAGCCGTTCTATCCACCGGCGAGGTCGTATCCCGCAAATATTTCTTGACGCTGGCCGACGAAGGCTCTCGGTCAGTAATCAATAGACTGTCATCTGCTGTGGCTGAGACAATGGCTCAGGCAAAGCTGAAAACATCTGACATAGCCGGCATTGGCATTGCTGCTGCTGGGATTATAGATACCAACGAGGGTATTGTAACTACCTCTCCTAACTTACCCGGCTGGCGCAACGTGCCATTAAGGGATATTATCGCTGAAAGGTTGGGCTTGACCACCTATCTCATTAACGACGCCAGCGCTGCTGCTTTAGGGGAGCATCGTTTTGGAGCCGGAAAGGGAGTGGATAACCTTATTTATCTAACGGTAAGCACAGGGATTGGTGGTGGAATCATTATCGATGGTGGACTCTATTTAGGGGCTGATGGCTGCGCTGGTGAAATAGGACACATGATAATAGAGACCCATGGCCCCCAATGCAATTGCGGTAAGTTCGGTTGTCTTGAAGCTTTGGCTTCAGGCTCAGCCATGACCAGAGAATCGGTGAGACGCCTCAATCAGGGCGAAAAAAGTTCTATTATCAGGCTTGTTGATGGCAGGCTCGAAAGCATTACTGCTGAGACGGTATCTTTAGCTGCCAAGAAAGGCGACCCTTTAGCCTGTGACATAGTGGCTAGAGCTGCCAATTACCTCGGCATCGGCCTGGCGAATCTGATTAACATTTTTAATCCTGAGTTAATCGTTATTGGTGGTGGTGTGTCAAAGATGGGGAATATTTTACTTGCCCCCACACGAAAAACGGTAAGAGAGATAGCTTTCAAGTTGCCAGCTCGGACGGTGCGTATTGTTCGAGCCCGCCTCGGCAGCAATGCCGGGATAAAAGGTGCTGCTGTTTATGTTTTCGAGCAACAACCAAAGGGAGGAAGAAAGGTATGATTTACTGGGCACCCCTTTTTCATTTCTATCAACCTCCAACGCAAACTGCCAGCATGCTAATGAAGATAAGCAATGAGGCGTATCGTCCATTACTTGATGTCTTCAGTGAATTTCCGCATTCCCGAGCTACTGTGAATATCAATGGCGTCCTTACAGAGATGCTGGGGCAGTGTGGCTATTCTGATGTACTGACTAAGTTACGCAAGTTAGCCGAAGATGGGCAGATTGAATTTACCGGCTCGGGCAAATATCATCCGGTGCTGCCCCTGATACCAACGGAAGAGGCGGAGAGGCAGATAAAGCTCAATTATCAGACCAACCGTAATTTCTTGGGTGATGTTTATGTTCCCAAAGGTTTCTTTCCCCCGGAGATGTGTTATTCCCATGATATGGTTGATCCGATTATTGAGTCCCGCCATGAATGGATTATCCTCAGTGGAATAGCCTGTCCCGTGGCCTGGCCAATGGACGTGATTCATGAAATCAGTTGTGAGGAAAACAAGTTGGCTGTTTTCTTCCGCGATGATGTATTGAGCAATAAAATTAGCTTTCGGGATATTGACGGTGCAGGCTTCATTGAGCACTTGAAGCGACTGTATAACGGCGAAGGTGATATTCATGTTGTCACCGCGATGGATGCTGAAACCTTTGGGCATCACATTCAGCACTGGGACAAGCTGTTTTTGTCACCGGTCTTTGAGACCTTGGAGCCAATGGCAAATCAAGACAAAACCATGCATGAACAGAAGCCTCTTGCCGAACAGCATCGAAGACTATTCGAGTTCGAAAAAGATAAGGAAGATAGGCAAATAAAAATTGTCACCATAAGCGAACTGCTCGGAATTTTCCCCAGAGGAAATCGGATTGAACCGAGGCCATCGTCGTGGAGCACCTCGGCCGATGATATAAAGATGCAAAACTACTATCCTTTGTGGAAAGACAAGAATAACCCGATACACCAGATGCAATGGGAGCACCTTTCGATTACTATGGATGTAACTCATAAAGCGGTAGAACTGGCGGATAATGATGCCAGCAGTCAATTTGCCAACATCGCCAGGGCAACTCTGGATCCGGCACTTCACAGCTGTCAGTTCTGGTGGGCAAGCAAGAAGCCGATGTGGGATATAAATATGGTTTACCGTGGTCTAAATCTTCAACGTTCGGCGTTGCTGAACGCTTATAAGGCGATAGCTACCAGTGGCAGTAAACCGGAGGTGAAAAAGGAATATTATTACAAGGTAGTGGCGGCAAGACATATCTTTGACCAGATTATAGACAACCTGTATATGGATTAAGATTTCAGGTAATGCTAACGCCACTTATAGATGGCATCGCTGATAAGGAGGGAAGAAATGAAAGCCAAGGAGTTATTCGGGAAAGAAGTCATTGATATTAATGCCAAAGTGGTAGGTAAGGCTGTGGATATAGATTTGGATATAGGTAAAGCGACAGTTCTTGGCATTGTGGTGAAGTCGGGTTTAACCAAGAAAATGTCAATCCCACCGGGAGATATCGATAAGATCGGCGATAAGGTTGTGCTAAAGGTTGCCAAGGAGAAGATACAGAAAGCATAACCTGATAAGTGGACAATTCGTTGAAGCAGATTTATCTTGGCCTGGCCATCCATAATCATCAGCCTTTAGGTAACTTTCCCTGGGTCTTTAAGCAAGCTTACCAGGAAGCCTATCTGCCTATGGTTGAGGCACTGGAGAAACATCCAGCTATTCGCCTTTCCCTGCATTACAGTGGTTGCCTTATCGACTGGCTGGAGCAAAGCCATCCCGAATTTCTGGACCGGCTGGCTGCATTGGTAAGCCGAAAACAAGTGGAGATTATGGGTGGTGCCTATTATGAACCTATTCTGCCTGCTATTCCCGATGCCGACAAATTGGGGCAGATCGCCAAAATGGATGCTTTTGTCAAGCAACGTTTTGGCTCAAAGCCCACTGGGCTATGGCTGGCAGAGCGGGTCTGGGAGCCACATCTGGCCAAGATCCTGGCCGAGGCCGGTGTGGAATGGACACTGGTTGACGATAATGCCTTTAAATCGTTAGGGTTGGAGGACAAAGACCTCTTTGGCTATTACCTGACTGAGGAGCAGGGGCACTCAGTGAAAGTATTTCCTATCAGCAAACACCTGCGCTACTCCATACCTTGGCACGATGTTGAGGAAGTCCTTAGTTATTTGGATAAGGAGGCTTCGGATAGGGAAAATAAGATAGCTATATTGGGCGACGATGGCGAGAAATTTGGCGTCTGGCCGGGGACTTATGAATACTGCTGGCAAAAGGGGTGGGTAGAGAAATTCTTCACTGAACTGGAAGTCAACCAAGATTGGCTACATATCATTCCACTAGGTGAATATGCCTGTCGGGTTCCGCCTCTGGGCAGGGTCTATTTGCCCTGTGCTTCATACGATGAAATGCTGGAATGGTCTCTGCCAGCTGACAAGTCTTGGGAATATGCCAACCTCAAACGCCATCTTGAAGCCGAAGGGCATCAGGACATAACTCAATTCATGTACAGCGGTATCTGGCGTAATTTCTTAGTTAAGTACCCGGAGATAAACCGGATGCACAAGAAAATGCTGCGCGTTCATCAGAAGGTTTATCAAGCTCGTACCATTAGTAAAGGCGACTGTGGACTGGAAGAGCTGTGGAAAGCGCAATGCAACTGCCCTTACTGGCACGGTGTCTTCGGCGGAATTTACCTGGCTGATATTCGGGCGTCCACTTATGAACATCTCATCAAAGCCGAGAACAAAGCAGATAACATAATCTATAGACACCGTTCGTGGTTGAGGAGGCTCTTCCATATAAGCCGCAATTGGATGGAATGGCAAAAGGCTGACTTCGATGGTGATGGCAAGGAGGAGTTACTTGTTGATGGCGATGCCTTTTCCGTTTATTTAAGCCCTGCGGAAGGTGGCTCTATTTTTGAGTGGGACCTTCGTCGTCATAGCTATAATCTATATAGCACGCTAGCCAGGAGGCCAGAGGCTTACCATCGAGTATTAACCGAGCCAGCCCCGGAGAAACAGACAGGGGAGAAAAGCGCTATTCCCAGCATACATGACCTGATAAAAGTAAAAGATAAAGACTCCCTTCGCTATTTAGTCTATGACAAACATCTCCGCTATAGCCTCATTGACCACTTCCTCAGCCCGGGCACGAAACTGGAGGAATTCGCCAATCAGTCTTATAGCGAGTTGGGGGGCTTTGTCGGGGAACCTTATGAGTTCTCGGTAGAGAAGAAAGGTAATGAACTGAAGATTTTGCTATGGCGGAGCGGAATTCTACGGATAAACCAGAAAAGCCTGCCTTTTGAGGTGCACAAAGAAATCAGGCTGGTGTCTGGAGAAGAGAAGATGGATATAAGCTACCAGCTGAAAAATATGAGCGACTCATCTATTAAAGCTGTTTTTGGCAGCGAATGGAATATCAATTTGCTTGGCGGCGGGCATAATGAACGGGCCTATTATCACATGCCTGGAGTTGCTTTAGATGATTATCATCTCGATTCTTGGGGTGAGCTGGCAGCTATTGAGCAGATAACCCTGGGCAATCGGCATTTGGGCATAGAGCTGGAACTAACAGCAATGCCCAAGGTCAGCTTGTGGCGTTTTCCTGTGGAAAGTGTCTCCAATTCCGAAGGTGGCATAGAAAGGATATATCAGGAGAGTTGCTTGGTTATGCTGCTGCCGCTCGATTTGCCACCGGGCGGGGTAGCCAGTCTTAATCTCGTCTGGCAGGTTAACCCACTTGGTGCCGCAAAAGATAACATGTAGCTGCGAGGCTTTAGCCTCGCCCCCCCACGATGGGAAATTCGAAATACTAAACCCTAAATCCCAAACAATATCAAAATTCAAATTCTCCAAATCCAGATACATATAATGTTTTGTTCATTGAAATTTGGGGTTTTGAATATGTTTAGGGCTTGGAAATTGAAATTTCGGATTTTTGCGAAGCGAATTACGTTGGTTCGCTACTGGGATTTTAACTCAGAAATGCAGTCGAGTGCTCCAATATCCACCATTTTCTGGGCTAATTGCTTTCCAACTTGTTCCGGGGCCTGAGCATCGCCTTCCTCTGTGGCACGTATAATGTGGGCACCATCAACACTGGCTACCATCCCACTTAGCTTCAAGACTCCGTCTGACACAATGCCGAGAGCAGCTATAGGGGCGCGGCAGCCGCCGCCGAGGGCTCGTAAAAATGTCCGCTCGGCAGTAACACTCTGCCATGTCGGCGTGTGATTTATTGCCGAGGCAAGCGATGCCGTCTCCTTGTCTTCGGAGCGTATCTCTATTCCCAGCGCTCCCTGTCCTACCGCCGGAGTGAAATACTCTATGGGTAAGTATTCTGTTATCTTGTCTTGCCAGCCGAGACGTATCAAGGCAGCAGCTGCCACGATGATGCCATCAACTTCTCCCTCAGAGACCTTTCGCAAACGGGTATCAATATTTCCTCTTATCCCGCATATTCCGAGGTCAGAGCGGAGGGCAAACAGTTGAACCGAGCGCCTAAGACTCCCCGTGCCTATCTTCGAGCCTGGGGCAAGTCCGGCAAGCTTACCGGCTCTGGAGATAAGGACATCCCTAGGGTCAAGCCTGGCAGTTGCTGCCGCCAGGAAAAGACCGTAGGGGATTTCGGTGGGCAGGTCCTTGAGGCTGTGAACGGCCAGGTTGATCTCACCATCAAACAGAGCCTTTTCCAGCTCTTTAACGAACACTCCCTGCCCAGCGAATTTATCAAGGGCAGTGCCGCTGTCTCGGTCGCCTCTGGTTGTTATTTTGACAAGGCTAGCTTCCAGTCCGGGGGCAGCTTCTCTGAGCTTGGTCAGCACCCATCCAGCTTGAATGACAGCCAGTTTACTGCCGCGGGTGCCGATAGTGATCTTCCTCATTCGAGCTTGTCCTTGTCGAGCTGGAAAATGTCATTGACCAGCGTAATGTAGTCATCTCTCCTGTAGGCATTGTTCTTAAGGTGCTGAATAGGCTCATGGAGTATCTTTTGCACTATGGCTTTAGTCATAGCCTCTAAGCTCTGTTGCTCTTCTGCGGAGAGGTGGCGTAGCTTTTTTAGGGTCATATCAAGCTGTGTTTGGCGTATGTCTTCCGCCTTTCTCACCAGACTGCTGATTACCGGCTTCACTTCCATAGCCTGCCACCAGGCGGCAAATCTCTTCACTTCAGCCTCTATAATCTCCATAGCTTTTTCAATCTCGGTTTCCCTCTGTTTGCGGTTGAGCTCTGAGAGATGGGCGAAGTCGTCAAGGTCGTAGAGAAATACATTGCTAATCTGACCTACTTGAGGTTCTACATCCCGAGGGACAGCGATATCAATAATCACTAGGGGGCGATGGGAACGAGCTTGCATGGCATTCTCCACTGACTTAAGGTCAAGTATAAGGTGGGGTGCTCCAGTGCAACTGATGGCTATATCGCAGGTAGCTAGCTCTCGCCCAAGGCTACCTATATCGACTGAGCTTCCGCCCAGTGCTGCAGCAAGAGCTGAGGCCTTGTCATAGGAACGGCTGGTAGTCGTAATCTGTGAAGTACCTCTTTCTTTTAGCGCCTTGGCTACTAGTCTTCCGGCTTCGCCGGTGCCGATGACAAGGGCTTTGCATCTGGTCAAATCTCCGATGGCTTTGGCAGCTAGCGCAACTGCCACAGAGCTTACGGAAAGAGCGTTTTTGCTGATTCCTGTCTTCTCCCTAACATGCCTGCCCACTCTAAGTGCTTGGTGGAAAAGATTCCGTAGTGGATGTTCCACCATGCGAGCCTTCCTGGCTTCCTCTAAGCTCCGATTCACCTGTCCCAGGATCTCGAACTCACCGATAATCATCGAGTCAAGGCCGGAGGCTACGCGGAAGAGATGCCTGACTGCTGCTTCACTATAGTAGCAGTAAACGTAAGGCGACAAATCGGCATTGGAGATATTTGCCCAGGCTTTAAGGAAATCTATGCCTGGTTGGGAAGAACCCCCGCTGTTGGGTATGGAGTAGACCTCAGTCCGGTTGCAGGTAGACAGTATGAGTCCCTGGGACACATATTTTCGAAGCAGGGACAAGGCATCAGGGACATGGTCGCTGCTAACTGCCAGCCTCTCCCTAATTTCAATCGGCGTTGTGCTGTGATTCACGCCCACCACATGAATCTGCATTTCAAATGGCTTCTTCATGGCTACTTCTGTTCCAGCGTCTTCAATCTCGTGAGCATGATTTCTTTGGCTTCTCGGTTTTTGCCCCGTCTCAGCAGTTCCATAAGTGAATTTAAGCTCAGGACTTCTTGCCAGGCGTCGCTGTTGACTGTAATTCCCTGTTGCTTCAGCTCAGAGCGAACTTCGTCGGCAACTACGGCCAGCTGTGCATATTCAGTTTTGAAGTCACTTTCCAGCTTGTTCCTGATTTTGCGGGCCAGCGCCGGGCTTCTGCCGGATGTGGAGACAGCGATGATAACATCACCACGCTTTAAGTAAGAAGGGACAATAAAGTCGGAGTTTTTCGGGTCGTCTACCACATTCACCAGGACTCCTCGCCGTCTGGCCTCGGCAGCCACGCTTTCATTCGTTTTGGCATCATCGGTTGCGGCTATGGCGATAAAGGCATGCTGCAAATCCTCTGACTTGTAGTCCCTTTGGATGGCTCGTATGGCTCCATCTGTTGCCAGCTGATTTAGCTCTGGACATAAGGTGGGGCTGACAACCTCTACATTAGCACCGTGCTCTAAAAGTGCCTTTACTTTGCGCAAAGCTACCGGGCCCCCACCAACCACTAGGCACTTCCTACCTTGAATATTCAGTAAAATAGGGTAGTATGGAGATGCTTGCTCATCCCTTTTCATACCGTATATCGAACCCTCGTCTTTTTTATCTCTTTGGTGCTGAAGAGCAACACCAAGTCATTCTCATCAAGCCCGGTCTCTGAGCGTATCCTATCAGTTATGGCTCGGCAGGTCTCTTTGGAGGCAGCATGTATCATGGCAAATAGGTTATAAGGCCAGAGGGGGCTTGTCTGCCTTTCATAGCAGTGGCTTATCTCCGGAAACTTGGCTATCTTGTTGCCTGCTGCTTGCACCATGTCCGGCGGCACTCTCCAGCAAGCCATAGTGTTGGCCGTAAATCCAAGTTTGCTGTGGTTGATAGAGGCGCTGAAGCGTCGCATAATTCCGCACTGCAAAAGAGCCTGGCAGCGGCTGAGAAATTTGTCCACGTCCATCGAAAGTCTTGCTGATATCAGGTCGAACGGTTTTTCACTGAGGGGTAGGTCTTGCTGCAATTCATTAATGACAGCCCGGTCGGTGGGAGATAGCTCAGAATCTATATTCGAAAGTCTATTGTTGGGGGCGACCATATTTGGCATCGATGCATAACTTCCGCCGAGATTGAAATAAGCCTCTATCTTGAAGGTTCTTATTGCCGGTAGGTTTAATATTTCCTCGGCCTTGATTCTGCTGCCCAGCTTGTGTACCTCGCTCTCTATGTCCTCGGCTACAGGCATGGCCAATGTGAACCAAAGGTTGAAGTCATGGTCGCGTTCGTAGCAATGGCTCACCATCGGATGTGTGCTGACGATTTGTTCCGCCTCATCCAGCCGTTCCACGGGTACTTTCACCGCTACCAAGGTAGTCCGGTAGCCGAGCCTTCTTGGATTAAAAATAGGACCTATCAGGCGGATGATTCCTCCTGCTTTTAACCTCTCTATTCTCTGGATTACCTCATTACAGTTAACGCTTAGGTGCAGTCCCAAGGCAGTGAACGGCTCTCGGCTCAGGGGGAACTCTGCCTGGATGATGTTCAGCAGGTTTTTGTCAACGTTGTCGATCTTTGTCGGCATTCTTATGTTTACCTGTTCCTTCATAATGCAACCGGCTCGTAAATGCAGTAGGGCTCAGCTTCGAGATAATCGCCGGTGGATTCGTAGGCTCTGGCTCGGCAGCCGCCGCAGACCCTCTTGTATTCACAGATGCCGCACTTCCCCTTGATGTTCGACAGGTCTCTCAATTCACGGAACAGCGTGGAATTCATCCAGACTTCGCCGAAGCTCTTGTCTCTTATATTCCCGGCTTCCACATCGAGATAGCCACACCCCTGCACCCTACCCCGATTGGAGATGAAGCAGAAACCAGTCCCAGCCAGACAGCCGCGTGTCATAGAGTTCATGGCATCCTTTCTAGCCTTCGTTGCTGATTTCTCAACAAGCAATACTCCTTGCGGATTGGCTCTGCTGCCTCTCTGTCTGACTATCCGCTGGTAATGGGGGGCATCTGTCGGCTTAAAGAATATCCTGGTTCCCAGTTCTTTCTGCCTATCATAAACCCAGTTTAGAGTTTGCTCGTATTCTTCTGGGGACATCTCTACCGCTTCAAGCTCTCTGCCCCGACCTGTCGGCACCAGCATAAATGGATGGAAAGCCACGGCCCCTGCTTCAAGGGCAAGGTTCAGCAGCTTATTCAGATGCCTGACATTTAGCCTGGTGATGGTGCTGTTAATCTGGACTTCGATGTCTGCCTGGCGTAATCGGGCAATCCCTGCTATAGCCGCCTGGAAAGCTCCTGCTTTGCCACGGAATTTGTCCTGAAGTTCGGGCGTGGGAAAATCTATGCTGACAGCCACCCTCGATATGGGGATTGTCTTCAGTTTAGCAGCGACCTCCTCGGTGATGAGGGTACCGTTGGTGCCCATAACTACCCGCAGCTCTTTCTCCACCGCGTATTTTGCTATCTGGAAAAGGTCATGGCGTAGAAGGGGTTCGCCACCGCTGAGGATTAGAACAGGTTTGCTCACCTCCAGTATGTCATCTATCAGGTGGAGACATTCTTCGGTGGAAAGTTCGTTTTCATAAGCGCCAGCAGTAGAGGAGGAGCGGCAGTGAGCACAAAACAGGTTACAGCTTCGCGTTATCTCCCAGGCTACCATCTGTAGTCTAGGGGTGATGTTTTCCTTTTCCACTCGGCTCTCTCTAACCATGTCTCTTGTCATTGAACCAGTCCAATCTCGCTGTCTGTCAGATAACATGCCGGGTCTTCAGCCCAGATGTCGCCAAAAGCTGCCTCAGCTCGCACCCGCAGGTTGCCATTGCACAACTCAAGGTACTGGCATCTGGCGCAGCGTCCCTTAAGCAATCCCTTTCGGTTCTTAAGCCCGCGCATCAATTGGTCTGATGTATCCAGCCAGATATCGCCGAATTTCTGCTGGTGCACATTGCCTAAGGAGTAGTGTTGCCAGAATTGGTCGGCGTGGACATTTCCCAATTCGTCAACTGCTCCTATGCGGATGCCCGAATTGTTGCCGCCATTGGCCCGGAGCAAAGCCAATACTTTCTCAGCACGGGCTGGGTCTTGTTTCTTCAGCTTAAGGTAAAGGTAAACACCGTCGGCGTGATTATCCACGGTAAGGACTTCTTTGGGCATGCCGCGTTCATAAAGGTCTACGGTGCGGTCACAGATTAGGTCAAATACTGCCCTGGCTTGGGAATGGTTCAAGTCGTCTGTGCTGATGTCACTTCCCCGGCCAACGTAGACGAGATGGTAAAAGCAGAGCCGCTTTACCTCTTCTCTTTCTACAAGGTCGAAGATAGCAGGTATTTCCATATAGTTGGAGACAGTGATGGTCAGTCTCAAAGATACTCTTAGTCCTAGAGCGATGCAGTTTCGGATACCCTGCAAAGCGGTTTCGTAGGCACCTTTTTTGCTGCGGAATTGGTCGTTTTTGTTACCGATGCCATCCAGGCTGATGCCCACCTCGGCAAAGCCAACGTTCCTTATTTTCTTGGACACTTCCTTGGAGATAAGAGTACCGTTTGTGGATAGGACAGTCCTTATCCCTTGTTCCCTGGCGAAGTTGGCAAGCTCAAAGATATCCTCTCTGAGCAATGGCTCACCGCCCGAGAACAATATCACCGGCACGCCGAAATCTGCCAGGTCACGTATGAACGATTTTGCCTGCTCAGTGTTCAAAACTTCAGCGGGGTCTTTGTCGCCAGCGCTGCTGTAGCAATGGACACAATGGAGGTTGCATTTTCTGGTGCAGTTCCAGACGACGATTGGTCGTTGCCTATCAGTGGTTGAATATTGCCTGCCGTAGCGAAGGCTATCGCCTGGCCCAATCGCATCGCACAACAGTCTTGAAACAGATATCATGCCATGGTTATTATACTTCCAAATCTTGCCTTTCGGCTATTTCTTTGGGTCAAATACTAGGTGCTAAGCTCTAAATCCTGAATAAAATCAAAACTCAAAAGTTAAAAGTCAAAATGACAGCAGGTGTTTTGAATTTAGGGTCTAGTATTTAGGATTTTTACGCAATGTGTGGGTTTCAGCAAGTCACTCTCTGGCTAATATGTGGTTTATCTCCGTCTTCAATTGCTTGGCATCAAACGGCTTTATCATGTAAGATGCTTTTGTCTTGGCGAGAAAATCCGTGGTACGTTTCCCTATGACATCGCCGGTGATGAAGACCACCCTCTTCTTCAGAGACGGAGCTATTTCTTGAAATTGCTTATACAGCTCAATACCACTTATGCCCGGCATCTTGATATCAAGCAGGATGAGACGGTACCTCTTACTCTTAATCTTTTCCAAGGCATCTTCAGCATCATCCACAGCTTCCACCTCATGCCCTTCTTCACTCAGCACACGGCTGACAAACTGCCTTATCACCGGCTCATCATCTATTACCAGTATCTTAGCCTTGGTCACCTTCTTAGGCTCTTCGACTGCCGGCTCAAGCAGCACCAACTGACTGTCTTCAGTGACTATGGGCAACTCCACAATGAAGGTTGCCCCTCTACCTAACTTGCTTTCAACCCATATCTTGCCTTTATGTTCGGTTATTATCCCGTGGCAAACATTCAAGCCAAGCCCTGTCCCCTGACCTATCTCTCTGGTGGTAAAGAAGGGGTCAAATATCCTCTCCAGGTTCTCCTTAGCTATACCCGGACCGTTGTCTTTAAAGGATATCCGGATGGTGTTATCTATATGCTCTGTCTTAATCGACAGCTTGCCCCCACCTTTGGCCAACTTCATCTCCGTCTCAGCATTTATGATTAAATTCAGGAACATCTGCTGAAGTTGACCAGGGTCGACGATGGTCATAGGCAAGTCGCGAGCCGGTTGGAAAGCCACCCTTATGTTATTGGAGGCCAACTCATAGGCTCGCAGGTCGAGTGTGGTACTTATAATTTCGTTAATGTTGGCGAATCTTTGCTCCGGTTTCTGCTGCCGGGCAAAGGTGAGCAGTTTCCTTATAATAGCAGCCACCCGTTGGGCTCCTTCATTGATAATCTCTAAGTCGTGTCTGATGTCCTGGGATATATCTTTTCTGTCTAATAGCAAGTGGGCATAGCCGATAACCCCGGTCAGTGGATTATTTATCTCATGGGCGACACCGGAAGCCAGCTCGCCGACAGAAGCCAATCGACTGGCAAACTGAGCCCTCTGCTCCATTTGCTTTCTTTCTAGTTCTGCTTGCTTACGTTCGGTAACATCACGGCTAACGCCACGGAAGCCAATAATATCGCCCCTCTCGTTTCTTAAGGGAAAGATCGAGTCTTCGACAAATATTCGCGTTCCGTCCTTTCTAATATTTTCCATAGGAAACCATTTAAGCAACTTATCTGTACGATATACCTGATTGTAGGCACTAAACACTTTTTTGACATCCTCAGGGGGTATGTAAACCCGGTAATTCATCCCCATTAGCTCTTCTCTGGAATAGCCTGACTTTTGACATAGAGCATTATTGAAAAAGGTGTAATTACCGGCTAGATCGGTTTCATAATAAGCCTCCTCCATCTCCTCCATTACAGTCCGATATCTCTCCTCCGATTGCCTTAAAGCTTCCTCCATCCGCAGGCGTTCGGTAATATCCCGGCTGACTCCCCGAAAGCCGATTATCTCGCCCCCCTCGTTTCGTAAGGGAAAGACCGAGCTTTCGCTAAATGATCGTGTTCCGTCCTTTCTAATTCGTTCCACAGGAAACGATTTAGCTGGCTCACCTGTACGATACACACGATTATAGGTCTCAAGCACTTTTTTGACATTCTCAGGTGGTGTGTAAACCCGATAGTTCATCCCCATCAGCTCTTTTTTGGAATATCCCAACCTGCGACACAGTGCATCATTGAAAAAAGTGAGGTTGCCGGCGAGGTCCACCTCGTAGTAGGACTCCTCCATATCCTCCAGAACAGTTCGATATCTCTCCTCCGACTGCCTTAAGGCTTCAATCATCTGCAGGCGCTCGGTGACATCGCGGCCGACTCCCCGAAAGCCGATTATCTCGCCCTTATCGTTTCGTAAAGGGAAAACTGAGAGTTCACCCAGCCCAGTACTGCCGTTTTTTCGAACGATTTTAAAAGTATAAGCTCTGATTGGCTGGCCTGTACGATAGACCTGATTAAAGGTCTTATAAATGTTTTCGACATCATCACTAGCGACGATGGTTCGGTAGTTCATGCCCATCAGCTCTTCTTTGGGATACCCTAGCTGGCGGGCGTTGGCTTCATTTACGAAGGTATAATTTCCAGCCAGGTCAACCTCAAAGTAGTTATCCTGCATCTCGTCCAGTATAGTCCGGTACCTCTCCTCCGACTGTATTAAGGCTTCCTCTGCCCTTTTTTGCTGGGTAATGTCTCGGAATGAAATCAGACCTGCTGGTTTCCCTTGATATTGAATTACTGTGCCAATTGCGTTTAGCCAAACTTCCTTACCAGTCTTGTTAATCAGCCGAAACTCATTGGCCTGCTGCAGGTCTTTTTTAAGCATGTCTTTGGTGATAATGCTCACGACTCGCTCTCTTTCTTCCGGTGGTATGAAATCGAATGGGTTTACTTCAAGAACTTCGTTTATAGAATCGAGGCCAAACATAGCCGCTGCGGCTTGATTAGCCAGCAATACTTTCATTGTTTCGTCAATGACGCAAACACCATCGAGCTTTTGCTCGAACAAGGCCTTGTACCTCTCCTCCGACTCTATTAAGGCTTCTTTGGTCGTCTGGAGGTCAGTAATGTCGTGAATGTCCGCGAGCACGCCTGAAATAGTCCCGTCGACGTCGAAACAAGGATGGTAAGAAACGTCCATAAATCTACGTCCCAATGTGGGGTAATTAAACCATGACTGATAGCGTACCTGCTCGCCAGCAAGACACCGGTCCACATAGTCTTTAACGGATTTGTCGAAGATTTCAGGCCCTAAAAGCTCCCTGGCGGAGTGTCCCACGACTTCTTCGCGTGACCTATTATGTAGTCTAAGGTAGCTATCATTTACTGCTCGATAAATATAGTTCCTGTCGACAAGTGATAAAAGGTCGGTGGTTGTGGAGGCTATGCGTTCCCACACACCGAAGGCTTCCTGTTTCCCAGTTGGTGATTTCTTTAGTATATCATCCTTCATCTTTACACTCCCTGTCTAACTCTATCTCGTCTGGCGCCATAATTCTTGTCTTTCTTTCTCTCTGACGTTTTGAATTTAGTAATCATGCTCATAGTCTCCTATATTTTTTGGGGAGACTCAGGAAGGTATTGACTATGACTGGGTCAAATTGTTTTCCTTTACCCTTCTTTAGTTCGGCGCAGGCGGCTTCAGGGGTCATTGCTGGTCGATACGGGCGGTCTGAGGTCATGGCATCATAGGCATCGGCTACAGCTAAAGCCATAGCTCCTGGTGACAATATACTATCGCAGACCTCAGCAGCTGCCATGATACTAGCCTCTTTCGTTATTTGCCCCCCTGATAGCCCATCGGGATAGCCGCTGCCATCATAGCGCTCATGGTGGTGTCTGACCATCTCCAGTATTTCTTTATCTTCAACCATAGGGCTTAGGATGCGCTCTCCTATTTCACAGTGGGACTTTACCTGTTCGAACTCCTCACTGGTGAGCTTGCCTGGCTTGTTTAAGATTGATTCGCTCACTCCTATCTTGCCGACATCGTGAAGCAACCCGGCCAGCCGTATCTTCCCGGTCATGCATTTCGGGAGAGCTAGTTCCCGAGCTACGGCCATAGCTATTTCTGTCACTCTCTCCGAATGCCCGCGAGTATATTTGTCCTTGGCTTCTAGAGCGTAAGCTAAGGAGGTGATAGAGTTGAGAAATGACTGGCGTATTTTCTTAGTCTGCTCTTTGACCTTCTGTTCTAGATGAAGCTGGTAGTCCCTGTTTTCAATTAACAGCCGTCTTTTCTCCAGGGCTCTGTCCAGGCTAACCAGGAGCACGTTTAGCTCAACTGGCTTGATCATATAGTCATAGGCCCCCACCTTCATCAGGCCTATAGCTGTCTGGACATCAGCTATGGCAGTTACCATGATGACGGCAGTATCTGGATACTTGGCTTTAATTTCTTTCAATACCTTTGTACCGGATTTACCCGGCATCATAATGTCCAGCAAAACCAGGTCAACCTGGTCAGTTTTCAACAGTTTCAAGGCGTTGTTACCATTGGGAGCTGTGAGGCAGTGGTAACCCTCATCGGCTAGCTTGCGAGAAAGGATTTCTCTTACCCGTACCTCATCATCCACGATTAAAATTTTTGCTTTATTCTTACTGCCAGCGGTCATTTTCTGCCAGCTCCTTTTCAATTATGTCTATTATCTCTATTGGACTGAAAGGCTTGGCTAAATACGGTCTTCCCGTTGAGACAAGGAAGTTATTACTTTCCTCGGTCATTGTGTCGCCAGTGATAAATACAATTCTATTGGCCATGGCTGGGCGTTTCCTTTTCAAAGTCTCGTAGAGTTCTCTCCCGCTCAGCCCAAACATGTTGAGGTCAACTATAAGGAGGTCATAAACGTTTTTAGCTAGCTTGGCTAAGGCGGCTTTACCGTTGGATACAACCTGCGCTTGATGCCCCTTATCTGAGAGAATTCTGTACAAAATATTGCGAATTACTGGCTCATCATCCACAATCAGTATATTGCCCGCTGCCTTTTTCTGGCTCGATGGCTCGATGACGGAGGTTGCCCCCCTTCCCGGTTTGCTTTCCGCATATATTCTGCCGCCGTGCTCGGTGTTGCTGTCATGGTAGGCATCGAGCCCCAAACCCGAGCCGCTGCTTACCTCAAAACTCTCAACCTTTGACATTAGTCCTTATCTCCGACTACCGACTGTTCGGCTGCCGACTAAAGGTATGGACTGCTTGTAGTATCTCGTCACCAGTGAAAGGCTTAATCATAATTATAAAAGGGCCTTGCTCCTTAGCTTTTATGAGCAATTTGCTATCTGGATAGCCGGTGATGATGGCTATGGGTACCTGCTTGTCTATTTTCCTGATACGGCGGAAAAGCTCGCTGCCATCAATTTCTGGCATGACCAGGTCGAGGAAAATCAAATCAAAGTGTTGTCTGGCGACAAGCTCCAGTGCCTCAAGGCTGCTTGACATTGTCGTTACCTGGTAACCGTTTTTCTCCAGGCTGTCCCTGAAGAGCTGTCCGACGACGGGTTCGTCGTCAATGACTAGGATGTGGGCTGGTCTGCCCACTGTCTGCTGGAGCAGCCATTTATCAATCTGGTCTCTATCGAACCGAAACTGCTTGCCGATTTTAATGGCCGGTATCTCGCCTTTTTTAGCCTTACGGGTAACCGTGGCCGAGTTCAGTTGGAGCATCTCGGCCAGCTCCTGCGGAGTAAGCAATGCGTTCATCTTTAACATCACTTCGATGATTGGATGCACTATAGCACATTTTTTGATGATTGTCAAGTGCTTTTACGCATTTTGGTGACAAAAAAGAGTTTTCAGAATTCTGATGATTCTAGCTGCTTTTGACCTCAGCTGATTTCAAAGAACGGGTTTTGAATTTTGATATTGTTTGAGATTTATGATTTAGTATTTCGGAGATAGGGCGATCCTACTGTTAAGCTTCTGAGCTCGTTCATGTAGATGGGTGACATTAAACACTGCCGAAGAAGCTAAGCGCCCAGTTCGCTTCGGACACTGATGAAGGAAAGCAGGTTGTCGCGGGCAATCATGCCAACGATGTTGCCATCCTTGACTACGGGGAGCTGATTGATATTCTGTTCCGTCAATATCTTTAGAACGGTAGCCAAGTCTTCATCCGGCCTCACCGACTTCAGATTGGCGAAGGGTGTCATGACTTCCCCCACTGTCTTAGTAGCCCATTGCTCGCGTGGCACTCCTTTAATATCGTGTATGGTAATCAAGCCGAGGACGCGGTCATTTTGTACTACAGGGAAGCAGCGGCGGCCGGAAGTTAGGATTTGGTCGTTTACCAGTTGCTGGATGGTGACCTGTGGCGGTACGACGGGACAGTCTCGAATCATCAGCTCGCTGACACGGTGGCCTCTGAGTATATCCTGAAGGGCTAGCTGGCGGTAGCTGCTGACAGCGGCGTTTTCCAGAAACCAACCGATGAAAGCCAGCCACAGCCCGTTTATCCAGTTGCCAAAGAAGATAAGCGCTATGCCGATGAAGATGAGCAGATAACCTATTCCACGGCCGATATTGGACGCTATCCGGGTGGCCCTGCGCAGGTCTTGACTTTGCCACCATAATAACGAGCGTAGCACCCGACCGCCATCGAGCGGAAAGCCAGGGACAAGGTTGAAGCCGGCCAGAGCGATGTTAATCCATCCGAGCCAGAAACATATCGCCTTTATGAATTCGGGTACACCTCCCAGCCAGTGCCAGATTGCTAGGAATATACCACCTAGTACCAGGCTGGTCAGCGGGCCAGCCAGAGCCATGCGGAACTCAACCTGAGGCTGTTTGGGTTCTTCGACCATCTGGGATACACCGCCGAAGATAAACAGGGTTATGGATTGAATCGGAATACCGGCTGCTTGGGCCACCAGGCTGTGCGATAGCTCATGGGCTAACACAGAACCGAAGAATAGCAGGCTTGTTACTACGCCGGCGACTATCGAGGTGGCCAGGCTCCAGTGTGGATAAGTATGCAAGAAGTTGTCAGCCAGTGACCAGGTTATAAGCACAAAGACGATAAACCAGGAGTAATGCAACCTCAGAGGTATACCGAATGCCTTGCCGATGGATATACCTTCTGTCAGCATATCAATTCCCCCTTCCCACGACCGGATATTGCAGTTCTAGTTAATCTCAAGTTTAAGATTTTTCTGGCTTATCTGTCAAAGATTCTCTATGTTCTGAAATGATTTTGGTTGGCATTTTGACCACCTCTCTAACGAGCGTTGAGCATTTGTCCAGCATGCCAGCCTTGAGAGCTGCATCTAGGTCAGCTGGGTTGTAGAGATTTGAGAAATCTGCCGAAAAACTTAGTCTGAATGTCGGTACATCGGCAGGTACCGTATTTGTCAACAAACTGGTCATGCAGTTTTTTCGATAATATGCAAGCGTTCAGTAGTTTCATTATGTCGCCGAAGTCCTCTTTTTTCCTACCGAAGAGATAGCTGATCGCCATGACGCCACCGGAAAGGGCACCGCAATGCCCGTCTCCTGTCAGTCCTACTCCGTCGGCAAAACCGGTTGCGGTTCTGAAAACCTCGTCATTCTTAATGCCCAGCGCCTCAAAAACGGCGGCAATGGTGCGCTTAGGACAGCCACCGCTTCTCATCTCGTGCCGCTTGCCGCTTTCAAAAGCCTTGTTCAAAATCTCTTCCATCGATTTCTCCAATGCATTTGCCTCCTCGTTTGCTTAGTTGCGAGCTCTTTGCCTTTGTCATTTTGAGCGAAGTGAAGGATCTAATATGTCCCAAGGATCCAAGAATATCGCTCAGGTTTGCAGGCAAACAGTCTCGACCTCTGGGGATTGGCGTTAAAGTATAGCTTAGCTCAACCGTTTTTGGAAGACAAGTTTATCATCGCCGGGCGCATAGAAGTCGGCGATGCGGCAAGCCAGTTTGTAGCCTTGTGCTCGGTGAAAGCGTCTTGTTGCCTCATATTCTGGCTTGGAAGATGTCTCAATGAGAGCCAGCCTGCCCTTCGTTTCTTTAATGTTACCCTCGGCGAAAGTCAGCAGGGCTTTCCCTATGCCTTGACTTTGCTGAGTTGGCGCTACTGCCAACCAGTATATGTCCCAGGTACCTTCAGTCAGTGGGGTGGGTCCGTAGCAAATGTATCCAGTAATTGATGAGCCGACTTCTGCCACGAAGACATGGTAGCCCGACCGAATCGAGTCGCACAGGTAGCTATCGAGAACCTCCTCGGCTACATTTATCTCGACCGGCTTGAATTCCGGAATATTCCGTAACATTTGAATTATGGCTGGTTTGTCTTCGTCGGTCATCGGCCTGACTTTTGGTCTCATTCTCATCTTCTCTCAAGAGCAAGCTGCACAATCTGTTCAATAAACTGGTTATAGGTCATCCCGGCAGCCTGAGCTTGAAGCGCTGCACCGGCGTCAGGGGATATATCAGGATTGGGGTTTAGCTCTATGACTTTCAGCTGCTCTTTGGTATCCAGTCGAAAATCTATCCTGGCGTAACCGCGAGAGCCCAGCAGCCTGAAAGCGAGGAGAGCAGTCTGAATGATGCGCTCTCGTAGCTCAATGTCTATTTCGGCCGGGCAGACAGCTTTGGTATGCTCGAAGTAGATGCTTTGTGAGTCCCACTTGGCGGAGAAGGTGAGAATCCTGGGCATCTCAGGCGGCAATGAAAATACTATTTCGGAGATGAGTAGGGCCTTGGGTTCCCTGGTTCCTAGGACTGTGACATTGAATTCACGGCCATCAACGAACTCCTCCACCAGTGCCCTTTTCCCGAAACGCTGGCTTATTGCTGTCACTTGCTTTCCCAGTGAGGCGAAGTCGTGCACCACGCTTTCTTCCGACATGCCGTTGCTTCCATCCTCGGCGTACGGTTTCACAATGCAGGGATAGTCCAGGTGAAACAAAGATGTGGCCCTGGGGCCTAACAGCTGGTATCTGGGTGTGTCTATCCCTATTGCTGCTAGGCGTGCCTTTGTTTTTATTTTGTCTAATCCCAGGGACAAGGCAGTTCCAGGGCAACCGGTGTAGGTTAATCCCAGCTCAGAAAGAAACTCAGTCACATAAGCCTCAGTTTCTGGGTTGCCATCGAAGCCTTCGAAGAGATTGAACACCAAATCTGCTTCTAAGCTTTTTAGGCTTTCTCTAGCTGACTCGAGCGGTGGTAGCAGGGGTAAGCGAGCAACAGGGTATCCAGACTCGGTCAGGGCTTGGTGGATTGCCTCCACTGCGTCGAGAATAGCGAGAGATGCTTTCTTTTCTACAATGTTCCCATAAAGGTCAGGGTTAGGCTCATTATAGATAATCGCTATCCTCGGACACACTGCGGGTACCTTTGCAAAGCGGCATTGAGTATAGCTGAAATGAGAGTCTGATAGCTCCAGCCTAGTTTGTATGCCATAATAGGCAGGTCACTGCTCTTCGGGTTGAGCCCTGCCAGCGGATTTATCTCTAGGAAGTAGGGCACCCCTTCGGAGCTGAGTTTGAAGTCAAGCCTGGCAAAGTCACGGCAGCCTAAAACCTTGAAAACCTCGAGGCTTGAATTCGCAATTTCCTCCAGGATGCCTGTCTCCAGCAGAGCGGGACATTCGTAGTCCACCAATTGCTCCCATTCCCGTTTTACTTCAAGTGAATAGATAAAATAGGTACTCCTTTTCTTGGCTACAACACGCATTATGCCTAGAACCTTCGCTGGGGAATTACCGACCATGCCCACCGTCACCTCATCACCGGCAATGAATTCCTCTACCATCACCGGCTGCCTGTAGTGCTCAAGAAGTTCAGCTGCTACTTCGGCTATTTGTGCCACAGTCTCACCCCGGGAACCAAGGCGAATGCCTTTGCTTGAGCCTTCGTAGGCCGGCTTGATAAAAGCGGGCAGCGGGAACCCATCAAGGGGTATTTCTTTTAACTGTCTGTAATCCGTAACCAACTGCCATCTTGGGGTGCGGACTCCTGCCGTTGCCACCAACCTCTTAGTCAAGGGTTTATCCAGACATATTGCCAGGCACTGGGGATCTGAGCCAGAATAAGGTATATCGAGCATTTCTAGGACGGCGGGTACCTGAGCCTCTCGGCTTCGATGGTTGCCTAGACCTTCGGAGATGTTGAAGACAAAATCGATGTTATTCTGGAGAATGTTAGTTATGAATTCTCTGCCGCCATCCAGCTTGACCACTGAGTGCCCCAAGGTCTCCAATGCAGTGGCAATAGCTTCCACTGTTTCAGGCGAGTCATACTCCTCGAGGGCATCCTCGGGGCAGCCTGGTGTAGAGATAACTGCTTCCTTAAGGTCGTATGCGAGACCTATTTTCATTTCTGACTCTCACCGGTTGGAGCTGACGCTCTGTTTCGTCAGGCATCTCACTAGGCGGATTGTTGGCCAATGCTGCTTTGCCGGCTGGCTCGGAAATGGCTTTGTCTCTAGGGTTCCGGTACCAGACGAAGCGTCCCTGATAATTTCTTAATACCAGGTCTTCCTTTGTTTGCGTTAACACATAGTTCGGCTGGAGAGGAACTTTGCCACCGCCCTCGGGTAGGTCTATAACGAAGGTAGGGATGGCCAGGCCTGAGGTATGGCCACGCATGCCCTCTATTATTTTGATTCCGGTTTCTACAGGGGTGCGCAGGTGTTCCGTTCCCTGAACCTCGTCACACTGGAAAAGATAGTAAGGGCGCACCTTTATCTTAAGGAGTCCATGACAGAGTTTTGTCTGTGTTTCCACATTATCGTTTATGCCACGAAGGAGCACAGATTGATTGCTTACCGGGACTCCAGCCCGCAGAAAACGATCGCAGGCTGCCGCTGATTCGGGCGTTAGCTCACCAGGGTGGTTGAACTGAGTATTGAGCCATATCGGCCCGTATTTCGATAGCATGCTGCACAACTCGTCATCTACGCGCTGCGGCAGCACCACCGGGAATCTGGTGCCGATGCGGATTATCTCAATATGGTCTATTTGCCTTAATTTGGAAATGACATCTTCTAAGCGGCGTGTGGAAAGAGTTAAGGGGTCACCGCCGGAGAGAATGACGTCTCTGATGGTCTTGTGCCTGCGGATGTAGTCCAACATCATTTTGATTTCGCCCGGGGTGCGTACCCAGCCGCCATTATGCCATTCCCTTTTTCGCGTGCAGTGGCGACAAAGCATGGGACAGATGTCCGTGAGCACCATCAATATCCTGTCTGGGTAGCGGTGGACCAGACCTGGGACCACGGAGTCTCTTTTTTCTCCAAGTGGGTCTTCAAAACCTATACTGCCGAGAGTTATCTCTTCAAAAGAGGGTATTGCTTGTTTCCTGATAGGGTCGTCAGGATCGTATATGTTGATTAGGGAGAGATAATACAGACTCACTGAAAGAGGATATTTTGCGGTTACTAATTTGAGCTGAGCTTTTTCTCTGGCTGAAAGAGGGATAAAAGTTGCTAGTTCTTCAACGGTGGTAATGCGGTTACGGAATTGCCATTTCCAATCGTTCCAATTTTCCTCTGAAATATGGGAAAGGAACCTTTTTCTATTGATAACGGCCGTACCATCGGTAACGGCCGTCTTACCTGGAGGTTCTTCTTCCTCAGCCACCACTTCATTTCTTGTGGTGGTGATGCCTGGAGGTTCTTCTTCCTCGACTTGGTTTTTTATCGCTGTTAGTTTTGTCATCTATTGATTCTCCTCAATTTATTATAATAAAATGCTGAGTAATAATGAAACATCATAAATGAAATACTTTTCATTAATACGCTAACATACTTTTTTTAGTTTGTCAATATTTTTTGGGTGGGTTAATCTTAATTTTTTTAAAAAGTGAATAAATCACAGTTTGACAAAAGCAGGCATAATCTTTAATATTCTTTGTCTGTGCTGGAACTCATCTAAAAAGGCATATTGTGGAGAGTATCTATGAATATTAAGAATAATAGTTATTGGTTGGTAGTTCGAATCGTCATAGTTCTGAGTCTAGTAGCTGTTTCACTCGTTGGTTGTAAAAAGGGGGAAGATAGCTCGTCCGTAGGCGTTATAAGTAATGTTACAATGGCGGCAGCCGTGGACAGCAATGATCGACCACTTAGCCCCACCAGTCTTTTTACTGTCGACACTGAGGCGTTTTACTGCTCGCTTAAGTTATCCCATTTTCCACCTGATACCAAGATAAGGGCGGAATGGGTATATGTGGGGGGCGAGGCGGTAGCTGAAGTTGGCGAAAACCGCGTATTACAGTCGGACACTGGAACTATTGGGGGCGATGGTTACACTTCTATAGCATTTCAGCGCCCTCCTTACCCTGACTATAAATGGCCGAAGGGAGACTATAAAGTGGTTCTGTCTGTTGGTGATGAGGAAAAGGCCAGTGCGTCTTTCAAGGTTGAATAGCGGAACTTGCCCTAAATATCAGCTAGTTCTCTGACTTGAAAGGAGCCACTATGACAAGAGAAGCCAGCATTGTTTATTTCGATTCTCTCGGTCCTGAGAGCACGCAGGAAACATTGAGGCTAGCTAAAGCCAGGGCTGAGGAGCTTGGCATAAAGAGAGTCGTGGTGGCTTCAACAACGGGTGACACTGGGGTTAAGGCTGCCGAAGAGTTCAAGGACTATAAAGTTGTTGTGGTATCCCACACCGCTGGCTTTAAGGCTCCGGGTACTCAGGAACTTACTTCTGAAAACAAGGCAAGAATAGAGAAGCTGGGGGCGGAGATTTTCACCGGCGCCCATGCCTTTGGTGGCATAGCTCATGCCGTAAGAAGGTCTTTTAACACTCATGTCCTCGGGGATTTCATGGCCAATACGTTGAGGATGTTCGGCCAGGGGATGAAGGTAGCTATTGAAATAAGCCTTATGGCTGCCGACGCTGGTCTCATAAGCCCGGATGAGGAGGTCATTGCAATAGCTGGGACGGCAAGAGGGGCCGATACAGCTATTGTGGTTAAACCGGCGCATGCCCACGATGCCTTCTCCCTCAGGGTTAAAGAGATAATCTGCAAGCCAAGACTTTGACTACCTAATTTTTTTGCTATTAACGACTGCTTTCAGCAGGCGTGGATAATGCCTTTGCCCTTGGCTGGTGAAGTAGTAAAATAGGGGCGGGTGGGACATGCAGATAACTCCCCTCAGGCGGCAATATCTTAAAATTAAGCAGCGCTATCCCCAGACCATAGTCTTCTTCCGGCTGGGTGATTTCTACGAGACTTTCGACGATGATGCTAAAACCACGGCGCGAGAGCTGGAAATCACCTTGACCTCCAGGGAGATGGGGAAGGGGCAGCGGGTGCCTATGGCCGGTATTCCCTACCATGCCCTCGATAACTACCTGGCTAAACTCATCGGCAAGGGCTATAAGGTGGCTATCTGCGAGCAGATGACCCCGCCAGGTAAGGGGCTTGTGGAGCGTGAGGTCATCCGTGTGGTGACGCCGGGAACGGTGGTTGAGCCCGGGCTTCTTTCGGATAAGAGCAATAACTATCTGGTCAGCCTGGTTATTCAAGGTGAGGAGGCGGGCATTTCTTATGTGGACATAACCACCGGTGAGTTTGCCACTACTCAACTTCCGGCTAGTCAAATTTCTGATGAACTGGAGCGTCTTCACCCGGCTGAGCTGCTCCTTCCTGAGAGCTTGGATGCCGGCGGTTTAACGTTGCCCACTTCGGTGACCCGGCTCGATGATTACTGGTTTGATTTAGAGACTGCATATCAAACTTTAATTGACCACTTCGCCGCTGCTTCTCTTGAGGGATATGGCTGTGCTCACTTGCCTCTGGCTACCAGGGCTGCTGGCTCCATCATCCACTATCTGCAGGAGAACCAGAAGGCGGCGCTGGGTCAATTGGACCATCTGGCTACCTATTCGACTCAATCTTTCATGGTTCTCGATGCTCAGACGCGACGCAACCTGGAGCTTTTTGCCAGCGCTCGCTGGGGAGCCAGCTCTGGGTCTCTGCTTTCTGTAATTGATTTAACTAAGACGGCGATGGGTGGTAGGCTGCTCAAGAAATGGCTGGGGCAGCCGCTACTTGACATAAATCAATTGGTTAGTCGGCAAGAAGCTATAGCCTGGTTCTACGAGAATACGCTGGTTCGGCGTAAGGTCATGTCACTTCTTGGAGACATTGCTGACCTGGAGCGGCTGGTTAATCGTGTAAGAGGCGGCATAGCTACTCCCAGAGACCTGGTGGCGCTGCGTTTCAGCCTTGCGAAATTGTCTGAGGTGAAAACAGTAATAGAAGAAGTTGAAGGTTTTCCAGCCTTGTTGAGTGCTGAATTGAAACCGTGTCCTGACGTCGTGGACTTAATTACACAGGCAATTGTCGATGAGCCTGGCGCCAGTCTGGAGCGGGGTGGAGTCATAAGAGCCGGCTTTTCTCACGAGCTGGACGAAATTCGAAAGGCGGCATCGGAGGCTAAACGCTATGTGGCAAATTTGGAGCGACAGGAGCGAGAGCGCACCGGCATTAAGTCCTTGAAGGTAGGCTACAACAAGGTTTTCGGCTATTACATCGAGGTATCCAAGTCTAATCTGGGTCTTGTGCCGGACAATTATATCCGAAAGCAGACATTAACCGGCAGAGAGCGGTTCTTTACTCCGGAGCTCAAAGAATATGAGTCGGTAATCCTAAATGCCCAAGACAGGATAGTCGAGCTTGAGATGGCAATTTTCCGGCAGGTTTGCCAGCAAATAGCTGCGGTCGGTGAGCGAATATTGTCTTCAGCTAAGGCTCTGGCCGAGATTGATGTGTTTTGCAGCCTGGCTGAGGTGGCAGTCCGATATAGATATGTCAGGCCGGAACTGACTGCTGACGATGCCATAACCATCAAAGGGGGGCGCCATCCGGTGGTGGAGAGGAGCTTGAGCGGTGATGGTTTTGTGCCTAATGATACTTACATGTGCAACAAGGACACTCAGCTCATTATCCTTACCGGTCCTAATATGTCGGGGAAGTCCACCTATCTGAAGCAGGTGGCGTTGATTGTCCTGCTGGCTCAGATTGGCAGCTTTGTGCCGGTTGATACAGCCACCATAGGTATCGTTGACCGTATTTTTACCAGAATCGGTGCCCAGGAAGATTTGGCTGCCGGGCAGTCAACCTTTATGGTGGAGATGATAGAAGCGGCGAATATTCTCAACAACGCCACTCCGAAGTCGCTGATTATACTGGATGAAATCGGCCGGGGGACGAGCACGTATGACGGGCTTTCCATTGCCTGGGCGGTAGCCGAGTTTATCCACAATCACCCCAGGCTCAGGGCGAAAACTCTATTTGCCACCCACTATCACGAACTGGTGGAGCTGGCAAGCTTCCTGCCTCGGGTCAAGAATTTCAATGTGGCGGTGACCGAAGATGAGGGCAAGGTTATTTTCTTACGCAAAGTCGTCCCCGGCGGTGCTGATAAGAGCTATGGCATTCACGTAGCCCAACTGGCGGGGATGCCGGCGTCGGTGGTGCATCGGGCGCAGGAGGTTCTAGCCGGGCTGGAAAGCCAGCCCCGGCAGAAGCAGCCCAAAGCCGTGCGACCTAAAAAGGAATCACCTC
>Ga0315280_10002259_pt1 | contig 31455 bp, 20 predicted proteins | sample YL17G06_40_MG_FD_203697 | JGI IMG/M metagenome (GOLD analysis project Ga0315280, IMG submission 203697) | Sediment microbial communities from Yellowstone Lake, YNP, Wyoming, USA - YL17G06_40 | ecosystem: Environmental > Aquatic > Freshwater > Lake > Sediment | place: USA: Wyoming | collected... | reverse complement strand
TTCATCGTTTGATTTTCTTTGTCATCGCTGATGACCTGCCATGGTTGTTACCCAGGAAATTAGGTATGCACTTTTCAACTTTAAATTTACCAAAACCTATGCACTTTTGAAGTTTAAGTGACAGGCCGGAGTTGAAGGGTTGACTTTTATTTTGGAAAAAAGTAATTTAAAATATAGTTCTTGTTCATTTGACCGAGCGGATGAGAGAAAGGAGAGGCCATGAAACAAATTGAACGGAGTCACATACGAAACGTAGGAACCTTTGGCCATGGCGGGGAGGGGAAGACCTCTTTAGTCGAGGCGATCCTCTTCGATACGGGAGAAAATACCCGCCTTGGCCGTGTTGACGATGGTTCCTCATTGATGGATTTTGAACCGGAGGAGATTAATCGAAAGATCAGCATCAGCGCATCCCTTTCTCACTTCGAATGGGATAAGCATCAGTTTCATATCATCGATACGCCCGGATATGCAAACTTCGTCGCTGAGGCAAAGGCCTCAATGAGGGTTGTAGACGGGGCCATCATCGTTGTCGGAGGAAATTCGGGGATCAAGGTCCAGACCGAGACCGTATGGGGATATGCGAATGATTTCCAGATCCCACGGATCCTCTATGTCAGCAAAATGGATATGGAGCGAGCCGATTTTCTCAAAGTAGTGGAGGAGGTGAAGAAGGCCTTTCCTTCTCAGCCTGCTGTCCCTGTCCAACTTCCCATTGGAGGAGAAGGAAATTTTAAGGGAGTCGTGGACTTGATTCATAAGAAGGCTTATGTTTATCGGGATGATGGAAGCGGGCAGTTTGAGATCAAAGAGGTTCCCCCCGATTTGAAAGAAGAGGTGGATCGCCTTCGTGAGAAGTTGATCGAGGCCGCCGTGGAAGTGGATGATCAGTTGATGGAAAAATATTTGGAGTCCGGGGAGATCTCCGCCGAGGAGATTGTCCAATGCCTTCGAAAAGGAACGATGGAGAGGAAACTGGTTCCTGCCCTCTGTGGTTCCTCTACGCGTAATATTGGTATCCAACCCCTTCTCAATACGATGATCCGCTGTTTCCCTTCACCTCTCGAGAGGGGTCCGGTTCAAGGGAAAAATATCAAGACAGGGGAACCCGAGACCAGAGAACCAAAAGAAGAAGCCCCATTCTCCGCCTTCATATTCAAGACGATCGCTGATCCTTTTGCGGGGAAATTGAGCCTTTTCAGAGTCTATTCCGGGAGTATCAGCGCTGACTCTTTTGTTTACAATTCCAAGAAGGACGTGAAGGAGAGGATCGGCCAGATTTTCCTGTTGGAAGGAAAAAAGCAGAAACCGGTGGGCTTTGCCACAGTGGGCGATATCGTTGCGGTTGCCAAATTAAAAGAAACCACCACGGGCGACACGTTCTGCGATGAGAAAAAGCCCGTCGTCTTCGGAGAGACCAAGCTTCCGCTTCCGGTTATCTCTTATGCGCTGACGCCGAAGAGCAAAGGAGATGAGGATAAGATCACCGCATCCCTGGCGCGCATCCACGAAGAAGATCCGACCATGATGATGGGGCGAGATGAACAGACCGGCGAGATACTCCTTTCGGGGGTAGGACAGACTCATGTGGAGGTGATCGTTGAAAAATTGAGGAGAAAATTCGGGGTGGAGGTATATCTCAGCGTTCCAAAGGTTCCCTATAAAGAGACGATCCGCGGATCTAAGACCGGTGTGGTCTATCGTCATAAGAAACAGACCGGCGGTCGAGGACAGTTCGCTGAAGTCCATTTTGATGTCTCCTCTCTACCGCGCGGGGAGGGGTTCGAATTTGAGAATGCCCTCTCCGGCATGAATGTTCCAAGGAATTTTGTTCCGGCTGTGGAGAAAGGAATTGCTGAGGCGATGCAGAGCGGCGTCCTGGCAGGTTATCCGGTGGTGGATGTGAAGGTCCGATTTTATGATGGAAAATCTCATGAGGTCGATTCTTCTGAAATGGCCTTCAAGATCGCTGCGATCATGGCCTTCAAGAAGGGTGTGCAGGAGGCCAATCCAGTACTGCTCGAACCGATCATGAAGGTGGAAGTGACGGCACCCGATGAGAATGTCGGGGATGTGATCGGTGATCTCAACAGTCGGCGGGGAAGGGTTTTGGGGGTCGAAGGGGGAGGAAATTATCAGGTGATCCAGGCCAATGTCCCCATGTCAGAAATGCTGAAATATGCTCCAGACCTCAACTCCAAAACAGGAGGACGGGGAACGTTCACGATGGAATTCTCTCATTATGAGGAGGTCCCTGCCCAATTGACGGATAAGATTATTGCTCAGGCGAAAAAAGATAAAGAGAAAGAAGATTAAATATCATTGAAAAGTGTTCATTGCAAAATTAACAATTCAAAATTAAAAAAAAGAAATTTTGCATTTTGCAATTTTCAATTTGCATTTTTCATTGATCATTTCTTATGAGAGCCGTGATCCAGAGGGTGAAATCGGCAGAGGTTTATGTGGAGGGTCGATTGTCCGGAAAGATCGGAAGTGGCCTTCTTGTTTTTGTCGGTGTGGGCAAAGGAGACGGAGAAAACGATGTTTCCTATTTGGCCTCGAAACTACCCGAGCTCAGAATCTTCGAAGATGCCTCTGGTAAATTCAACCTTTCATTGAAGGAGAGAGGCGGGGGGATATTGATCGTCTCCCAGTTCACCCTTTATGGGGATTGTAGAAAGGGAAGAAGGCCCTCTTTCACCGAGGCCGAAGAACCGACCGCTGCCAAAAATCTTTATGACAGATTGATCGACAAATTGAGAGGCCAAGGGATTCCTGTCCAAACGGGGGAATTTCAGGCAAAAATGGAAGTCCATCTCATCAACGATGGACCTGTCACCCTCCTTTTGGATAGCAAATAATCTCCCCTCTCCCCTGAAGCTGTGAAATTATTCAGGGGGAGGTTGGGCAAGGGTGTCTTCAAAGTTTTACAATTGCGGATCATTTGAAAGGATAAGGGTAACGAAACGCTGTAGTTAGGCTATTCCACTGAAGTTTTCGATTGCTGCAGATGAACGTAAAAAAAGTGCCGCTGTAAAACTTTGGGAAGATTCCCGCCTGACGGCGGCTTCCCGCAAATCCGCCCGATATCCTCGCCCAACCTGGGGCCTTGGGCTATTTTTTCACACCTTTCCTTTACTAAAGGGGGTTGGGGGGATTAAGGAAGTTTGGAATGGAAGAAAAAGAATGAAACGATCTTTTTACCTCCTTTTTATAGTTAACTTTTTTCTCCTGATGGGCACACCTTTGACGGCCCAGACCACAAGGGGGGGAAAGGAAATGGGCATGAAAGAGATCAGAGAACCTGCTGTGGCAGGAGCGTTTTATCCTGACAAACCAGAGGTTCTTTCCCGCGATGTGAAGCGCTATTTAGACAATGCCAAGAAGGAGAAAATCGATGGTGAGATCGTGGCCCTCGTCTCACCCCATGCCGGATACATGTATTCCGGACAAGTGGCTGCCTATGCCTATAAATTGGTCGAGGGGAAGACATTTGATTCCGTGGTGGTGATCGCACCCAGCCACCGCGCCCTTTTCAAAGGTGCGTCCATTTATGATCGAGGAGGATACCGAACCCCTTTGGGTCTGGTCCCTGTCGATGTGGAGCTTTCCAAGAAGATGATGGAGAAGCGAAAGGAGATTCAATTCCTTCCCGAAGCGCATGCCGAGGAGCATTCCTTAGAGGTTCAAATTCCCTTCCTTCAGGTGGTTTTGAAATCATTTAAACTCATTCCTATTGTGATGGAGCCCTACTGGAGTTGGGAAACATGCCAAACCGTTGCTTCGGGAATTGCGGAGACAGTCAAGGGGAAAAACGTTTTATTGATTGCCAGTTCAGATCTCTCTCATTTTCATTCTTATGAAAAAGCGGTGGAATTGGATAAGATTGTCTTGAACCATATCGAGCAATTTAATCCTGAGGGATTGAATCGAGATCTAAAGCAGAACCGCTGTGAAGCCTGTGGTGGAGGTCCTATCATTTCTATCATGTTGGCAGCCAAGGCCTTGGGGGCCAATAAAGGAAAGGTGCTCAAATACCTCAATTCTGGGGATGTCACCGGTGATCGGAGCCGTGTGGTGGGATACGGGGCTGGTGTTTTTTATAAAACAGCCGGAGGGACAGAAAAGATGAAGGAGGAGAAGAGGGTCGGTGTCGATTTGGGTTTGAGTGAACAGGATAAAAAGAACCTCCATCAGATTGCGAAGGCAGTGATTGAAAATAAGGTGAGAGGAAAGCCCATTCCAGAGTTCAAGATTGATTCGTCTACCCTCAAGGAGAATCGCGGCGCGTTTGTAACCATTAACAAAAAAGGACAACTGAGAGGGTGTATCGGATATATTGAGGGCCGAGGTCCCCTCCATAGAACCATCGAAGAAATGGCTGAAGCCGCTGCGTTCCGCGACCCCCGCTTCACTCCTGTAAGCGAAAAGGAACTTCCAGACCTTGAGATTGAGATATCGGTTTTGACACCTCTCAGAAGGATCACGGATGTCAATGAGATTCAAGTTGGGAAACATGGAATTTATATTAAGAAAGGATGGCTCTCAGGTCTTCTTTTACCACAGGTTGCAACAGAATACAGGTGGGATCGTCAGACCTTTCTTGACCATACCTGTCAAAAGGCAGGCCTTCCTTCCAATGCATGGAAGGATAAGAATACAGAGATCTATATTTTCTCTGCCGATATCTTTTAAAAAACTTCTGGCATCGGACTAAGAAGAGCCTACCCAAGGGATGGTTAAAGAGATTTCTGAAAAGCCCTTGTAACGACCCAAAATGTCATGCTGAACCTTGTGCTGAACTTGATTCAGTATTGTTTCAGCATCCAGTTAAATCACGGAGTTGCGAAACCCTGAAATCGTAAGATCCTGAATCAAGTTCAGGACCTGGTTCAGGGTGACAGAAAGGGACCTGTCCGCGTTGAACTCTCTTTAACAATCTGGTACTCTCAGAATGAGGATACCGATGATAGACATGACGGGCACTCCGCTAAACATTCTCATCGTTGACGATGAGCTCAATATACGAAAAACGCTTACGGTCTACCTGGAAACAGAAGGTCATAAAGTTGTAGCGGTCAGCAATTTTCAAGACGCAGTGCATGAAGCTTCCAGGAGGTCTTTCGACCTGGCTTTTGTGGACCTTCGGCTTGGCACGGCTGATGGACTTGATCTTATCCCGACCTTGCTTGCTCAAACACCCTGGATCAAAATAGTTGTCATCACGGCTTACGCTTCTATTGATACAGCGGTCGAGGCCATGCGGCGTGGGGCGACGGATTATATCCCAAAACCATTTACACCTGCTCAGGTTAAACTTGCCGTCCACAAGGTGTTTGAGATGCGAACATTGGAACAGAGAGTTGCTTCCTTGCAGGAGGATTTGGGTCGGTTAAATCCAGAGGCGGATTTTTCAACCACCAGTCCTGCCATGCAGCGAGTGGTCAACCTGGCACGTCAGGTCGCGGCAACTGACGCAACCATTCTTTTACGCGGAGAGAGTGGAACCGGTAAAACAGTATTGGCCCGCGCGATTCACCACTGGAGCCCTCGAGCTAACAAACCAATTTGCGTCGTTTCATGTCCTGCCTTTTCTCCCGAACTCCTTGAGAGCGAACTATTTGGACACGTGAAGGGAGCCTTCACAGGCGCTGTCCGGGATAATCCTGGCCGCATCGCAACCTGTGAAGGCGGAACCCTCTTGCTCGATGAGATTGGTGATTTGCCCGCTAACCTGCAACCAAAACTCTTGCGCTTTCTTCAGGATAAAGAATACGAAAGGGTGGGAGACTACACAACTCGAAAAGCAGATGTCCGCATTATCGCTGCCACCAATAGGGATCTCGATAAAGCAGTCAAAGAAGGACGGTTCCGGGAAGACCTTTTTTATCGGCTTAATGTAATTCAGATCCAAATCCCTCCCCTGCATGAACGGTCCGAAGATATAACCATACTTGCTGAGAGATTATTGGCATTCTTTGGCCGGGCCAGGCATTATACTTTCCTCGGTTTTACTCCGGATGCTCTCCAGGCCCTCAGACAGTACCAGTGGCCGGGAAACCTCAGAGAGCTGAGAAATGTTGTTGAAAGGGCTGCCATTCTCTGTCAAACGGACCATGTCGGTAACGAGTGTCTTCCGGAAAATCTGCTGCCCAGTGATTCCGGCGCAAGACTCGGCGATAGGGTTTCTATTGAGAAGATTGAAGAAGAACATATCCGGCGGGTACTGGCTACGACTAAATCCCTTCAAGAGGCGGCCGATGTACTCGGCATTGATCAGGCCACCCTATGGCGCCGCCGCAAGAAGTACGGAATTTGATGCCAGTAGGAAGATACATAGACTCCGCACCGCTTACAACCCTTACTTTTGAAAAGCACTCGTCGTTAATCCTCACCTTCCCTTTCCCTCCAACCTTGCAGTTTTCAAGGCTCGCTTGTTTCGTTCTTGAAAATTGCAATAATCCTTGCCTAATGTCTCGTTAAAAGTCTTGGAAATACAAGCACTTAGTTAGAGACTCTTCAGGCATGAAGTTTGCTTTATAAACTGGAAGAAAGGAGCAAGGCGGATGCTAGGGCTTCGACAGAAGTTATCGCTTGGGTTTGGTGGACTGCTATTAATCATTCTATTAATCGGCATCCAAAGCATCAGCTATCTCACCCAGTTGGGACAGTCTATCGACGTTATTCTCCGGGAAAACTATCGTAGCGTCATCGCATGTCAGGAGATGAAAGAGTTCCTCGAATGCATGGACAGCGGCATCCTCTTTGTCCTTCTCGGCGAGAAGGAGAAGGGGACTGAACTGATTCAGAAGAATGAGGCGGCCTTTGAGAAGGCACTCCAGGCAGAGTTGAATAACATCACCTTGCCTGAAGAGGGAAGGAAAGCCCATCATCTGCAGGATCTTTTCAAACGGTATCAAGCGACCCTTCATGAAATGCAGGGGATGAAAACTTCCGCTAACCAACAGCGGGATGCTTATTTCAGCAGGCTTTTCACCTTGTTCGTGCAAATCAAGGAGACCGCCGATGAGATCCTCCAGATGAACCAGAAAAACATGAGCGATGCCAATAACCTGGCACGCCGTAGTGCAGCTTCGGCTAAAAGGCAGATGTACATTCTTCTCCTTGCCGGAATGTTCGTAGCAGTTGGGTTCGTTCTTTTCACAGGAAGGTGGATTCTGCGTCCGATTAATCGTCTCATCCGTTCCGCAGAGGAAATCAAGCAAGGGAACCTTGAACTTGTTGTCGAAAGCGATTCCCGTGATGAGATCGGGCAGCTTTCCGAAGCATTCAATGAGATGGCCTTAGCCCTTCGCGAAAGCCGCAGGAGCGACCAGACCAGATTAACGCGAATCCAGCGTGCGACAGAGCAGACCTTTAACAGTCTGCCTGATGCGGTTGCCATCGTCGATCCCGGAGGAAAGGTGGATGTTGCAACGGAGACAGCGAGGAATGTTTTTGAACTCAAACCGGGTAAACAAATCCGGGGTCTACCGTCCCGATGGATGGATGAGATTTTCATAGAAGCGTTAAGAACGGGTCGAACGATCCAGCCGAGTGGAGAACAGAGGGTGATCCAACATTTCGTGAATGGAGAAGAGCATTATTTTCGTCCGGAAGCCATTCCGATTCTTGGGAGGGATATGCAGCCGACAGGTGTCGTTCTGGTTCTGCAGGACGTGACCCAGGAACGGAAACAGGAGGAACTGAAGAGAGGGGTCATCTCAACCGTTTCCCATCAATTGAAGAGTCCGCTTACATCCATTCGCATGGCAGTCCATCTGCTTCTGGAAGAGAAAATAGGAAGTCTTACACCAAAGCAGATGGAGCTTCTGGTGGCAGCCCGGGAGGATAGCGACAGGTTGCATAGCATCCTCAATAACCTTCTCGATATCAGCCGAATCGAATCCGGGAAAGTAGAGATGAATTTCCGAAAAGTCTCTCCCCATTCGATGGTTTTTGAAGCCCTTGAACCTTTTCAGATGGATTTCAAGGACCGGAACGTGACGCTTGGGACGGAACTTCAGGATGATTTGCCCGAAGTTTGGGCTGATACAGCAAGGATGAACCATGTCTTTGCCAACCTGCTCTCGAACGCTCTCAGATATACTCCACCCGGGGGAAAAGTAACTGTCCTGGGGAAGGCAGATCAAGAATGGGTCCAGTTCTCGGTTTCGGACTCGGGAAAAGGAATTCCCAGTCAGTATCTCGCAAGAATTTTTGAGCAGTTCTTCCGTGTCCCCGATCAGGGAGCCGAGACTGGGGCAGGGCTTGGCCTTGCCATCGTTAAGGAAATTGTGGAAGCCCATGGCGGAACGGTCAAGGTTGAAAGCCGTCTGGGAGAGGGAAGCACCTTCATCTTCACATTGAAAAGGGCTGACAGGATAACGGGAGAAGATAAAGGGCAATGATAGATTTCTTATACATAACGCTTATGGTACTTTTTTTCAGTTTGTGCGCTCTATTCGTTGAATTCTGTGAGAGGATTTAGTGATGATAAGAATACCCTCTGCATTACCCTTCCCCCTTGAGGGGGAGGGAGGTGAGGAAGGATTGAGATATGATTGAGATGATCTTTGGTATATCAGGCTTGGGTCTGATTGTTTATCTATTCGTTTCTGTACTCAGACCGGAGAAGTTCTAGTATGGCGAGTCCGAAATTCGTATACTCGAAATGTCATTCCCGCCCCGTATCAATTACGGGGTAAACTCCAGCGGGAATCCAGGTTGCCTACGGCCCAGAAGGGCCTCTGGCCCAGAGGAAAAAGACTGGATTCCCCCGTATCAAGTACGGGGCAGGCTCAATCAAGTCCGGAATGACCATATGGGCGAAGTCATTTCTGAGACAGTACGCTGGAATAGAGGTTTACAGATGGATTTTTTTGGATGGATTAAGTTGGTTGTGTTTGTTGGGATACTCCTCGTTTTGACCAAACCCATGGGGTGGTACCTCTTTAGGGTTTTGGAAACAGAGGGGAAAATGCTTCTTTCTCCGGTCATGGGTCCCCTTGAAAAACTCTTTTACCGACTTCTTGGAGTAAAACCGGAGAGAGAGCAGAATTGGAAGGAGTATACCCTTTCCCTTCTTGCCTTTAGTCTGGTTGGGGTTATCTTCACCTACGCTATCCTCAGGCTCCAGCATCTTTTACCTCTCAATCCGCAGCATTTTGGTCCGGTGAGCGATCATCTCTCATTCAATACAGCGGTGAGCTTTGCTACGAACACCAATTGGCAGAGTTATGGAGGGGAGTCCACTCTTTCGTATTTTTCTCAGATGGTGGGTCTTGTCTTTCATAACTTTGTTTCGGCTGCCGTGGGCATTTGCGTTGCGGCCGCTCTGGTGAGGGGGATTGCCAGGCACAGTGCCAACACCTTAGGCCATTTCTGGAAGGATCTGATCCGCCTTCATCTGTATGTACTCGTCCCATTCTGCCTGGTTTATGCGGTCTTTCTCGTCTCCCAAGGGGTGATCCAGAATTTCAAGACTTACCAGAGCGCAACCCTGGTTGAACCCATCGCCACTACTGTTATGGAGAACAAATCCGGCAGCAGTTCCATGATTCAAGAGAGAAAGGTTGACACACAATCCATTGTGGAGGGGCCGATAGCCTCTCAGGTGGCCATCAAGATGTTGGGAACGAATGGAGGTGGATATACCAGCGCCAACTCCTCTCACCCCTTTGAGAACCCGACGCCTCTGACAAACTTCATTGAAATCCTCTCCATCTTTCTCATCCCGAGCGGCCTGACTTACTATCTCGGCCGAATGGTGAAGAAACAGCGGCATGGCTGGGCTGTATGGGCGGCCATGGTGATTCTCTTTTTGTTTGGTCTCTTTATCTCCTGGTCGGCAGAGATGGCAGGCAATCCGCGCCTTCGTGCGCTGGGCCTGGATCCTGCGGATGGGAACATGGAGGGTAAAGAGGTCCGTTTCGGGGTTTTTGATTCGGTCCTATTCGCCACAGTGACCACGGATGCTTCCTGTGGAGCGGTCAACTCAATGCATGATTCCTATACACCGTTGGGTGGATTTGTTCTCTTGCTTAACATCCAGCTTGGCGAGGTCGTTTTCGGCGGTGTCGGCGCGGGTCTCTACGGGATGCTGGTTTTCGTCATCTTGGCCGTTTTTCTTGCGGGCCTGATGGTTGGCCGGACACCGGAATATCTCGGAAAAAAGATAGAATCCTATGACGTCAAACTATGCGTGATTGCCATTCTTGCTCTCATCTTCGACATCCTTGGATTCACGGCATGGGCAGTAGTCAGTTCCTGGGGGTTGGGGGGGCTGAATAACACGGGACCTCACGGGCTGAGCGAGATTCTTTATGCCTTTTCTTCTGCCGCGGGCAACAATGGCAGTGCCTTTGCGGGATTGGATTCAAACACGTATTGGTTCAACACGACCATGGGTCTTGCGATGCTCGTTGGACGATTCGTATTTCTTATCCCTGTCCTCGCCCTAGCCGGCCATCTGGCAAAGAAGAAATACGTTCCGGCAACGGGTGGAAGCTTTCCGGTTTCGGGTATATTGTTTGGTGTCCTTCTGGTCGCTACGGTCCTGATCGTGGGAGCATTGACTTTCTTCCCTGTTCTCTCGCTAGGACCCATTTTAGAGCATTTTATGATGATTCATTCGAGCGTTGTCTTCTGAAGGAATATCACCTATGGCTGCAAGAAAACATTCTCTTTTTGATCGCGGAATCATCACTCAGGCCACGTTTGAGGCTTTCAAGAAGCTCAGTCCCAGGTCGATGTTGAGAAATCCTGTCATGTTTGTCACGGAGGTGGGAGCTGCCATTACCACTTTGGGTATTTTTCTGAGATCTGGAAATGAACCCATGGGTTTCGTCATTCAGGTTGCCCTCTGGCTATGGTTCACTGTGCTCTTTGCTAATTTCGCAGAAGCCATGGCCGAAGGACGTGGCAAGGCTCAGGCAAGGGCCCTAAGAAAAACCCGCACCCAGACCATGGCAAACCTTCTCCCCGGTGACGGTTCCCTGGAGAAAGTCCCTGCAGAACAACTCAGAAAAGGCGACAGAGTACTTGTCTCCGCTGGTGAAATCATCCCTGCCGATGGCGAGGTGATCGAAGGCATTGCATCGGTGGATGAGTCAGCCATTACCGGAGAGTCGGCTCCAGTGATCCGCGAAGCAGGTGGCGACCGAAGTGCGGTGACGGGCGGGACAAGAGTCCTGTCGGACTGGATCAAGGTTCAGGTAACAGCGAATCCGGGGGAAAGTTTCCTAGATCACATGATTGCTCTGGTCGAGGGAGCCCATCGGCAGAAGACGCCCAACGAGATCGCTCTGACCATCCTTCTCTCTGCCCTCACTATCGTTTTCCTTGTTGTCATGATCACGCTCAAGTTTTTCGGGATCTATTTGGGTTTATCTTTCTCCATAACGGTTCTGGTTGCATTGCTCATTTGTCTAATCCCGACGACAATCGGTGGGTTGCTCAGTGCCATTGGCATTGCAGGAATAGACCGTATGGTTCAGAAAAATGTATTGGCCATGAGCGGCCGGGCCGTGGAAGCAGCAGGCGATGTTGACGTGTTGCTTCTTGACAAGACCGGGACCATCACCTTAGGAGACCGTCAGGCGACGGAGTTTCTTCCTGCATCGGGCGTTCGGGCTGAAGCACTGGCGAATGCAGCCCAACTGGCATCGCTGGCTGACGAGACCCCGGAGGGCAGGAGCATCGTGGTCCTGGCCAAACAATACGGTCTAAGAGGCCGCTCGATTTCTGAAATCCCCAATGCAAAGTTCATCAACTTTACGGCCCACACGAGAATGAGTGGGGTCGACATCGATAGCAGGCAGATCCGTAAGGGGGCGGTTGATGTGATCCGGGAATTGGTTGGAGAGGATTTCCCTGTGGAGATTCGGAATACCGTGACCCAAATCTCTTCTTCCGGAGGGACACCTCTGGTGGTTACTGAAAATTCCCGTGTCCTGGGAGTGATTCATCTGAAAGACATTGTCAAGGGAGGATTGAAAGACCGCTTTGAACGTTTTCGGGCCATGGGCATCAAGACGGTCATGATCACAGGCGACAATCGGATGACAGCCGCTGCCATTGCCAAGGAAGCGGGGGTAGATGATTTTATCGCCGAAGCCAAACCCGAGGATAAGCTGGCGCGTATCCGGAAAGAACAGACAGCCGGCCATCTGGTTGCCATGACAGGTGATGGTACGAACGACGCGCCTGCCCTTGCCCAGGCCGATGTTGGAGTCGCGATGAATAGCGGAACGCAGGCGGCCAGGGAAGCGGGAAATATGGTAGATCTTGATTCGAATCCGACCAAACTGATAGAAGTCGTTGAGATCGGCAAACAGATGCTCATTACCCGTGGGGCGTTGACGACCTTCAGCATTGCCAATGATGTGGCCAAGTATTTCGCCATTCTTCCGGCCATGATCGTGGGAATGTTCCCGATGATCAGTCCCCTGAATATCATGAGACTCGGATCTCCAACAGGCGCCATCCTCAGTGCGGTTATCTTCAATGCCCTGATCATCATCGCCCTGATCCCGCTGGCTCTTCGCGGGGTGCGTTTCAGGCCCGTGAGTGCTACGAGCCTTTTGCGGAGAAACCTTCTGATTTACGGACTCGGTGGCTTGGCAGCACCTTTTATCGGAATCAAATTGATTGACATTTTGGTGAGGATGCTCCACCTTGCATAGAGGGGAACGGTTATGAAAAATCTGATAAAGGAAGTTCGAATTTCACTTATAGCCACTCTTCTCCTTGCCATTCTGGTTTGCGGACTTTACCCTTTGGTGGTATGGGTGGTGGGACATGGGTTGGTTCCTAAAAAAGCCGAAGGTTCTTTGATCACTTCAAAAGGGAAGGTCATAGGGTCCTCTCTCTTAGCCCAGGGATTTTTGGGGCCTCATTATTTCCATCCGCGGCCTTCAGCAGCAGGAGAAGGATATGATAGTGCCCGTTCCGGGGCGACGAACTGGGGGCCCTTATCGAAAAAATTGATCGATACAGTCCGCGAACGCGTCGTTGCTTACCGGGCGGAGAATCATTTAGCTCCTGATACCCCTGTGCCTGCCGATGCTGTGACTGCTTCGGCGAGCGGTCTTGATCCTCACATTAGCGTGAAGAACGCGCGGCTCCAGGCAAGACGGGTGGCAAAGGCAAGGAGCCTCACTGTTGAACTTGTTATGGAAAAGATCGACGCCCATACCGAGGGCCGGACTCTCGGAATTTTAGGAGAGCCACGCGTAAATGTAATGATGCTCAATCTTGACCTGGATGGGAAACTATGAACAGCGTTGAAAACAAAGCCGATACCTTCCTCAGGATGATCCGCCGCGCCCAACGCGGACATCTGAAGGTCTATCTCGGCTACGCAGCGGGTGTCGGAAAGACCTACCAGATGCTTCTCGAAGGCCGTCGACTCAAGGAAGAAGGGATCGATGTGGTCGTGGGGCTCGTGGAAACCCATGGCCGAATTGAAACCGAACGGCTCCTCAAAGGGTTGGAAGTAATTTCCCGTCGCCGGCAGGAATACCGGGGCATTGCCGTGGAAGAGATGAATGTGGATGCGATTCTCGTCCGGAAACCACAAGTAGCACTGATTGATGAGCTGGCCCACACCAATGTCCCCGGCAGCCGCAATGATAAACGTTATCAAGATGTCCAGGACATCCTGGCTGCCGGGATTCATGTCATTACCACATTGAATATTCAACATCTGGAGACCCTCTTCGACACGGTTGAAAAAGCAGTGGGAGTCAAGGTTCGAGAACGCCTTCCGGACAGGGTGATTGCAGAGGCTGATCAGATTGTGAACGTTGATCTTTCTACGGAGGACCTGAGAGAACGCTTGAAGGAAGGGAAGGTTTATACTCCGGAACGCATCGAGATCGCTCTCGACCATTTCTTCAAGAGCGCCAACCTTGAGAGGCTCCGGGAACTCACACTCCGTGAACTTGCTTCCCAGATCGATTTGCGGAGACGCGAAACCGTCGAAGAAGAAGAGTCCGTATCCCCTGATCAGGTCATGGTCTGTTTAAGCTCACGGGGGCCCAACAGCGACAGATTGCTTCGCTATACCTCGCGACTGGCAGGAAGATTGAATCGGAACTGGTATGCGATCTATGTCCAGACGCCGGCCGAGGAGCCCACGGTGATCGATACCCATACCCAGCAGATCATTTCAAGCACCTTGACCCTCGCCAAGCAGTTGGGGGCGATTGTATTCACCTACAAGGGTGAAGATATTGTCCGTACCTTACTCCAGTTCGCTAAAGAATATCGGGTTGGACATATTGTAATTGGAAGTCCAACGCCAAGATCTCTCTGGGAAAGGCTTCGCGGGAAGACCGGGATTGTCGATCGCCTCATCCATGAAGCAAAGGGAGTCACGGTAACTGTTCTCGATACGAGTGAAGGAGAAAAGCCCCAAATTCAGCCAAGTGCCGAGGGGGAAAGGACACCAGCCACAATACCGCAATTTTCTGGTATCGTGGACCGACTACACTTGTCCCAATTGCTTTCATCCGAGCGAATTGTCCTATGGAATGAGCCTGTAAGAAAAGAGGCTGTTCTTAGAAGACTGGTCGAGACAATTGGACAGAGGGATGGGGACTGTGACCCAGCAAAACTTCTGAATGCCATTTTGGAAAGGGAAGAACAAGGTTCTACCTTCTTCAATGAAGGGGCAGCCTTTCCCCATGTGCGGGTCAATGGACTTATCAACTCGATTGTCAGCCTTGGGTTAACCAGACAAGGCGTCTCAGACGAACCTACGGAGAAGCCGGTTGAGCTCGTTTTCTTAATCCTTTCTCCTGCCGAAAACCCCGATGAACAGATCAAGATCCTGGCGCTTGCCAGCCATGCAGCCCAAAGCCGCCATCTTGTTCAGAGTCTCAGATCGGTCCGAACTTCCGAGGAGGCGATGAGGACGATCCGAGATTGGGAGGTGCCCAATGATTCGAACAAGTCAAAAATCTCCTGAGGCGTTAGACCAGAATAAGAAAAAAACCTTACGGTGTCGCTGGGCGACCTTACGGTTTCTGATCGAACCATGTCTGCGCTTCTTCGAAGGCTTGCAGGGTCGATCCCATGAGATATTCATAAAACGCGTTTCGAAAGAGAGGGCGGCACTCCATGAAAGCCAGTCGATGGCTGTGATCGCCCGAAGGCCCGGAATGAGCGAAGAGTCACTTGCACTTGCGAGAAAAAGGATAAAGATTCCAATGAGGGACAAGCCTATCCTGATCGTTGATGATGAAAAGAATATTCGATTGACACTTTCGACTTCCTTGGAAGTTCTGGGAGTGGAGACCGACAGCGCCGAGGATGGAAAGGAGGCTCTGGTAAAGCTTAGAGAGAAAGAGTTTGGCCTTATTCTTTTGGATATCCGTATGCCTGGAGTAGATGGAATGGAAGTGCTCCGCCAGGTAAGAGAGAGCAGGCCTGACATTCGTATCATCATCCTAACAGCTTACGGCACCATCGAACTGGCGGTGGAGGCAATGAAGCTTGGCGCCGTTGATTTCATCCAGAAGCCCTTTGTACCAGAGCAGATCCGAGAGAGGGTGGCCCGGGCGATGAGCAGGGAAAAAATCAGACCATCAAAAGATGATCGATCACACCTCTTCAATTGAGCGTGTCAAGAAGGCTATTATGGACTACCATTTCGATGCAGCCGCTGAGCACTTTCGAAAAACTGCCTCTCTTTCGGTTATTGACATGTGGGTGATTTTTGACTAAAGTTCATTTCTTAAGATAACGATGCCGATAAGAATTCTTTTAAGGATTAAAACCTTCTTTTCAAGACACCTCTCGCCTGCAAGGATTTTTGTCCTCAGTTTTGCGGCGGTGATCTTGACAGGAGGGATCCTCCTTTGGTTCCCCTTTTCAGCTACCAAGGGTCATCTCACCTTTGTAGATGCCCTTTTTACCTCCACCTCTGGAGTCTGTGTGACAGGCCTTGTCGTGATTGATATCGGTAAGGACCTGACGATTTTGGGTCAGGTGATCACTATTTTCCTTTTCCAGATTGGAGGACTGGGCATCATCACCTTCTCCACGGTCTTCTTTGTCCTGATGGGAAGGGGAATTTCTTTCAAGGGAAGGGAGATTGTACAATCGACATTTCTCCACACTCCGAGGAGAGATTTCATCGCGATAGCGAAGTCAGTCCTCTGGTTTACCTTCATCTTTGAGTTCTTTGGAACCCTTTTCTTATTCATCCGTTTTTCCCGGGATTTTGCCCCAGGAACAGCACTCTACCATGCTATCTATAATGCGATTTCTGCATTTAACAACTGCGGCTATTCTCTCTTCTCTGATAGTCTGATGGGGTATCAGGGGGATCTCACTGTCAATCTGACCATTATGGGATTAATTGTGATCGGGGGGATCGGGTTCATCGTCCAGTACGAAGTCTTCTCGAAATTGAGGGGGATACAGAAGAGATTGTCAGTCCACACAAAGATCGTTATGATAGCGACAGCAATACTTATCCTTTCCGGTGCTATTCTTTTCTACCTCTTTGAAAGGAATCACATCATCAAAGAGATTCCGCTCCAGACTAAGATCCTAACTTCCTTCTTCCAGTCCATTACTCCCCGGACCTGTGGTTTTAATACAGTCGATATCGGTCTTTTAGCCAATGATACGATTTTGCTCATGATTGTTCTCATGTTCATCGGAGCTTCGCCAGGTTCAACCGGTGGAGGGGTAAAAACGACGAGTACTGCGCTGCTCGTCATGTTGATGTGGAACCGGTTAAAAGGAAATTTGGAGGTGAACATTTTCAACCGGACCATCCCCAGGGAGATCATCAGCAGGACCGTATCGATTATCTTTGCTTCAGCCTTTTCCGTCTCTATCATCACATCCGTTCTCTTGATCGCAGGAGGAGGTAATCTTCCACCACTGGAGAGTCGTCATTATTTTGTGGAATATCTTTTTGATACGGTTTCCGCCTTTGGGACGGTCGGGCTTTCAATGGGAGTGACTCCAAAACTGAACGATATCCAGAAATATGCTCTTATTTTGATGATGTTTGCAGGAAGGGTTGGACCCTTGACGCTTGCTTTTTCTCTTTCCCGAAGTAGTGGTGGAAAAGGGTTAACCTATGCAGAAGAAGGGGTCATGGTAGGATAATTAGAGAAAACATCATTGTAAATTGCAAAATTACCATTGATCAATTAGCAATAAAGTACAAGGTGTTTTCTTGTCACTGCTAATCGCTAATTTTGCATTGCTAATTTTTCAATGATTCTTAGGGGGAGATGGGGCGAAAGGGAGACTTGGAATAATACTGTCACTGAGACTGACACTGAGGGGAGCGTTTTATGAGAAGAGTGGTGGTCATTGGACTGGGAATTTTTGGTTTCAATATTGCAAAGGACCTCTATGAAAATGGGTTTGAAGTCATTGCCATCGATAAGAATAAAGAGGTGATCCAGAAGATCAGGGATTTTTCCACCAAGGCGGTCCTTGCCGATGGGATAGACAAAGAGGTGATGGAATCTATCGGCATACAGGAGGACGATATTGTCATCATCTCTTTTGGTGAGGATCTGGCTGCCAGTACTCTTATTACCCTCCATCTTAAAGAGATGAAGGTAAAACATATCATTGTGAAGGCACCCAATGAAGACCATAAGCACGTATTAGAAAAGGTTGGAGCAACAGAAGTGATTATTCCAGAAAAGGCGATGGCAGATAAGGTCGCCAAAAGTCTGATCTCACCCAACGTTCTCGATTATATTCCTCTTTCTGAGGATTATACGATTTCTGAAATCGTACCCCCAGCGAGTTTTATGGGAAAGACGATTGGAGAGATCCATCTTAGGGGCAGGTACCATATTGAGGTGATTGCCGTCAGAGAGATGTTACCAGACCGGCTTACCATGGTGCCCCGTGCCGATTTTGTGATTAAAGACAGTGATGTCTTGTTGGTGATTGGCAAAGAAGAAGACATCCAGAAGATCAAATAGGGAATTGGTTTTTCCTTAAAAACTCTCTAAGGGACACAGGAATTCGGGCACCTCTTTATTGCATCCTTCTTTTAGCCTTGCCTCATGATTCTTCATTGTAAAATATTATTTCCTCTAACTTGATTTAAAATTAGATTTTTGGATAAAATGTTTGTTTAATGAAGACGGGCATTCTGCTTATTGTTAACCTATCTCTGGTAAGTTTCTTTGTTGTTTGGGTACGGAAAAAGGGCTTGCTCACCTATTTTCAAGGTGGAAAAGTCTGGCTCACCTGGCTGGCTATTGCGATTATCACCCTGATGGATGAACTTACCTCCGTCTTTTATGCTCCGGCTGAAGCCTTCCGCTTTATTGGACTAAGTGCGATCGTCTTCATCCCATTTACCGCCTTTTTCATCCACTACATGACCACTCGTCTCGTAGAGATAGCTGAGATCTTGGAGAAACACGGGATTTTTGGGGGCGGGGTCTATTCATTCTCTTACCTTGTGCTCGGCCCCATGGTTTCCTTTATCGCCGTGGCCTCCATCATGGTGGACTATGTCTTGACAGCCTGCATTTCGGCAGTGAGTGCAGTAGAGAATGCCACTTCTTTTTTTATGATGTCCCACCCCTCCAAGATGACCATCGTACTGTTCATCATTTGGGCCATTGCAGGGCTGAATATCCTCGGCATTCGAGAAAATGCCCGGTTCACCTTCTCGATTTTTATCTTTGCTGCTTTTATCTTTTTCAATTTAATTGCCTCTGGGGTTCTATCCTTTGATTCTGATTCCCTGATCCGGCTCAAAGCGGGCCTTGACCACACAACGACCAGGTTACACACAGGATCATTTTTCCGGGGGTATGGAATTTTTATTGCTTCCATTGCAAGTTGTATTTTGGCTTATTCGGGTGTGGAATCAGTTCTCCAGACTGCTGGGCTGGTGCGAACCTGGCGGGAAATAGGTAAGGCTTATATCTTCCTGGCCGCAACCGTGGGACTCGTGACCCCTGTTGTTGCTACTCTGGCATTATCTGCTCCTATTGATTTCGCCCAACATGAAGGGGACCTCATTACTCACTATGCTACTCTGATAAATGGAGTTTCTTTTGGGATTGCCGTGGCAGGGCTGGCTAGCCTTGCTCTGATCATGGCGATCAATACAGCCTTTGTGGCCTCCAGCGAGCTCATGGAAAGAGTTGCAGAGCGCTATCGCTTCCGCTGGCTTATCGCCACAAATCGAAGGCAGTCCCTCTACCGAATTCATCTTCTCAATGCCACCTTTTTCTCCGTTATCATATTTATCACTCAGGGAAGCCAGATGATCCTGGCGGACATGTATGCCTTGGGGTTGATTGCCAGTTTTTGCATCAACATGTTCTCCCTTCTGGTCTATCGTTATTTCATGGGGACTAAGGAAGTAGTCCAATTCAATACAAACCGTGTTATTACCTTAATGATGTGGATTATATTTATGAGCTGTTTTATCTTTCTGGCTTCTATGAAACCCCACGGCATGATGATGTGGGCCACGGTTACAGGCTTTGTCCTATTGGCTGGAGTGTTAGTAGCCAGGAAACGGGCTCCAGAAATAATGGAGATTGAAAAGACCGATAGCGAGATGTCAATGATCCTCTATCTGGCCAGATCCTCCAGTTCTGAAATCCATATCTTCTTTCGCCGGCCAAGAGAAGAGACATTAAATATTGGTGCCCCTAAAGAGGATGAGGTTTATGTCACCTTCTTTTCTCCACGTAAAGGTATTCCCCCCAAGTTGGCCCCTAACGATTTTCGCTTCCCTTTTCAAAAACAGGGTCTCTACCATCACTTCGTCTCCGTCTTGAGTTTAATAGAATACGAAATGCCCGAACAAAGGATTACGGTTCATTTTGGTTGGCCCCTGTCTTCATGGGTGGATCGGCTATCGATTGGAGTGATGGTGTTTAACTTGATGCGTCTTCCTAAGCGTTTTCCCCAATTCAAATTCACCATCGACTATGAAGGCGGCCCTGTTACTCGAACAAGAAGCAGGGAGATCATCAAAGGGTAGCGAGGAGTGAGAGTACTTCTGACCGCCCATTCACCCTATCTTTCTTTCCTTGCGTTTTTTTCCTGAAATAACCAAGGTAATCTCCCCCTTTATCTTTTTTTCTGCAACCTGACTCTGAATTTCACTGGTTTTTTCTCTCAAGATCTCCTCATAAACTTCTGTCAGTTTCTGGGTGAGGACGATTTCACAATCCACAAGGATCTCCAAATATATCCCTTAAGGTTTCGGATAACGGTGGAATGTTGGATAGTTGGAATCATGGGTTGGAAAAAGAAGAAACTAATTATCTCCTCTTTTAGTTCACTGTTCCAATATTCTATCATTCCATTTGTTAAAAGAGTGAAACAGGCCCTTTATGAATGGCAAGGATCATTGGGCAGAAGACCAATGACACCACCCTCATACATACTTCAACATCATACCAGATTTCACACGACTTACTCTGCTTTCAAAATAAGCCATGGAAATGGGTCAGCACGGGTGCTAACAATAAGGAGATGACGGACATTAACTTGAGCATGATATTGAGTGAGGGCCCGGCCGTGTCCTTCATAGGATCGCCGGTCGTATCCCCTACGACTGCAGCTTTATGGGCATCTGATCCTTTTCCTCCAAATTGACCGGACTCGATCCATTTCTTTGCATTATCCCAGGCACCGCCAGCATTATTTAGGGTGACGGCAAGAATAAACCCGGTAGCAAGGGAACTGATCAGGAAGCCACCAAGGGCGTATTTGCCAAGGATCACACCCACGAGAATAGGCACAACGATGGTCATGATCGAGGGAGCCAGCATTTCCTTCAATGCTGCTCTCGTGCAAATATCAACACACCTACCATATTGGGCTCTTGTCTTCCCTTCCCTGAGACCGGGTATTTCGCGCCACTGTCGCCGCACTTCATCCACAATCAGTCCTGCAGTCACACCTACTGATTTCATGGTCATGGCGATAAAAACGGTTGGGATGAGGGCGCCAATCAAAATACCAACGATCACCGATGCCGAGAGTAAGCTTAACTCAGGTGGAGCTGTTATCTTTCCATCGGAAGTGATGGTCACTAAACCGGCCGCTAAGGCATAGGAAAGAATTAAGCCGAGGGAATTCAAAACAGCAGCACCAATGGCAAAACCCTTACCGGTAGCCGCTGTCGTATTACCCAGGGAATCTAAGGCATCGGTCCTTTCTCGCACTTCCGGAGGTAATTCTGCCATCGTGGCAATGCCACCTGCATTATCAGCCACAGGACCATAGGCATCGGTAGCTAAAGTGACCCCCAGAGTGGACAGCATGCTGGCAGCAGCTATGGCCACCCCGTAATAGCTTGCAAAATAGAAGGCTATAATCGTAGCGATGGCGACAAGTAGAACCGGCGGCCAGGTACTCATTAACCCGACCGCAAAACCACGGACAATCGTGGCGCCACCACCAATAGTAGACGCCTGTGAAATTTCCCTTGTTGGTTTAAAGGCATAAGACGTGAAGTAATTGGTGCTTTCTCCCATGAGCACCCCCGCTATTAAGCCAGCAAGAACCGACCAAAAGAGACCTATCTGGGCATTTAAGAAATGGATCACCAAGAAGCTGAACACCGCAGTCAATATGGAGGCACTGAGGGTGCCGCGGCGCAATGCTCCCAGAAGAGCGGCCATTTCCACCTTTTCCCCAACCCTAACGAGAAAACAGCCGATGATTGATGCCACAATGCCCCCAGCCATGATTAACATTGGCAGCCACCAAGAGGCCCGCAGGGCCGCATCGGGAGATCGGTGGGGAAACAACTTCATTACCCATGGTGCGATCGCTTCCGGTGCTACGACAACACCGACGATACAAAGTGTCATGGCAGCAACGACTGTTTCCACATAAGACTCGAAAAGATCAGCACCCATGCCACACACATCTCCCACGTTATCACCGACGAAGTCAGCGACCACGGCTGCATTTCTCGGGTCATCCTCGGGTATCCCTGCTTCTACTTTGCCCACTAAATCAGAGCCAGCATCAGCCCCTTTGGTAAAAATGCCACCTCCAACCCTTGCAAAGAGCGCTACCAATGAGGCTCCGGTTCCATAAGCGGGAATAACAGCAAGGAAATTGGGGTCCTTATTCCAGGCAAAATAAAGAATAGATAACCCTATGACACCGATGCTGACCACGGTTAAGCCCATCACAGCTCCACCACGGAAGGAAACGCGCAGTCCTTGATTTAAACTTTTTTCTGCGGCTGTGGTGGTTCTACCGTTAGACCTGACTGCCATGTTCATGCCAGCATACCCGGCACCCATCGAGCAGAGAGCGCCAAAAATAAAGGCGATACTCGTTTTCCAGCCCAGTGCGGGGATGAGGACCAGAATAATTGCGATGATCACGATCACAATGATTTCGACCCGATACTCTCTGTGAATAAAGGCCAAGGCTCCTTCCTGAATCGCGCTTGTAATTTCCTTGATTCTTTCTGTTCCTGGAGGTTCTCTTAGAACATAGCGCACAAAATAAATGACAGTAGCAAATCCCAGGATCCCACAGATGACAGATATCCATACCAAATCCATGACGCTCTCCTTTCTAAGGAAGATATAGGGTATCCTTCTTAATCGTCGTGATAGATACTCACTAACAGAGCTTGTTCAAGGTTTTTCTTATACCCTTGTCTCTTTTCTTTGTCAAGATCATACTTGCCGCTTTAAGATTTTCTCAAGCATGCCTGCCGGCTCTTTTTCTTGTCCTTCCTGAGATGACCAGGGTGATCTCGCCCTTGAGCTTACGCTCCCCGATCTGATTCTTAATCTCACTTACTTTTCCCCTGATAACTTCTTCATAGACTTTTGTTAATTCTCGGGTGAGAACCATTTCTCGATCTCCGAGGATATCGAAGATGTCGTTCAATGTTTCTGAAAGGCGGTGAGGGGATTCATAAAAGATAAGGGTTTCCCTGACGTCCTCCAATTGCATGAGCAAATCCCTTTTCTTTTTGGATTTGTGAGGAGGGAAGCCCTTAAAAAGAAAGGCATCGGTCGGAAGACCTGCAGCGCTAAGGGCTGCTATCACCGCAGAAGGGCCCGGAATGGGAACCACTGGTATCCGGTTTTCGATGGCTAATCGGATGAGCCGGAACCCAGGGTCGGATATACCGGGTGTCCCGGCATCTGAGACGAGGGCAATTTGATCGCCCTGTTTCAATCTGAAGAGGATGAATTCCCTCTTCTTTAATTCATTTCCTTCAAAATAACTGGTGAGCGGTGTGCGGATGCCAAAGTGCTTAAGAAGGAGGCTCGTATGTCGGGTGTCCTCTGCAGCAATCAAGTCCACCTCCTTTAAGATGCGGAGGGCCCTTAGGGTGATGTCTTCCAGGTTTCCAATAGGAGTGGAAACAATATAAAGAGTGCCTCTTGTTGGTTTGAAAGAAGGGGATACCATTCATTCACCGGAATCGCAGTCTCATCATTTCGAACAAATCAAATTCCAGTAACCGGATAATCATCAATGATTCAAAAGAACAAGTTTGGATATGGGTCATTGAAATTAGATAACAACATATCACCCCCCCCATGAATTGGTCAACCCAATTGTTGAAAATCATAATGTTCGAGATCAGATAAAAAAGTGGGATAGGGAGGCTGGGCTTCTCTCTTTGTCTGGTGTGCACAACTACGGGGTCAAGACGTTAAAAGGTAGAAAAAAAATATTGACAAATCGGTCCGAAACCATTAAAAATAGAGTCAACTCAAAAAGTTATGGAAAAGGATGCTGTGCCCGAAGAGGTGTCAGGAGAGAAGAAGGCCCTTGATCTCGCTGAGGAAATGCCTTTAGTCGAGGGATTGGAGGCAGACGAAGAGCTCCTCCTGGCCAGAGATCTAACGAGGTCCTTCATTAAGGGGATTAAGGCCTTTCAATTTTATCCACCCGATAACCCTATCCTTAAGGGATTTCGAGAACTGCTTCCAAAGAAATTCAATTTCTTCTTAAATAAATACAATTCCTTCATTATTCAGATTGGAGAATATGACCTCTCTTTTAAAGGGAAAGTGTTATATGAAAACAGGAACATAAAGAACAGTTTAGCCTTCCTCTTTTACAAAGACGGGTTGAGGGAACTCCGATTCATGAAAGGGCTGGAAGAGTGGGAGATTCAGGGATTGATCGACATCATTGTACAGAGTGATCGTATCAATCAATTAGAGGATGATTTCGTCACCTTATTGTGGGAGAAGGATTTTGTTCACATCGGTTATTTGGCCACTGATGAATTCCTGGATGAAATGCCAGTCCTCGTCCCTGAAAGTGTCGAACAATTCAGGAAGGAACTTGTATTCAAACCCGCCGCCCACCATGTCGAGATGGATGTTTTCGAAGAAGATATGGGAGAAGCTGATTTGGATAAGGCCCTGACAAAGCTGATTGAGGAACTTCATTCCTTTGTATCGAATCGGAAGGTTTATTCCCTTACTCCCGATGAAGTGGAGAGGCTGCGAAAGGAAGTCGCGGAAGAGGTCAGCCCGACCTTTGTCTTCAACATTATTGACACTCTTTTAGACATCTTGGTTCTGGAAAGAGAGCCGGAACCGTATCAAAATGCGGTCAATATCCTCAACAAGATACTCGACGCCCTTTTGACCCTCGGCGAGTTCCAAAAAGCCAGCGATCTATTGAAACGGTTTTATAAGACACTCAAGACCTCTGAGCTTTTGGATTGGCAGGCCGAGATTATGCGGAAGTTTATCTTTGAGGCCGGTGAGGAGGAACGGATCGAACGGATTGGGAAGGTTCTGGAAAGGGAAGAAACAATTCGATTGGAGGATGTCACCAGCTACCTGACTCTCCTCCAACGGAACTCCGTCAAACCCCTCATCAAATTGCTGGCGGAACGCAAAAAATCAAAGACAAGAAGAGTCATCTGCGATGCCCTCTCTGAAATCGGAAGGAACTCCATTGAACTGTTCACCCCCTTTATGGATGACCCACGGTGGTTTCTGGTCCGCAATATCACCTATATCTTAGGCCGGATCGGAAAGGAGGAATCCCTTCCTTACATACAAAAGGCATTCAATCATGCGGAGGTTCGAGTGAGAAGGGAGGCCCTCCAGGCATTGGGGTTAATCGGTGCTCCCAAGGCCGTTGGGTTGCTGGTGAAGGCCCTGACGGACGAAGACGCTCGCATTCGGTCGATGGCGGCCATTAATCTTGGGAAGGGTGGGAAAAAGGCCGGTCTGGTTCCTCTTTTGGAAGTGGTCCAGTCAAAGGAATTTCAGAAAAGGGAATCGTCGGAGACAAAAGCCTTCTTCGATGCGATCGGGATGTCGGGCTCCAATGAATCCATCCTTGTTCTCCGGCAATTGTTAGAACGAAAGAGCTGGTTCGGTCGGGGGAAGACGGACGAGATTCGTATCGGAGCAGCCAATGCCCTGGCCATGATTGGAACTCCCGAAGCAAAGGCCATCTTGATGTCAGGAAAGGATTCGAAGGATGAATCGATCCGCGATGCCTGTCTCCAGGCGTTGAGGAGTAAACCCTCTAAGGAGTCATCGGTCTAATGCCAGAAAAAGTACCCTCCGTCGACCATGAACATCTCCCCACCCAAATGGGGACAGAATTTATCATGGCGTTTTACCGCCTGCTCAAAGGGACCACTCTTTATAATCGAAATAACATTGTTATCGATCGCCTTACCCAAGAGTGCCTCCAGGTGATCAACAACATCATGAAATCAGAGGGCCGTCTTTTCCTTAAGATCGTCCGCGACAATTTGTTCTTCAACAATCACAAAATCCATGTGAAAGCTGACTATTATTCGATTATAAGAGGCTATCTGCAGGAGATGAGAAATCGGTGGATTGGAGAGGTGGAATTTACGGAGGAGGTGAGTGGGGAGCATCTCAAAGATTTAATCTACCTCCTTTCAGGACTGGAGGAGAAGAACGAGATCAATTATCTCTACGTCAACCGACAGTTGGAATATCGAGGTATCGACACCATCAGTGTGGGCAAATTGGAGTTTTTTAAAGACGAAGAGATCTATGCCGATTCGAAGGATAAGAAACGATTTTCGGATGAGGTTTATTTTAAGTCCATCGGTTTGGTCAAGGAAGTGGTGGATAGCGTTAGGAACCAGAAAGTGCTCAATGTTCGAAAGGCAAAGCGCCTGATGCAAGGCGCGGTGAATGCCATCATGCAAGATGAATCAAGTTTGTTGGGATTGGCAAACATTAAGAATTATGATGAGCATACTTTCAACCATTCCGTCAATGTGGCCATCTATGCCATGGCCATCGGCCAAAGGCTCGGGGTTCCCAAGAAATACCTCTCCCAACTAGGTATGGCAGGTCTATTCCATGATATTGGAAAGGTCAGTATCCCGAAGGAGATGCTTGACAAGAACGGGAAACTGTCGCCGGAAGAATTGGCGGTCGTGCGATCTCATCCGATCATGGGAGCAGAGACCGTGATGCGGATGAAGGAGTGGGGAGAGCTTTCCACCCGTATGATTGATGCAGCTTTTGAGCACCACCTCAAATACGATTTAAGCGGCTATCCAAGACCGACTCAAAAGAGGAAGATCACCCTCTTCGGTAAGATTGTCGCCATCGCTGACTTTTACGATGTCTTGGTAAGGCCGAGGGGAGATCGGCGATTCCCCTATGTCTCCGAAAAAATCTTGGGGATCATGCTGGAACGGAGCGGAAAAGATTTCGACCCTGCCCTGGTCAAGGTTTTCATCAACATGATTGGAGTCTTTCCTCTTGGTACGTTGGCCTTATTGAATACCAATGAAATGGGGATTGTCGTTCACATCCAGGAGGATAGCGAACTCATCGATCGGCCGAAGGTCATGCTCCTCCAATACAGCGATGGTGAATATCAGAAGGGCGAGGTGGTGGATCTCAGAGAGTTGGATGAGAAGACCGGGGAATTTAAGCGAACCATCGTAAAGACCCTTGATCCGAACGACTATCATATCAATGTAGGCGAATATCTTATCTAAAACAATTGAGGGATTCATGAATTTAGGAATTCCAAAATTGTTTTAAATTCAATTTTGATGATTCCGTAAAAAGTCAAAAAATAGAGAGAATGTCATGCTGAACTCGGTTCAGCATCTAACAAAATCAACACCTTACGAGATCCTGAAACAAGTTCAGGATGACAAGACGAGACTTTTTACGAGACCATCAATTTTCTAATCTCTCAATTCCTTAATCCCTAAGTGCCTCAATCCCTGAATTCCTAAATTTCATTTGCTTTTCTTCTTTTTGGCCTCCTCCCATAACCGATCCATTTCGATGAGGTTGGACTGATGGAGGGATTTTCCTTTCTTTCGGAGCGACGTCTCGATGTAATGAAATCGCATGGTGAACTTCTCAAGGGTTCTCCTCAATGCTTCCTCTGGATCGATGTGGAGAAAACGGGCGATGTTGGTCAGCACAAAGAGGAGGTCTCCGAGTTCTTCCATTATCCTCCTTCGATTCCGAAGGGAAAGGGCTTCTTTGAACTCCTCGATCTCTTCGTCCAGTTTTTTTAAGACCCCTGCGATATTTGGCCAATCGAACCCTGCTTGGGAAGCGATTTTTGTCAATTGATAGGCCCGCAAAAGAGAAGGGGAGTCTTTCCGCACCTCTTCTAAAATGGATCGCTTCACTTTATCGATTGATTTCATCTTTGACCCCTCGAAGAAGATTCTCCCCCCCCTTTTCTTCATCCGCCTACCCTGGGGGCCACGGGCTTAGCCGTGGGGTTCCATTCTCGTTCAAGCCCCGAACCATTAAAAACTTGCTAAGTTCCTGTTTTTATGTTAATTAAGTTCTTTTAAAATAAAGGATTTTGAAATTTTATTCAATCCAGGATAATATGGTGCTCGGGATTTTCATGCTCGTTCTCAATTCCCATACCCCTTGCATCCTTTCCAGTGGAACATTGCCCCAAGGTATGGACTGGCTCAACGAGGCAGCGGCCAAAACTTGCATTCTTGCATAGATCCAAAGAGAGAGGAAAAACAATGGATTATCGCCAGACACTGAACCTTCCTAAAGCCGACTTTCCGATGAAGGCCAATTTGGCAAAGAGGGAACCTGATCTACTAAAGGAATGGGAGGCCAAGGGAATTTATCGCCAACTCAGCCAGAAGGCAAAGGGGAGGACCAAATATATTCTCCACGACGGCCCTCCTTATGCCAATGGGAACATCCACATCGGGACCGCCCTGAACAAAATCCTGAAGGACTTTGTTGTGAAGTCCAAGTTCATGGCCGGCTACGATAGCCAGTATGTTCCGGGGTGGGATTGTCACGGGTTGCCTGTAGAACACGAGGTCGAGAAGAGCCTCGGTTCGAAGAAAGGGGAACTTTCCATCGTTGAAATACGAAAACGGTGCCGGGATTATGCTGCTAAGTTTGTGGGGATTCAAAGGGAGGAATTCAAGCGACTTGGAGTCTTTGGTGATTGGGAGAACCCCTATCTGACCATGAATTTTAGTTACCAGGCAACGATTGTGAGAGAATTTGGTAAGTTTCTTTTGGACGGCTCGGTCTACAAGGGAAAGAAACCGGTCCATTGGTGCCCCACTTGCAAGACGGCATTGGCTGAGGCCGAGGTGAAATATGAGGATCACCGTTCCCCATCGATTTATGTAAAATTTAAGATGGTCTCCGATATCGGGGATATATTCCCAAACCTGAAAGGGAAACCCGTCTCGGTCATCATCTGGACGACCACTCCTTGGACGATTCCAGCCAATTTGGCGATTGCCCTCCATCCGGACTTCACCTATGTAGCGGTTGATGTGAAGGGAGAAGTTTATATTTTAGCGGAGGGACTCTTGGAAGTGGTCATGGAAAAATTTGGTATCGAGAAGTATCAGGTTTTGGAGAAATTTCCAGGAAAAAGATTGGAAGGACTCAAATGCCGACATCCATACCTCGACCGAGATTCGCTCCTCATCCTTGCTTCCTATGTGACCTTGGACGCAGGAACGGGCTGCGTCCACACCGCCCCAGGCCATGGTCAGGAGGACTACGAAAGTGGAGTTCAGTATGGCTTGGAGATTTATAGCCCCGTCGATGATGACGGCCGATTTACAAAGGAGGTTCCTTTCTTCGCTGGGCAATTCGTTTTCGATGCCAATGATGGGGTGAATCAGAAACTTACCGAAGTGGGAGCCCTTCTGAAAACAGAGGTGATGGTACACTCTTATCCCTATTGTTGGCGTACCAACGACCCGATCATCTTCCGGGCAACAGAGCAATGGTTCATCTCCATGGATAAAAAGGGATTGAGACAGAATGCCCTTCGATCGATCAATGAGGTGACCTGGATTCCTCCGTGGGGAAGAGATCGCATCTACGGAATGATTGAAAACCGGCCGGATTGGTGTATTTCCAGACAGAGGGCCTGGGGAATTCCCATCACCGTCTTCTACTGCTCCGCTTGCAAACAACCCCTTGTCAATCGGGAGACCATTCAACACGTCGCCCATCTTTTTGAAGAGAGAGGAGCGGATATCTGGTTTGAAGAAAGGGTCCATCACCTGTTGCCAAAAGGGACGTGTTGTGCTCAATGTGGAGGAAAAGATTTTACAAAGGAAATGGACATTCTGGACGTCTGGTTCGATTCAGGGGTCTCTTATGCAGCCGTCTTGGAGAGTCGGGAGGATCTTCAATTTCCCGCCAGTCTTTATCTGGAGGGGAGCGATCAACATCGGGGGTGGTTCCACAGTTCCCTTCTGACCTCCGTCGGGACAAGAGGCCGTGCCCCTTATCTTTCGGTCCTCACCCATGGATTTGTGGTGGATGGAGAGGGCAAAAAGATGTCCAAGTCCGCAGGGAATGTGATCGCACCCGAAGAAGTGATTAGCAAATTGGGAGCGGATGTCCTGAGGTTATGGGTTGCGGCAGAGGATTATAAGGATGACATTAAGATCTCCAACGAGATCTTGAAACGGTTGGCTGACGCCTACTTTCGTATTCGGAACACATATCGTTTCCTTTTGGGGAACCTCTATGACTTTGATCCAGAGAGAGACCGTATTGCCTATCGTGAACTCCATGAGATGGACCGATGGGCCCTCCATCGACTTCAAAAACTGATCTCCAGGGTTCGGGAAGCTTATGAGAATTTTGAATTCCACATCGTCTACCATAGTGTCCAGAATTTTTGTGCTGTTGAAATGAGCGCCCTCTATTTTGACATCCTGAAGGATCGGCTTTATACGTTTTCAGCCCCTTCTTCAGGCCGGAGATCTGCCCAGACGGCCCTTTATGAAATTTTGAAAACCCTGACCTGCCTTATGGCTCCCATTCTTTGCTTTACGGCAGAAGAGGTTTGGAAATATACCCCTGCAGAGTCAGGGAAGGCCGAAAGTGTTCACCTGGCGCTGTTTCCTGAATTGCAAAGCGAATACCTGGATGATGCACTGAGCGAACGATGGGAGCGCATTTGGGAGATCCGGGCTGTGGTGACCAAGGCCTTAGAGGAAGCCCGAAAGGAAAAGGTGATCGGACTCTCCCTGGATGCTCAAGTCAACCTCTATCTACCCGAGAAGATCTATCACTTTCTTCAACCCTACGAGAACGATCTGAAATCCATCTTCATTGTATCCTCGGTCACTCTTCATCCTGCCGCAAGCGGGACGACGGATGAGAAAGAGGTGAGGGCGGAGGTTTTCCGTGCAGATGGGAAAAAGTGCGAACGATGTTGGAATTATGATGTGAGCGTGGGCCAACATTCGGAGCATCCCACCATCTGTCAGAGATGCGTCGAGGCCATACAAGAGTAAACCTGACAGTTGCAAAACGGACACGGGCAAACCGCCCTTCGAGGCTTCGGAAGGCGGTTGTTTTGAGAATTTAAGGGTATCGGAGGAGATCACTCCAAGTGAATTCCAGCAAGGGAAGGGAACGAGAGTGCCAATTCGGCCAAAGGTTCGCCTCGAAGCCTCTCCGGACGGCTTGTCCATGTCCGTATCGTCAAAAGTTTATGCAACGTTAAGGTAAACAAACACCCTTCCCCTCTCCCGAGCGGGGAGAGGGATGGGGTGAGGGGATCATTGGGACTTGAAATTTATTTGGGATTTGGAAATTAGGATTTGAGATTTTGTATCAATTTAGCATTTTTAAAAATGAATTTCAAAAACCAAAGAAATTAAAAGAATCACTATAAAATCCCCCTCTATCCCCCTTTGCCTGTCTATGACAGGAAAAGGATTACCAAAGAGGGAAGTTAATATCTCCTCCCTTTGGAAAAGGGAGGTAGGGAGGGATTTTCAAAGCGCTAAAGTATTACGAGATTTTAAATTACAAAGACTGTTCGGTCCTGAGCGAGACTGAATATTAGGGTAGAGATGAAGCGGAAGTATTGGATCCTTTTGGTGATCTGTTTTTGGATCATCTCGATTGATCAATGGGCCAAATATGTTGTTCAACAAAGGTTGGCTCTTTATCAAAGGGTGGAAGTGATCCA
>Ga0315280_10002256_pt1 | contig 31467 bp, 39 predicted proteins | sample YL17G06_40_MG_FD_203697 | JGI IMG/M metagenome (GOLD analysis project Ga0315280, IMG submission 203697) | Sediment microbial communities from Yellowstone Lake, YNP, Wyoming, USA - YL17G06_40 | ecosystem: Environmental > Aquatic > Freshwater > Lake > Sediment | place: USA: Wyoming | collected... | reverse complement strand
GACTGGCCGTTCTCCGAAGGACATTTTCTTACTGCCTGCAGCAGAAGAGCCGCCTGATGATTTATTCCCTCCTGAGGTGATAGGCGACGAAGATAACCAAGAAGCTGAATCGCCGACCGACGCGCCCGGTGCCGCTTCGCCTCCGACCAAACCTGAAATTGCCAGAGCTCTGGCTTGGGCCGAGATGCGAACCTTACAGGCTCAGCTAAACAAAGAAGCTTTTGAAAAGGCCAAGAGAGATGGATTAGATATGAAGTTAGTGAAAACAGCGGTGTCCGATGCCATGATCAGGGCAGCCTTTAAGAGCGAATGCCCCAGTATCAAACTCGATAATAAGAAACTTTCCCAGGAGGTGCCCGACTGGGCCACTCTCGAACCGATCCTCAAAATTCACAAGCGCCTCGAGGCACATAGAGCAAAGATTATGCAGCAGACCACAAAACAATCGGGAACAAAAGAAACCGCGGTTGAAAAGTCCCAGGCTGCGCCTGCAGCGACACAGACACACACAGTTGTTACCGGAAACAAGGGCCCAGAAGTTTTAGACATTTAACGAGGTGGACTTATGGCTCCATCCATTGAGCAACGCACGCGGATTCTACGTGATTTTTTCGTAGGGCGCAGGGATACATTCACAGAGCAGCAGCCACCGGATGCCCTCATGCCCTACTTAGCGATAAAAAAGGAGCTCACGGATCCGGAGCTCATGGCCCACTGCCGGGGCGAGAAAACGATATCGACGTACCTGGTCGACGACCAGGGCAACACACCGGTGGCCGTCCTCGATATCGACTCCAAGGAAGAGCCAGCGAAACAGATCATAACCTTCGCCAAGAACTGGCTCAAGGGCTATGGCCTTCAGGGGTTCGTGGAGCCCTCCGGCCGCAAGGGCTACCACATATGGGTGGTGTTCAAGAATCGGATGCCGGCAGCGAAGGCCAAGCGCATGCTCGAGGCGCTGCTGGCCGATTGGGTGGCCACCTGGAACCGCTGGGCCCAGGCCGAGAAGAGGCCCTTTACCTTCGTGATAAAGGAGAAAGGCATGGGCCCGTTGCTCGTTGACTTTGAAGGCAAAGAGGTACGTTTGCCCTTCCTCATTGAGATAAACCCCAAGCAGGAGCAGAAGACCTCCCCGGAGGCCCCCGGCAGCTGCGTCAAGCTCCCCTGGGGCAAGCATCGCATCACCGGCAAGTGGACGGCCTTCCTGAATGACCAGGGGCAGATCCCCCAGGACTGGGGGATGTCTATGATCCTCCAGGAACCCGCGGTGACTGAGCTCATGCTGGACGATATCCTGAAGAAATACCCAGATATCCTCAGGCCCTCTACTGCTGGGAAAGGCAGAGAAACAGGCAAAGAGAGAAGCTATGGGTTGCCCTGCTTCGCTAAACTGATGGATGGAGTGACTGAGGGCTTCCGACACATAGCATCATTCCGCCTGGCAATCCAGCTGTACCGGCAAAAGGTCTCCCAGGACCGCGCGCTCTCCATGTTGATGAACTGGAACGATTCTAATAACCCGGCTCTGTCGCGCACAGAGATTGAGCAAAGCGTTAAAAGCGCCTATACCGGCAAGTACAAGCTGGGCTGCGCTGATATCGAGGGCGCCGGCCTTTGTGATAAAAGCTGCCCGGTGCGCAGCAAGCGCTATCTCGAGAGAGACGACAAGGTGGAGTCCAAGGCCGATGAGGTAATCGAACACTTGGTCAAGGTCACCACGGAGCCGCCAGCCTACATAGTCACTGTAATGGGCGGCATTCAGATCAACATGTCGGTGGACGAGCTTTTTAATCTCACCCTCTTCCAGAAGAAGTGTATGGCCGATGCTAACCTGATCCCCCACATCGAGCTCACCAACAAGCAGTGGCACATGGTCATTAACCAGAAGATAGCGCTACGCGAGGACCAGCCCGCGCCGATTGACGCCCGGGAGTCGGTGGGCATTGTAGACAACGTCTACGACTGGCTGAGACAGACGCCCAAGGCCCAGAATGGAGCCGATATCAGCGCCGGGCGGCCGGTTATTAAGGACGATGATTATTTGTTCCGCGCCAAGGATGTGCTGTCTTACTTGAAAAAACAGCACAAGATGAATATGTTTCCTCACGAACTCTGGGGGACGCTGCGCAAGTGGGGCGCTTCTTCTACCGTTATCCGCATGGGCAGTGATGTCTTCCGCCTCTGGCGCTTGCCTATGAAATCCATGCCTACCCAGGCGGATAAAGAGATCCAGGCGGAGCTGCAGCAAGGCCAGCCGGCGTTGGTTACGCCGTTACAGCCACCTGTTACTGGTAACAACGAGGCAGAGGGCGAAAAACCTGAACTGGAGTTTTGAAATCCCCTTTATATATATAGAAGCCCAAAATGGGAGAAGGTCATTTTGGGGCATGTACCAAAGTAACATTGTAACTATGAATACGACCAGAGGTAACTTGTTACACGCTTTATGTAATGGTAACAAGTTACCTCAGCTATAATGCCGTAACAAAGTAACATTCTTTATGTTAACGAAATGGTGTCTTTCTAAAAGGGGTAATGGAGAAACTCTTTGAATCGTCAGTTAAGGGTTCCGTGAACCCCAAAACGGGAGGACCTAATTTTGGGCCCCTATACTAATAAGAGGATTTGATGTGGACTGAGAAAATAATCGGGCCGCCAGGCACGGGCAAAACCACAGCGATGATAGCCCGGGTCCAGCGCGAGCTGAACAATAAGGTTGAGCCACCGGAGATCGGCTTCTACTCCTTCACCAGAATGGGTGCTGGCGTGGCATTAAAGAGAGCCCTTGAAGCCCATCCCGAGTTGGACAAGGAGGACTTCGCACACTTCCGGACCATTCACTCTGAATGCTATCAGATGCTGCACCTTAACCCGGAGTCGGTCATGAACTCCAGCCGCACAAGGGAATTCTGTAAAGGGTTTGGCTATCCCATATCTGAGCAGCGGCAGGATGAGCAAGAGCAGGAGTTCCCTGAAGTGCTGCTCAAGGAGCAGGGAGACTGGCTACTCCATTTCTATAAGTGGCGCAAGAATCTAATGTTGCCCATGTCTGCAGCTTACCGCTTGTTCTATGACGATAATCATGATCAGCTGCCGCCAGCCTGGTCAGAAGCCTTCATAATGAACTTCGAAGAGCGCTATAACAAATTCAAGCAGCAGAATGGCCTCTGGGACTTCTGTGACATGGTGGAGGAGGCGATTAACCGCCGCTTGAAGCCAGGGGTCCGCGTTCTGTTCAAGGACGAGGCCCAGGATTCCTCGCCCCTGTTGTATAAAGCCCTTGACCTTTTCCTCGAGGGAGTTGACAGGCATTACATCGCCGGCGATCCCTGTCAGGCTATCTACACGTGGCAAGGCGCTAGGCCCGAACTGTTTGAATCCAGGAAGCACGACCAGTTAACCTTCCTGCGTCAGAGCTGGAGACTGCCGCGAAAGGTGCATAGCCTGGCCACGAAAATCCTGTCATCTCCGGAATACTACCCGCGCGACGCCGAGGGCAGCGTAAGCGTAGAGCAGCTCGGTAACTTCTTGGAGATGCTGGATGAATACCCAGGATCGGTCTACATACTTTCGCGCCACCTGTACCGCATCCCGGATATCTGCGACCAGCTTTATAAATGGGGGGTGCCCTTCGATAACCTGCGCGGGCCCTCGCCCTACCACGGCAATGACGCAATCCGGATCCTCACGCTGCGCCAATTTATGCAGGGTTCGCAGTTCGAGGTCGCTGACTTCTGGAAACTGATACAGGATATCCCGGCGAAAGGGAATTTTAAACGCGGCTTCAAGGCACAGATAGAGAAAATGGCCCGGGAAATACCAACAACAAAGTTTACGAGGCACGATGTCATAAATGACCTCCTGGAAGGCTTTACACGGGACCCCATGGCACTGCTTTCCATGACGGACCAGAAGATAGCGTACTATAAACGCCTCGTCGACGAACAAGGTGAGGGGGTACTAAAAGAAAAGCCCAGGGTTATCGTGGGGACCATCCATTCCTTCAAGGGAGACGAGTGCGATTGGGCTGTGATACTCAGCGATATCACCAAGAGGAGCTGGCAGGTTGCCCAGGAGAACTATCCTGAGGAAGCAAGGGTATGGTACACCGGTGCCACGCGCGCAAAGGAAGGAGTTATCATCGTGCCCTCGGAAAGTTACTATTCGTGGGCATGGCCGGAGGTTAATACACTCTGATGCTAAAACTCAATTCGACGCTTAGGAGCTGTGACGACTCTGTCAGCTAAAGAGACAGCTTCTTGGGGCACGCTCTGACCAGCGTCACACGTTATTAGGAGGCGCACTATGGCTAAATCCTCGTCGGCTCAGCTAGGTCTTGGCGAGGCCCCGGAGGCCGCGGAGGCGCGGGTCCGGCAGGCATGCTTTCCACTGGTGCTACGGATAAAGGACGGCCAGGTCAAGCTCTGGGGGCGCTGGCGGCTGATCATGGGGCTCCCGGAGGGATCCGGCAAAGACATGTACCTCAAGGGCTGGGATGAGGCCAAGGAGAAGCTCGAGGGGTTAAACTCCGAGCTGGAGAAGGCTGGGTACCACTGGTGCCTCTACAGCCCCCCAGGCGATATGCCGAAGTTTGCCTGCCTGGTCTGCCCCATGCGGCCTTTCCTGCCGCAGCGCTGCCCTGCGTGGGGGTTGGAGATTCCTGCTGGAGCTGCTGTCGAAAAGAAACAAGCCTGATGAAAAAACAACGCGACACTATGACTCTTGAGCAATATCGCGCTACAGAGACCCACGACTCACTGATGAATAAAATTATCAACATGGCTAAGTCGATGGGGTATGACAAGATTTATCACACCTGGCGCTCGTATCACTCCCCGAAGGGCTTCTTTGACATTGTGATTGGCCGGAGCCGTGATGGTAGGCTGTTGTTTAGGTAACTATATACTTGACAGACCCATATTTTTGTGATATAATAGGGACATCATAGAAATGGGGTAGTCAAATGATTAAGCGGTTTAGGTCTCTCGTTGAAATGCTCAAGGTCTTCCCCGATGAACAAGCCTGTATCGATCATCTTACCTCGATTCGGTGGCGCAATGGTGAGTTCTGTCCTCATTGTGGTGGCAGCGTAATCTATCACTTCAAAGACCACCGCAGTCATAAATGTGCTGCTTGCCGTCAACGCTTCAGCATAAAGGTAGGCACTATCTTTGAAGACAGCAAGATTTCACTTCAGAAGTGGTTTATGGCTATCTATCTTATAACGTCTCACAAGAAAGGCATTTCCTCGATTCAACTTTCCAAAGACATTGCAGTAACTCAAAAGACAGCTTGGTTTATGATGCATCGTCTGCGGGAAGCCAGCAATACTAAGAGTTTCCTTATGCCCCTGAAGAATGAAGTCGAAGTAGATGAGACCTACATAGGTGGCAAAGAGCGCAATAAGCATGTTAGCAAAAGAGTCGGGGGAACTCAAGGCCGAAACACCACAAGCAAAACGGCTGCTGTTGCCTTGGTTGAGCGCGGTGGCGAGATAAGAACCTTCAAGGTAGAAGATGTGACTACTCGCACCTTGAATCATCTCATCGCTAATAATGTGGCACTCGGTTCCAAATTGTTTACAGACGACTTCAAAGCCTATACCGGGCTTGCCCCGTTTTATACCCACAGAGTTGTTAAACACGGTGAAGGCGAATATGTGATAGGTGACGTGCATGTTAACACTGCCGAGGGATTCTTCTCCCAGTTTAAGCGTGGATTGGTAGGCATTTATCACCTTATGAGCAAAAAACATCTTCACAGGTACTTGAATGAGTTTGCTTTTAGGTATAACATGAGGGCACAGCCAAACGGTGAAGGTTTTACAGCCCTACTGAGCAACATTGAGGGAAGACTACCTTATAAGGTGCTAACAGCCAATGAAGGTTGATACTCGTAGAGACAAACCTTTTACCTTGAAGATGTCCTTCGATGAAGCCCTAGAGCGATTCGCTAGCATTGAGACTAGGGAACAGGAAGAACCTGAATACGAAGGCAAAAAGGCTTCTCCTTTCGTAAAGTGGGCTGGAGGCAAACGCAGCCTGTTATCTGTTCTCGTAGCATGGCTTCCAGTCTCATTCAATACTTACTACGAACCTTTTCTTGGTGGCGGGGCATTATTCTTTGAGAGTATTGGGCGAATTAAAACCGCTCTATTGTCGGATACCAACCTAGAGTTAGTGATTACGTTCAATGTCATTAAGAATGACCCTGAACCCCTTATTGCACTCCTGGATGAACACACCCGCCGACATAGCGCAGAGTATTATGCTCGTGTTCGTAACCAACATGATTTGCAGGACCCCATAAAAGTTGCTGCCCGTTTTATCTATCTCAACAAGACCTGCTACAACGGACTTTATAGAGTGAATAAAGCAGGGCATTTCAATGTACCCATCGGTAGATATACCAACCCGATTATCTACCAAAGAGGAAACATTATCGCCTGCCACAAAGCTTTGCAGGTTGCTAGGATCGAGTACAGGGATTTTGAAACGATTCAACCCCAAGCTGGCGATTTTGTTTACTGCGATCCCCCTTATCATCCGATTGATGGCGCTTCGTCTTTTACCAAATACACAAAGGCAGACTTTACAGAAGCCGACCAGAAGCGCCTCCGAGAGTTTGCCCTGAAGTTACATGGTGATGGCGTGCTAGTAATGGTCTCCAACTCTGATACACCATTCGTTCGTGACCTGTATAGGAATCCTCCATTTAAAACAACGATTGTTCAAGCCCCTCGCTATGTAAATTGCAAGCCAGAAAAGCGCAATCCCATTAACGAACTTCTTATCACGACTTACTAAATGACTATCAGTGGAGGAACGCAGGCAAACTACACAGGCAATACTCTTGAGCAATTCGTTGAGCATCGCCTGGTGAAATCGGGGTATGCCTTTGTGCGTCCTAACCAGTTCGTACCAGCAGCCTATATTCGGCAACCGATATATACTAGGCGCTTTCATGCTGGCACGAACATCTATGGGACTTCCATCTTTTGTGACTTTGCAGTCTATCACCCCACGAAGTGGCCTAATTGTCTCATTATCGAGGCGAAATGGCAGCAGGTCGTGGGGTCAGTTGATGAGAAATACCCCTATCTCGTTCTGAACATTCAAAGCCAGTATGCCTATCAGACTATCCTTCTGCTTGATGGTGGCGGTTACAAAAAGGGTGCTGAACAATGGATGCGCAAGCAAGCTGGTAGCGGGAATTTGCTTCACGTGTTTAATATGGCTCAATTCCAAACTTGGGTGAACAACGGGAATCTTTGATTAGGTCAAATAAGTATATAGTTACCGAAGTTAATCGTAAAGGCGCAGATTGAGGCAGCCCATGACTACTCCTTCAGTACAGGTGAGAAATCGCCCAAAATGTGGTGGGCGGGCAAGCTGAAGATATCAACCAAGAGCAGCGAACGTGCCAAGCCTGAGGCTGTCTATACTGCCCTGGACAAGCTGAGCGAGGAAGAGCTGGCCAAGCTCATTGTGGAATCCATGCTTATATTTTTAACCTACCAGGGCGGCCTTGAGGCATATCGCATTGAGACCACGGAAGCCCTGAACTGGATGGGGATCGGAATTAACATAGAGCCTAAGGAGGAAGCAGGATGAAAGTCGCGGTGCAGGTCATCAGTGAGAACCTGTCTAAGGAGCAGATTGTGTCTTTGCTCCAGGCCATAAGGGACTGCGAGCAAAAGCAGTTTAAGGACACACCCATTACAATTCTGCTCGACGTGCCCGAGGCGACTGTTAAGGAAGCTGCTGAGATCCTCAACAGCGTAAAGCCTCCATTAGGTAATGTTAAATATTTCGATGTGCGAAAGGAGCATTGACTATAGCGGAAGCTCACAGGGTGAGCAGAATAGAGGGGGGGCAGCGTAAAACCAGCAGAAAGGAAGGAATGTAAAGTGGGAAGGAGATGCCCTAAGGTTTGTTGCCCCCTCGAGGGCCGCCCCAATCAAGTCACCCCAGACCTCCTGCAGCCAATCAAACGCCTTCCACATCAGCCACCCCGGACACGTGATTAGATAGAGGTATATTTGCCACCAGCAACTCAGCCATCTCAGCGTTGGGGGAGAAACCCAGGCAGACCGAGACCGCGAGCTCTGTTCTGTTTCTCTTGCCTGTTTTCTTCATGAAGCGGCACATTAAACTCTTGACTGTCGAAGTCTTTATGCTGAGCTGCTCCGCGATCTCCTCATTGGTTCTGCCCTGCACGAGCTGGACAAGTATTTGCCTTTCCCTTCGCGTGAAGCTCATTTGTCTGGCTGGCGGCACTTTTCATTAGGGCACACCCAGGCGATTACGGCGTCATCTATGGACGTTGATACCGGCACCGTGCCCCCGGAGAGCTGGTTGAGCACGACGGCCTCCACCTTATCCATGAATTTGCCACAAACTGGGCATTTAGCTGCCTGGTAATGATCTACCTTCTTCTCCATCGTCTCACCCCCTTTTTGGCTTCAACAACCTGATCAGTCTTAGTCCAGCGCGAATAGCTCCTTCCGCCACTGAGACTATCCATATCAACAGACTGATGATAGCCCCTGTGAGTTGCGTCATTTTCTGGCCCTGATGATTTTGGCGAAGATAAGCCCGCCGCCGGCTGTTGTGACGCTTCCTATGGTTATCAGGATATAGCCCAGTTCGGCGCCCAAGGCGATCTCAATGCCTATGCCTGAGCTAACCGTAATTATGCCGATGAGCTCAATTGCGGTTGCTATTATCAGACCTTTTATCTTCAATTCCTCTCCTTTTAGTGAGACTGGCAAAAACTATGTGTGGCTGGCCGCGAACATAGCGGCTCACCTCCTTATCTATCCGGGTTACTCCAGCAAAACTAACTAGGTGGCTTCTGAGAGTAGTCTGGCTTTTTCCTGAACCAATACTGGATAATAAGACCAACCCAGACAATGAGAGCACCTGTAACTGCCCCAAGTCCTGCTGCTTCTATAACGCTCTGCGCTGAGGGGTTCGTTACCAGCCAGACCTCAGTGACCCATAGGGCAAATGAGCACCATCCCAGGAACACGCCAACCATGAAGAACGTAAAGAGCCACTTCAAGATTGTGTCCCACTTCTCGGTTGTCATCTTCGTCGGGCGCAGGGGACTGCCTCCTTTAGGTGGCAGAGGAATGCGCCCAAGCCTCCTTTCCTTGACATTCCGACAGTATGCGGTATCCTGGCACGGCAAGCTCTGTGTCAGGACGAGCCACCCGTCAATTGGCTCCGAAGCCCAGTCCTTCGACATGGGCAAACTGCCTGCTTTAGCTGGCAGTAATTGACGTATGTGTAAGGCCCTAACTAGTACTCCCTATCAGGTTTTTTACCTCGTATTTGCCTGCTTCCCACTCCATGTAAGTGTAAGGGCCCGAGCCCATCGACCCCAGTACCTCAACCCAGTGCGGGTGCACCGGAGCTGCGTTGAGCGACTGCCTGAGATGGGTATGGCCCATGAAGATGGTTATATCGTTGTCGATCGCGGATTTCTGAGCCCGCTGGTGGATCGGGCCGGTAAGCTTCATCAGCGCGTCGTAGTCGCCCCGGTTGGCCAGGCTCGAGGGACTTTGAATCAGGAAGGTCCTGATCAGCCCGGGCAGAATCCTTTGCACGAAGCGGAAATTATTCCAGAAGCTGATAGTGAAGTCAAACTGGGCGCCATGGGTGAAGAGCTGCCGATGCCGGGGCTCCCAGACCTCTTTGCAGATCCGGATAGGCGCCAAGCGGTCCGCGACGCTCATCAGCCAGCCGTAATCGTCATGGGGGAAATTGCCTGCTATGCAGGTGACCGTTTTTCTCCTGGCCAGGTCCCTGAGCCTGTCGGTGAGCTCATCTGTGAGCGTGCCCTCCTCGCCGGCCGAGCGGTCCCAGGTATCGCCGCCGTAAATGACCTCGTCGTACTCTGCAGCTCCGGCCAGGTCCAGGCATTTGTGCTGCGCCTGGCGGTTAGAGCTCTTGTTGTGGATATGGAGGTCAACTGCAAAAAGTCTCATGATTCAAACCTCAATTCGATGCACCACCCTTAGCCTGCTTACGTTTCTGCATGTGCCCTCTCCACCGATTGAATCCAAAGGCTATAATCAGCACGGCCATTGCTGTTTCAATGCCCCGGACTATTTTGTTACTCTCAAAGATCCACACTCCTCCGTATATCCAGAAGAGCGAAAAGTGAATCAGCAATATCACGCCAAAGGCGATAATCAGCCAATCTCCAGCAACCTCGAAATACCCCTCTAGCCGCTCTCTAAGCCGTTTCATGCAATTTTTGTCCATGCTCTCATACCCCAAGCAGGTTCGGTAAAGGCCAGAACTTCAATAGATCGCTCGCGCTTTTGAGCCCTTTCATATCGGTTCCCTTCTCCAAACACGGAAGTAATCAAATCCTGCACAATATAGTTCGCTAAGGCCCAAATCCATTCCTATCACCCCTATAGCCACCATGTTTGTAGGAGAATCATATGCCCACCGCGTAGTGTCATAGAATCTACCGAGACTCACCCAGGGCCCACCCGAGGCTCTTTCAACATCCAATATGGTACACCTCACGCCAGTTGGGCTATAGCCATCCTGCCACGTTATTCTTATCTCGTACCATGTAAGAGCAGCAAAACCAGTCATGCTTAAAGCGGCGTATGTACCATTCGGATGACGAATGATGAAGGCGTTTTCAATCAGCGTTGCGGAGTATGCGTTGTAGCAGTCCCAGCCTTGCATCGAAGGAACACCTGTCAGGCGAAACAAAACGCAGGGCCACTGATAATTCTCAGCACCGCCAGCCACATAGCTATAGTAGTTTCTAACTCTAAACTCCACAATGCCGTTCGTCACCGGTCCAGGGGGAGTCATCTGTTCAGGCAACACATACGCAGCCCAGGGAATAATGCTGTAGTTGGATGGGCCTGCCATCCCTACCATACCCACTGTGGGCTGCCCGTAAGGTGCCCCTATCTTCCAATGGTTGTTCTGCCAGACAAATTTCTGCGCCTCCAGCACGTCATTGAACTCAGCGTCGAATACCGGAATCCAGTTAAAAGGTTTAACTTTGAAGCTGCTTTTGAGCTGTTGCCCGTTGAGGTCTATAGATACCGGGTATATACCCGCTGCAGACGGAATCTTTCTCAAGTTTAGATAGGCTCGGTCATCCGCAGCTCCCCTCGCGCCTAGAGATACCGTTATATTATCTGCCATTTTTTCACCTTACGGATTAGTTACTGTGAATACCACTACCGCGTTCCCTGACACACTCCCATAGTTTCGACAGAATACGTTAATGTAGAAATCCTGGTCAGGAAATATCTCATTCACAATGTCTGCATCCGGAGTTGTCGCGGGGTCAAAAGGAGCATTGAGCGTAAATATGATTGGTCCTTCTATCCGAAGGTCGCTGACTCCCCATGGTATGACCTCGCAGTAATCTGCAAGGCCGTCCATGGTTATCTTGTAAGTGCCGACGATGCCCAGGCCATACTGTGCTGATGCGGTTATAGGAAATACAACCTGCTGCTGGAGTCCTGGATCTAGGGTTACAGTCTGTCTTGCCACAACGAGGTTTCCCACAGATAACCGTATTTCTCTGGTTTCGGTTTTATCGGTAGGGTTCTCAGCAGATGCGGATATCGTTACAGGCTCAGGGAAGTCTTCATTCAAAGGCACGATATGTGGCTCTATCACCAGGGGCCCTGTCAGCTTGATCCCGCTCGGCTTGACTATCGCTTTGATACCGACAAATGCGAGCAGCCCGATGAGTCCTATGAGACCCAGTATACCGGCATTACCTTTCCCCTCTTCTGTTGCCTTGCGAGATATTGCTGGCATTTAACCTTCTTTCCCACCGTCTCCACTCTCCTGGGTCTTCGGCGGAGTATAATTTTTTGTAGCCATCGTACCTCCTACTGCACGCTGTAGAAATGAATCATGCCGTCAGTCATCTCTCCGATGACCCAGTTCTCTGTTATGGTGCTACCACTTCTTTATTCTTGTAACGCGCTTGAATATCAGCTGGTCTATTATCGGGCAGCCTATCACCATTGGAGATGCCAAAAAGACACTGAATGACCCACTAAGGTAATTAGGAGCATCTATCCCGTTTATGTTACCCTTCAAAGTAGGAATGGCGGGGTTCGACACATCTATAATGGTCAGAGAGGCATCAGCGTTAGCAGCGACGTAGGCGTAATTACCCCGAACGGCTACGCCTTCGGCTCCACCCAAGTAATTGGGAGCCCCTGCTCCCCTGATGTTACCCTTCAAAGTAGGAATGGCGGGGTTCGACACATCTATAATGGTCAGAGAGTCGTCATCATAGGCAGTGACATAGGCGTAGTTACCTGTAACGAATACTGCATCGGCTCCACCCAAGTAATTGGGAGGCCCTGCTCCGCTGATGTTACCCTTGAAGGTGGGAATGGCGGGGTTCGACACATCTATAATGGTGAGAGAGGCTATATCGTTAGCAGCGACATAGGCGTAGTTACCCCGAACGAATACTGCAAAGGCTCCACCCAAGTAATTGGGAGCCCCTGCTCCCCTGATGTTACCCTTCAAAGTAGGAATGGCGGGGTTCGACACATCTATAATGGTTAGAGAGTCGTCATCATAGGCAGCGACACAGGCGTAGTTATCCCGAACGACTACGCTTTCGGCTTGACCCAAGTAATTGGGAGGCCCTGCTCCGCTGATGTTACCCTTGAAGGTGGGAATGGCGGGGTGCGACACATCTATAATGGTCAGAGAGGCATCAAGAATACTGGCGACATAGGCGTAGTTACCCCGAACGACTACGCCGTGGCAGAGACCCAAGTAATTGGGAGGCCCTGCTCCGCTGATGTTACCCTTGAAGGTGGGAATGGCGGGGTGCGACACATCTATAATGGTCAGAGAGTCAGCACCCTCCGCGACGACATAGGCGTAGTTACCCCGAACGAATACGCCTCTGGCAACAGCCAAGTAATTGGGGGCCCCTGCTCCGCTGATGTTACCCTTGAAGGTGGGAATGGCGGGGTTCGACACATCTATAATGGTCAGAGAGAAGTCAGCATCAGCGGCGACGTAGGCGTAAGTCTTCATCTTAAAAGTCCTCAGCAAACGACAGTTGCCATGGCTCTCCTTGAAGGTCAAGGGATTTCAAAGATATAAGAAACGGCCTCGCCGCTGACCGATGTGCCTACCCAGATAGCGCTTGTATTGGTCACCTTCAGCGCCAACGCGAGCGCAGCAGTAAGCCCATCGAATCTACCGGAGGCGTTCTCACAAATTGCCTTGGAAGGACCCACATAAATAGTCCCCGTGTTTGCTGGCTTGGCCAGAACTGTGACCTCAACCCCATCCGGTACCGCGTGTCCGGGAAGCTGCTGCGCTGTGCCGGCAGCGATGATAATTACCTGGCCGGTGATGAAGGTATCAAAGGTGTGAAATCCTCTCATGACGAACCTCCACTAAGTGGGCTCCCAGTATATGCCCCGCGCTTCATTGAGGGTTGCTACGGCATCCCCCTGGTATGCAGCATGGATGCGGAAGAGTTTGCTGTAGGGGATTCCCGATAGGTTACCTGCGGAGAAGACCATGGTGTAGTGGCCGGTTGGATCCGCTTTGGCCAGCCATATTGCGGGGAAAGCTGATTGGGCGATACCCTCGTTGATAAGGGTGTTGTAGCTGAATACCAGCTCGAGGTCGTCAAACCTGAAAACGACCTGGGTGTTGGGGTCTGTGACATCGATGATAGCCCATACCAGGGCTCCGGCCACATTGGTTCTCTGCACGATCTCGAAGGCGGTTTTGCTGGCCAGGGACTGGCTTTGTTTCTTGAACTCGTAGAGGCTACGAACCTGCGCTGCGCCAGGTGCCCCGGGAGTAAGTGCACTGATAGCAGCGCTAAGGGAATTGATGGTAGCCTTAAGGCTATTGAGGTCAGTGTCGAGAGAGGTGAGCATGGCAGAGACTCCCTGCTCGGTTGCCTGGATGCCTTGAAGGGTCTGGTTCAGCTGCGTCAATATCGCGGTGAGGTCAGGCGGCGCAGCGGCAGCTCTTTGGCGGCCTGCTAGAGCACCTGCAAAAGCTCCGCCAGCAGCACCAGCGCCGGCGGCAATAGCCTGTTCTAACTCTCTATCCATAGCAGCCTCCCGTAATAAAGCACAAAGGGCAGGAGAATTGCTCTCCCGCCCTTTGTCCCCAAATTAGCCTAGTAATTCGCTTTTGTCAACCTATGGCGCCAGCCTGAAAGTGCCTTCAGGCATGAGCTCCGACCTTGCCTGATGGATACATCTGACCCGGGTGTCGCAGTAGGAAGTAAAGCCGTGTTCCTGCGCCTTTTTGAAGAAGTACCAGTCCTCGGAGAGGCCCTGCGGTTTCCTCGGGTCCCGAACCTGCCAGAGGAACCAGGGTTCGGGAATGTGCTGGAACACCCTCATGTCGATAAGGAGGCACCCTGCCCCCGCAGCGTCTATAGGAAGCAGGGTGTTCCTGGGCCAGTCCACGATGGGCTCATAGCTGTTTACAGCTTTATTCCAGCGCCATATGGCGGGCACCCCCATCTTGGCCCAGTAGAGGCCGCTGACTATGGGCAGGTTGTTGCTCAGAAGCACTTCCAGTGTGTCAGCCGGCGGCATGACGTCGTCATCCAGGAAGAAAAGATAGCGCGCCTGGGCTTCCTGCGCATCCTTGACCAGCCTGTTTCGAGCTACATCAACCGGCAGACCTAACCAGCTGCCGACGGAATAGCTTCCTGGGATGATGAGCTCCTTGAACGTGATGGTCCAGGTGATGTTGGCCCAGCCCACGCTGGGCAGTGCTATGAAGAAGTCGATTCCATTTTGCTGCTCCCAAGCCCCGGCCATAGATAACTGATTCTCCTTATACTTCTGTCATTTTAACATCTTCAACAAGGGGAGTGTCAAAAACTGAGCCATCGTTTGTTTAGCAGAGCAGCACACGATTCTTCTAACTCCGCGACTCTCTGCTCTAGAAGAACAATTTGCTGCGCTTCCCAGGATAAAAGGCGGGCCTCAAGAGTATAGGTCTTGGTTGTTGTGCCGAACAGAAGGGCATCGATGGTGTATGCCTTGGTCGCGGTAGCTCTAAGCACAGCGTCCAGAGTATGAGTCTTGATGGCGGTAGCCTCGAGCACAGCGTCGAGGCTGTAGGTCTTCGCTGCCGTAGCTTGAAGAACGGCATCTAGGGTATGGACCTTAATTGCTGTCGCTTTCAGCAGAGCGTCCAGGGTGTAGACCTTGGTGCCAGCCGCCCAAACCAGGGCGTCGATAGTGAGAGTCTTGGTGGCTGTTGCTCTCAGTACAGCGTTGATAGTGAGGGTCTTGGTATTTCTTTTTATCAGGTATGTGTCTAAAGTGTAGGTCTTGACCGATATCGCCTGCAGTACCGCATCCAGGGTGTAGGCTTTGGTAGAAGTCGCTCGAAGCACTGTGTCCAGGGTGTAGGTCTTAGTAACCGTGCCCCGGAGTATTGAGTCGAAGGTGTAGGTCTTAGTAACCGTGCCCCGGAGTATTGAGTCGAAGGTGTAGGTCTCGACCGATGTGGCTCGGAGCACTACGTCAATGGTGTGCGTTTTTGCCACTCTGGCCGTTAGGTAAGCATCAAGGGTATATGATTTTACTGCCGTGGCTCTGAGTACAGTGTCGAGCGTATAGATCTTAGTCGCGGTAGCTTTGAGTATAGCGTCGAGGGTGAGAGTCTTGGTCGTGGTAGTGACCGTAGGTGCAAGCGGTAATAACTGCGTTAATCTTCTTGTGGTTGGTGCTGGCATCTTTTACCTCTAAGCGTGCTTCAGTACCTTCCACGGAAAATCCCTGCTCGTGCCTACTGTTTGCTTCAGGCTGAATCTCAAGGAATTAGCGTCAGTAAGTTCGTTACTTATCGGGACACTAATTTTGATTAAGTCGTCTGCTGGTTGAGCACCGCCGTATGTCACAAAATAGGCTACTCTTGATGTCCCACCAGTCAACACCATTTGGTATATCCTGAGTTCAAGTGCATCGCCCGCAGCCAGGTTGACAGTGTCTACATGGAAAGTATAAACACCAGCCTCATTCACACTCGCTAAAAAGTGTTCTGTGCCTACTGTGGCTGACTGCGTTCCAGAGGCAAAAGCCGTTACTGCCATGGTAGTACCTCCTTGGTGGGCCACAATATTAAGCCAATACCAAACTGCATCTCAGCATTGGTGTTGATAAATTCCTCAGTATCATACTTTCCTTTTAATTCCGACCAGAACTTTTTAATACCAGCACAATGTTCAGCATAGGAACTGTTTCCCACGACATTGACCGCAATATCATGCAGAGCAATCAGCCCACCTTCTCGAACCAGAGGCGAGTACATGGCAAAGTCGCTGCGTACTGTATCCTCCTCGTGCCCGCCATCTATGAACAGGAAATCGACCTTGCTGCCATTGAGTAGCTTCTTAACCTTTTCCATAGTCCGCGGGCTGCGAGAATCAGCGTTAATAAATTCATGCTTATCTGGCGCAATCCTGGGGGCGTTGTCTATCCCTATGTAGCGAGCGTCTGGGTGCGAGAATGCTAGGAACAGATTCATGGTTCCCCCACGGTCAACACCAATCTCAAGTATCGTTTTGGGCTGGACTGCCTTTATCCGTTCACAGAGCCTTGCAACCTCATAGAAGTTCTGAGTACATGTTCTTGATTTATCATTCAAGCAAGCTAAGACCTTATCTCGTGTCTCATCTGAGTAATCTACTACCAGACCATCTAGTGATGCGTCTATCCCATTTATGTAGCCAGGCAACTGCATACGGTCAATGTAATCTCTCGATACCCTCTCTCTGTCTTTCAGGGTCAAAGGTTCCGTGATGGGGATGCTCGTAACATAATCATCCAGATTCACATCTGGGTGAGCAGTGTATTTGCCAGTCGCTAATTCGATATGCAGACACTGCACTCGGGTATCGCAGATAACCTCGATGCCGCACTCTTTAACCAGGTGATAAAACCAAGTATCCTGTCCTATGCCCTTTACTTCTTCATCGCCCCAGCATTTTTCAGGCACAATGCAAAATAGCGGTATATCGGGAAAGTTCTGCTTGATTTTATATATCACACTGAGCGAAATTAAGGCGCAGCCCAGACCACATCCAGCGATGTTTCGCCTCAGCCCAGTGTTTGGAGTTGCATCAATACAACTCCACCTATTCTCCTCATCACGCTGGCTCAGCATTACTCCGCTGAATTTCACATAGTAAACCCCAACGATAATTGCGTCTGGGTATTGCTGGCTTGTCTCTATGAGTTGCACTGCCCCATGCCAGGGCACGACCACATCCTCCTCGATAAAGAGGGCATATTTCGCCTTATCCTCGATTGCCTTCTCTATCAAATAGCCGTCAGCCACATCTACAGGATTGCCATCAATGGCGTGATATGAAACGCTCATGGAGGCAAAGTCCACCATGCGCCCTATGTGGGATACTAGCTGCTGCGCTGGCATTTCCTTCATAGTTCTCCTGGGCTGCAAGATTGCCACATAAGGAACGCAAGATGATTTAGAGATTTTCCGTGCTATCTCATGTATCTCTTTAGTGATTTGCTCTTTCGGTTTCATTATCTCTCCTATAATTTATTAAGCCAGGGGCTTTGGCATATCGCCTGGCTGAATTGCACGCTAACTGCCGAGCTAATCTTCTGCCCTACGGTAGCATTGAGTGGTACGAAGTGAATGTCCCCGTTGGGGGCAAGGACTCCACCTGCATAAGCACCTGCCACTGTTGTATAGACCAGGGAGTAGGTGGACACCACTCCCGCTGAGCTAATCTTTTGCCCTACGGTAGCAGAGAGTGGTATGAAGTGAATGTCCCCGTTGGGGGCAAGGACTCCACCTATATAAGCACCTGCCACTGTGTAGACCAGGGAGTAGGTGGACACCACTCCCGCTGAGTTAATCTTCTGGCCTACGGTAGCAGAGCTTGGCACGAAGTGAATGTCCCCGTTGGGTGCTAGGACTCCACCTGTATAAGCACTTGCTAATGTGTAGACCAGGGAGTAGGTAGATACCACCCCCGCTGAGCTAATCTTCTGGCCTACGGTAGCACTGCGTGGTACGAAGTGAATGTCCCCGTTGGGTGCAAGGACTCCACCTGCATAAGCACTTGCTAATGTGTAGACCAGGGAGTAGGTAGATACCACCCCCGCTGAGCTAATCTTCTGGCCTACGGTAGCACTGAATGGTACGAAGTGTATATCACCGTTGGGAGCTAGGACTCCACCTGCATAAGCAGACGCCACTGTGTAGACCAGGGAGTAGGTGGACACCACTCCCGCTGAGTTAATCTTCTGGCCTACGGTAGCAGAGCTTGGCACGAAGTGAATATCACCGTTAGGAGCTAGTACCCCGCCTTGATAAGCAAAATCCGCTGTATAGACCAGGGAGTAGGTGGACACCACTCTCGCTGAGTTAATCTTTTGCCCTACGGTAGCAGAGAGTGGTATGAAGTGAATGTCCCCGTTGGGGGCAAGGACTCCACCGTAACAAGCATACGCCACTGTGTAGACCAGGGAGTAAGTAGAGACCAGTTTCCCTTCCGTAGTGGATAACTGGGGATACAATCCGTATAAAGCAGGGACTCCGTTTATTGTTACAGTCATAATATCTCCTTAAGCCAGGTAGCCGCCATCAACGATTGCCTCGTATTCTATGGTTATCTGCAAATTAACTGCGGTTGCGCCCGAACCCGCAAGGGTTATCACTATCGTATCTGTAGCATCCAGCGTGACAGCACCTGTCCATGCAACTTGCTTGGTAGCTACTGCGATGTTGCCCCTTATGCCGCTCACTTGGTCAATGAAGGTCACAACCTTACTAGCCCCGCCTGAGACAATAATGTAGGTCAAATCCGCAGTCTGGGCGTCATTGGCCTTAACAATAATGCTTTTAATTAGACAAGACTGGAGTGTAGCGGTTGCGACTGTCACATCGCCAGCGTTTGCTGCTGAGGTTATGTTTTTAGTGAATAACAGAATACCGTTTTTAGCTATAGGCCAATCGCTCATGTTTGTACTCCTACATCTTCAATTACGCAAGTTCAATATAAGTGTTGTCTGGGCAGAAGAATAATTCGTCTGCCGTGTTGCCATGGTTAACCTCAGTTAGGTTTCAGATACTCGGGTTTCTCAAGGCGCTAGCTTCAGTCTGTATCCTCTTTGACATTCACGCCACCCGGGCCTATCTCCAGAACGGACTTGTAGTTTCTACCCTCGATGGTGGCCTGCCAGCCCAGAAAGAAAAGCACACTGTGTCTCCCATTGGAGCTTACAGTGTGCCTTTTGAAGAGGATAAGCTTTTGCCAGGGTGCTAGATGAAGGCGGAATTCAGGGAGCGAAGGAGTGGTGGGCACCCATGACATGGAGGCCAGACGGCTCTGGTCAATCTCCTTGAACAGGTGCTCCTGGCCCTGGTCATCGACCTGCTTTATGCAGGTGCCATCGTTGTAGGTGCCGATCCAGACGTAGGTATAGGGATTGAATTCCATCGCTGACCTCCTTGAATGGAGTTATCTAATTCTGATAAGCTCTATAAACTCTCTCGCGCTAAAACTACTATTATTCTGTCTTCCCAACTTTATCATTCGTTCCACAATGCTGTGGCAAATAGTGCATAACGCAATTAGTTTATCTGGCGAACAATTCCCATCATAATTCCATGGCCTACCAAAACCATTTCCATCGATGTGATGAGCTTGCAATCCCTTTTCTTCTTTAGTTGCTCCACAGAGTTGACATTTCTTGTCTCTTTCAATTACAATTTCGCTCAGACGTTTCCAAGCACCAGTGCCAGTTGATTTTCGAGAGGCTAGGCCCTGACATTTATGTGAACAATATTTTGTTGTTAGACGATGTCCACTTCTCCCACCAGCCTCAAATTCCTTGCCACAGTTGACACAGATTTTTATTTCTCGCCGTCGTTTATTAAGTTCAATCTTGCCAATTCTTGATTGATGATAGCAACTCGTAGAGCAATAATGGAGCCCAAACCTTTTAACCGGTTTACCGCAGACAAGGCAGTCGTTTCTTGGCTTCTTCCTGCGGTCAAAATAAAAACCTCCGTTTCCTTTTATTGCTTTAAGCCTACAAGCGTGAGAACAGAACCTTTTTGCTTTCCTAGAAATTTCTTTGCCACAAACCTCGCAATCCATGATATACCTCCTTCGTCTATTGGTATATCATAATTGCAAGTGGATGTCAAGACTACACTTCATCGTAGCGCCAAGAAATCGTTTCCGCACTCAGAGTACCCGCCGTCGCCAGGCTATCGATATCGAGCTGAAGTATAACCGCCTTGCACCTGCCTGATGTGATTGGCCCGGAGTCTACCACCTTAGGCGAGCCGCTGGTGAAGGTGTTGAAAAGCTGCTTTGACCCTATGGCGGGATGGCTGACTACCATCTCTGCGCCGTCGTCGCCTATTGCGCCGCTGGCCTGAGTATACTGGGCCTCGGTAAGCGTCTCCACGCCTATATAGGCCTGTGCTCCTGAACTGAACATGGCCCCGTCAGAATAGATTCTGACATTAGTGATCTGGCTGAAGCTTCCAGAGAACCAGGGTGCGTGGTGCTTCCAGTAGGACCTCTTTGTTCCGGCTGCCGGTATCGGGATGGGATTGCTTGTCCCCGGGTTATAGCTATCCGTAGTGCAGAAACGCGCTGCCGTCACTATATTCCAAGCCCCAGGCGCTGCCCCGTTGGCTTCCTGTACATCAACTGATGCTGCCATAGTCTCCTCCTAGTGTTTGCCTTCCACCCTCAGTTGGGCGGTTTCGCCCTTGTTGCACCTGACCCAGAGCTCGCTGAACTTGGGCACTTTGCCGTCGATGGTTCGAGACTCGGTATTCTTCAGTTCCAGCCACGTGCCTGACATGGCTTCAAGCGGGTCCAGGTTCCAGAATATTGAGTCGGGGCCATCGTTTATCAAATTGATTGTGATCATGCTGCGTGGAAGGCTGATTCTCTCCACTTTCTCTGTGACTGTCCAGGGCACTGCCTTGACCTTGCCCTCAGGTACCTCTGATAGCAGTAACTCCTGCATCTCTCCCAGCCTGCCTGCTATCTCATCGAGATACATTAGCATGGCGCCCAGCAGGGCCTCTGGGGATGGCGAAACCAGGCTGATGTCGTAACCATTCCCCCTTCTCGGGGGCAAGCCACCGGGCCTGATTATTTGGCTCAGCTTAGGGGCTAAGTTTTGACTCTCACCGTTCGGTGAATCGTTAATTTCCGTTGGACTCCCCGCCAGTCCGTCCATTCCAGCGTCTCCTCATTTTCTGCTTCCTGCATACCAAAGCGGTTGGGCACCGAGTAGGACACACCCTGGCCTCTGCCCAGCAGCACTATGCCGAGCAGCACCGCTCCTAAGATACCTAAGCCTAGCAGCAGATATTTGGTTTCCATGGTTCTACAATTCAAAAGACAAAGGGCAGGAGAATTGCTCTCCCGCCCTTCATGCCTAAATTAGCGCAGGAATTCGGTTTTGTCAACCTCTCACCATTCATCGCCGTTTAGAACTCGCTCATAGAGCTTTGCATAATTCTCGGCCATGAACTTCCTGTCAAAGTGCTCGGCGCGAGCTCGGCAGGCTTCCGGTATGGCTCTATCCGGAGATGTGCTATCTAAGAGGGTTTTAACCGCATTATCCAGCCCGTGGATATCCGGTATGACCATGCCTGTATTCGGAGTAATCAGCTCCCGGGCGGCACCACGATCGGTGCTCACCACACATGTTCCACAAGCCATAGATTCGATAGTACTCAAACCGAAAATCTCATAATACTCTGGTAGCAACGGGGTAATCATGGCTTGGGCCTTGCCCATTATCTCCACCATCAGGTCCGAACCTCTGCCCACTCTGCCCTCATAGATGACCTGCTTCCCATCGCAGGAGTCCATGACCCTGCGAACAAAAGCATGGTCCTGCCTGTCGATATAGACGTCCTCTCCCACAAGTCGACCCTTCATCCCCAGCCTCTTGCAGAGGGCCACAAACTCGTGAGCTCCCTTGAATGGTGTGACTCGGGCGCAGTAAAGCAGGTAGTCCTCCTTCTCCTTGCAGAACTTATAGGTATCGAGATTGATACCGTGTAAGACGTACTCAGCGCGAACCCCAAAGGACGCTGATATGTACTGCGCATGCCACTTGGAGGCGCCAACAAGGCAGGGATACTTGACTGGGGGTGCAGTGAGCCAGGGCCTCACGGAGTGAATGGTGTGAATGATCCTCAGCTTGGGGTTCTTCACTTTCGACAGGTACGGGAATCCTGCCCAGGAATGGTCATGACAGATATCCCAGTCGCCAGCCTCAAGTCTCTGCTTGTACGCATTATATGCTTCATCCTCGCGATTGGCGAAATTTGGCTCGCAGGGCATGATAAGCTCTGCGCCTGGGACATTAGAACCTTTAGGGCAGACAATAGATACCTGGTGCCCCAGCTTGATTAACTCAACAGCTTCATCTTCGACAACTCCTTCGAGCCCGCTCAACCATATCCCACTGGCGGGACTGGGAAGATCATCGTTGAAACCAGCAGGATTTTCATGGCATCACCTCCTTTTTCTCATTCAGTTTCTCCCATAGTTCAATATATCTTTTGGCTGCCACCGACCTGTCGAAGCGCTTCCTGGCGTCTTCCACACAGGCTTTGGGGTCTATTTTCCCACTGTTGATATTTTCAATAGCCATCTTGAAGCCATCATCTGAGTCTATGTGTGCCAGATATCCAGTATCGCCGTGCTTGATAATTTCAGTCATGGCCCCGATGCGGCTGGCTATGACCGGGGTGCCGGAAGCGAGAGATTCGATTACAGTTAGGCCAAAAGGCTCTGCCGCTTCGATAGTAAATAGTAAGGCCTTAGCTTTTCGGTACAGTTCTCTCTTTGCGATATGGTGTCGTGAGTCCCCTGGCAGCTTAACGAACTCTATTTTTGCTCCCTTAGCCACAGCCTCGTTGATCTGCTGCAGGTAGTGCTCGCCGAAATACTGGTGCTCGGAGATCTCCATGGGCATCGCTACGACGAGGCGGATTCCCATATCCTGCGCCAGGCGGATCGCACGATGGAGCCCCTTATAGGGTGTTGGCCGGCTGAACCACAAGAAATAATCCTCTTTACTATAGTCGCTGGGACAGTAGAACTCCGTATTGGTAGCCCAGGGGATCACGGCAGCGATGCTTCCTGGAGGCAGCGGTGTGAGCACAGCACCATAATCCTTAGCCCAGGGAGTATCATGGAACTGGCTCAGTCCGAGCAGGCTCAGCTCCTTCCACTTCTGTGAACCCACCACGATATTCCACTTATGGCACATGGGCCAGCCGGTAACCAGGCCGTTGAGCACGTTGATCGTTTTCCAGGCATGCTCCCGATGGAAATTCCATATCTCCTGCATTACGAGCTTCTCATGGCTGGCGTCGATAATGTAGTCAGCATCCAGTATCTCAGGCATGTAAAGCTTGGGGACATTGGACTCCGCAACTCTATTTGCCGTCTCACCGTAGGTACATATGTTGTAGGTCAATTTTCCATTAGGAGGGCATCTGCTGCCGGCAGCGGCGAAAAGATGAATGTAGTGTCCCATCTGGCTGAAGGCGCAGCACAGGTCATGGAAGAACATTCATATTTCGCCCCCATAAGTTCGAGCTGGTGTGGCATATGTACAGGTCGATACGAAGGCGATTTTCATTTTCTCACCCCCTTTTTAGACAGCTTACAATTTCTTCAACACAAGTGCTTAAGCTGTCTCTTATCTCAAATTCCCAAAAACGCAGGACGTGCCATCCTGCATTTTTAAGTCTCTTGGTTACTCTTTTATCACGTTTAATTTGTAGGTCTCTCCTATGCCAGTAGTCACCGTCACAAAAAATCGCTATTTTGTTGTCTGGGATAGCGATATCTGCATTACAATGGTTTCCTATATTGTAATTGCACTGAATGTTTAATCCTTTAACCTTTAAGGCACGGGAAAGCATTTTCTCAATTCTTGTTCCAACTAGAGGGAAGACTTGATTGGCTCTTCCTTTAGCACCTAGCGCTCTTGTTCTCTCATCGCGTCCTTTTAGTCTCGTTTTGATACCAGTCAATGTCCAATATTTCTCTTGGCATGGTTTTGAACAGAACTTCTGATTTTGGCGCCAAGCTTGAAAATCCTTCCCACACTGCTCACAGCAGCGCAAACCGAAATTTCTACTCCTATAATATTCTCGAACATGTTTTATAATGCGCTCTCTATTTTCACTGTAATATCTTTTAGCACGTTCTAGTGCCTTTTCCCTTCGTCGGTAATAACCTATCCGACCCAACCTTCTATTTCGTTCCTTTTGACAATCAAGCTTAGGACAATATTTTTGGTCACATCTGCTAGGTTTGAAAATAGATCCACAAGCTAAACATATTTTTTCTTCAAGGGAAGCCTTTATAGCCACTTTTTACGCCCCCTGGTTTTAGTCAGTTTCTCGCCATCCTGGAGCTCCCGTCCCTGGAAGCGGCACGACGTAAGATTGATCAACTTTGAATATTGTACATCAGCCGTACTCTTATTGTCATAGCAACCGTGTTCGTCCACAGCTACCATCTCGGGCTCACGGGTGCACCTGCCCTCAGCATCTCTGTAGATACACTCACCACCACGTCTGCAGATGAATTTCGTCATTGTCGCTTCAGGAATGAGCAAGACCATTTTGTAACAAACGTTCTCCTCTTCATTCTTTAACATAAGGGCCTTGGTAAATGTGATAGTAGGTGAGCAGATATCTCCAATCGAGCCCATCCCGAAGCCCTCTCAGCATGTAGAGCACTAACCACGTGAAGTATCCCAGTTTATACTTTCCGATGAGGCGTAATAGCCTTCGGCCAAAGGTGAGGAAATAGGCTTTTGCCTGCAGGTACTCAACCTGCCTTGGAGATAGGTCTTTGGAGCGAATCACCGCGCCAAAGGTTATGTTATCGGCCCGGCTCCAGCGTTCAGGGTCTATGGACCCGCCGTGCTTTTCCACCAAGGCTGCTGCCTCCTTGGTGAAGGGCTTGTAGATAAAGAAGGCGGTGCGGTTGGCATCCAGCTCCACAGCCATGTCTATTGTTTTTTTGATAGTCTGGCGCGTCTCGCCGGGACCACCGAGGATATAGAAGGCGGTAAAGCCAATGCCTCTCTCTTTGCATAAGCTGAAAACCTCCCGGATCTGCTCATCTGAGATCCTTTTTTTGTAGATATCGTTTCTGATGTGCTCGTCGCCTGACTCTATCCCAACCCGAAGCAGCTTGCAGTTGGCTCTGGCCAGGGCCTTTATCTTAGTTTCATTGAGATTGTCTATCCTGGAGAATACGCTGAAGGGCAGGGGCGCCCCAAGCTTGGTATACTCCTCGCAGAACCTGACAACCCACTGCTCATCCAGGGTGAAGACAGGGTCAAATACCTGAGCCAGGCGGAGGCCTCTCCTTCTGTAACGATGGGAGTAGGTAAAAAGCTCACGCGCTGAAAGTACAGGGTCTTTTTGACGGTAATACGGGCCCCGTACAGCTTGGGCAATGCCCCATGCATCGCAGAATTCGCATCTATAAACGCAGCCGCGGCTGAAGATGGTATAAACCATCCCCAAGTAGTAGAAATACCTGTCGAGGTCTTCCCACAGGCTCCAGTCCAGGAAGGGCAAACCATCCAGGTTCTCTATAAAGCTGCCGCCCTGGCAGCGGTAATGATTATGCCCATCCTTAACCCAGATGCCGGGTACCGGGTCATGCGGCGAATCGAGAAAGTTTTTCAGGGCATACTCGCCGTCCCCGATGCAGATTGCGTTAACCCCCGGGATGTTAAATGTCTCCTCGGGGTGTGTTGAGGCATGGTGCCCACCCAGAATAATTGGGATATTGTGTTTCTGTACCTCCTTTATAACGTCCCGGCAGTACTGCATATAGAGAGAATTCGTGCTGATGCCAACCCAATCAGGCTTTTTCTGCACCAGGGCATGGTCCAGATAATCCTTCCAGTTTCGCCGGTGGAACACCAGGTCAATGATCCCGGCTGAATGGTCGGACCTCTCATTTATAAATGTGGCAAGCGCAGTGATGGAGATATCCATGGCGCTGAAATCGCCACCTAGTACCGCGTTGATGAATTCGATCCTCATTGTTCACTCAATTCCATTGGGGGTTATCGGGCTTTCCCCCAAACCTCTTCTTGTCCTCGATAAACTTCTCCTGTATTTCGTAAGCTATTCTATCGTGCCAGTGTCCATATATACCATGAGTTAGAGTCCGCCAAAGCAAACTCTCTATTGCATGGAGTTCATCAAGAGTGCGTTCCTCTATTGGTTTATCAAATAAAGGCATTCCACAATATCTACAAGTATCTAAATTTGTTATGCTCATAAAAACCTTCTTGCCTTGGTAAGCGCTTTCCTGATGCCGGATAGAGAAGTGAGGTGCTTCCAGATGTAGCCCCATCTTCTGGGCTGTAGATAAAAGGTCATGAGCGCTTTCCTCTGCAGGGATTTGAGCTTACTGAAATTCAGCACGCCATCATCGAAGGGGCGCCGCGAGTAGTAGTTATAGTCGGCAAAATCCTCGCTGAGCCTGTGTTCCTGCGCCATGGTCTCATAGAGGTAGGTTCCCGGAAGAGGGCACGTTATGGAGAAGGTGGCTTCCTGAATGGGGAGATCTCGGGCAAGCTTGATGGTCTTCTCTACCTCTTTTAAGGTCTCTCCAGGCGCGCCCAGCATGAAGAAGCCCAGGACAGACACCTTGTTGCGTTTCGCTATATTGCAGACGTCATGGACCTGCTTAAGGGTTATGCCTTTATGGTAGACCTCGTCCAGGATGCGCTGCGAGCCGCTCTCGATCCCCAGATGGATGCATCTGAGGCCTGCCTGACGCATCCTCGACATAAGTTCCTCATCGATGGTGTTGGCTCGGGTGTTGCAGGCCCAGAGAAGGCCAGGGGTCTCTTTCTCAATAAGGGTGCAGAGCTTGAAGACCCAGTTCCTGTTCAGAGTGAAGGTGTCATCGTGAAAGAAAAGGGTTTTGATCTCGTACTGGGCGATGAGTAGTTTTATCTCGGAGATGACATTCTCCGGTGACCTGGTCCTGATTTGGTGGCCGAAGATCTTCCTTAAGCCGGGTTGACAATTTTTTTGAGCAAAAAGAGGTGCACATAGTGTGCCTGTCTCAGTTTGAAGATTATAAACTTGACCATTGAATTCCTCTTTGTTTATTTTCACGATGGGGCACCATAATTGCCGCGAGCGTCCATTTAATTTAGCTTTTAAATAGGGGAACCTTAATCGCCAATAGTCCTTACAGTGTACTTTCCTTCCTTCAATTAAACCCAACTTGCTTTTGTAGGTGAGATAAACTCTTGGCGGAATGTCTAACTTAGCTAATATTAATGCTAATCCAAATAAAAGCGTTGGTGAAACGGAACCCGCTGCCCATCCCCACTGCTCCCTAGCGCCGTCTCCAGCCATATAGCCTCTAACTAAGGCATAGAGTTTCTTAGGGGGCAAATAGAACCAAGCTGGAGGTATGTGCTTAGTATCTGCTGATTTTCCCAAAAGATTCTTAAAAGCTGTCGCTAATACAGTATTGCCAACAGCAATTTGTGTACCTGTCCTTGTCTCACTTTTGCGAGGTATTATTCCTAAGCAAGTTTTGATGAGATTTTCTATATGGCTACAAAGCTCGGTTTCATGTTTTCCTACAGTCCAGACTAGAATGCCACTATTGGCTCTCGACTTCTGGAAATGAACATGTCCTTCTGCTAGATAGAGTCCTACCAGTTCACAAAGGTCTTCAGTTATTTTGATGTTATTAGTGAGTTTTTTGCTGTTTTTTGTTCGCCAGCCAATGCCGATTCTGTCTGCTTTGCTATAATAGTTCTTTTTATGGCCATTTTTGGTCTTAATAATATTCGGAACTAAATCTTGTAAGTTTATCTTTCGAAGCTTTTTCGAAGGGCAACTCGGTATATAAAGCTTATCTCCAATGACTAAGTCTTTTGCCTCTATAGGTCCGCGGTCGGTGCAGAAGGTATGATCAGGCGTTACCCTTAGAGGAGCAAAGCCAGCTACCTTTATACTCAAAAGGTGCCCTGAGAAATCGTGTGAAAACCCCCTTAAAACTTTGACCCATTGCCCATCTTTATCCATTACTTTATAGCCATCAGGACTTCTGGCTACTTCTCCTATCTCTTTTAGCCCTCCATCTGTTAATATAAGGTTTTTGTAATCATGGCAAAAATGGCACTGAAAGGGACAGCTGCGCCCTGCCACCAAGTTGGTGCCGCGCAGATTGGGGCTGATGCTGTCCAGGTAGTACCAGCTCCTGAGATATTTATCCATATCGAGCAGGTCCAGTGCGGGAAAGGGCAGAGCATCAAGGTTCTGCATGCCGTAGCCTGTCATGAGTTGCGGTACCTTTTGTTTGAGCACCGGGAAATTGTTGATGATATTACGCATCGCCAACTCGCCTTCGCCGACCACCACCGCATTGGCTATGCCGAGAAATGTCATGGGCATCACGCTGGCATGAGGCCCTCCTATCACGACAAATGCGTCTTGCTCCCTGGCTATACAGGCCACCCTGACAGCATCGTTATACATGATGGTATCGGAGTAGATGCCCACTATCTCAGGACTTATCCTCTTCAGCTCGTCTCTCACGTAATTCAGGCTGGGATGGAAGGTGGTATCGATTATGAAGACATCTGCCTTTTGGCGGTTGTATCCTGCAATATAGGCCAGACCCAAAGGCGGGTCACCGGTGACGTACCTAAACCTAGGAAAAACCAAGCAAACCTTCATCCAAATTTAACCCTGCCCGACTGTTCAATCTTACGCACATATAGCTCGTAAGATTCCTTATTCTGATCGATCCACTGCGGGAATGGATGGCGGGTACCGTGGCCAGCCTTGAAGCCCCTTTTTATCCAGAGCCTGAGGCCATTGATAGAGAGGCGAAATCCCCACTCGCATACCGCGTGCCAGGCCCCCACGGCATCGAAGTCCTCATCCCAGGGCAGCCAGTCATCTTTCCACATCAGGTTGAGAAATCCTTCGTCCATGTAGTCCCAGTATTGGCTCATCCTATATACATAATCCTTGGCGCCCGGCACCTCTTCGACCCTTTTAAAGTCTGGCATGATGCCGTGAAAGGGATTGGGGATAAGGAAAAGGTCGGGAAACCCAGCGAACCAGTCGTATCTGCTCCCGTCTTGGTCACCCATATCGGCGCGAGCTGAATCCCCCGCCACCATATTCCCCTTGCCCAGGGTTTCCAGAATTCCCGCTATCTCCTTCAGCCACTTCGGCTCGAGCACCCAGTTGCTGCAGAGGATGAGGATCATCTCCTGGGTGACATGCTTATAGGCTGTATTGAACTTCTTTGACCATTGAGGCACGCCATTGACAAAGGGCAGCTCCAGATAGGTATCAACACCACGCTCGAGGCAGATGCGCTTTATCTCCACACGGTCGTCATCCAGGCTATCGTCAACCACGATCACTTGCTGGGGCTTTCTCGTCTGCTGCTGCAGGCTGTCCAGGCAGGCTTTCAAATTCTCGTTATACCGGCAGTTGAAATAGGGGATGATCACGGTGATACCTGCATTCGTCGCTCGCTTCGGCCTGTCGAGGCAGATATGCCAGTTCTGTGAGGGCGGGTCTGTGGCCTCGGGCTTCTTGGTGAATTCAATCACGTTCATGTCCAGCGCCTTCACCATTTGGGCAATGTCCTGGTCGCTGAACTGGTTTATGTGGGGGTTGTGGCTGATCTTCTCTTCGGGGACAATCCCTAGAAGCCTGCCCTGTTTGATGAAATCGTACATGTCGTGAGGGAGCGGGAACACCTCTTGCGCCTTATCTATATGCTGGCCAGCCCCTCCCAGCCTCCATTCCTCGAATATGGTGATAACAAGGCGGTAGCCTACTCGCTTTGCCTCCTGGAGAGCCTTCATTGGGTCCACGAGATGTTCGATGACGTCGCTTACAATTAGGCAGTCGAAACTATCGTCTTTGAACGGAAGGTGATGGGCATCCGCCTGAACGAAATAGGGATAGCGCCACGGGTCTATGTCCATATGCACTGCTCGATCGCCCAGCCGCATGGGGTCATCGCCAACGCCGATGTTGAGTATCCTTCTGCCGTTGATATAAGTCCTAACGAAGTCATACCTGCCCATGTCGCTTCCCACTAAGTATTGTCTCAATTTCTGCCGTAGCGAGAGACTCTAATCCAGGCCCAGATGGCTTCCATGAAACGACCGGGATTCAAAGTGCTATTGGTGCCGATATAAGTAATGGGTACCTGTTTTATCCTCAGTTCGGAGCGCTTCAGGAAGGCCAGGAGCTCCAGGTTAAAGGCATGCGCTCTTCTGCTTTTGACCCTGCTAGCCCTCCTGGGGGTCTTAACGAGCTCCGCATAAAGCAGCTCGGTAGCGGAGTTGCTGAAAGCCCTGAAGCCGCTGTAGTCTACTGTCTCGGAATCAGTAGCTAAGGCCAGAGCGCGTATTCCTACCCGGGTGATTATTTTCCTCCACCAGACTTGGCGATACTCCGCCCCTTTGACGATACGGGAACCTATGACCACGTCGGCATCAGCGAGCTCATGTACCAGGCTCCGGATATCTTCAGGCTGATGAGAGAGACCCGCGTCCATGAATACCACTGGCTCATCGGGATATATCCTGTGGTCGATGGCATAGGCATATTTGAGGCCGCTGATAAAGCCATCGCCGTACTCGGAGCCTCTAGGATTCCAGATAACCTCTGCCCCTGCTGCCAGGGCACAGGACGGTGTGAGATCCGTGCTGAAGTCATCCACAACCACAATTTGAGCGCGAGGCACTACAAGCTTTGTCCTTTTGATTAGCTCCTCTATATTCCTCTCTTCGTTATGGGCAGGAATGATGACTAACATGGAGTTCCTTTTCAAGAGATTAGATAGGGGCCTTGCCTCAATGGGCTGCGGCTCCACATAGGGTTACCCGGGTTCTTGGTTGGGGTCGAGCTCAAAGTGGACCAGATAAAACTTACCCACCTTGAACTCCTGAGCTGCTGCTTCCGGAACTATGAGCATTTCGCAGTTTGCAGCGGGAGTCGCCGAGCCGAAGGGTTCACTTTTGGCGCCGGCCATCTTAATTTGGAAGGCGCTGCCCTTCTCGTAATGCTCCAGTTCCGCTTTTTGCGTCACGCGAAAGCGACAGACTACGGACATTCACTCACCTCCTTTCCTTTTTCCCAGATCTAACTTGACCTCTGATACCTTCAGGCTGTTGCACACAGGGCACCGCACTATGGGGTAATCGAGCCATTGGGCTCCACACTCATGACATCGATACATTTTGTAAGTGCCGTTCATCCAGGCTTTTGCCTTTTTTCGTAAATTTGCGTATCCGTTGTACTACATTGATTTCATTGTCTAATTCATCGTCCCAGATTATTAAGCAATCCCAACCAAAAGACTGGAATAGTG
>Ga0315280_10002255_pt1 | contig 31469 bp, 29 predicted proteins | sample YL17G06_40_MG_FD_203697 | JGI IMG/M metagenome (GOLD analysis project Ga0315280, IMG submission 203697) | Sediment microbial communities from Yellowstone Lake, YNP, Wyoming, USA - YL17G06_40 | ecosystem: Environmental > Aquatic > Freshwater > Lake > Sediment | place: USA: Wyoming | collected... | reverse complement strand
CTGCTCAAAAGTCATCAGGATTCCTTAATGTGGAAGCATAACAGCGCCCTTTCCAGGCGGAGGCGCCTGCATACTTGCGTAAACAGCCATGCAGATCGCCCAGAAACGATCATCATGCGAACCTTCAAGATGGCTGAACGTGTAGACTTCGCTTCCTGGGGACTGCTCCCACTGTTCAACGTTAAGCTCAGCCTGCACGTCCTGGTCAAACGGAAGCTCAAACTTTCGCCGGGCATCCGCAGCGCGCGCTGTTGCTAGCTAGTCTTTGCCGTGCACCTTTTCCGATATCAGACTTATGCTCTTTGCATATTCTAAGAAAGCAACTCGCAAGGTTTCGCTTTCGCTTTGACCTAACTTGGTGCAGATGTTGTCCAATATTTCCTTATGTTGAGGGCTCAAGACAACCCGCACAATGCAGTTTCTTGGCAATAAATGACCAGCTTATTGTACAATTTACCTTAATTGTCGCACCATATAATTCTATACCATACTTAGCGCGCGCGCTTCTGTGCAGAGATCTTCGAGAAGGTCGGGTTTTCCTGGAAACTTGGCATCCTGACAGAACGACATGGACGGGTGAGACCGTGTTCTAATCTCTGGATTTTTTGTTCTAATCTCTAGGATTATACAGGAGTTGAGCATATTATCTCTAGGAGGGATTGAAGCCGATGGGTAAGATGTTGAGGTTGATAGGAGGCTTACTGGCCATGGGAACTGTTGTTTTGGCAATAGCAGTAGCTTACGTAGCTGGTGTAGAGCAGGGGATAAATTCACAGCAGCCTGACATAGCCGAGTTGTACAGGAGACTGAACCCTGATGTTTTCATCAATCCGCTTCCGTACATGCATCCAATGAGGAATTTTCTCTTCGGCTCTGCTGTTCTTATCGGAATCTGTTGGATAGTTCTCTTCATTACCTTGTCTTTAGAAGGAAAGAAGAAGGGATTCTTCTGAACAAAAATCTTCACAGTGCCATGTCGCGCGCGCTAAGAGAGAATGAAAGATAGAAGGAAATAAGTAGATGTTGGGTTTGGGGATACACGTTTCAAGCATCTGCTTTTCTTTCCTCACTTTAGTTCCCTAGGTGCTTGCCACTCTAGCTTTGTTCGCAGAAAGGTTACAAAGAAGAGGATTAGAGAGAGGTAGGCTCGTCGTGTGCACTAAGGAAAAGTTATATCCCAAACCCCACGGCCCAACGACGCTGAGGATTCCCCCAAATGATCTCTTGATAAGATACTTGAGAACTTGACTTGATTCAAGTCTGTTAAGATTCGAATATTGTTGGGTCAGCTAACACCTTTGGTTCTTGGTTTCTGATTGTTAACATGGCACTATCTCGGAAGCCCCATTTGTCGGGTATATAGAAATCTGGCTCCACCGCAAAGACTTGATTATCTTGAAACGTGGTGTTTGATAATTCGGACTCTATAGGCCTATCAATAAATGGTAGTTCATGAAACTTCAATCCCAGTCCATGCCCGATGGGAGCGCCATCCCAGAATCCCTCGGAATCAAGAAAAGTTCTCGCTTTTCGATGCGCCTCAAAGATAGGCTCACCAGCCCTACAAGCTTCAATGCTCATCTTCAGGATTTGTCTTTTCAATTCAAGCCACTTCATCACTTCTTTCAGCGGCTTTCCAAAAGCGATTGTTAGCTCGAACTCAGACCAGTAGTGATCGACGTTGCCAAGAGCAATAAGCCTCACAACGTCGTTTTCTTTGAGTTTCCCTTTGCCAGGCGCGCCATGGGCATAGCTTGTCTTTCGACCAAAATTGACTATTGCCTCAGCCTTATTATCTTCAAAATGAACGGCCGGATATAAGGAGGCTAGATTACTTTCGGCTTCATCCACCAGTTCAGAACCGACCTTTGTCATTTGTTTTTCAACTGAAGTTTCGTCTATTCCATTCTTAAGCACATCCAACCCTGCTTGCATCATTTTGACAGATATTTCTGCCGCAAGCGTCGATCGCTTCAGCTCGTAATTGTCTTTAACCGATGCCACATGCCAAAAAAGCGGCGCTGCATCACTCAAAGGGTGGTTTGGAAAAGCCTTAAGCCACTCCAAAACGCCATTCCATGGAAGCGAGTCTATGGCTACATTTCTCTTCTTACCATATTCAAGACGCATTATGTTCTGTAATTCTCTTACGTTAAGCTCCCACTGCGAAGACAATGCACGCTTTTCTTTCCAAAGAGAGATGACCGTCTCTTTCATGAACTTTCGCTCATAAACTTGAGCGTCCAACCAATTGCCTTCCTTGAACCAAGGAATGTTAATAGAATCAACATAACACGCTACCCTGTCTCCAAGGTCGCTTGACACTAAAACAGCTAAGGCACCATCAGCACCAGTAAGCCATATTTTGGACTCTCTGTCAGTTAAAACAATTATCTCTACATCTTGCTTGTTCATTGCGTCCCTCAGCAGTCTTAAACGCTCTTTTCCGACGCTTCTTCTGTTCATTGACGCGCCTCTAATCACTATCTTCAAACCCCACAGGCGATATAAATCTGTAAGCGCGCAAACCAACTTGTTACACTTTACCATTCTTTCAACATTGCCCAAAAGTCACTCAGACTTTAAAATTGTTACAAAAGCATGGGATTTGACGTTAGTCCTTGTTTAGCGCGCGCCATGGCAGCTCAAACTATGTCACTCTTGAATTCTTATCTCGGTCCTTACTCTGCAAACTCACCTAGTAATAGATAGATTGATAGTTCGTCAAGGTATTGTTTTTCTAGCCAGATAGAAGTGCAAGCGTTATTCGGGAAGACTTAAAAACGCCCGCTACGCTCGAAGTCATCAATCCCAACTTCCAACCTTACGTCCAGTTCAGTTATTTGGCCTTTGAAATAATGTTCTAAAACTAGATACCACTGTATGTTGATGTATATTGGTATATATGTAACCTTCTACAAGTTTCAGCAACCTGTCTGAAGTGGATATATCGCGTGCGCTCGGGGTCGGTCGATAGATAAAAACTCGACATATATTCGAATTCAAAACTTGGCTTATATTGAGATTTGCGATTCTAATGTAGAAGGAGAACTCAATTTGACACATCCTGAAAAGGTTAGTTCCAAGAAAAAGAGGTCGTCAACCAAGGAATTCCTTGAACGTTACGACCTCATCTGGAAAGGAACGGCCTCGGTCAAGTATGAGAATCCTGAGCGTTGGTTCGGACAGTCGAGGAGGAATAGCAATGGAAGCAAGTAATTCAGACGTAGAGAATCGGAAGGAAGAAGCTCAGAAGATGCTGTGCCAGCTCGACGATCTTGAAGAACACTATGAGACTGTTGAGACGGACGTGTTCGACCGCAAAGCCAGCCTTGCTGCCCTCCAGAACGGAGAATTCAGCCCTCCTTCAGGCACAATTTTCGAGGCAATATTCCAAGAACTCAAACGGAAAGAGCAGCGGGAAAAGAATAGACACTCATTTTCCAGCCTAATCCCTCGACTTAATGCCCATGATGGGTCTAAATGACATAGAAAGTACATCGACCTCGCGCGCGCTATAACTTTGTTATAACGAAAAACAAGGAATAGTCCATTCAATTCCCAGAAATTCGGCCTATTTCTTCGAGAACTGGTTTCTTTCTACAACTGCAAAAAAAGGGCAAAAAAGACCATGAGTTATATTATCTTTTTGGAATTTCCAGAAAAAAGTGGATTGTTACTGATTGTTACAACGAAATTGTTACAAAAGGCGCGCGCGCTATCCGATGGAAGATTACCCACTGACCTGAGAACGTTGTTTGAACATCATTAAAGAAAAAGGCAAGGACGATTACGTAAGCTAGGGTTCACCTATCGCCTTCTGCTATTCTGGCAATGGTAGTACGGGAACTTGGGCTAGCTCCCAGTTCAGTGTGAGCAATCCGCGCTTCATTGCTTCTCTTTTCTACGCTTAATACCTTTGAAGTAGACGGTGGTTGCGCTAATCGCAACAACAGCGATTATAGCTGAGGCCAAGCCAATGTAAGGAGCTGGAAAAGCAGCCTTGGCAAGCGAAAAGCTGGTGCCACCGACAGAACGGGGTTGTGGCGTGGCAACGGTTATGGTTGCAATTGCTACGGTTATAGGGTTTATCTCGTACTCGATCCAATCGATCGTTGTTACCCCGTTTGAGACTGCGAGGAAATTCAATTGTGCTACGAGTCCGCTACCTGTACCGCTTCCAGGTACGATGTCCAGTAATGTGCGCGCTACGTAGAACCTGTAACATGTAGAGTTGTAATCTTCTTGTCTGAATATAGCTAACCCAGTTCCATCGGTGAAGTCAGTATCATTCATATCTACCGAGATCAAAGTTATTATTTTTTGATAGACCAATGTTACTGGCCATGCGCGCATGTCAGCCACATTGTTTATAGTCAAGTTCAGCACGAACGAGGTGTTCGGAGGGATGGTGAGTGTGTCTGGCGATATGACAATAGATGCACCTGTTGCGCTGTTTACTTCTATTGTTGTACTCAAGAATACAGCAAGAAGCATGAGCATTATTCCGAATACTGTTCCTTTCAAATTTCTCCCTTCTCCTTTGAAAGTACAATAGGTTTTATGCTGCTGGTTGCACTTAGTCTTTTCTATTCTGAGGTTTTCACTGGGGAATTAGCACCCGCGCAGACTGACATTCAATTGACATGCACTTCGTGCACATGGGTCAATCTCTCTGCAAGCCTCTTAGTTAGCGCACGCTAGTGATATTAGCGAACCCACGTGAAGCCGAAACCTCTAGAATTCGAGTGCTATTTCTTAAGCGTGCGCTGGGCTCTTCTACACTTCTAAGCCAATCAGTATCTCAACAGCCTTTTTCACGAAATTGGAGCATTTTTCTTCGTGCACGTTTGACTTTCGCAGTCTTTTGAGTTCTTCGGGATTGGTTAAATCATATCCGATGAGTTCTCTACAGAAGGGGCTACCCCATTCTTTTACGAATCGGTCGTAGAATTTTAGAGCAATCTCGTATGCCTTTCTTTTTTCTATCAAGACTGTCTTGTCGGTTCCATGCTTCAGCCCAATGGCCATTATGGCGCCCGTTAATGCGCCACAGAGTGAGCCGCGTCCCCCGATTCCCCCACCAAAAGCTGTGGCTACTTTTGGGATTAACATGTTCCTGCGAATGCCATAGTATTCCTGCATGGTTAGTAGGACGCTTTCGGCGCAGTTGTAGTCCCGTTTGAAGTAGTTTGCTGCTTTTTCTGAGAATCGGCTTGATTGTTGTTTCATCGGTGGTGCTTCCTCTTTTAGTATCTTGGTTATTCTGCTATATGTGTTGCTTGCTATTAGCGCGCGCGCAAAAGGATAGGAGCAAAAGCCCAGTTGACATTCAACAAAAGTTGAAACAGTTCTGGGAAGGCGAGCAACAAATCGAGCAGCTTTTTGACAATGTGGGATTCTTTGGATATTTCAAGAGTCCGAATGATGCAATACTATGAATAGAATTCTCAGGCAGCGCGTACGAATTATAGCGCGCGCTGACCGAACGGGAATAGCCGCGTGCTCATAGGATTTGTTGTCCATAGTGGTTGGCGAGGATGACGAGGTCTGCGAGGCTCGCTGTGCCGTCGCTGTTTATGTCAGCGTTTGCATTCCATTTTGTATCGCCAAGCTTGGAGCCGTAGGCCTGCCTCAAGATTGCCAAGTCTCGCTCGTTGACTTTGCCGTCATAGTTCACGTCACCCCGTATTAGGTACCAAAGCGGCTTCACTAAGGGATAGTTGTCTACGTTGATGCTGTTGATGGTGTATGGATTGTCTCCTATCAAGTCGCTCCCAGTCTCGTTCTGAAATGGGCCTGAGTAGAGATCCGTGCCTTGGTAGTCACCCCAGTAGTTACCGCCAGATGGATAGCCATTGTTCCAATAGTTGAAAAGTGGAGCAAATCCCCCGTAAGTCGTAGTGGCTTCCTGCTGATTGTTGACGATGATGTTGTTATAGAGCCTGTTATCGGACGAATCTGGAAGATAAATGCCTATTTGACCGTTCGCGACATAGTTCCTCGTTATGTTGTTGCAATGGCAGATGTGGAGCGCGATTGCCCATTCTGAAGCGGTTATTATGTTGTCAGAGATGACGTTGTAGTCTGAGTTGACGTTGAGGCCCACACCGCGACCCTTACTCGTAATGTTGTTGCCGACGAGGCTGTTCCAGCTTGCGTCGAAAGTGCCCAAGCCAAGGCTGACGCTCGTCATGGTGTTGTTGGCTATGACGTTGCCATCCGCGCCATATTCAAGCTGTACCCCTACGGCATCCTGAATGAACTTGTTTCCAGAAACGTTGCAGTCAGTCACATTACTCATGTATACACCAGCACCATAGGGCGGTCCACCAATATTCCAAGAAGTCCCAGATCGCTGAATCGTAAGACCCGAAATGCCGACGCCACACCGTGTGACGTTAACAACTACTCCAGAATTACTACCATCAATAACCGTAGTAGCCCTGTTTTCACCTACAAGCACAACCGTCTGGTTGACGACAACGTGCTCATAGTACATTCCTGTCTTGACAAAAACCGTGTCACCATCAACCGCATTGTTTATTGCCGCCTGAATCGAAGCAAAATCATCAGGTACAAACCATGTGCGGTGAGAATTCTGGAACACAATATTGTCCACTTCGCCTCCAGTGGATATGTCTGATTCGGTGCTTCCAGCGGTTATGTAAGCTAGACGAAAGCTGGAAAGATTGTACGTGAATGAGATTGCAGTGGGGGAAGACACGTTGAGCAAATCATTTGCCAGAGACACAGTCAAGGGATTTGACCAAGTGAGATTTGTTGCACTCGTGAGCAAGCCTGTAGCGTTGTAGATGACAAGGTCCGTTATGTTATTGTTGTATTCGATGATTTGGATGGAGACGTTTGTCTCTGAAGGTACTCCTGAAAAGCTCAGAGCCACGCGAGAGGTGTTTTGGGAAGGCTGCCATTGGATGGTGTTTTTGAACGTGACTGTCCAGTTCATGAGCAACGGAATGGCTGTCACATTTGTTGTCATTGATGATGTTTGATTGAAGGTGGCCGCGGGAAGTGTCACATCAAGTGATTCCTTCGTAGGCGGCTTCCTTTCTGATTGAATTTGGCTGACCGTGTTGTTGTCATAGGCGAGGAGAGTCAACGCGGTAGTTTCACCATTAGCAGTTCCAACGGGTTGACCAGAACTATTCATGACGGAAATGATTCCGCCCTTTTCGGGTGCGGTCATGTTTTGAGCTGACCATAGCTGTTGTTCTATTCCAGTCAGGTTTACATTGAGCTTCAGGACTTTTGCACCGAAAATGAGCAACGCAAGCTTCATGTTGTCATATTGACTTGTTTTCTGAAAGTGTGCGTCGGCGACTCCTTTTCCGTCAAACATGTTGTAAGCCTCCATGTACAACCCCTTGCACCAGTCAAACGGATAATCCTGAACGTAATAGTTCACCGCTTCATAGACCAATATGTCTCCTAACAATGAGTAGTTGAGGAACGTGGAATAATCGATTGTGCCATTGTACAAGTTAAGAGCGATAATGTGGTCTGAAGCGTTTTCCAGAACATACGTGTTAGCAACGTGAAGAGTCAGCGGGATAAATCCTCCTTGCATTATTTGGTAGGGGAAATATGAACCGTTGTAGTATCTGCTGCAAATGTGACTAATGCTTTCTGAAAGTGTCGGGTTGTAAGGAGCCAAGGCTAAAGAGTCCAACAAGTTATCGCTTGCAATCCAGTAGGTTTTAGTTGTGTAACATTGGTATATTGTTCCATTCGAAGTGCTCAGGGTTTCACTTTCATCAATTGAAGTTTCCCGGCACAATCCTATTGAAGCATTGTACAGTTGCTCCAGAAAGTCTGCGCCCAATCCAAGCCTATCGTTAATTGGCGGTGGAGGCACAGCTGTTTCTGCTGATTGAAGCCTGAATAGGAATCCTGTCGCCATCAACACAGCTACAAATATCACAACAAGAAAGCCCCTTTTCATTTTCCTTTCTCTCCTATTTTTTGGCGAATGACATTTTGCAGAAGCCTCTAATAGATTTTCTTATTAGCAGCGCACGCAGATGGTAGTAGTAAGAGTTTATTGGGTTGAAAAGCGCGCGCGCTTTTGGGATAAAACTTTACCCCTAAACAAACCCAGAGCTTCTGCTAGACTTCAATTACTCTCGGGATTCTTTTCGAGTTTTCGACAGATGATGTTGCATCTGCAAGCGTTGGAGCGCTGCCATCGAAACCTGTTCTCTTGATAAAATCATCAAGGAATCTAATCATTGCCTCTGGATTCTGCTTAGCTATCTTATCAAGAGTATCCAGACCTGACTCATAATAGAGACAAGCTCTTTTCATCATATGTCCTGGACATCTTGCCAAATTAGCAAGTTTCACAAACTTCAAAACTTCATCCACAGGTACTCCTGATTTCCTTGCTATTTCTTCCCTTTCCTTTCTTGTTTTTCCTGCTTCAAGAATCTGACTTGCTGTTCCTATGCCAATCTTCGACAATTTCTTAGCATATTCTTGATTTGCAGTCATGAAGTCTTTGAGCTTGAATTTCTCTAGCTGAATCATCTGCATAACCTGATTGCACGAATAAGATAATGATTCATTTCCTAAAAACTCACAATATTCTCGGATGCCGAAGAGCTCTTGATAGGGATTTGCGCTATTCGCTTCACACCATTTAACATACTTCTTCAAGTCTCCAATAGCCAAATCCTCTATCGATTTCCCAAGCTCATGTTCAGTCAAGTACTTCTCGAATCGTTTTATTCTGTTTGTATAGGACAGGATTTTGTCTGGTGGATTTCTTCCTTCTTTCATATATGAGGAGAACCCAGTTTCATCCAAAGCCATTCACCTTCTAATGCTCAAATGCTTGTGGTGGCTATTTAGCAGTTCCGACGCCGTGATTACAGTCTTTTCCTGTCTGCACTCACTTGTTGGTTGGTGGATAAAACTTTACCCCCCAAACTAAGACTCTTGAAGAATAGGTATTCTTCACGATCATTAGATAGCTTCAGCCACAATGTTCATGCTTGTAGTACCTTTGAAGATTGCTCTGTGTGTGAAAGGTTGCAGATCTTCAATACTTTCATATGCTCTAGTGACCTTCCATCCTGCTCTTTCTAAAAGCGAGGATAGCTCACTCACACTGTAGATTCTTGCTTGATAATTGAACGAGCCGCGATATTTCAAAACATCTCCTTCCTTAGTGTAATATTTGAAAACCGCTGTAAACATGTTAGAAATGTAGTCCATACTGGCTTCACTAATCATCATGGCATTCCCAGACTCGTAAATCCTCGTTTTGTCAAAGCTAAGCATCAACTGTCCCAAGTGGTCACATTCGCCTATGATTAGAACACCGCCTTTCTTGGTCATTCTTCTAACCTTCGTAAATATCATTTCATCTGTCTTATTACCCCAAAATCCGATAGAGTTACGAAAGCTGAGAACACAATTGAAAGGGCTTTCTGATCCTACTACCTCGTCAACGCTTCTCATGTCACCAAGAAAGAATTTGACCTTAGACTCAACACCATGTTCACATGCTCTTTTTTTGGCATCTTCGAGATATAGGGGTGAAATGTCCAGACCCACTGCCGTGAACCCCTTCTTTGCCAGCCATATCGATAGTCTTCCTGTCCCACAGCAAAGATCAAGAACTTTGCCTGCTGTAATCCCATGTTCTGCAAGTATCCTGCATATACCTCCAATTGAAGACTCTACTTCAGACCATTCTGCTCTTTCAGATTCCGCTTTGAACCAGAATTTCTGCCATATCTCACTTACATAAGCTTCACTCATTTTTGATTCGCTTCTATTAGAACACAATGCATTGTCTTGAGTCTGGAATAAAAAACTTCACCAACCAGACCTGACCTGAGAGATTGAACGTAGACCTGACTTGGGCTGATGGTAGCCCGGGATAGGTTCAAACTCTCGGTTCAAACTTTTCCCAAACACTTTCATTTTGCGCGTAAGGATTAGCTTATCTGCAATTGAAACGGATAGATTTTACTAGCATTTTCGCTATTCAGACGAGAGCTCGAGATTTGTGGATAGATGAGTAAAATGTGATTCATTGACTGAGAAAAAGCGAAAACAATATGCGTCCCGACATGAGTCTCACATGATGCTCTATATGTTTGGAAGAATTTATAGCTCAATGAAACCAATTATTTAACGGGTTGAGGAAGTTTGAAAACTCTAGACTCGAAGCTTATTCCTCTCCTTGAGGAGAAGTACGGTCCCAAATGGTGGCCTGTACACTATCCAGAAGAAACTTCCAAAGACCAGTTCAAACACCTCATCATGACCGTTCTCTCTCAGAACACCAGCGAGGCCAACTGCATCCGAGCCTACAACGGGTTGGCCGCCAAGTTTGAGATTAAGCCCAAGGTTCTGGCTCAAGCAAAAGAGACAGATATTCGAGGTGCTATCAAGAGCGGCGGACTCTACAACGTGAAGGCTAAGAGAATCAAGGAGTTGTCGAAAGCTGTTTTGGAAAAGTTCGGAGGAAACTTGGCTACGGTTCTCGCACTTCCAAAGAAGGAGGCTAAGGAGAAGTTGACGGAACTCCCAGGCATTGGTCCCAAAACAGCGGACGTGTTACTCGCCAGTCGCCACGGCTACAGCCAAGTTTTCGTGGTCGACACACACATGGACAGAATCGCAAAACGACTAGGCCTGGTCAAACCAAAAGCAAAATACGAGGAAGTCCAAAAGGCGATTCACAATTTCATACCATGGGACAAAGGCGAAAGAGTAGGGGGCCTGTTTTGGCTATTGGCCAAATACACGTGCAGGGCACAGAACCCAAAATGCACAGATTGCCTCATAATCGACGTATGTAACTACGGACAGAAGACAGAATCGAAAGCCAAAAAGGAGGTGAAGAAGACTGATTAAGAGAATAAGAAACATCACGCTTGCGGTCTCCAATTTAAAAGAAACCATCCATTTCTACGAGAACGTTGTAGGCCTCAGAAAAACGGCAGAGTGGCCCACCTACGCAACATTCGATGCTGGAGGGTTTGACCTAGCTTTCGAACCGGGAGGCAAGAAAGGCAGCAGGATAAGCCATAAGGAAGGTGCGCCGGACGTTTTCATGGAGGTTGATGACGTCGACGACGTTTATAGAAAACTAAAAGAGAAGGGCGTGAAATTCGCTAGTGAACCGAAAGATCAGAGTTGGGGTGCTCGAACAGCGACTTTTCTCGACCCAGATGAAAACAGGTTTATTCTAGTACACTTGAAGAAGTAGACACGTACCTCTTTGTCCTAATGCGCGCTTAACGCCACCGAAGTACTGGTTCTTCACGGTTCACCGCTTGTCTACCATTGACCGTCAATTTCTCTTTTCAATCTTTCAAAAAACTGTTTCATATATTCCAATCTCTCTTTGGCGATTTCTCTCGCTTTTTGAGTGTACAGTCTGTCCGGGATATATCTGAATTTTGTTTCGAATTCGAGGTTTGAGGTATGCTTTGAAGGAGAGCGCGCTTCCATAAAATTATTAAACAGCTATTCTGAAGCCATAATGGAGAGATAAGGTTTGGGAGCAAATTCTGAAGCAGGTAAGCTCACTGCATATGTCAAAGAAGTTGCAGTTAAATCGGGGGCCAGTCTGGTCGGAGTCGTTTCTGCAAATGCCATTGATGCCTTCCCTTCTATCTGGGTTGGCTGGACAATTCAGGAGTATACCAAGAAAGCGAGTGAGGTCATGCCTGAAACTAAATCCGTTGTGGTAATGGGCTATCACGTCTGGGATGACATGCTTGAATTGGCGATTAAAAAGGGTGAAGAATGGATCTACCCCGGATATCTTCCACTTGATGTTTTGACGCTTACGGTGAGCCATTATTTACAGAAGAAGGGCTATAAGACTGCTTACGCACGCTCAATCTCGCATAAACGTCTGGCCCAGCTAGCGGGATTCGGCAACTACGGAAAAAACGCATTGATAGTGAACCCAGTTTTCGGGCCGTGGATAAGAATAGCAGCGGTTCTTACAAACGCAGAACTGATAGCGGACAACCCATTTGAACAAGACCTCTGCCAAGATTGCGAAAACTGCATAAAAGCCTGCCCAGTGGGCGCCTTGACTCCATATAAAGTCGATGATCAAAGATGTATGCTCGGAGTTCACTTAGCAGAAGAAGACCCGAAGTATCATGATTTTTGGAAGAAGTATGAGCCCTCTCTTACAAAAAAATCACACATTATGTGCACAGAATGTCAAAAAGCTTGCAGATATGGAAAAAACAAGCGCTGAATAAGAATTCTTGTTTCCAAACCTAAAATGTAGACAGACCGGATGGAACTCATGGAAAAGGCGAGATAAGCGCGCTCCATCAAACCACAAATGATTTGTAGACAATGACAAGAAGGACATGATTAGGCAAGAATCTTAGCTAGCTAGCTATAACATTTTCCCCGCCCTCGCAAAAGCTCTTTAGCGTAGACTCTGGAATAGAGAAGAGTGACGAAGAATGAGAACCGATGATTACCTGTCTCAATTCAGTGAGTTAAAGACCTTGTATGAATTGGCCAAGCAAGACTTCTCGACAAAAGGGCTGATCCACCATGACTGGCACCACGTGCTTCGAGACCTTGCAAGAGCAGTCATGATAGGGAAGACTGAAAAAGCAGAAATGAAAATTGTTCTGGCAAGCGTCTTGCTTCACGACATCGGCAGATTGTATCCGGAACTGGGAAGCGACCATTACGAGGCAGGAGCAAAGAAAGCTCCGGAATTTCTTGGGAAAGCTGGTTTCAAGGACGAAGAGATAAGCAGAATAGCACATTGCATACGGGCTCACGGTCCTCGAGGAACAGAAGAACCCAAGACTCTAGAGGCGAGAGTGGTATACGATGTGGACGTCCTTTCATGCTCGACAGGCTATGCGGGAGTTGCAAGAGTGTTTGACTACTTCATGAGGGAAGAAAAAATGGGCGTAAAAGAAATGATGGAAATTCCAAGCGGCAGGAAAGGCCCTAGACGAAATTTCTATACGAAGACTGGAAAGGCCATGGGTCAGAAGGGACTAAGGAAGGCGCGAAATTTCTGGGAAGAATTAGGACGCGAACTAAAACAAGAAGAACGAACTGTCAAAAAGATAATCCCAGAATACCAAGGAGACTAAAATCTTTCAAACATCATTCCGGTGCTTGGAGGAATGGCATGAAAAGACTGTACGTTTGTGGAAGCTTCAGGTTCACGAGAGAGATGGAGGAGTTGGAAGCTAGGCTCAAGGAAGAAAACGTTGAGTATCAGATATCAAAGAGAATGGGCAGTCGTGGGATTCTGGAGTGCCTGAAGAAAATCGATGACGCAGATGTTGTCTACACCGTCAATCCGGAAGGCTACGTTGGAAAGAGCGTGTCCGTTGACATAGGATACGCATACGCAAAAAACAAGTCGATATATGTCATGCACCGAGTGGATGACCCACCAGTGATGGACTTGGTGAATGCTGTCTTGTCTCCGAAAGCGTTAATTGAGGTTCTCAAGAAAGGTTCTCCCTCTAGGATGTGAGCTGAGAAACGTGCGCGTTAACCAGAAGAGAGGCATTATCCGTCAAAAGGATCGCCCGAAAGTGTTGGAACCCCTTAGAGTACTGCCAGTCTTAGTTTGCAGAAAGGGCCAGGTCAAAGATAACTTCATGGAAGAGAAACTGAAGCAGCTCAAGAAAAACCTGAAATCAGACGTTCATATCTTGAAGCCTGCTATCATCAATGAAGAGAAGGACATTTCACTTCTAGGGAAACGGCAGGACAAGGCAGAAGCAATACTTCTGTACAGACCTCATCTAGGTCTAGGTGACTGCATAATCAGAATCTCAGAATTCAACCTTCCCACAATCATCTTCAATGATGAAGGATTGATCTGCAACCCGTTAGACGCGCTGGAATACATCTATCCCAAAGAAAACGTCTGGGTTGCCATCGATTACCAAGACTTGAACAATTACTTAACTGCCCTTTCAACAAAGAAAAAGCTGAGCCAAACAAAGATCTTGATTCTAAACGCTGACTACCCACACTGGGAAAGATTCCTCTGCCGCATCCGCGGAGGCCGAGAAGCAATCAAAAATAAACTTGGAATAGACTTGGAGTACGTGAAAAGCGACGACGTCATAAAAAGATGGAAAAACGTAGATGAGAAAACCGCAAGCCAACTAGCAAAAAAATGGATCAAAGAAGCAGAAAACATCGTCGGGGCCGAAGAAAAAGACGCCATCTCAGTTGCAAGGTTGTACATAGTAATGAAAGATTTGCTTGAAGAGAAAAACGCTCAAGCCTTAACCATGGCGTACGGCGACAATCCGCTGCCTGTTCCGTGCGTTGCCTACACTAACCTGAGAGATGAAGGAATACCTGCAGCGTGCGAAGCAGACATCAACTCTCTCCTCTCCATGACAATCATGCATTACATTGCAGACAAGCCAAGCTTCATGGGCAACATATTCATGGACCCCGCCGACGAAAACCTCATCATAAGTCACTGTGTATGCCCACGAAAAATGCAAGGATACAACATGAAACCTGCACCTTACATGCTGAGACCCTACCACACTCAAAAATTCACAGGCAGCATAACAGCTTTCGTCAAGATGAAAAAAGGGCAAGAAATAACTCTGTGGCGCCTTAGCGGCGATCTTAGAAGCATGTTGATTACGAAAGGAAAAATCATGAGTAGCGTAGAATACAAGGGCGAAACTTATTGCAGAGTAAAAACAAAAGTAAAAATCAACAATCCAAGAGAGCTTGTTCACAAGACTTTCGGAAATCATCACATGATAGTCTACGGCGACTACACAGAGCAGTTAAAAAAGCTCAACGAAATCCTAGGCATAACCACAATAGAAGTATGAACACCTTTACAAGTAAGTCTAAACGGTTGTCTGCTGATAGCACAGGCTGTTGCACAGTAGCACTGTATTTGTGGAGGTCGGGAAAACAAAAAGTGATACAGAAAGAAAGCTCTTGGCATATGCGCTGGCCCTCTGGGGTTGGTCGGTTTGATTAGAGAAATAGATTTCTTGCTCATTTCGAACGGAAAACCTGCATAGAGCTGTTTAAACTTGCTGCAGAATGGCGGGGTCGGCTAGAGGCTTACTTGCATCAATCTTACTATTCGCGCTATCTGAGATTGGACTTTTGCTGTTCTTAAGATCGTGAGCCTCCTTTTTCAATAATTTCATCGATAGAATATGCCAGCATGAAAACGACTTGAGGAAGCGCTTTGAATCCTACTTTTTCGAAAAAGCCTTGGCTTCTTATGCTTGCAGTCACCGCAACCGTTGGTGCACCCATTGCCTTGAATCTTTTGGCTATTTCTCGCACTAGAGCCGAGCCTGTTCCGCGTTTTTGATATTTCGGATGAACTGATATCTGATGGATTAAGGCCCTGGATCCATCATAGACGCCTCTAACAACACCCACGATTTTGCTATATTCTACTGCCACAAGATATACAGCTGCTTCACATTCCCTTACTCTCTTCATGGCTGCTGGTTCTTCCACGAGAGGCGAGTACTGATCGTTAAGTTTCAAGATTTCTGCAACATCATGGGCATCGTCAAGTTTAAAGTTTCGAATCTTCATGCAGTTTCGCCCCGAAACAACAGTTTCATAATATACGTATTATGATCGACTTCTGAAATATTAGATTCTTTCCAGCATGCGCCGGAATTATGTTGGGATCGGGATTTCTTCGGATTTTGAGGTGCAAAGACTGCAGCCGGTTACGACCACATTCCCCTCGCTTTTTCACTACGCAGATCGAGAGTTCAGGAATTTCTGTCAAATACCATTGCCTAGGAGAAGTTGTACCGTTTGTCTTTAGAAACTCAAAACATTTCTGTTTCCTATACTCTTTTAATGGATAGGAGTAGAAAACATGGGAATTGAAGATATTGAAAAGAGAGTGTTGGTCACTGGTGGAGGGGGTTTCATTGGTTCAAGGCTTGTCAAAGCGCTACTACAGGAAGGATTAGCTGTGAAAGTTCTTGATACCCAACTTGGTCTTCTTAAGGAAGAGACGAACCCACGTTTGGAGTTTGTGGGTATAGGAAGCAGTGATCTACGTGGAGGCATGGTTGATAAAGATCTTGTTGAACAGACTGTAAAAGACGTGGATGCAATTTACCACCTAGCAATCAATTGGGATGGATACACTTGGGGGCACTCGCTTCCTGTCTCAGATTTATTTGATGTAAACATTAGAGGCACACTCAACCTGTTGGAAGCAGCCAAATCTCAAGAGGTGCAGCACTTTCTTTATTCGAGCAGCGTTGCAGCCTATGGAGAGACCAAATCGCTTGTCCTGGATGAGGAAACTGTTTGCAAGCCTGAATTATGGAGTGGAGATCCCGGGCCTGCATACGCCATACTGAAACTCACTATTGAGAAGCTTTGCCTCATGTATTTTCACCATTACGGATTACCAGTCACCGCCTTTCGCATAGAGGTTGTCTTTGATGATAATGAAGTGCAGTTTCTAGGTAGAAGAATCATCGAGGATATTGTTAAAGGGGAAATCATGGAGGTGATAGAAGGCGACGGCTTTGCGACCATCCATGTCGATGAAATAGTTCAGGCGTTTTTGATTGCCACCTTAAACAAGAATGCGTACGGTCAAGTTTTCAACTTGTCCAACCCAGCAACTTACATGACTACACGGGAGCTTTATCAACTCCTCATTGAATTGACAGGCTCAAGGAGTGAAATCAAGCTAATGACAAACCTCATGTATAGAAGAAATTCTTCTCCACCAGAATCAATAGAGAAGATACAAAGAATGCTCGGCTGGCAACCTCAAAAAACAAAAGACGACGTTAAAGGAGCAATAGCCAAGTATGTCCGATCAATTTTAACGCCATCATAAACACTATGACAGGACAAAACATTGGATTGGCAGCGCGTGCTATTCTTTTTAGATTCAAGTCGTTTTAGCGCTTGCGAATACCCAAGTCACTTTTTCATAATTCGATTTTATTTTGAGGATACGATCTTCAGCCCACGTTTCATCCCAGCTGAGTCCGCGCGCGCTGATGAGAGCGATATCTCCATCACTCACACCCTTGCAGCCCTCATCCACGATCTCTGGATTTCTCTTGGAGGCAGCGCGCGCTATTGCCAAGGCCTCTGGTTTAAGGCGTCGCAGCACTTCCCTGTAGATTTTAGCGCACGCGCTTGAAGAAAAAAGCTTCTTTTGTTCTGTCGCCCCTGTCCAGATGAATAGTTTAAGGTTTGCGCGAAAAGCTTAAACCTTCACAAACCAATCATGGCAAATTCATTTCGAGAGCACGTTAGGACAGTCCGAATAAATGGCGGAGTCTGAACGAATCTGTCGATGCGTGTTTCAATGAAAATGCTTATTTAGTCTCTTCTTCCAATTGCTCTCATATGGCGCGTGAGTGGGAGCCTCCCACCCGTTGCGCCTAATAAATCCCGGAGTTGGGAGGTGAAGGAAAGTGAGTATTAAGACTGCACGCGTGCGCTATGTTTCTCTTACTTCGATCTTTGCTGCCCTTTACGCCGTTTGCGTGGTTGCTCTTGCTCCAATTAGCTTTCAAGTTTTCCAAGTGAGAGTTGCAGACGCTTTGTTGCCGCTTGCTATATTATTCGGGTGGCCAACGATTCTTGGATTTTCAACTGGTGCGTTCATAGCGAACTTCTTTGGAGGCCTAGGATTTGTAGACATTGTTGGCGGAAGCGTTGCAAACTTCCTTGCCACATACATTGCGTGGAAGATAGGACAAAGGTGTGTCAGAGGTAGTTGGCTAGTTGCCATTGCCTCAGAGATACTGTTGGTCACAGCGATTGTTGGCAGCTACTTGAGCTATCTGTTTCAAATGCCGCTAGAGGTCGGGTTGACAGGCATTTTCCTAGGAAGTCTCGTGGCTACAGGAATACTTGGGTTCTTATTGCTTCTGGCGATTTCCAGACCTGTAATAACAAAGCAATTGGAATCTCGCGGACTGACCATCTATCGAAAGCAGACCAAGAGTTAGAACCGTGCATCACGCGTAGTAGCGCGCGCGTTTACATGGCGATCGTTTCTTGACCCTCGCGCGAGCTGAGTTTACTGGCAAGGATGCTTGGCTTAATGTGCTGTTACGTAAGCAGTTTCTTTGCAAGATATTTCCTTATTTTCCGGTAAGCCTCTATTCTTTGTTTGCCTGTGAATTCTGGAGTTTCAAAAACAGGGTAGGCCTCTTCAACATCATCTATGGGCCAGTCTAGAAGCTCCTCCCTATCGTAGCCAATCCAGTGTCCGTTCTCGTCCACCCAACTCCAAAACTCCGTTCCAGGAATAGGCGTAGCTAAGCTCAAATGAACTCCGTCAACCTTCGTTCGCTCAACAAACTTTCTTGTTTTGTCAACAACTTTCGGGGTGTCGCCTGGATTCCCAACCATAAAAAAAACATTGGCTTTGATCCCAGCTTCACGCGTGTGCCTGATGGCTTTGTTCACTTGATCCAGGGTTATGCCCTTCTTTATTCTAGTCAAGACATCAGGGTCTGCTGATTCGACACCATAGTTGATTGCAGTGCAGCCAGCCTTCTTCATTCTTGCTAGTAGTCCTTTAGTTACAGAGTCAACCCTTATGCCGTTCCAGAAATAAAGGCCAAGCTTCCATTTTCTCGCAATTATTCTATCAAGAATCTTCTCAGCCCTGTCTAAATCAAACGTGAAATTATCATCTAAGAAACTGACGCCCCTAACTCCATAGTGCTCTCTCAAGTGCTCGATTTCTGTCAGCACGTATTCTGGGCTGTGACCGCGCCAACGCTTACCAAAAACTGAACGCGAACAAAAAACACACTGATAGGGGCAACCCCTGGAAGTGAAAAGGACCCCCGCGTTTTCGCCGTAAAGGTCCATAGGCAACTTTTCTCGGGCAGGAAAAGGCAAACTGTCTAAAGCCTCTACGGGGTCCCTTAGAGAATTACTCCTAATCTTGCTTCCATCGCGAAAAATCAAACCGTTTACATCACTTAGGCCATCCTTGTTTTGCAACCTTTCTAAAAGCTCAACAAAAGTAACCTCGCCTTCACCAACAACAGCCGCGTCGATTTCCCGGTGCCTAACCAACATCGCCTCACCCATTATGCAGACATAAGGACCACCAACAACCACGAAACACCCGGGAAAATGAGTCTTAACCTTGCCAACAACAGCAAGAGCCTGATGTGCATTTCCGATAGCACACGAAACCCCAACAACCTCAGGCCTGTCACGAGACAAGGATTCTTCAAAAGCTGTGGAAGACTCAACATTCAAGTCTGATATTTCCACTTCAAATCCTCTTCTCTTCAGCAGAGCCGCCAAATATCCTAATCCAAGAGGGGGAACTCGGGATAAACTCTTAGCAAGGGGTTGAACCAAGACAACTTTCATAATATTAGACAACTAACAGAAAATGCCAAATAAGCCTGCCGTTGACAATCGGCAATGCGCACGCGCTAAAGTGAGCTACCGTAACAAATCTGTATTGGAGGTTTGGTCAATGCCTGACAAGAAGTCTGTTGTCGTTCACGAACATATAAGAAGCGCGTGCTCGGCAGCGTCATTCCACTGTTTCCCGTCTTCAGACGCCAATTTGTTTCCCCTTCATTGTCAATAGTCATAAGTATCTGAAATAGCTTGGTGGCGCGTGGTGTTCACCGGCAAAGCGCGCGCGCTAAATGGATGTAAAAGGGATTATCTTATAGAACAAAATACCCAAAAACAATTTAACAGCAGTCAAGATGAGAGTGAGTAGAAAGGGACAGTAGCAAAGGAGAAATCGGAGTAGAGATAGGAGAAATCCCCAGATGAAAACCTATAAAGTGATCGTTTCAAGCAAACGCAAGAAAATTGAGGACGCCATAAATCAAGCCGCTTCCGACGGATGGGAAGTCCAAGAATTTGGATACGGTTCAGTCCATCTGGCCGCATTCTGGGCATTGTTAGTAAAGGAAGACTAGAGGCAACGCGCCAGCTCATTTCAAGAACACTTTCAACAGGAGTTCCCAGAACCTAGAGCGCGCACTTTTTGTTTTTTATTCTTTTGTTTTTTGTAGAGAGTGAGAGAGCAAAAGGGTTGTGAGAAATACGGTTACACATGGAAATACAAAGGCAAACTCAAACGAACCACTTGCCCAAACTGTGGAAACAAAACACGAACCCCCCAGATTCTAGAAAACCTTCAACCCCCTAACACGCGCACGCCTCAACATTGAAACCCCAAGAAGACAACTCTCTAGACATGCTGAAGAAATACCTAGAAAGCTCATGAGTCCTCTTAGCGCGCGCTCTTAGGGGAATTTTGTTGGTTCTTTTTGTTTTGGAAGCTTAACTGCCAGAAACCTAAAGATTCCTTCTCCAGTGTTGCTTAGCAGATGGGGCGAATTTTTGGGGCTCTCTATTAGCATGTCTTTTTCAACTTCTTGCTCCTCGCTACCAATTTCAACGGTTCCTTTGCCCTCCAAAATGTAGAAGAAGACATCGACTGGTGTTATGTGCTTTCTTAGAGATTGCCCAGGCTTTAAGGCCATATGGATTACTTCTGCGTTATCTGTATCGTATAGTCTCTTTGCTTCAACTGCATGCGGATTCTGAAATCCGCTAAGGTTTTGAACACAGGTAATTTTAATATAATCACCAACTACTTTCCTGAATTAAATGAGTAATAAGTTTTTCGTGTTTTAGCGCGCGCTTTACGAACACCCAACCCTCTAGAAACTGTTTCACCTTCTAACGCTTCAATACCGAAGCCTCAAGAAGACTCCACTTTCGAAATGCTCAAAAAATGCCTAGAAAGCTAAGGAGACTTCTTCCCGCGCGCGCCTTCAACTGTTCTGGGCCTAACAAGAGCCTTAGGGCGCGCTAATCATACAGGGCGCAGATGTTAAATATGCAATTGGCTCAAAGCTTATTGGGAATGTGTTTTGAAAGATGTTGAGCTGAAGCTTATCGCTGAATTGAGCAAGAACAGTCGCAGAAGCGATAGAGAACTCGCTAAGCAGTTGCACGTTTCTCAACCCACGGTCACGAGAATCAGGAACAAACTAGAGAAGGAAGGAATCATCAGAGAGTATACAATCATACCAGATTTTGCCAGACTCGGCTATCAAATGGCGTCGGTAACACTTGCCAAGATGAAAGAGCCCCCATCTCAGAAGACTATCGATGAGGTAAAGAGACAGGCCAGAGAAATGGAGAAGAAGAATCCTTCTCCAACGCTAGTCTCGATGAAGGGAATAGGCTGCAACGCTGACTACGTGAGCGTCGCTTTTCACAAAACCTATGCTGAATACGCCGAGTACGCGAAATTCATTAGACAGTTTCCGCAGGTGAAAGTCGATGAGATCTCGAGCTTTGTGATAGACCTTCTGGACAAGAGTCATTTCCGCTATCTGACCCTCTCCGTATTTGCAGACTACCTGCTGAGAACGTAAGAGCGCGCGCTAATGTGGCAAACAGATACCGCAAGGTAACTACACATTTTGTCCTTTCTGCGAAACTGACCTCACAAGACAATAGACACAAACACCCAGAAAACCCCGAAAATCTAGTTCCCTGTCAAACAAACCCCAAAAAACACAGGAAACCCCCCATTAACCATGCAAATCATCGTTATCTGGAAGGGGTAGAGGAGTAACTGATAAAAAAGGCAAAGTTTTATCCAGCAGGCGCTAAGGTTTGAGGAGGTTTTGAAGGAATGGAAAAGAAGGGCAGGGTGAGGGAGAACGTTCGCGAGGGCAAGAAGTTGAGATTCATTTTGGGTTCAGAGGCGAAGAGTAGGTTTGTAGCGGTAGACTTTGATGATGACATTGTATGGTTTGCGAAGAGCGATGAAGAATCTGTCGAGATACGGAACGCTGATGAGAAGTTGAAGTCAAGGTTGAGAACTAGAGTGATTGCACTAAAGAAGGCGAAGAAGGTAGAAAACGTTAAGGTCGTAAGTAGAACAGAGAAAGGAAAACTGGTTGGACTATGGCTTGTGAAGAAGTAGAAGCATCTGATTACACTGGAGGACACGTATACTGAGGGACTTACCTCTCTGCGCGCGCGAATTTCTTCTGGCTCTGCTTGACTGCGCTAAGCTCTCGGTCTTCTTCAAAACAGTCTCAACTTAAACGTCGTGCGCGCGCTAGATAGGATTTCTAACGTTAGTCGGTTCGGTGTCTATGGAGCCGCGGCTGGACGAATATATTTGTTAACCAAGTCTCTTGTGTTGACGACATTGAGTCGCTTGAAGAGGAAATCGAATTTGTTCTCTACTTCATTTGCAATCGCATCCCGCGTTTCTTGAGGCAGACTCATTATCTCCTTCTTGAACGGCCCTAACGCTTTCTTGCGAGTCTTGTAGAGAAATTGCTCCTCGGTTTCCCCTTGCTTGGCCTCGTTCGCAGCATTGACTTTCAACCATTCGTAGATTTTCTTCTTCAGTTTAATCGGAAAATGCTCGGATTCATAGATCATGTTTTGGAACTCCGTTGCCAAATGTACTTCAGCAGTTTCGCATTGCGGAAACTTGTTGAATGCTTCTGGAGGAAGCGTTGACGCACCATGCTGCACAGCCCCAGCCATTCCATATTCTTTGCGAGCAACGTTAGAAAGTGTCTTCAGCGTGTTGAAGTCGAGTTTTATCTGAGCAACAGAGCTATCAGGCAGGACAACACCGCCATGAGTAGTTCCCGTCTGCACCGAGATTTTGCTTATGCCAGATAACCGCTTCGGCAGCCTTTCCCTGAGGCCTGTCATGAACGCATGAAGATCATCTGGCGTTGAATTCTGATGCCCTATCTCACCGATTTCTCCACCTACTGAAATTGTCATTTCTTTTGGCTGGATACCACGAATGAATTGTGTGAGTTTTGCACAGACTTCATAGTTCGAAAATTGTTGTTCTTTCAGACTCGGTTTGGAAAGATCGACGACGGTAGATGAGTCGATGTCTATGTTATAGAAGCCTGATTTAATCGCATCGTCGATCAGGGTCTTCAAAGCTTTCGTTTCCTTGTCGGAGTTCTCCTTGAACTTAGCAGCATTAACTTGGAAATGGTCACCTTGAATGAACACTGGGCCAGAGTAGTTTTCTTTCACCGCCGCTGCCAGAACAGTACTTGAATATTCTAAGGGAGACTGCCCAGTATAACCGATTTCTGATCTCGCGATTTCGAAGATGAAAGATCCAGAATTGTTCTTCTTTGCCACCCTGAATATTCTGCGAGCCAGATCATAGGTCATGCTCCGCAGGTTTATTGCAGGAACAGTGAAACCAGCAAACTCGCCTCTGCCGCGAGCCATATAAAAATCGTGAATGCTTGCCGGGTAGGCTCCCTGTTCGTAAGCGACTTCAAAAATCCTTTCGGCAAGTTGCTTCTTCTTTGCCAAATCATCGTTCATAATCAATTCCATCACGGTTTGTTCTACGTCAAAGGATTCTGTTTTCATAGTTCTCAACTTCAGAGTCAGAGTCTGAATCGTCTACAATCAATTCTGTCATTTCAATATTAGATTATCGCCGTCGTCAACTATACACGCGCGCGGTAAAGTTTTATCCAAACCAAACCAAAACGACGATGCGGGTGGCTTCAGAAGAGGCTAGGTGAGAGGGCAGCGTATACACGATTTAGCACATAGTTCATGATCTCTGCAAAAGAGGCGAAATAACGGAATTCAGGGCATAATAGGGGTAGTATATAGGTAGTATCGGAATCGAGTATACGCCTCATTCTGCGGAAAAGTCATAGCTAAATCGCGCGCGGCCAGCAGGATAGCGCGTGGACCGCGAAAAGCCTATTAGGGAAAACTAGTGCTCTGAGCTTATGAATCGTTCACACCTAGGCAACGAGCCATTCCCAAGGGGAGAGGGAAACAGCTATTGTTAAAGGAGCTATCAACAGCGGAGGACGCCCCGTGGAAGAAGTGGTTCCTCGTGCCGCGAATGCTTGTAGAGGTCGCAAGGGGCTCCCCAAACCGCGCGCTGATAATTAGCAATAAGTCTGGCATCTACGAGCTTTACGCATTTGACTTGCTTTCCAACACGTTGAGACAGGTGACTAATCGTCCCTTCGGCACCATCTTCGGAACCATCTCGCCCGACGGAAAGAACATTTACTATCTAGACGACGTGCAGGGAAACGAAACTGGGCATTTCGTCAGGGTTCCATTCGAGGGTAACGGAAAAAAGCCTCAGGACATGACGCCGAAACTCCCGCCGTACTCGACGCTCTCCTGCTCCATCGATGATACAAGCTCTCACTTCGGACTCACCATACCAGGTCCAGATGGATTCGATAGCTTCGTGGTCGGACTTTCCGGCGATTCGATTCAGGAACCTCGTAGACTCAGCCGGAACAGTAAGCTTACAGATGGGCCTTTTTTCTCGCACGATGGGAAGGTGTCGGTTCTGGCTTCTGCTGAACGGTACGGAGCTTTAGATTTCAGCCTTATTTCGTACGGTACGGAGAACGGTGAAAAGATGAATGAAATCTTCGACGAATCGAGCAGGATAGACCCTGGCACGTTCTCGCCGCTTCCGAATGATCAAAGAATGCTGGCTACCAGCAACAAAAGCGGAGTGCAGCGGCCGCTGGTTTGGGACACGGCCGCAGGAACACGCGTTTACCTGGAAGTTCAGGGTCTAGAGGGAGACGTCGTTGGTTGGAGCTGGTCGCCGGACGCAAGGACCGTACTGCTTTGCCAGATCAGCAGGGCATCTCAACAGCTCTGGCTCTACGAACTCGAGACGGCGAAGTTGACCAAGCTGAATCATCCAGGCGGCACGATAGACTCAGCCTGTTTCCAATCGAATGAGACCCTTCTGGTGCGCTGGCAAGATTCCGCAACCGCGCCTCAACTCATGGCCCTGAGCATCGCTGATGGCTCTACGCGTACTAGAGTGCTGCTTGAACCTGGGCCTGCTCCGAAATCGCGGCGGTGGCGCAGCGTAAGCTTCCGTTCTTCGGACGGGCAGGAAATCCAAGGCTGGGTGGCAGTTCCAGACGGCGCGGGCCCATTCCCAACAATTCTTGAAACCCACGGCGGACCAACTGCCGCACAGTTTGAAGCGTTCAATCCTCGAAGTCAGGCTTGGCTTGACCACGGGTTCGCCTACCTCACAATAAACTATCGAGGCTCTGCGACGTTTGGAAAAGAGTTCGAGAAGAAGATCAACGGCGACTTGGGTCATTGGGAAGTCGAAGACATGATTGCGGCGCGTCAATGGCTCGTCACGAACAAAATCGCCCGTTCAGACCAAGTCTTCCTGACCGGTTGGTCCTATGGGGGATATTTGACGCTTCAAGCAATGGGTGTTCACCCTCAGCTTTGGGCAGGCGGAATAGGTGGCGTGGTGGTCGCCGACTGGATAACCCAATACGAAGACGAATCCGAAATGCTAAGAGGCTATGACATGGCGCTCTTCGGCGGAACACCCGAACAAAAACGCGAGGCCTACGTGAGAGCATCACCCATCACATACGTAGAAAACCTTGCAGCTCCCATTCTGATCATACAGGGAAGAAATGACACCCGAGACCCCCCGCGTCAAGTAGAATTGTACGAGGCTAGGGCGCGCTCTTTAGGCAAGAACGTCAAGGTGGAGTGGTTCGATACCGGACACGTCGGCTCCATGGCAAACGTGCGACTCTCGATTGCCCACCAAGAACTCATGCTGCAGTGGGTTTACAACATACTCAGATCAAAACAAAACTGACCCGCACTTCTACAAAATCGAGGGTGACAATACCCGATGGTCTTTCGTCAGTATCTTGCACGCTAACCCTGATCTGCGCAAATCTTGCGCGCGCGCCAAACTTGTATCGGGCAAAGCTTAATTTCATCTGGGAACTCTTGGAACTTGAGAGGGAATGGAAATAGAAGACTTGCCGAAAGGATTGGCCTCATCTAACGCAAGCAAAATAGCCAAAAGGCTGGAATCAGTTTCTGGCGGTAGAATATTGGATGTTGCCACAGCAGGGGGAGGGTTTATTGATACTCTGATGAAGACTCTGAAGGATTATGATTCTTTTGTGGGAATAGATTATTGCGCTTCAGCCGCTTCGAGAAGGGAGATGGAATCTGCAAAGAAGCGGTTTGAAGGAAAGCCTGTGCGATTCTTGGAGATGAACGCCGAGAATTTGCAGTTCGAAGACGAGTCTTTTGACACTGTTTGCATGTCCCATTCTCTCCATCATCTCGGTAAGATAGACAGGGTGCTGGTCGAGATGAAACGTGTTCTGAAGAGTGGCGGCAATTTTATACTTCAAGAGTGCTACTGTGATGGAGACCAGACTGAGGCGCAGAAAGCAGATGAACTTGAACATGAATGGGAAGCAAGGATTGACTCTCTGCTCGGCATCACCCATAACAAAACCCTCACCAAGCAGAGAATCATGGACATTGCCAACAGTTTGAATCTGAGAGAGTTGGAGGTCTTCGATTCTACGCATCCCGTCGACTGCCTGTTCTGCAAGAGGAAACATGAGTGCGAAGATCCAAAGAATCAGGCAACATTCCACAATTCGATTAAGGATATCGATGATGCTATCAAAAGGATAGAGAGCTACTCCGATTTGGAAATCCGAAATCGCCTAAGGGAAGAGGGAGAAAATATCAAAGAGACAATAGAAAAGTCTGGTTCGGCACCAGCGTCATATTTGTTCATTATTGGAAGAACATAGTGTTTTGTTTAGACAGAGTCGGTGTTGGTTGGTTGGGGTAAAGTTTTATCCTACAGCACGCATGCGCACACGCACTCGCACTCTCTCTCGGACACTCGGTCTCTCTTACTCACTCACACAGACGGACGGACACTCTCTCACACGATGAAGAGGGCCACGGACCGGGGGCCACGGGGACGGGACCACCGGGGGGAGAGGAGACACACACGCACAGGGAGTGAGTGTGAGAGTGAAGAAAGGGCAGGTTAAGCACACGATTTGACCTATTCAGGCCTGACAGAAACGCTAAAACAGAAAAAGCTCTACTTCTACTCTTCCTCATTAGCTATTACAGAAAATCAGGGGAAAGCGCGCGCTTGTGTTTAGCCTGTTTTCTTTGTAACATCCGACTTGAGAAGCCTAAAGGCTGCTATCAGAATGAAGACGATGGCGTAAACTGCTATAATCAATGCCGCCTCGTAAAGAGCCCCGGTGTCAGCCGCAGGAAGCACAGTACTTGGCGCGGTTATCAGTTCGCTCATGAGAAGCGGGGGGAAGCTTATTGCCGCCCATGTTGGAAAGCCTCTACTCAGATTACCGTACAGAAGTCCTAAAATCGTGCTTAAGATTGATGAAGCGAAGAGTATCCCGAGGGCAAACAACATCGCAATAGTGCTTCCTCTGAAGAGTTCGCTGAACATGAATGATAAGCAGAAGAATATAAGAGAAGAGTACACAATCGCCAAAAACATTAACGGAGCGAATTGGAGACCGGTCTGGGCACCAAAAAACCAGAGTGATAAGATAACCCCTACAAAGGTTGTCAGACCCTCAACCATGGCCAACAAAGAGAATCCGCCCAAGAACTTCCCAGACATGTACTCAACCCGCTTAATGGGTTTGGAGAGCAATATGTCAGCCGTTCCATGTTCATATTCTTCAGACATTGAACCACCGCCAACTATGATGGCTATCAACTGAACAAACAAGCCACCTTCTAGCACGCCGCTAATCCATATCAGGGACGAAGCTTCATTGGTCAAGAAACCCCCTACAAACAGCTGGCGCAGTCCAACCATTATCAATGTTTGAAATGCTATGGCCAGGATTATGAGAGCGAGAACTTTCTTCTTAGCCAGGGCTCTCTTCCACTCGTACCCAGCGATTACAGCGACTCTTCCAAGGGCATCCATGCTACTGGCCTCCTTTTAGAGCTTGGAGATAAGCGTCTTCCAACGTAACCTGACGGAGGTTGAGGCTTAGCAACACGCCTTTTTGTTTGAAGATTTCTGAAGAGATTTCGCCCCTCACATCTTTTTTCTCCTTCAGCTCTATCGATAGCTTGTTTCCGTCCACCTTTACATCGTTCACGAACTCAAGCGCTTTAAGACTTAAGAGGATGTTTTCGGTTACTTTCTCAACCTCGGCTTCCACCACCCATTGTTGAGTGAAAGCTTCCAGCATCTGTTCGATTGGGCCCGTGAAAACGATTTTTCCCTTGTTTATCATTCCCACGTGGGTGCAGATTCGTTGAACCTCGTCCAACAGGTGAGATGAAATAAAGATGGTTTTGCCATCCTTTGAGAGATTTGTGAAAAGGTTTCTGAAGTGAGCGGTGGCCTCTGGATCCATACCTATAGTAGGCTCATCCATTATCAGAACCATTGGATCGTTTATAAGGGCAAGGGCCACAGACAGCCTCTGAACCATGCCTTTGCTGTAGTTTCCAATCTTCTTTTTTCCCCATTCTTTCAAACCAACAAGATCCAGGAGATGCTTAGTCTTTTCCTTTCTAGTCTGCATGGGCAAGCCGAACATTTTGCCCATGAAGTCAAGCAACTGCTCTGCAGTGAAGAAAGTTTGAAGCGTTGGAAGCTCTGAAGCATAACCAACAAGTTGGAGCGCACGGACGGGATCCTTTGAGGGATTTGCGCCGGCTATCTGAACTTCTCCTTGATTTGGTTTAAGGAGACCCAGCATAGTCCTTATAGTAGTTGTTTTTCCCGCCCCGTTTGGTCCAAGATAGCCGTACATGCAGCCTTCATCCACTTTAAAGGAAACCGAGTCCAAAGCCTTGAATTTTCCGTAGTACTTTGTCAGGTTCGAAACGTTTAAGACAGAATGGGATGCCAAACAGATTACCCAGTTCTTAACTATCTTGCGTAGGCGCCTAATAGCATTTAGCGCGCGCGCTTCGTTGCGTTAATATAGCTTATGATGAGACATTGAGTGAGCGCGCGCTTGGTCGATATCATGGGGAAACTGCACGGGGAAAATCGAGTTGAAGCATTAAAGAAAATTGCAGAGTTGCTCAGGTCAAAGATTGTCATGAATGAAGGTGTTGCTGGAGTTGTTTTCACCGGTGGTTTAATCAGAGGCTTTGCTGACAAGTATTCTGACGTTGACATTATTGTCGTGTTAAGTGAGAAGGACGAGAATTTGAGGAGGAAGATTCGAAAGATTGGGGAGGATGAGCAGAGGCGCTCGGGCGTCGACGTGGATCTGGAGGTTCACTTTCTTGAAGACTTCAGAACACGGAACTGGGATGAGATGGCTATGTGGGATTTTTCGCATAGCGATATCGTCTTTGATCCTGAAGGAAAAGTGGGAAAGCTTTTCGAGAAGAGGTTGAGAGTTCCCAAGAGTTTTTGGTTGAAGCGAATCATTATCTACGGGGAATATGTCACGTGGTATTGTTGCCCGCCTCATGAAAATGTTGGGACTATTGCCGAGGCATGGGTCGACAGAGGTGACTTGGTCTCTGCCCACTTCTGTCTGGGCTATGCTGTGGGCCTTTTGATCAAGATGATATTCGCCTTGAACAGGGAGTTTCGCCCTCCTCCCAAATGGGAGATCTTCTGTTCCTACACTTTGAAGTGGCTGCCCCCGAATTACAAGAAGCTCATCGAGGAAGCCTTGACCGTTAGGAGCCTGTCAAGGCGCGACTTAGACCGAAGGCTGAGGGCAGCGAGAGAACTCTGGCGCGAAATTCTGCCCGAGATAAGAGAGGAAACAGGCTTGACTCCAGAACTGTTGTCAAGGCAATACGTCAAGCACGTGCTTAGGCAAGGCTGACATCGCGCGCGCTATTTGGTTAGTTGGGGGTAAAGTTCTTTTTTTATCCACGCGCGGACTATCCGGTGCGCAAGGCGTCACAATCGGAGATTATGACAACGACAACCAGAACGAAACAACAATCACTGAAGGCCCCGCCGGAAGAGTGATTATCTGCAATAGGGACGGAACCACAATTGAAAAACAACTGCTAGCGCGCGCGGCGCTAGTAACAATCAGTTTCTGGATTCTCCAGAAGAGACAATATGACTCATGCATGCGCAATCGTGAAGCGCGCTAAACATAAACCCAAAACCCTTTTTTTCTTGTACCACGTAGCGCGCGCGAGGAACTTGGAGAATGCAATAGGACTCGTTCGTCACGGCTTCCTAGAGTGGATATTGAACCAACACATAAGGCCATACATTCGCTTAGTAAACAAGATAGCGCGCGCTAACCGTAGCGTTCGCCCCTTTTTCCTGTGCTAGCGTCCTCGTGTTTTGATGCATTAAACTCGGCGCATGTGTCTATTTGGTCTCGAATTTTGGCTTTTCAGCTACGTTTTAGCGCGCGCGCTATGGCTTCACAGAAGGTCTTGCAGAAAGTAGGGTTTAAGAAAGAAGGAACAATTCGTAAATCTGTTTTCGCTAGAGGAGAATGGCGAGATAGGGCTCTTTACAGCATTCTCAGAGAAGAATGAAAAGAACCAAAAATACTAACAAAAACTATTTGAAGATAGCCAGTTTTCGATTTTGCGGAAAAGTTATAGCAGAACCCACAGCTAGATATTCTTATGAAAGAAAGAACCGAGACATTGCTGATTCTGGTTGTGCTTCTTATATGCTCGTTTTTTCCAGTCTTTGCGGCATCACCCTTTTCCCAACAAGACAGTTCACTTGTCATCAAAGAAGTTCTAATGAAGACTTCAGTTGCATACTTGTGGCTTAGCCCGATTGTTCACGTTGTTACTGTGGTGCTGCTTGTTGCTCTATATCTTTATGGATCGAGAGTCGGCAGAATTGTCGACGTTTTTTTCGCCATTCTATTCTTGTTCATTGCCTTCAGCAATCATATCGCTGTTACTGACACTTATGGCCTTGCGCGCGCGAGAGAGAGCAACACAGTTTCCACTAGTAGAGGAAGACAGGTTATGGCAAAATCAACGGATCGGACTGGTGAGGAACATTGAAAGCTGTTATACAGACCAAAAAACTGTCTAAGCACTATGGTATCGATCGATCAGACTTCACGACACTTCTGCCAACATAAGTCTGACATAGAGGTTTCTTCTACACATCCTTATAGCCTAGAAAACCTTAGGATAGTGCGGAAGTCACCCTTAGAATAGTGCCTCTTCGGGAGAAATCTCCACCTCTTGAATCTAAGGCTTTGTGATAGGTGTTTAAAGGCTTCACTATCAGAAGTCGTGTTTCATGCGCGTGCTTTATTCTATAAATTGAAAGAAGTGTTTTAGAAACAGATAAACAAGAACTTGTGAAAAGATTAGAAGAGATCGAAAAATGAGGGAATGAGGGGGGTGTAAGCTTGATGCCCTGTGCCTTCTCCACCCACATCGGCTTTGCTTGCGACTTCTTTTGCCTTTTTAGGCCGTCTTCGGCGTGCCTAAATCGTCTTCTTGTTTAGTACTTCTCGGAAGGGCTTCTTGCACTTTGGACAGTCGAAAAGGCCGATTTCTAACTGAGTTCTTTTTCCAGCTTTGGATGGGCGTCCGGCCATTGTCCACTTCTTCTTAGGCGATGAAACAAC